>Ga0326727_10001595_pt1 | contig 82601 bp, 77 predicted proteins | sample MB2enrmetagenome_FD_207643 | JGI IMG/M metagenome (GOLD analysis project Ga0326727, IMG submission 207643) | Lab enriched peat soil microbial communities from McLean, Ithaca, NY, United States - MB29MY | ecosystem: Environmental > Terrestrial > Soil > Wetlands > Peat | place: USA: New York... | reverse complement strand
CAGGTAATCGATGGCCTGTGGGTTGTAGACGCCCTCGTTCCGGGTGTCAAGTTCGTTATCGAATGTGACGGGGAGTACTGGCATGGTCGACCTGAGATGAAGACTCACGACATCAAGAAGGACGCATACCTCCGGTCAAGAGGTTACACCGTCTTCAGATTTCCGGAGAGTGCGATCAAGAGTGATGTCAAGCAGTGTGTTCAGAAGGTAGTTAATGCGCTTGTTGCGCATTACTCGCTCAAGTCACCCGACAAAGCGTAATTTCTATCGGGCCGCAGAAGTGTGTTTTCACGGGGTGTAGCTCCCCATTTTACCCTGCAGACGGCCGGGGCGGACCCTTTGCGTGAACCGTTTCTGTAGTTCCGGTCGCAGACCGGATGTTCACTGTTTGTCTTCGTCCTGAGGTTTGGGAGCCTGCTCCGCCCCGAACTTGCTCTTGCGTTTCATCTTTGATTGCTGGACCTTTTCCATGAGTTCCTTCGCACGAGCGTCAGAGTCTCTCGCGGTATCCGTATCGCGAACATCAGAACCACGATCTTGGGTGATACGCATTTCCATTGGCTGGAGAAGCTTGGGATCCAGGTGTTTCACATTTGGATTAACATCCTCTGGCTTGATGTCACCCTCGTAGGGATTCTCTTCCTTCCGTTCTGGTCCCAAGGTTCCTTCGAACTGAACGTGAGTCCCTTTGGCGAGCTGCGGGGGAGGTGTGGTAATTGCAGGACGACTAGGATGACCAACTCCTATGACCTTCCCATGTTCATCGAGAATGACCTTCTCTCCAGTGGGAGAACTTACTACCAATGGTTTGACAGGGCTTGTTATTGATGACTTGACCTCTGAAGACGGTGCTACCGGTGATGTGGTGGGAATCTTCCGGGCAAAGAACCGCCGGGTCACGGGTGGCTTTGCGTCTGAAGTCTTCTCTGCTGTCTCCTTTTGACTGGGCGCCGATGGAGATGGAAGGGACAAAGGTGTAGTGCCTCCTTCTTCCTCTTTCTCGGGCAACTCCTTGGGAGCTTTCTTTGACTCGCTTTCCAGGAACCTTCGGCCCAGTTTCCTTCCGAGTGGGGTAAGGACGAATACTGTCATGCCAGCCTTGGTGATGCCCGGGACAATCATCTTGGCTTTTGTGAGGGCAAAGAGGAGGCCCAAGAGTTCCTCATCATTTATGTGTACTACCTGCTTGATTCCATCAAGGGAGTGAGGCTTGGACGCCAGGACCTGGAGAATGCGGTAGGCGTGCTCTCCGGCGATGGTGGGTGTCGGTCTCTCCACATGTTCGTCGACTTTGACGAATTCGGCGTCCGTGGCGCCATCCTTGGAAACATTAGAAGCAGCGATTTCTTCCACGATAATCCCTTGGGGAGTGATCTTGAGCGACCATGGACGCTGGGCGTCAAGGACCATTTTTCCCGAACTGGGGTGGCTGGTTACCGGGGACGTAGTTCCAATCTTACTCGGGAAATTGACCTCCTCCACAAACTTGGTACGGTCCGGATCAGTCATGCGATAAGTCCCGTAGGCAGTCGCCTCGCTGCTCTCATCCCACTCCGCAGGGACTGCTGCGAGACCATCCAGGTAACCTTGGGGAGCTTTGGGTGGGATGAGGAAAGACTCGATTGATGGAGGAACTGCTGTAGCTTCTGAGGATCTTTTCTGTTCAGCACGACGGCGCCGTGCAAAGAGGATCATCAATACTGCCACTACAGCCGCGATGACAACGAGCAGTGCCAGCAATCCTATCCACCATGGAAATGCCTGTGTTCCTGAACCCCCTGTCTTCCCTCCGGGTAGTGCGGGAAGCACTTGCACTTTGACGACGGTAGAATGGACTGCAGTTCCCTTCGCATCTGTCGCCCACAACTGGTACGTGTAGTTTCCGGGATGGGAAAGAACCTGGCTAAGGGACGCCGAGTTGCCCAGCGACGTTTCGTTCGTTCCATTCAACGACCATGTGTAGGTGTAAGGTGTGTAGCCACCAGACGCAGACCCGGATAGTGTCACGGAGCCACCACCATGGATTAGTGTCCTGTTTGCGGTGAGGGAGACCGACGGTGGAAGTGGGACCACGGCTATAGTATATCCAGCATTGGCACTATGCCCGGCCGAGTCATTCACGAACACCCTTACGGAGAAATCTCCCGGCGAGACTGGTGTGCAGGACATCGTTGACGCATTCTGTGAAGCGCAGCCAGGGGGAAGGCCCGTGTAGACGTAGGATAACGCGCCTACACCGCCAGTGACAACGACCGACAGTGTAATGCTTGAACCAAGTGGATCGAATGTTGGATCAATCGTAAACGATGATATCTGTGGCCCTCCCGCGACCTGGGTGACCATCAGTGATGTGCTCTTGGTCGCGGAGTGACTAGCCTGGTCGGTCACAGTAACTGTCACATTGTAATGGTAGATGCTCGCCGAAGTAGGACGGCACGCGAGGATGGACAAGTTGGCCGAGGTGCACCCGGGTGGAAGACCGGTGTAGGAGTAGGTCAAGACCCCTGTCCCACCGCTCGCGGTCACGGTGAAGTTGGTCCATGAATCGACGACGATGGAGGCTGGATTGGCAGTGAACGCACTAATGGACGGACTGGAGGATCCTGCCGTGATGGCAATTATCGCTGTGGCAAGCTTGCTGGTTCCGTTGAGGCTTGCGTTCACCGTCAACGCTACCACCCCCGCCTTTGACCCGGCAGTGAATGTCGTGGAGAGGCCGGTTGAGGGATTCAGTGACCCAAGGCTGTTGTTCAACGACCAGGTGTATGTAATGCCAGAGGACGGGCAGGACCCGGGGGAACAGGCAGGTGTCGCAGTGAATCCGTGTGTGCCACCTGCCTGAACGGTCACCGCTGTGATGTTAATGGTGACACCGGTAAGGATGGGAACTACTGTGGACGTGATTGTTACTGTGACCGGGCCGCCCATCTTTGTCACTCCGTTCAAAGTGGCATTCACGAACAAGTCCACGCTTCCCGCGTTGCTACCTGCGGTGAATGTAGTCGATGAGGATGTGGGAGTGTTCAATGTACCCAGGGAAGATCTATTGAGCGTCCAAGAGTATGAGATTCCAGACGGGCAGATAGGCGTGCAAGTCGGTGTTGCCACGAAGGGTGAAGTCGTGCCACCTGTGGTGACGATTGCTGTTGCGGGAGTCGCCGATACTCCATTTAGTATGGGTATTGATTTGGTGATGGTGATTGACACGGGAAGGCTATGGTTGGTTACGCCGTTCAGTGTTGCATTAACGAACAAGCTCAGATTTCCTGTATTGCTTCCTGCGACGAAAGTCGTAGACATAGAGTTGGGTGAACCTAAGGTACCCAATCCGGGGTTGGTAAGCGACCATGAGTAAGTGACGCCAGTAGGGCACGCGGAGGTGCATGCTGGAGTTGCGGTGAAAGGGGAGGTAGTCCCATTTGGTGGAACTGATGCTGTTGTTGGACTTACGTCCACTGAAAGAAGAGCGGTAGTGGAGACGATGGATAGTGTTCCCTGACCGGAATCTCCGACGTAGACATACCCATTTGACGAATCATAGGAGACGTACTCAGGCTGAGAGCCCACAGCCATTGTTGAAGTTACATTGTCACTTATGTCTGATATCGTGCTCAGGCTACTAGAGTTTCCGTTCGCAACAAAGATCTCGCCATTGTAACTATCATATGCTATACCCGTGGGAGTGCCAATTGTCTGTATGTTGGCCACGACGGTGTTACTCGTGTCGGATATCGCGCTCACATAATCTACGGGGCAACCAGAGAGAGTGGTGCAACCTCCGACAAGAATATCGCCCTTGCCACTGTCATAAGCTGCAGTCATTGGAAAGATGCTTAGAGGTGTGGTAGCAACAACCTTGTTTGTCGAATCGGATATCACGCTCACGTTGTTCGAGCCATCATTGGCCACAAAGACCTCGCCCTTGGCTTGATCATAGGTTGCGCTCATGGGGCTGGTTCCCACATTGATGTTCGCAACGACTGTGTTGTTCTTGTCCGAAATCACGCTGACATTGTTCGAACCCTCGTTAGCGACAAATATCTCGCCCCTGCCGTTGTCGTACGTAGCTCCTTGGGGAGTTGTGCCAACAGGAATGGTAGCAACCACACTATCCGTCCCATCGTTGATAACGCTCAAGCTATTAGAGTTGTAGTTGGCAACGAAGATCTCGCCCTTGGAACCATCATAGACCTCGCCATATGGTTGGGACCCCACTGTAATGTTCACTATCGCTTGGTTCGTTCCGTCATTGACGACTCTCACACAGTTGCAATCGAAGTCAGTAACGAAGACGTCATTTTTGCCAGTGTCAACTACTGTGCCGAACGGCTTGGTCCCCACGGGGAGGTTTGCCACCACCTTGTCTGTCGCGTCCGAAACCACGCTAACGTTGTCAGAATTGGCGTTCGCTACGAAGACCTCTCCTTTGCCACTGTCGTACGTTAGGCCCTCCGGATAAGGGCCAAGGGGAACTGTCGCCGTCACCTTGTAAAGTGTATCTGAGACAACACTCAGGTTGTTTGACGCCCTGTTGGTAACGAGAATCTCTTGTTTACCGCTGTCGTATGTCAATCCGAAAGGGGTAAGTCCCACGGGGATGGTGACGTCTACACCCCATGTATTCTTGTTGACTGCTTTTACCGTATTTGGCCCCCACACAGCTACGAATATCTCAGCTCTTTGCGAGTCACATACTAGGTAACCAAGGCCAGTGCCGCTCAGAGGAAAGGATCCGGTCAAAGTGTTTGATCCGTCATTGATAACACTCACGTTTACCGAGAGTTCGTTGGAAACAAAGACCTCATCGTCCGCCTTGTCCCAAGTGGCGCCTAGGGGATAGCTTCCAACGGCAATGCTGGCTACTACATGGTTAGAACTGTCGTTGATAATGCTAACATTGTTGGATCCCGTGTTGGCAACGATCACTTCACTCTTGGTGCTATCATAAGCCATACCGTGAGGCGAGGAACCTACCGGCACAGTTGCAACGACGGTGTCTGTTCCGTCACTAATCACGCTAACACTATTGGACCCGGTGTTAGCTACAAAGACCTCGCCTTTGCCACTATCATATACTACATTCTGTGGGCTTGTTCCCACCGGGACGGTTGCGACAAGTTTGTCGGTCCCATCATTGACAATGCTGACACTCTTCGAGCCAGTGTCAGCAACAAAGACTTCTCCATTTGCGCTGTCATACGCCACGTCTTGAGGAGCCGACCCGCGGCAGTCTGTAGGCAATGCATTGCCGACGTAGAGTGTGTTTGTGCACAGGTCAAGAGTATCTCCCACATATGGGCTTCCAGGCTTCAACACCGTCATGCGTGTGGTCAGGGTTGCAGTGTCCGCTATGGTGTCATTCACGTGGGCTTGGACATTGAAATCACCTGTCGCCTTCGGAGTACAAGGCAATGTGCTCGTGTTGGCAGTAGAGCACCCAGGTGGCAACCCAGCGTACCAGTAAGAATATGGTGGGGCCCCCCCACTTGCCGTCACAGACAAGGTGGTGGAGCTCCGCAAGATGAAAGCGGAGGGGGTGGCGATGAAGGAAGTGATGGAGATTGGAGGATAGATCACCATCAGTGATGCTGACTTTGATGCGGTATTCATGTTGTTGTCAACAACATTCACCGTAATCGAGAAGCTCCCAACGGCTGTCGGTATGCAGGAATCAGACCAAGTCGCTGTAAGCGATACCTCGCTGCCGGTGGGACATCCGCTCGGGTCTCCACCATAGGTGTATGCATACGGTGCAGTCCCACCTGAAACTGTGACGTTGAAGTACACAGTATTTCCCTTGTCTACTGGATTTGGCAAAGCGGTGAACGAAACCACGCTCATCGCTAGGGCAGCAGGTGTTTGACCGCCCACGCTCCCCTGAATCGCAGCAGCAGAAGGGGACACCAAGAAGATGATGGCAAACGAAACCGCCAACACCAACGTTATTGCATCGTGCCTATGCATGTATATTGACCACTTGTCCTGCAAGGCGCCCCCCACTGATAATACTGCCGATTTGTAGTTGCCCTCCCTCCGCCAGCAATTGCCAGTGAGACGGTCACGCCCATGTTGTTATCCGCCTCTCCGATACAGGGCGCATGAAAACTCGCCTGGAGAATCGGGAGTTTTCACGCTCGCTGAAATTGGAAGTGAGAACCTTGAACGATGATGACCCCAGTATCTGGGTGTGCCAGGAGTGCGGCCGGAAGGAATCAGCCTTCCCCGGATTCTGTGCCGTGTGCGGAAGCTGTGACGTAGTCAGCACCAACTGAGACCTCAGCATTTCACCCCTACCTTCCGAGGTGAAATGCCTTGTTAGAAAGTGTTAGAGAAGACGTATTGCCGAATGCCCATGGTCTTGGGGTCCCTGCGAGACCAAGTGGAGGAGCGCCCCTCCAGGTCCACCCGTCGCAGCTACTCGTTGGCAGGGAGGATCTCCTGCGGGGGCTCGGCGAGCTCGTGGCTGCCCAGTCGGAATTCCCTCTGATCGTTGCCCTTGAGGGCCCGCGCGGAGCTGGAACATCTGCCGTGGCCGCGGAGCTCGTGGGCCAGGCACGGAGGAAGCTGATGCAAGCGTACCGCGATGCAAGGCCGGTCGTAATCCATGTAGATGTATCATCGCTCAGTCAACCGAGTGGTGATCCTACACATGGAATCTCGGTGTCGCTACTCCGTCACTTCATGCCGGGCGAGAGCTTCCAGGGAGCATCCACCAATAGGGTCATGTGGTGGTTCCTGCGCCGGCTCATAGTCGAAGGGAAGTCTGCGGTTCTCTGGCTGGACCAGGTCCGCCAGGACGTGAGGTCGCTCAGCAGCGTCATCGAGCCCCTCATGAATCCTGAAACACTCGTGGAGAGCGCGGAGAAGTTTCCCTCGATTGTCATCGTGCTGTCCGGCAACGGTGATGGTGGATTGGATGGATGTGTGAAGCGCATCCGAGTATCCCCTCTCCCGGTCGGGAGCATCTGTGAGATCATGGAGGACAAGGTCAGGCAAGCAGGCAAGGTACTCTCCGAAGAGGCCCGGGCGAAGGTCGTGGACGTCCTTGGCACGAGGGGATACAGCCTTTCCGTCATGGAGTCGGTCCTGAACAGTGCAGTTCAGAGAGCGGGATGTCATGGGATTATCATGGAGGAGGACGTGGTTCCGCCATCATTCAGGAACTGTCCCCGCACCAGCAAGCGCGTGATCGAGCTGCGTGTGCTGGAGATCCTGCGCAAGGCCGGTGGCGCTGTAGAGATGGGGGAGCTCGCCCAGGAACTCTCTAGGAGCCTTGCCAGCGAGGGGGAACGCATCATGAGCCCGTCAAGCGTCAGGCGCTGGCTGATCAAGCTGGAGGGACTCGGTCTGGTCAAGCGGAGGGTGGTAATGGGCGGGGATGGCGGTACCCGCAGCACCGTCGCAATGGTTGAACCGCGATTCGTTCACCGCCATTTCACGAGGTGAACGAATGAGTCAGGAAAGAGTGACGCCAAAGGGGGAACACGAGCATGTGACGCTACAGGCCCTCGATTGCGAATATTTAAACTACTCATGCCGCATGGGGTACGTAGACGGGGAGAGCGGGTGAAACATGAACGCACGTGAGAAGGTATCCCCGCAAGGTTCGAAAAGAGTGGTTCAACCTGGGGTTACACCTGAAGAACTCCTTGGTCCTCTCAACGAGCTTGAACGCAAGAACGCCCCGTCGAGGCTATTCCTGTCGGGAGCGATATCCCTTCCACTGCCCCACCCAAGGGTCGCGGTCATTGGTACCAGACAGCCATCTGAAGAAGGGGTCAAGATAGCACACGATCTTGCCAGCTCGCTCGCCAGACAAGGTGTGCTGGTGATCAGTGGACTCGCGCGCGGCATCGACACCGCCGCCCACACAGCAACGATTGAGGCGGGCGGCAAAACGGTCGCTGTGCTCGGGACATCTTTGTCTCACACATATCCGAAGGAGAACGCAGACCTTCAGAAACGCATCATGCAAGACTTTCTGGCCATCAGTCAATTTGCGGAGGGGCAAACCACGCGCCCTCAGAACTTCGTCCTGAGGGACCGAACGATGGCATTGATCGCAGACGCTTCTGTCATAGTTGAGAGCGGTGAGGGAGGAGGGACGTTGTACCAGGGGTGGGAGGCTTTGCGTCTAGGTCGGCCACTCTTCATTCACGCACACGAGTTCGACAAGCCGAACTTGGAATGGCCGAACAAGATGGCGAAGTATGGTGCCATAGAATTCAGGGAGCCAACTGATGTCCTCGAATCCGTTCCGAGCGTGGGGTTCAACCGGCTCGTAGTCGATGCGCTTAACTTCGCTTGAATTCGCATCGTATCTGTCATACCTCCCCAGGTCAGGGGGAGGGGACACAGGAGAGCAATCTCGCGACCTGATGCGCGCGTTGAAATTGGGGACGCATACTGGGTCTCCACCGCGGTCGATATCGTCGCAGGTGGCGACTGCAATCAAACAACGGACCCCGATCCTCCAGATGTTCTCGAGATTCCTTGGACCTGAGTTTGTCCTCGTGCCAATCCCAAGCAGCTCCCTGCAACAACAGGGCTCGCTCTGGGTCCCTGAGGAACTGGCGCGTTCGCTTGTCGAGGTCGGACTTGGGGCAAGGGTGGCTCGTTTGCTCAAGCGGACGGAAGCGATCCCGAAGGCCGCAACCAGCATCTCAACCCAGAGGCCTACAGCACTCAAGCACTACGAGACCCTCGCGGTCCAAAAGGAACTCCTGTCAACGAAAGAGTTCCTTCTTGTCGATGATGTGATTACCAGCGGAGCAGCAATGGTCGGGTCTGCCAACAGGCTTCAGGAGTCGTATCCGGGCAGCACGATCCGTGGGTTCGCAGCGATGCGAACCGTCAGCCAAGCCCTCTCGTTCAAGTCTTGGAACGATCCAGTGGTTGGTACCATCACCTTGGAGAGCAGTGGCTGGTGCATGCGCCATCCCTGACGCCATTGAGCAGGCACCGGCCATGTTCGCCAGAATCCCAATACTCCCCGTAGCCCTGATGAGGGTGAGAGCTCTGCTTTTCTCGAAATGAAGGGAAAGACGGGCAAGCCATCCGATACCAACCTCAAGGAGGTTGTCAGGAGAATTGTGAGGGTGGCTCACCCACAGAAGATCATCCTGTTCGGGTCCGCGGCTAAGGGCAAAATGGGCCCGGACAGTGACTTGGATTTCCTCGTGATCGTTAGGGCGCCGGCTCGCCGTCGGGAGATTGCCCAAGCGATCTATCGCAACTTGTCGTACGTTGGGAGTCCCGTGGATGTAGTAGTTGTCACCGATGAGGATGTCGAACGCTATCATGATTTGATTGGTTACATCATCCGTCCTGCGCTCCGCGAGGGAAAGGTGGTCTATGCCATCAAAGGAGGACGCGGTCATTCCGTTGCTCAACGGAGAGATGACAAATCCCTCGAGGAATTCGAGAAGCGCTCAAGGTCTGGTCGGAGGGCTGACGGAGAGAGGGTCAATAAGCGTCTTGGGCACTGAACGTGTCGACTGCCTCGAAAGGAACCGCTATCAAGGTGGAGCGCTTGCTTGGGGTTGACAGACACATGCAGAATAAGCCCCACGTTCGTCAGAGGCCCCATTCGGATACCCCGCCAGCGAAAGTGCTGGGTAAGTATCGTGGTCAATGGGTAGCGTACTACAACCGCAGGGTCGTGGCAAACGGGGACAACTTCGGCAAGGTCCTGGACGAAGCCAGAACCTTGATCCCGGGGAAGGAGCCCACGCTCATGAAGGTCCCCTCCAGCGAGTTCTACGTGCTCTGAAGGGTGAGGGCCGTAAGGACGGGCGAAACGGTTATGAGCCCCCGAGCCTTCATATTGAGTGAAGGTTCACGTGATGTGCAAGGAGGTCGCATGATGAAGCTGCCAGAGGATCCTGTGGAATGGCTCTCTTACAACCATCCTGGACGAGAAGTACTACAGTCGGTCAGTGATGGGAAGGAGCACGCTCCTCTCGAGCTGCGGAAGGCCTGCGGGATTCATCCGGAAACATTCCGCCGCGCCGTCCATACCCTTGAGCTCTATGGGCTGTTGGAGGTCCATGCCACCGAAGGAGAGCGGCTTCACCGCGTTCCAAAGGGTTGGGGAATCCAGGTCTCTCTGGAGATCACGCCTCAGGGCAAGCATGTCCTGAACGTTCTCCAGGGATTCGCTGCAGTAGTCCGCCAGCACGTCAGAAGCCTGCCAAGGGCGACCAAGGAAAGGTGGCTAACGGCATGATCTCGATCCTCCTGCTTGGTCCAACCAAGTGGGAAAGGCCGACGCACTCCACGGTGCCATCCGATTTGCTCGCCAGGGCGAGGAAGGACGATGCCGGGAGCCGCCCGGAGGGGGCATGGCCCATTGACGTCCGGAGGGCGCTCTGCGCCGTGATGGCGCGCCCGGACGTCGTTGCAACCGTCATGGAAGACTGGCCATCGCAAGGGCATGAAGGGCCCTCGGTCAAGTTCCGGAGGATCGAGCAGGAGGCCCACATCACGCACTATGTGGTCTTCTGGCCTCTCGGTGGCCGGTTGCATGGTCTCGTCTGGGAACTCAGCGACCTAGCCCACCGCATCATGGATGGCAAGCTCGATCGCAGAGCCGTCCAGCTCTTCGTCCAACGGGGAGTGGCCGATTGGGACCATGTCACCGAAGGTTACATCTTCTCGGAGACTGAGAACCGCACTGAGTACTTCGGGGATCTCCTCCGGCTGAGGTGCCCGGTCTTTGTCTGGGAAGACTACTCGGAACTAACGTTCGCCCTCGAGCACAGACAATGGGTTTGACTCCTTAGGAAGGCCATCGCAGCACCCATCGATTCCGAGGTGCTGCGATGCACACAATAACCGAGAGACAGGGGATGGCCGCCCTTTTCTCCGTAAGAGAGACACGGCCAACGTCGAACGAAGAGACCCACTTGGAAGTGGTCCCATGACCATCAGGAAGTACTTCGGTCTGAAGAAGGAAACGAAGTGCGACTGCGGGTGCGGTCAAAAGATGCCCGCACGCGACGACATTGCCGTAATGGTGGACAGGGACAGTTTCCCAACGAAGAGATACATTCCCGGTCACGAACCAGGGGCGAGGAATCCAGCGAGGACTCAGGCACAGAGCACGCCAGCTCCGTCCCCGGCGCCCCCTGCACCAGTCGGGCCCACACCCACGCCGCCACAGCCTCAGGTCGAACCCGCACCGCTCCCCATGCCCAAAGTGACTACCACAAACGTCCCGACCCTCGCCGACAACCGGCCCTGGAAGATTCTCACGGTCACGATTTCCGTGGGAGACTACACTTCCATTAAGGCAGGTGTGGCGGATTTCGGCAGGGAGAGCGAGACACTGGCCCAGCTGGGTACCCGTCTGGTCGCGGAGCTCACCAACGACATCAAGACGGAGCTGGACGTCGTGCATCAGGTCCAGGCAGGCAAGTCACTGTCCGTGCCAACCCGGGGGGCGGTCTCCGCCCCCCAAACCCGTTCCCCGGCCACAACGGCCGGGGCGCCCGCCCCCAAGGGGGTGGTCGGGCCCGAGATGATGGAGACGCGCCGGCTGGTGAGCATGGAGCTGGACGACATCTCTGCGGTCAGAAGTGCCAAGAAGCGCAAGATCGGGAACCAGTGGCTGAAGACCCACGGCTACGAATCGTTCGATCAGGTGCTCCCCACGGACCTCGCAGCGCTCCAGCAGCTGCTTGCGCAGTTCGAGTCGATCAACATTGCCGCTGACGCGCCATCACACCCTCTGTCGGAACCGGTCTTCCACACCGCTTCAAGCGAGGCTGGAACCTCCAGGTGAAACTTTCGGGGACCACAGGGTTGTCAATCTCTGAGCCTGCTCGAAACGCCCGAAATAGGGGACCCCCTGGGTGCTCGAAAACCGTCGACGCCCAAGAGGGTGGCAAGGGAGGGTGTTGCCGTTGGTCCGTACCCCCCTTCCACGGCGGGACTTAGGTATCCTTTTCGGACAGGCGAACAAAGGCAGGGTTTCAACCATGTCCTACATTCGACAAAGACCAACCATGTGCGCAGCATGGTCTCCGCTGAATAGAGAGGACTTCCTTCACAGCATGTTAGCCTTTGCCTTAAGTGTCGGCCCATGGGAAGTTATTTCTCATGCGCGCACTATCACCAGTGAGATGGGGCGCGAAGGCCACGGCAGATTCCGTCCTTGGCTGGCTGCAAGTCTCGTTGCGGTAATCATCATTTTGAGCACCTCTTACGGCGGTACGAGCACTTCTTTACAGCAAGGACTCGAGCACCTCGTCCTGTCGGAGTCCGGAGGTGTCAATCGTCCTGCCGGTCTTGCATCGCATATGCTGTCGCAAAACAATGGTCCGGCAGAGGGCCAAGGAGTCGTGGCTCGTACAGTGGACCTACTGAATGGGTCGGTCCTCCCCGGGAATTATCCAGTCTCCTCATGCAACGCTCCCGATAGCCTCGTTCCGGCCCCCTCGTCAGACGAGCTGGCAATCACATGCCGAGGGGAGGAGAGTCTCGAGGAAGTGAACGGAACCACCGGTGCCATAGTCAAGTCCGTGCCGTTGGGAGCCATTCCCGTAGATTGCGTATTTGATGCCTACAACGGCTACGTCTACGTCACAGCTGGAGCCAACGTTGCAGTCGTGGACCTTTCTGGAGGCAGGGTCGTTTCGAGCATCCCAATTGGACACACCCCCCAGGGATTGGTCTTTGACCCCATCAATAATGAGATCTATGTGGCCGACGGGACCTACGGCTCATTTTCGCATTTGGACAATATCACAGTGATTGATGGGGCGACCAATGAGATAGCGAATACGATCCGTGTTGGATGGGACCCTGTATTCATCGCTCTTGACAACTCGAACGGCAATCTCTACGTCACTAACTATGGCACCAACAACGTGAGCATTATCTCCGGAAACAACGATGCGGTCATCAGTACCGTGCACGTGGGGTATGACCCCGATGGAGTCGTCTATGACAACACTAACGGGAACATTTATGTGGCCAACTACTGGTCGAGCAACCTGAGTGTGATTTGCGGTTCAAACAACAGTCTCCTCGGCACAATCAAACTTGTTGGCTTGGCGTACCCGGTGGAAGTTGCTTACGATGCTATTGAGAACACGATATACATGAGCAACGAAGTAACACCTGGATACATGGATGTTCTCAGCGGATTGAACAATTCACTGGTCAAGAAGATACCTGTGCCATTCGGAACGGTTGACATCGCCTACGACCCCGGCCGAGACGTTGTCTTTGCCACGGGCGTTGTTTCGGATGAGCTGAGCGTCATCGCCGGATCGGGCGGGGTTGTGACCTCATCCTTCACGCTTGCAATTAGGCCGCAGGGTGTAGTATACGACTCGCTCAACGGAGAAATCTACGTAGCGAGCATGGGTGGCGGTGAGGATTGTGGGGGCAGTGGCTGTTACGTGTCCGCCGCCATTCAAGCGCTCAACGGGTCCTCGGACAGGCCGCTGGCGTCTGTCCCTCTGATGCCGGATTCACAACCCAGTGGCATCGCTTTTGACAGCGCAAATGGGGATGTATACGTGACCGATTCGGGTTCGGACAACGTGAGTGTCCTGAACGGAAGCACGAATAGTATTGCAACAACAATATCAGTGGCGGCATCGCCAGAGGGAGTAGCCTACGATAGCGGGAATGGGAACATATATGTCGCAAACGGCGGTTCAGAGAATGTCAGCGTGATTTCCGGAGTTACGAACAGGGTGGTCACTTCCATACCCCTGAACATAGGCACACCCACTCCGGGAAATGCGGTGCCTCATCAACCCCCTCCTCCTCCTTCAGACCTGTGGGGAATAGCATACGATAACACGAGCGGAGACCTTTACGTGACCAATTTCTACTCAGGGAACGTCAGCGTGATCTTTGGCTCCAACAATACCTCCATAGGCTCTGTTCCCATTGATTCGAACCCATGGGGAGTCGCCTACGACAAGGCTAACGGTGACATCTATGTGAGTGATTACTGGTCCAAGAATGTCAGCGTAATCTCTGCAGCGAACAATACTGTGGTCGCCTCCATTCCGGTCGGCATCGAACCAATGGGATTGGCCGTGGACGAGAAAAGCGGATTTGTCTACGTTGCAGATTCAGGATCGGACACTGTTAGCGTGATTTCGGGGAAGGCCGTCATAGACACCATAGCCGTGGGGGCCACCCCATCCTACGTCGCTTACGATGACGGTAGCGGGTCCATTTACGTTACTGATACGGGGGAGAGTTCTCTGTCCGTGATTGCACCTCTCGCTGGGCTGTCTTCAGTTAATGTGACCCCTCCCTCAGTCACTTTGCCTTCATGGGCCAATCAGACCTTCGCTGCTGTCCCCTTCTGTGTCGGAGGCTACTGCCCGAATGGCATCAACTACTCTTGGTCTTTTCCCCCTTTTCAGCACTTTGGTAGGCTGAACAGAACGTACGGTCCATCGGTCTCGTTCTCAGTGAATCTGACTGGTTCTGGAGGTTCCGGGGCCACGGTGGGAGGTTACTCCAATCAAGTTGGTCCGCATCCCGCCTATGTTGTCTTGACGGAGTTTCTGACTCTAGCTGCGTCGCTCGATGGAGTGGTCAGATACTCGAACGCCACTATCGATGCCTTGGCAGGTACACCTTGGGTAACCCCTTCCGGACCTGCTAGCATTTACGCCGGTGCGAGTTGGCTCTTCCATGTGACCTGGTATTGCCTTCCAGTGGCCTCAGGATCGGAACAGTGTCCGACCTTCTTCTGGTCTCTCACAAACAAGCTCGGATCACTGAACGCCTCCGCCGGCCCTGTAGTAAGGTTCACTGCCGGAAGCGAGACGGGGACCGTGACCCTCTTCGTGAATGGAACACTTGATGGCAAGTCCGTGCAAAGCCCTCCTCTCACAATTACCATCCTGCCAGCTCCTCCTTCAACCCCGTCTGCCCTTTTCCTAGGGTATGTCATCGCAGGAGTAGTGGTGATGCCTGCCGCGATAGGAATCTACATCGCACTCCTCCTATGGCGCAGGTATCGCCCTCCCCCTAACTAGACGCCCTTCTCGGTTCTGTTCGACCATCTAGGCCCAAAAGGAACCCAAATCGGCCACCCCTCGGCAGTGGTATCTCCCGGGTATGCCCTGCAAGGAGGTTCGCCCCTCTTGGGTAGGCATCTCTTGACCGAAGTAGCGACACATCGGTGGGCAGGAAAGTGAGGGGGCGAAGAGGTCAATTCACCCTCAAGTAATGGGGGGTCATGCCAGAACAAGGGGCCACCTCCTCTTGGGTAGTCGAGCCGAACCGAAACTGGGACGGGCAGACCATTCAACGGGGGCGCCGCGGGTCTGACCGTGTGCTTCTCCCCATCGGGGTCGGTTCGCTCCTCGGCATGTTCGGGCTCGTGGCGCTCGGGGCATACTCTGCATACTCCGGACTCTTCGGAGGGCTTCGGGATCAGGCGATCGGATACATGTTTGCCGCCGCTCTGTTCCTCGGGATCTGCGCGGGGGTCTTGTTGCCTAACGCCTTCCGTGATGTGGCCTGGATTGAACTTCGCCCCGACGGGTTCAGGGCTGAAACCTCCAGGGAGACACGGAACCATCCCTGGTCCGACGTGCTCGCCGTGAAGGCTGTTCTCAAACGGGGTAAGTACAGCTCCTGGTGGGAATGGCACGTGACCTTGCGGCACCCCGGTGAACATGCTACCGGCCACCTCACTCTCGATGACGCGACAGGACCTAGTTTCCTCTCCTACCCAGCGTGCCCGAGAGTTCCCCTCGATGACGCCACCTATGGACGATGGAAGTCACATGCGCCAGCCGCGGAGGTCGGGGCCGACCGAGCACTCCCCTCAGACAGACCGGGTCACGGAAGCTGATTTTTCTCCGCAAGCTGAGTAGGGCACTACACGAATCCAGTCTTCTCCCAGTGGAAAACGTGATTCACTGACGGAGAATCAGCCCTCAAGACCCCCTCCCGACTGGCAACTTGCACGTTTGCGCAAGGGCCGAGGCCCTACCGCAACAGCCCGAATCAGGTTGTCAGATGTAGAGGCAGTCGGACCACGAGCATCCCACCCCGTTCCCCAACCTCTATCCTGCCCTGGAGGGCCAGCCGGATAACTGATTCCGCCCAGTCAGGCTCGAAGTCCTCGTCGAGGGTGAGCTGCTCCCAGAGGTGGTCGCTCATGGCCGCCACTTCCCCCGGAGTGAACCAATGCTCCATGCCACATCATGGTCGGATGCGGTCGGATAAGGCTAGCGGGGGTCGTGGCCAATCACGCATCATGGGAATCACCAGGTTTTCCCCATGCTCCGCCGAGGTGAAAACCTGTCCATGAATGGCGCGGCTGTCGGCACAAGCACGGTGGATAATGAGCAAGGAAGAGTCTTAGTAGTCTGCAAGCATAGTCACCATAGGCCTGTGAGTTCCACGATGGCGATGAGACGGTGGCTGATGGAGAGGCGCGAGGAAATTCTGCGCATCGCCCGGAGCCACGGTGCACGAACCGTACGGGTCTTCGGATCGGTTGCACGCGGTGAAGACGACGTCCACAGCGATGTGGATTTCCTTGTCGAGCTGGCCCCCGGGCGGAGCCTGTTCGACCTGGGAGGGATACAATACGAACTAGAGTCCCTCCTGGGCCGGAAGGTGGACGTGGTCACCGAACGCGGATTGAAACCCCGGATCAGGGACAGGGTATTGCGGGAATCGGTGGTCCTGTGAGAGACCCCAAGGAGCGCCTGCGTGACGTGCTTGAGGCCGTGGCAGCCTTGGAGCGCTATCACGACCGTGACAGGCAGTCCTTTGAACGTGACGAGCTTCTCCAGGCATGGTTCCTGCGCAACCTGCAGATAATCGGGGAGGCCGTGCGCGCCCTTCCAGAGGATGTCCGGAAGCTCGCACCCGAGATTCCATGGGCCGAAGTGATCGGCATGCGCAATGTTCTCGTCCATGGGTACTTCGACATCGACACTGAGGCGGTATGGGCAGCCGCCACGAGGGATGCCCCCGCGCTGAAGCCAGCGGTCGAGAAGCTCCTGAAACTGCTGGAGAAGAAAGACCGCAAGTGAACGGTGCTTGCCTGCGGACCCGGAGCAGGCTTTTGAGCGCGCCTTCCGGTGCACGCCGCGTGTCTGGGCCTACCCGCGCAAAAGCGTAGGTTCCTCCGGCCAATGAAAGCATTGCCGAGGGTCGTTCACGATGGTCTTGACCATCATCACCGAGGTCAAGACCATGAACCAAATGGTTGAACCAGGAGCCACACACGAGAGCCGAATGGAACTGATAGAGAACCCTGAGGAGGTACCCCTCTTCAGCCTGGTCCCAGTGAAGGGGCCGGACGGGGAGGTCCTGGAATCCTACCGGGGCGTGCAGAGATTGGACAACCGCCGGGTGGTCTCGGTAGTCAGTGATCGCTACGGGCTGGTTGGGCACAGGGACGTGGCTCTGGCTGTGCATGCCATCGGGGAGGCATTGGACAAGCCCGAGGCCGGCTTGCAGGGAACAGAGATCAACGCCCGTCTCACCCGGGAGAGCATCAAGCTCTACGCTGGGGGCCGAAGGATGGAAGTGAAGCTCGTGATCGGGCGCAAGTTCAAGCTCGATTCAGGGAACGAATTCTTCCCGGGAGTCAGGGTGGTCAACTCCATGGATTCGTTCTGCGCGCTGAAAATGTCGGTGTTCGCGGTGAGACTCGCATGTGTAAATCAGTTGCACGCCGGGATCGGCAACGTGATGGAGTTCAGGGAGCTCCACCTGGCATCAGGGGAAGACCTCCTCGGGCAGCTGCAGCGCGCAACGCACGAAGTGCTGGACAGGTTTGACGACGCTCTCGCAATCTTTGCGGAGGCGATGAACGACTACATCCCGGTGGTCGAGTTCGCCCCGGCCCTGGAGTCTGCGGGAATCCCACGCAGGCATGTGAGCCGGATGGCCGAGTTCCTGCCCGACTACTTCGGCAGCACCCTTTGGGGCTCGCTTTCACGATGGGATGCTTATGGAATCGCGTCTCAAGTTTTGACGCACGAGGTCAGGGTGAATCCTGACCGGGAGAGAATGTTGGAACGTGCCGCGGCCCGGGCCCTGCTCTTGGAGGGGGACTACACGGTGGGTGGCGGGGAGGAAGTCCCCGCCTGAACGCTGTCACTTGGCCTTCTGGTCCCAACCAACCCTCGAGTAAATCCGCTGTCCGTCGACTACCACCGTCCCAGTGGTCGTTGCAAGCCAACGGAAGTACGACAGGACGCTCGATGCCCGCCGGGGAGGCGTGGCCCCAGTCAGACCCGTCTTCTCTTTGATGATCCGGATGACGTCCTCCTTCGAGACCCCCTCGATTCCGCGCCTGCGAGCGAGGTCGAATACTGCGTTGAGGACCGGCATTCTCAGCAGCAACTCGGCCACGGTTGAATTTCTCTTCTCGCGAGGCATCGTAAGGAACCGCTTCCCGAGGCCGGTCAATACATAGGTCCCCTCTTCGTTCCCGACCAGTCCTAGCGCCTCAGCAGCGGCCCGGTAGTAGCTTCCCTGGCGTAAGGCGAAACCATAGTGCTCCGCCCAAGCCTTTGCGTCCTTCACTCCCCGTTGCACCAGGAAGGGGAATTCCGTCACCTTGTCGAAGTCATCTGCCTGGAAGAAAGGTACGGAAGGATCGGGAGATACATTTCCCAGCAGGTCTTTTGGCACTTCCTCTTCGACGATCTTGAACCGGCTCGCCCTCCTGAGATGAATGTCCTCGTAATCGTGCTCGTCCTTCCAGCGGTACTCCCATATCGTGTAGGTCTTCGCAGTGGTGTCTGCGTTGAAGAAGAAAGTGCGGACAGGCTTGTGGCCGGTCAACTCCTGATGCAGCACGTGCGAACGGTACGGAAAGTAGAGCTGGCGGATGAAGAACTCGTCGCGTTCAACATCGAAATCGACCTTTGCCTCGAAGAGCAGGACGTCCCGGGGGCCCTCGTAGCATTGATCCACCTCCATCTGGGCTTTGACCTCAATCCGCGGGTTGCCGTCCACCTTGAAGTCGAACGACCGGGTGGAGGACCTCCCCGGATCGGTCCCGAGGATCGGGGCGCTCCCAGTGAAGCGCTCCAGCAGCCCGCTCGTGTATGCATGGGCGAGCCCAGCCTTCTCGGCATTGGCATAGCTCAATGTCGTGAGGTGAAAGGGGGCTCGGGAGGGAAAATCAACAGTTGGTCCAGGGTCCTCTACGGCGTGATATCCAACTCCGTGCGTGACGATCCATTTCGCCCGTGAGATGGGAAGGACGAAGACATCGTTGTCCTTCAGGACCTTAGCAAGCTCTTTCTTCGAGGTCATCGATATGATCCGGCGAGTGTCCGTGTTGTGGGCATTCGCTACAAGCCTCAGTTGGTCCGCAGTGACGTAGCTCAGGGACTTCGAGAGAGTAAGAGGGACATTTCTTACGAGGTCGGACCAGCAGTCGTCGACCTTCGTCATGGGTAGTTCATGATCAGTAGTTCATCGATGACGCCGCGGCCGTTGCCCTTGCAGTTGATCGCTCTCTTGGCCTTGAGCCGTATCGGCGCATATTCCCGATAGAGCTCGTCAAGCAGCGGGGTCGCCGAATTGGAGAGCAGGACCTTGCACCCCTTCCGGTCCAGGGTCCGGAACAACGCCGCCAGTTCTCTCTGTTGCCTTTCCCCGAATCCCTCACTCGTGTAGGATGTGAAGGCTGAGGTCTTGCTCAATGGGTCGTAGGGTGGATCGAAGTAAACGAAATCACCCTTCCTCGCTTTATTGCATGCATCCTGGTAATCCGCGACCAGAAGTTCCGTATTCTCCAACGCCGCAGAGACCGCGAGGATGTTCTCCCGAACGTACAGGGTTGGGTTCCTGTAGCCACCGAATGGCACGTTGAACTCGCCCTTGGAATTGACTCGGTAAAGACCATTGAAGCAGGTCTTGTTCAGGAAGACGGTTCGGGCGGCCCTTGCCGCCAGGGTGAGCCCCTCTGGTCGCTGTCGTCTAACGGAGTAGAAGTACTCTTCATTGAGCCTGTGATTGAAATGCGCATCCAGGGCGCGCATGAGGGCCTCGGGTTGGTCCCGCACCATCTGGTAGACGTGTATGAGCTCTGCATTCAGATCGGAGAGAATTGCGTGTTTGGGATGGAGATGGAAGAACAACGCTCCCCCGCCAACGAAGGGTTCGAAGTACGTTCCGAATGTCCCTGGAGCTGGCAGATACGGGGCCATCTGCTCCAGGAGCTGCCCCTTGCCTCCTGCCCACTTGAGGAATGGCGTAGGTGTGGGTTCCACAACCTCCGAGGGTGGATGGAACGGCAATGGTCGTACTGCTGAGAGCTTTGTCCCCACGGTGGGGAAGGAAGCCTTCTGGGCTTAAATAAGAAGCTGGTAGCGGTCCATTTGAGCGGTGGTCCTCCGGCAACTTACATTGACCGGAGGACCACCATCAGGAAGGTAACATGAAGCGAACAGTGACCATTCGCCCAACCAGTCGAGGGATGGATTTGGACAGCCGAGAGCACCAATACGACGCTCACGTGCGTCTGGAAGGGACCGTCAACGAGCGGGTCATTGCAGTAGACGTCTTCCGTTCCGAGTTCAAGGATGCCAACAAGGCGCATGTTGACAGCGATGCGTTCCCTGTCACCCTCCCAGGCGCCCGTGGGGCTACCCTCTTCCTGAGTAACTATGGATTCGAGGTTCGAGTAGGGACTCCGAAGGCCGTCAAGCAGATGGCAAGGGCATGACTTGAATGGTCGGCACACCATCGGTGAGGTCATCAATGGGAACCAAGGCAACCTCAGTGTGCCACTCCGACCTGCCTGAATCCCGCGAGGAGGTCACGCGTCTGCGGTAACGATCCTGGTGCGTCGTGAACCATTCACGGGCTTGTCTCAGGGGAATCACAAGCGCCTTGGCGTATCCTGGGAAACAGTAGACCCACAGATCCGCTTCTGACGTGAGGAAGCACCCAGTGGTTCCGGTTTCTACAACGCTGACGGTCTCTAGAGCTATGTTGCCTGACGTGTAGGTGTCCCATTTCACTTCGACTGATACCACCTCCACGCTCCCATTGGTTCCCTTTCGGTGCCAAAGCAAGTCAATGCCCTTGGGCTGGTACTTTGGTTCGTCCTGAACGTCATCGATGAAGACTGTTTCAGGTCTGGCCTTGAGAAGGGTTATGATCAGTTCGACACCCTCCTTCCCAGCCGCTAGCTTGTCCTTCCAATCGTACACCGTTCACATGGTGCCAGAGAAGGGGATTAGGATTGCTGGTCGATTGGGCCCAAGTCGTGATTGTCCCCTCGAAGATCGCCTCCGTTCATGGAACGGGTCACAATGGCGGTTGCACTTCTTCGAGCACGAGCTTGACAATCTGGGAACAGTAACGCATCATGAGCATGCTAAGGCTAACGAATGCAACGAGAGCGATGACAGAGATTAATGGCCCAATCCAGAATGCAATAGTGCGTTGGGAGGAATGTGCCTCGATGGCGAACAACGCCAATCCTGTTAGTACTCCTGCGATTAGGATGGCTGGTGTCACCTTTGAAAGCACGAACCACTTCCTAGCCAATTGTATTCTCCGGTCGAGCGATGCGGCGGGCTCCATCACCTTCATGGAACGGAACAGAGGTGATGCGTGATGGGGCTCGCCGTTAATATATGTTCGTAATTGCGTGCTTCCCCCTCGTTGCTCTCCGTTCGACGGGGGTCCGTTGCTCCCGGCCCTTTCTCGGCTCTTGGCCTACCGTTTGTTGCGAACATTAGACCTGGACATCGGCCTCCACATCAAGGCCCGGGCTTCGCCCTCTCCTCCCTTCGGGAGTCGGCCATGATGGGAGGCCTCGCCCTTTTCGGTCATGTTCGCAACAACGAACGATAATCAGCAGCCAAGAGCCGAGCCGAACGAGACCGTCAACGTTCCCGTAGCCGTACGGGGCACACGGGAAACGTACGAAGCGCGTGAGACCCTGAAGAGGGTGGGTCTTCGGTGGAATCCCACAGCTCACGTCTGGGGAGGGACGGTTCCGGTCCAGGCAGTGAGCCAGTTGAAGGGGATGGGCCTCCCGGTGGTCGAACTTGTCCCCGAACCCCAGGCGAGCGTGGACGACCCGGTCGCCCCGACCCCGACACTCACGACCGTTACCGACTACATCGGCCGGTTGGACGAGGCGCGACGGACACACGGCAGGTGCCACATCAACCCCCGGACAGGGGCAACGGTGTGGGGCGGAATCCCCGAGAGGATCAAGCGCACCCCCAAGGGTCCTACGTTGGAACCGTTCGGCCAGCGCGAGTTCGACGACCGTGACATCGTGGCCAACCTCCCGGACGATTCCAGGGAGGAGCAGGAGCGCACCATAAGGCGCTTCCTTCGGGACCTCCGGCTCCGTGTGAAGGGAGTGAGGGCGTTGATGAGCGCCGACCCGTCAATCGTGGAGACGTTGGCATCCAACCCCGAGAAGGCGCGTGCCTTCTACGCCATCCATCATGTGACCCGGGACCAGGTCGAGCACGGCGTCCCGGACATGGACGTGGAGGGGATGGAGTGGGCCGACGTGCGGGAGCAGCTCCAGGCAAAGTCCACAATGAGCTGGGCGAGTGAGGATGCGGAGCGCCTAGGCGCCGCTCTGCCAGGCTCCGAAGAAGCGAGCGCGTAGGCTCCCGAAAGTGGACATGTTACCTTTCGGGAGATTGCATTCATCCGGGGATAGTGCGGGACCTTCCCAGCGTCTCTCACAGGTCCGTGGCAGGCTGACGAACCGTTCGAGACGCTGGGCCCCTCCCGCAGATTATCAAAGTACGACAGGGGCGTTCCCGGTCACGTTGCCAAGCAGATTCGTACTTCGCGGTATCTCGAATTGTTATGCCGTTGCAAGTGGTGAGGGAGTATCCCATTTGCAGAGGTGGTGATCCAAGCGTCTAAACGGGACCGAACGAAGGGGGTGATTAGAGGGGCCAGGGCCAAGGGTGTCCTAGGGAAGCGAGAGTCGAGAAACATGGTGGGTAGAATGGGGAAGTGTACCCGAAGATGTGTACAGGGAGGGTGTCCCACCGGCGTGAAACCGGGGGTGTCCCTGGAGGCCGTCTGTAGGAAGGGTGTCCCATTCAGGGTGTCCCAGAACTGAGGAGTGTCCCAAGGGTGTCCCACCCGACCATCCCGGCTTTGCAACGAAACCGTCCATAAGTGGTGACTTCTGACATGCCACCTCTTTCCCGCGCATGAACCTCCCAAGGTCGCCTGGGGTCTTGTCCCCTCTGCCCAAAAACCCTAGCTGTTCGAAACCCTTCGCTTTCTCCATCTCGTCCCACCAGAGCTCTCTAAGGCTGCCAGGGTCGGTCTTCTTCCCCCCGTAGTCCACTAACAGACCTTCCGAGGTGAGAAGAATCTTGTGAGGAACGTCGCCAAGGAAGGCCATGGCCAACGGAGTGAGTACAAGAAGGATGACTCCCACGAGCCACGCCATCATAGCGAGAAGCGAATCCAAATGATACACCCAATATGACATGCCGCCGACAAACAGCAAAAGGCCAGCGGCCAACATTCCCCATAATGTCAACAACGAGTTTCGAAACAGAGGGTTGCGTTCCCAGTTTGTACTTGGGAGCGGCGGGTTCGTCCTCGGTCTTGCGCCAGTTCGTACCGTCCACCTCTCATTGATGGTAGCTACTATGGCCATCGACTCCACGGCGTCGACGTGACTGACTGTCCTCCAACTCCCGCCGTGTCCTTTGTACCGGAACTGCCAACGACCTGGGTCGAACAGAACAAGATCTTTCCATGGGATTTCGAGGACATGAGATCGAACCTCGTTCAGTTTGCGATACCCAATTACGCGGACACCATGTCCGTCAATCTCTACCCGCTGAGTTTCTTGGCTCGCCATCAAGAATCCAAACAATGGGAGGGATAATGCAGTTGGCGTAGCAAGGCTTAGGAGAAGGTCAGCGGCATGCGGTGGGAGGCGCGGTCCTAACCCTGCCATCGAGGGGAACGCAAACGCAATAGCCAGCACGATTCCGACTGTGCCTGTTTTTATGAAGTTGCGTCGGCGACCATTGGGGACGACCTTTGTGACAGGGAGACCAGACAGGTCTGCCTTCTCAGACAGCAAAGTTTGATCCTCGGCCATCTCAAAGGGGAATGCAGCACCTCCCCTTTAACACATCCGATTATGATGGTGGGAGCCACCGTCGGTCACAACCGACGCGTATCCCGCACCCCCCTCTCGATAGGGGTGGGACAAGGATTCACGCCGGAGCTGCAAACAGGGACCCCCAGACCTACTCTTCGAGGTTCGGATAGGATCGTGCGCTGGGAAGCGGTGGACCTTGCATGTGCCCTGGAGGACGAGGCAGTTCACGGTCAGTGTGGCCCCTGTCTCTCTTTGTGGGAGGATTGTTGCATCGCCACCGCTGCCCCTCCAATGAAGGCGGCAAACAAGCCAAGAAGTGGACCGAAGGTCAGGAAATCGTCTCCAGTGGCCCCGAGCACAAGCGCATGCGGGAAGGGTCGGAGTGAGAAGACAACTACAAACCAAACAACCGCAACGAAGAGCGCAGGGACGGCCACGAGCACGACAGACATGCCTGTGTTCCTACTTGTTCGTACCTGGGAAGGCGTGGTTAGTCTCTCTGATGTTGACCGTTTGGTCAGGAACAACATCCAACCTACGAGACCAACCAAAGAGAGCGCAAGTGCGAGATAGAGTTTTCCGTTGCCCAGAAAGTCAAGAGGGAGTAATGCGAGAGCCAAGCCAATGCAGAACAAGTACCACGAAACACGGCCGAGCTTGGAGATGCCATCAGCCTGGGGCTCGGACTGCATTTGACCCTCAGTAAACGTTTGGGAGTTAAGCCTTGTTCCGCGCGGAACTGTGTTGAATGAAGAACCCTCATTACCAGCATCCTGTGCCAAAGGCACACGTTTTCGACCCCCTTGAGGGGGTGGATCCCGATATCCGCCGTGTTGGGGGAGGGGAACCCCAATGCCCAAAACTACCCCTCCTGCGGAGCGTTTTGGGCGCCAGAGGGTAGAGCCCCTTTTGGGTCCACTACACGGAGAAGCACCCAGTCCGAAGCTCACCTTTGCGCTCGAGAGGGGGTCGGCGTTTCACCTCGAGGCACATAAACCTCCGGCGGAGCGATCTCATGGTTTTCGAGAGTACCCAAAAACCCCCCTTTGCGAAAGGTCTTTCACTAATCGAGTCTTGTCCCCGATGAGCTCGCGTGACGACCTACCCGAACAATACGGCATCTGGGACTGTCAAGTTCTACCTCGCGCGGGCAGGCCCGCTCTTTGCTGTGGTGTACGCAACATGGGTTTGGTTGACTCTCCCTCTGTATCCCAACTTCTCTACGTGGCTCACCATCGCCATGGTGGTGGCAGTTTCCATGGCGTTCATCCTGTTCGTCGGAAGCAAGTTTGCGGTCACAAGTTCCCTGCCCCGGATGGCTGACCCCATCGAAATCGAGGCAACCTACCTTGTGTTCTGGAGCAAGTCCTCGGTACCTTCCTCCGGAAAGGAGCGAACCGAGGTAAGATTCTCTCAGATCTCATCTGTGAGCCTTGGCGGATTCACTAGGTCCAATGTGGTGTGGCATGAGGGAGATTCCCCACCCCCAGGGTTCAAGGGATGGAGAGTGACCCTTCTGACCCCGGACAATGCCGGGAGGATTAGGCATGCGTGGGAGAACTGGAAAACTGGGAAATCTTCACCTTCACTGACGGGGACTTCCCTTTCTGGCACAATCTCTTACGATCTTGCGACACAGTTCGGCCCTGCGAGGCACTCTCTTCGATTGGTTGTTGGACGCGCGGTTATCGTTGGAGTAGGTCTAATCATGATCGTCCTCGTCCCTGCGATGGTGGGCCCCTACCGTTTGGTGCACTGGAATGGGGATGCATTGAGCTTCGGGATGCTCCTGTTCGTTCAGGGAATCTTCACCGTCATGGGCGTTCTCTTCGTATGGCAATTTGGAGTGAGAATGAGGCAGGGTGCCGGACGCCTCGATATCCAAGACGACGGCATTCGTCTCCAATACCCCAACGGAAAGGCTCAATGGATCCCTTGGGTGAGCGAGGGAACCCTGTTTACCCTGAAAGACCAACGCAAGATGCTCTTTCACACGGGAGACGACTTCATCATTGAGACGACCGCAAGCCCAGAAACACAGATTCCCGAGAATGCATTCGTCTCCATAGTTCAACGGGCCACATCCAAAGGGTGTACCGTGAAGAGACGTGTTCACACTGAAACCGACGAGAGTGGGAGAGTGCGGGGCGAATGGACGTCGTTCGAGATTGCAGGGCCGTGAAGAGTGGATTCGAGGGACATGCCCTTTTCGTTCGTAATCCACCCGTTTTCAAAACGAGACGGGGCCAGATAGCCCAGCAAGCTAGGATTGTCTGTTACCGAAAACTGTCAATACTGGCACTGCCTACCGAAATGGAAACCGATGATTCGTTCGAAGAGGAGAACAAGGTCAACGCAACTGCAAGTCAACCTCGAAATGGACGCGAGGGGAAGGGATGACCGCACGGTCGCAGAACGCCTCAGGTGGCATAGCGAGGGGATGCTCGCCTCCTGGTTCAGGAAGCTGACTCCAGAACAGAGACTGGATATTGCCCTGGAAGTGGAGCAATTCAGGAGGGAGGCGGTCAAAGTTGAAGCTTGAGGAGCTGTTCGATGCGCTCAATCATGCCAAGGCGAAATACCTGCTCATCGGGGGTTTGGCCAGCATACTACACGGGGTACCACGAACGACCATTGACATCGACATTGCGGTTGCCACCAACCCAAAGAATCTCAAGCTGGTCATCACCACATTGAAGGGCCTCGGACTATCCGCCAACACCGAGCGCATCGATGACATTCTGGCCCAAGGTGGAATCACATTCAAGAATGACAGGGAGATAGATGTCCTGACCAGCCTACCAGGCGACGAAGACTTCGGCGGGCTCTGGTCGAGGCGGTACAAGGTCGCCTATCACGGTGTAACCATAAACGTCATCTCAAAGGGCGACCAGGTCCACTTACTTCGACGCCTGGGACGCAAGAAGGATCTTGAGGACATACGGCTCCTCGAGAAGTGATGAGCTCCGCAAAGCTCCTTCGACAAGACGCACCCATTTGAGTTTTGTTAACGGAAACCTTGGTGGGACCCCTGTGGGAGAGGGGGAGGCGAAAGGAGACCTTTGCGAGTCCTGATTCTCCGAGAAGAGTCAGCCAGGGGGCTCCAGTACCCCTGCGCGATTAACCTACCCTTTTGGCGCAACCCTGAATCTATGAAACAGAACTGGCCATTCCGTTCCACTCAGCCAGCATTTCTTCCTGAGTGGGTTCGCGACGAAGCCGAAGTCGCAGGTCCTGGAGACGCTTTTCCCATGTCTCCAGCAGGGAAGGAAGGACCCCGGTGCTCGCTGCTTGCGCATTGGGTTTCCGGTTCCACCACCCATGTTCACTCTTACGGAGTTCCCGCAGGAATGCCCGGACATGGCCGGGAATGTGGCACACGGTCACGGGAACGGCCGAGGCCCCGTCCCTCATCCGGCTGCTGGTGCACTCCAGTTCGCTCATGAGGTGGGCGACCCTGTGGGCGGTCATTTTGTTGGAGCGCCCCCAACCCTTGTGCTCTCGGTTCACTTGATCCACGAGCGCGCCGAGCCGGATGACCAACTCTTGATCGGGAGGGATGGCCTGACACGTCTCGAGTTCCGCAATCGCGGCCGCAAGCACGCGGTAGCGCCGGTCTCCAATCCGGAGGTTACGGTTGGACCGCAGCGTCATCCTGTTCCTCTACGACACTCTCATCGGCATCATCCGTTTCGGCCAACACAGCGACGGTCACCCGTCGTCTTCCCTCACCTGTCCCTTCCCAGACCCTCATGGTTCTGACCTTCAGGCTCTTCAGCACCATTCCAAGGCGAGTCGGGGTGAGCCGCGCCCGGGACTCGGCGGGAATCTCGTTGAGGATCTCCTCATACGTGACGGTCGTGCGGAGTTCCTCCTCCTCCAGGAGCTTCCGCGCCAAGGTCGCAAGAGCGTCGTCCACCAAGGCGGCATCCTCGGGCAAGCCTTCCCGATGGGGCGCTCTCGCTGGTGAGGCAATCCCCGTACCGCCCCCTTCCGGGGATTCGCTCTCTTTCGGAGGGATCCCGGCGAACCGTGGCCCATCTCCATCTCCTGGAAACTGCAGGAACTTCTGCCCCTCCAAGTAGAGGACAACGTAATCGCGCTCCGGGAGGAACCCCTGAGCGTGATGTGTCAGAAGCTCGACGACCCGGACCGCGCGCTCCCGAGACTCGACCACGAAAAGGCATCGTCTCTTTGCATCCTTCGCCTTGTGCAGGTTCTTAACAACTTGCCCGCCTTGGTCCAGGGTGCTGCACTCGATTTCCACGTTGACCGTCTCTCCTGTCATCCCCATCTCAGCGTCCGGGAGAGCTTCGTTGGAACTGCCCTGGTTGACCGGGGTGATCTTGACCCCTCGGGTCGTAAGGTACAGGATGACCTTCGTGAGCAACGCGGCGTGAGCATCACTCTCCTTCCGGTTCTCGTGCCGGGACCCGAGTGCATCGACGTGCTGGCGCCCTAGGGCCGTCAGAACGTTCTTCTTCGTGTTTGGATCGTAGCTGATGTACCCGTCCTGCTCGGCGCGCTTCATGGCTGCCCAGATCTCCGCCCGGTGGAAGGGGACCTTGGCCACGAGTTCCTCGAATGCGAGCGGCCCATCCTTTGCTATTGCCTCAAGGATGGCCCCGACTTGGCGCTCGTCAACTGAGAACGGCGAGTGCATCGAAGTCTCATCTGCCGCGTATCGTCGAGTAGATGCCTGGACGAGAGCATCGACCTCCTTTGAGTTGACAATCGGATCGAATGGCCGGAGCGTGTAGACCATCTCGAGCTGATTCCTGTACACAAAGAGGAAACGCCGATCGCCAAGTGAGAGGATGGTGTCATCAGTCCAACCCCTGCGCCCAGGTCGAATGATGGCATTTGCCAGCCGTTGGTCGTTGACGCCCATCCGGAAGAAACACCAGACATTTACGTTCTGGACGAGAGCATCACGGATTTCCTCGCGGATTTGCCCCAGATACTGGTTTGCCATCACAAGGTGGAGATTGTACTTCCGTGCTTCCGTCAGAATGTGCGCAATCGAGGAAGTAACAAAGTTTTGGAACTCGTCTACGAAGAGATAGGTGTGATACTTGGCGGGCCCCCGCTGAAGGACGGCAAGCCAGATCCTTGCAAACAGCATTGCACCGAGGAAGTGGGATGCGTCCTCCCCGATGGTGGTCTTCGAGAGATTGATGAGGATGAGCCTGTGCTTCGAGAGAACGTCCTTGAGGTCCACAGGATTCTCCCTTTGGCAGAGCGAGACCCTCAACAGTGGGTTGTTGACGACCTTGCCGAGCTTGTTCAACGTGCTGGATATCCGGTCCTGGCTGTACTTCGCGTTGGTGAGCCGGGGGAGCTCGTCCTCTGCAAACTTCCGGTATGTTTCCGTCCGAACCAATCGGCCAAACATCGCCCGGGCCTTAGCGTCGGTGAGGACATAGTACATGTCGACGAGGTTTGTCCCGGGGATCTCAAGAAGGCCGTAGGCCAGCGAGGAGACGTTGTGATCGATCTGCGGACCGAACAGGTCGCTGCCCCACAAGTTCCTGATGAAGTAAGTCAGGTTGCCTACGATGATGTCCCCGGCCAGGGTCCGCTGGGCTTCGTCCATCTTTTGCAGGTCGGGAAGAGCGAGCAGGTTCATTGGCAGGGAAACCTTCTCCTCGCCATTTTCCATGAAACGGAGCCTGGCTGGGTCGAGCTCGATGGTTTCCCGGGCCAGGGCGGGGTCAAGCCGGGCCTTCACTGCCTCGGATAGGGTTCCATGCGGGTCAATCACCACCACTCGGCTATCCGGCTTCTTGGCGAGCGTTTCAAGGATCCATTGGAGAAGCAGGGTGGATTTCCCGGAACCGGTGGCGCCTTCGACGGCAGCATGGTACCAGGCGTCGGTCAGAATGACACTCTCCTTACGGAAGTTCTGCCCCAGTACAATGGTAGGAGGAGCAGAGGGGAACTTTGCAAGAGCTGGTGGATTACACTGGCGGGCAAGCGCGGTAGTCGTAACAGTGCCGGCTGAGTGGGCTGGAGCACGAGGGTGAACGTTGGCAGCCCCAGCCTCCTCCAGGCCCTCGTGCTCCCTGTAGTATTGCAAGGAAGGGTGGGTGCTGGACCATGGAGGGATGAAGAAGGAGAGGAACTCGGTCATCGAGACGTCCCGGCGTTCTTTGGAATTGGAGAAGGGACCGTCCAGCGAGTGCGACCTGAATGCCTGGTCGAAATCCACTTTGCGTTTCATCTTCACCAGCCGGAAGCGACGCCAGTTCCCCCCCTTGAACTGCCCGAGCCATAGGTCTCCGAGGGCTCCGATCACCCGTTCAGGGGAGGGGCCATGGACGGCTATCCGCACCTCAAGATGATGGGGCAGTTCGTGTAGCCGGTCCATCATCCGGGAATGCTGTTCTTGGTGCCAGTGCATCGGGGTAGATGTCTTGGTAGTCTCTCCGGTCATGGAGACAGAGTATCCCTGGTAGGAGAGGAGCAAGCGGTCTTTTGGGGAGGCGAAGACATGGAACCTTTCGCCCCATGCACCTTCCCGCCTGAACACTATCTGAACAATGATCTCATGCTCCCGGGCAACTTCAGAACTCAGGGCCCGGACAAGACCGTCGGCATAGTCATGCTCGGAAGACAAGTCCATCGGAGACCAGTGGTGACCCCTGCCTCTTGCATAAGCAAAGGTCCAGTGTCCCGCCGCATGGCCAGGGAGGGCGCAAGGCACTATCTCTGGATGGACAGCTCCCCCCGGAAAGAGACGCTCGTAGGCAGCGGCATTAAGCTGGAGGTCAGACGGGGAACTGGCTCCAAGCAGCCATTCCACGGTCCCTTCCGGTGTGCGGTGGATCTCTATGGTGCCGCTGGAGAGGGGCGTGTTGCACAGGGTCTTGAGGTCCGGGGGGACCACTTCTCTCCGGTTTGCGGGAACCTGCTGGTGGTATATCACTCGGTGGTAGACGCTTGGTAGTGGCTTTGTGTTGGACATGGGCCATCCCAAGTCCAGGATGTATTTAGCTTTTACAACTATATGCTTACTATTCGCATCAGATAGTCTTTACAACCTTGCCGCAGCTTCACGACACAGGCCCTCGCTCCCCGTCCTCGGCCCATTCGGACCTGGCGGAGTCTTCCGGTGGATACGTAGCCACTGGTGAGCTGTCCTCCTTTCCCTTTTCAGCGAATGAATCGACGAAAGAGATGGTCGAGTCCACTCGAACGTCCCCGAACACCGAGTCAGGTCCATCACCATCAGCGATCTTCAATCTCCACACGGTGGAGTCAAAGTCTGTGCCGCTTTCCACGGTCACCTTCCCCGCCTGGACGCGGTCCCCCATGCATGCGAGCCAATCCAGTTCGTCCGGAACGGGTACTAGTCCTGAAGCTGTTCCACGGGCCCTCAGGTCCGCTCCGGTCACGCCTCCCGCATTCTCCGGGTCAATGAGGGCCTGGTCTGCGATCTCGCTTATTCGAGCAGTTCTCGAGGGTTCACCTTGGGGTAGAGCTGCCGCAGTTCCACCCCACCTGTATTCCGTGTTACCGCTAGTATTCTGCTTTTCCAGCCAGTGGTTCTCGCAAAGCAACTGGATTCTGTCACGTACAATGGAATGATCCTTCCCGGTTGTTGACGAAGTTTCCTGAACCAATGAATTCTCTTCGGCCCAGCGCCCATTTGTGCGGGACCGAATCTCGCGTGTGATGTCGTCCTGAGGTTGATGGTCGGAATCACCAGACGCCGGTACAGGCTTCTTCCTTCTGGCGTAGAGGATGAGGCCGATCACTATGGCGACAACTATCACCACCAGGAAGACTACCAAGGTGGTCGCTATGGACGACCCAAACATGCCTGGAGAGGTAGAAGGCGCAGTGTCCACTTGCACAGTCTTCGAGCTTGCTGTAAGGCCCAGCGAGTCAGTGACGTTGACCCACACATTGTAGATTCCCGCCCCTTCAAACGTGAAGTTCACCGTGCTGGTTGAAGTGACCTTGGTTACTCCTCCGATCACCCAGGTGTAGGAGAACGGCCCAATGCCTCCGCTAAGGCAACCGAGTGAGAAGGCGAGCGTGCTCCCAGGTCTAGGAGTACCACTGTAGGTGGGGGCACAGGGTGCGGAGGGGTCCGAATTCACGGTGATGGTGACGTTCTGGAAGACAGAGTGGCCATAGGCGTCCAGGACAATTGCCATCACAGAGACATTACCGGGGTTTGCCGCGTCGAGCTCTAGTGTCGATGAGGAAATGTTCTGCCACCAGTTCTTTGTCGGTGTCGCGATGAAGTAGTGGTAGCTGAAAGGAGCGATGCCTCCGGAGAATGAGAGAGTCAGGTTGTCTTTGACACCAACGTCAGTAGTTCTGGAAGTGGCCCTTATGGACAACGGCCCGAGCTGGTCCACGACCACCTTGAGAACCTTTGACGTCACGGTCACGCCGGCAGCATCTGTGACATTGACGGAGACGTTGTAGACACCATCTTGGGTGAACCCGAGGTTCAGAGTTGCCGTGCCCGTTGTCACGATCACGTTGCCAGCAATCCAGCGGTAGGAGAACGGCTGGCTTCCGCCAGAAAGGCAGCTGAGGGAGAAGGTGAGGTTCTTCCCGGGCAGGGGGGCGCCAGTGTACGTCGGAGCGCACGATGCCGTCATGTCGGGATTGACCGTGAACGTGGCATTCTGTTCAGCGGTGTACCCAAAGCCATCTACGACGGTGGCCGTGATGGCCATCGTGCCGGTGCCATTCCATCTCAACTGCAGCGAGGTGGAGGTAGTGTTGAACCACTGCCTAGAAATCGGAGTGACGATCAGGTAGCGAAGGCTGAACGGTGCCCATCCCCCTGACCATGAGAGCGACACATTGTTCCACATTCCCGCATCCAGAGTGAGGTGGGTGACCATCAGCGAGACTGGGCCCACCTTGTCGAGCTTGACCTCGACAGTCAAGGTGAGCTTGGAGTTCTGGTTTTGACTGTCGGTGACTGTCACGTTGAGAGTGTAATTGCCAGTCTTGGACCAGTTCAACGTGCATGTGGACCAGAGATTCGCACTGTGTACACTGTCTACGATTCTCCCGTTCACCGTCCAAGTATAGGTGTAGGGGGCGAGGCCTCCTTGCATCGTCACGTTGAACGTGGCGTTAGTGCCCACGGGTATGGCCACAGAACCGCCGTTGCCGATTCCGGTAACCGACACAGGCCCATCATTCACTGCGATACTCTTTGCGCCAGGGGAAGGACCTACAGTGATCGAGACCGACGAAGTGGAGGAGGCAACCCCCAAGCTGTCGGCAATAGTGATCGTGGCGCTGTATGCGCCAACTTGTGGCCAAGCGTATACTACCCAGGGAACCTGTGTGGAAGTCTTGACGCCGTTCCCGAAGTTCCAGGAGAAGGTGTAGTTGGGGTACCCTCCAGCATAGGTCACGGAGAGATTGTCGTTCACCTGGGCGTCAAGGGTCGTAAGCGACGGTGTGAAGGTCAGGATCGCGGTCTTGGAGGTCACATCGATAAAAAGCGATTGAGACACAGAGCCTCCCAAACCTCCCTGCGAATCTGTCACGGTGAGAGTCACTGTGTAGGCAGCTGCGTGAATCCACGTGTAGCTCATCGAGCAGGAGAGGCCCGAGGCGGGCTGCGTTGCCAAGGTGGCGCTTCCGTTCTCGGCAAGGACACAGGTGTATGCCCCGTTCCCTCCCCTCCACGTTGCGGAGAATGTGGTAGACGCCCCCATCTCGTCAGGCAGAGTGCCGCCCTGGTTGACTGAGTGGGTTGTTGTAGATGCCTTGAAACTAAGAGACCCCAGAGATGGGGCAACTGAGTAGGTGAATGTCACGAACAACCTCGTGTGAAGAGCATCCTTTACCGTCAGGTTCAGCTGGTCTGTCCCGTTCCAGTTAGGGGTGAAGGTGCATTGTTGCAATCCGTAGCTAGAGGCGACGATAGGCCCGCAAAGCGAGACGCCTCGAGTAGTATCGTTCAGCCACCAAGTCATAGGTGTAGCTCCATGCATACTGTAGATTGAGAACGAGGCGTTGGTGGAGAATCCCTCGTGTACGGGAAGAACAGTCGGTGGAGTCACCAAGGTGGGATAGTAGATAGATTCGTTGAAACGGACCTCGGACTTCCACCCTGTAGAGTCGGTGATGTTTGTCACGAGGGGGTAGATTCCAGCGGTTCCGTATGGTTGGTAGTCCGGCAAGAGCACCGAGGTTCCACCCAAGCCTCCCGCACAACCCGAGGGCCACGCGGGCGGGGAGGAGATGCAATTCGAGTAGGGTGCAATCCCACCTGAGTAATTGATCAGAAGGGCAAGTGACTCGTTGGCGTAGGCGACTTGACCACCTGTAGGAAACCAGTAAGAGGTGATTGACGGGTCAGAGTAAACGTAGAAAGTAATCGTGCTGTTTGCACTTCCACCACCTGTGTCATTTGCGTAGACCGTCACGATGAAACCACCTGTGGCCGAAGGTGCGCAGGGGAGGCGGCTCTTGTTGGCTGAAGAGCAACCGAAGGGTAGCCCAACATACGCGAATGTATAGACCCCTGTTCCTCCTGTCGCATTCGCATAGAAGAGGAGTGATTCGTGCTCATCCAGTTTCGACCTGTTGACCTGAAGTGAAACTATGGGTGCCGAATCGACCGTGAATTTCGTGGGCGAGGAGGTTGCGGCGTATCCGTTGGTATCTTTCACCGTCACCGCAACATAGGTTATCGTTTGTTGTGTGGGCGTACACCCGATGGAGCTTGAGTTGGCCGTCGTGCATCCGTTTCCTGTCGGTAGGCCAGTCCAGGCGTAGTGAAAGATCCCGGTGCCTCCAGATGGTGTTGCCGTGAATGTGACAGCGGTACCAATGTCCGCGGTCGGTATCGAGGGTGACGGCTGAGGAACCTTCGGGTCAGCGAAAACCTTGATTGAGGCTGTGGCAGGAGAAGACGTCGTGCTTGCGCTATCGGTCACAGTCAATGAGATCGAGAACGGAGAACCCGTGGCGGAACTCGGAGTGCATGTGATTGAGATCGAGGTTGAGGATGGACACCCGAGGTTTGCAGGTGTGTTCCACGTGTAGGAGTACGGAGGGTAGCCCCCGGACGGTGCCGCCGTCAGGATGACTGACTGGTTCACATCGAGCGAGGACCTGTTGGTCGACACCGTGACAGAGAGGGGTGCTGGGAAAAGCCAGGTGTCGTTGATGGTTTGAGGGTCGTCTCCCCCAAAGTAAAGCACGTAACCATCGTGAGCATCATAGGTCATCGCCGGGTTCTCTTGTTCAGGTATCTCCGTGGATGCTGTTGTCACATTCAGCCAGTTTCCCGCTCGGTAGGCCCAAGTCTGTTCTGCACCCGCCATGAACGAGTACTGTTGGACTGCCTCCTGGAAGATCACATAGCGGTCCAGCGGGTCGTATGCCATGCCGAAGATGCAGTTCGTCTGTGTGCTGCCTCCGCAGGTAAAATTCGGTTCCGGAGGGTCCGCTCCACTGGCTATCTGATACCAATAACCACCAACATAGTACCAGGAAGCTCCGTTGTCGTAGAGGACCGAATACCCATCATAAGAATCATAGGCCATGGCTTGGAACCTGCCAGCGCCCGGAACACCGACAGCTCCGGAACCCGCCTGCATTGGCAGTTGCGTCCATGTGCTCCCCTTGAAGCTCCACAGGTCGTTGTAGAAGCTGAGCGTGCCAGACGAGGAGAAATTGGCGCCCCCGAAGAGAAGGACGTATCCGTCCATCGCATCGTATACTACAGGTGCACCGAACCTCCCTAGGGGCGAAGTTGACGGTTTGATTTGTGTCCACTTGCCTCCGCTGAACGTCCATGTGTCGTGGAGCACAGCGGCGGGAGAAGGCGACTGGATAGACCCTCCAAGGTTGTCGCCACCGAAGAGGAGAAGCTTGCTGTCGGCCGTATCGTAGACGAAGCTGGGAGCAGCGCGAGGAGGAGGGGAGGGTGTAGGCGTGAGTTCTGTCCACACCCCACTCTTGTAGGTCCAGGTATCGGACAGAGGTGTACCTAGCGTAGTCCCAGAGGCTTGTTCTGCGCCTCCATACATCACAACGTAGTTGTCGTTTGGATCGTATGCCATTGCCGCAGAGTCTCTCGGAGGAGGAAGGCACATTGGTCCTGAGAATGGCCAAGGCCCACAGAGCTGGTCCCACTGTGGCACTGTAGGCACTGTCTGAGGGACCATATTTGCATGCGCAGACAGCGGGACAGGAGTCTGATTGGTGGATGACGAGGGAGTTGACACTGGTTGAGCCACCACAGTGGACAATGACGGAACCGAAGGAACTTCGGCCCTGGCCTGTTCCGTACCGAGAGAGCTCACAGCAGAAGCTAACTCACTGTTGCCTTGGGCACTGGCTGCCGGTGTGATCGACAGGCTCCCCCATCCTGGAACCTGCACATGTGACGACTCGACTGCGGCCGCGGGGGAATCGGCAGTAACATGATATTGGGAAGATGGCAGTGAAAGCTGACTGACTGCCTCGCTTGTTGTCTTCTGGACCACGCCAGACCGAGGGGCAGGTGCCTGGCCATTTTGTGCAGTGGTCACCATCGGAAGGAACCCGCTGAGCAGCATGACTGCCACCACGGCCACCATCATGGCGACCCTTGGATTCAGGTTCTCGCGCATATTCACGGTGTGGTTTTCCCGGGATATGAAACTTACCGTGCAGCGACCAGCTGGACGATGCCCTTGGAAACGGTCCCGGCTTCCATCTCCTCGAGGGTCTTCATTGCGGCTGGGAAGACCGCCTTCCGCATGTAGACATGGATCCCGCCCGGTGGTTCCGGCATCTCCTCCCCCTTTCTCAGGGCCTTCCTATAGGCGTAGAACTCGTTTGCGGGCATCAGCCAGGAAACAGGGTCGTCTGTGGCCTTGACCTCGTTCTCCCCTTCCAGCTTGTAGACTGTAATACCTGTGTACTTCTGGAGTTCGACCGGCATGTTGAATGTGTAGTTATGGGTGGAGAGGTGCACCTGAGCAACGAAGGAATTGTTCCGGAAGGAGTCCGCGTAAAGGTGCGGATACTTTCGCAGGCTGATCACGCGCACCGTGTTGTCCGGCCTCGCCAGGAACGCTATAACACGTTCAGCCTCGCGGATCTTGTTCAGCTTGTCCTTCGGGAGGCCAAGCATCCTCGTTACGTCCGCAGGTGCAGTCAGGTAGGTGGTCGTAAGGCACGTGCCCCAGGGCGTTACCCATGGGTTGTCGTTTCTTCCTCGCATGATGCCGTGTCCCATTCTTGAGGAATATATAATGGTTAGCTGGCCTTTGCACTAAGTAGTAAAAACTAAATACGTATAGGCATTGCCTTGGACCATGCAAACAATAAAGCCAAGTCAGGCGAAGACCGACAAGCCGAACAAGACGGAATGGCGCTGGAGCAGGGTCTGCCTTTCCGTTGTGACAATTATGATCCTCTTCTCCCCGCTGATGCAAGTTGCTGCGGCGGCAAGTGCCCCACACGAGGCGTCGCCAGCCCACATCTCAGCCAGCCATATCGTGGTGACCGGTGCCTGTCTCAACAACAGTGCAGCCCAGACAAACCTCTCCCTGACCATGCACAACATCTTCCTGGTCATGGCAGGTATTGGCGGAAGCCTGGTCGTGATCGCTCTGGTCTTCTGGGGCATTACGCACTCCACGAGTTCGGTGTTCGAGGAATCCAGCGCGGAACAGAAGATGAAGCGGAGGAAGCAACTCTTCGACATCATCATTGGCGGCATTGTCATCCTCGGCGCAGCCACGATCTGGGGAGTAATCGCGGGGACTGTCGTGGGAGCTCCCTGCTGAGACATCGTCCGTGAACCCCTTTCTGACTACGGTGGTGGTCCTGCTGGCGGCCACCACCCCACACCCCACCCAGGTCCACGCTACGGACTCATGGACCATTCAGGTTTCCCTGGTCTACACCAACGGGACGAACAATACGAATGTCTCGTCCGTAGTAGCGGACATTCTCACAATCAACTCGACCAACGCCACCCTGACTCAGAACTTCACACTGAGCAACGGAGCCAGCTACAACGAGACCGACTTCGGATCGAACCTGACAGATGTCACGGACGTGGTCATCTTCCCCCACAACATCACTCAGTTCCCCAACGCGAGCGCGGAGCCGGTTGACGTCAACGTGACAAGCCAGGGAAACGAGAGCGTCACGATCGTATTCTCACCCTGGGAGCTAAACTCCACTGCAGGCCTTCCCTCGCTTTTTCCCCCTCCTCCCAATCTTCCCACGGTTCCGCTCTTCATTGCGGTGGCCGGAGTAGGCATTGCCGGCTTTGTCGGTTGGCTGGGCTACCGTGGCCTCCGCCAGATGTACTCGGTCTTCTCCAACGGTGAAATATGAGCTGGTGGGACGACCTTGCCAATGCGATCGGCCACTGGATCTGGCAGAGCATGGGGGACGTTCTCGGTGCCGTCTTCTCTCCAATAGTGAGCTACCTGTTCGGCCAAGTTATCGCGGCAATCGAATTCACCCCTTCTCTCAATTACCCATTCGTCGAGCAGCTCTACGGTTACACTTATGGTGTGTTTGTTGCCGCGATGATGCTGGTGCTGGTCGCGGTCGGCATCTACTACGTGAGTACACCATTCATCGAGAAGAAAGTCTCCCTGAAGGTCACAGGAGGTAAGCTCCTTGGTGCAGTCATCATCGCCTCTGCAGCCTTCCTGATCGGCAATCTTGCGATCTCACTTGCGAACCAGTTGAGCAGCGGGGCGTTCTCGCTCCTTGGCTGCTCTCAGACGAGCTGTGATGCGGTCAGCAATTGGCTAGGCGGGGTCGGTGGCCAGGTGACAGGCGACTCGGGATTCCTCGCTCCAGTCATTGATATCGTCGCAATCATCCTTCTCTTCACGATCCTCATCGAGAACGGTGTCCGGATTCTGATGATATTCTTCACCTTCGTTATCCTTCCCTGGGGGCTTCTTCTCTGGGCCTTCCCTACCACTCAGAGCTACGGGACGAAGATCATCAAGATGTTCGCCGAGTGGATCTTTGTCGGCGTATTCATGTCCATCGTCATCACGCTCACTATTCTCTCCATGGGACAAATCAACAACTGGGGCCTCCAGCTGGTTCTCTTCCTTGGAGGGTTGTCCCTCACTGCTGCAATCCCCAAAATCATGACCGATTCTGGAGGCGCAGTCTCGAACGTTGGCCAGGCAGTAACTGGCGGAGTCCTGAGCGGGGCCATGATGAACGGTGGAATGATGGGTGGCCTCGGGTCGGGCGGAGCATCTGGCGGTGGAGGCGGAGCAGGAGCGTTCAAAGGGCTAGCAGGCAAGGGTGGCGGAGGCTTTGGCGGGGCGCTAGGCGCCATGAAAGGTGGCCATCTTGGTGGCGCCGCCCAAGGTCTCGGCGGGAGCATGATGAGTGGGGCCTCAAGGATGGCCAGTAACGGTTCTCGCATGGCAGCGTTGCACCCGATTGGGGGAGCCGCTGCGATGGGGATGGCAGGAGGAATGGCAGTTGCAGGTGGAATGGCCAAGCTTGCAGGAAAGGGAGGCAGCGCTCTCAAGAACCACATGACGGGTCGCCAAGCAGCCAATGCCGGAATGAAGGCCGGCATGTCCAAGGCAGACGCAAAGGGAGCCGTGAAGGCGATCAGGAATGGAGAATGGTCTCCCAACAGGGATGCAACAAGCAGCTTGAAGAATGGCCAGTCCACCATCCGGGCCCCCAGCACCCAGGCACCGGTAGGAACCAAACTGGACGCCCTTGGTCCCGCCAGCATCGCATTCAGCAGACTCGAGAACCGTGTGAAACAAACAAGAGGTTGGTGAACAAAAATGAGCGACGATGAGAATGTCACATTTCCGCCGAGAATAAACGCACTGGAGGCCACACTGGGACCCCTGACCCTCCCCCAGATAGTCTACCTGGCCGGGTTCGGAGGCCCTGGAGCTCTGTTGGGTTGGATCATCATCGGGGTGTTTCCGCACAGCATCTACGCGGCACTAACAGCAGCGGCGATTGCGATAGTCTTCATCGGGCTTGGGACCATCTTTGCATTCCGGAAGAAGCACGGGATCCCGCTGCTGAACTACCTGCTCCTCAAGCATCAGTTCAAGAAGAATCCGCAGAACCTTTCCGGGGAGGCGTGCAGGAGATTCGTCCCTATTCGTGATCTCACAGACCGGCTCATGGTCCTACCCAATGACAACTATGTTGGGGTAGTGGAGGTCGCCGGGGTCAACCTCTCTCTGCTGTCGTCCTCCGAGCAGGACGAGCACGTGAAGGCCTTCTACTCGTGGTTGAACTCCATTGATTTCGCAGTTCAGGTCATCTCTCGACCCGACACCTTTGACAACTACCCGTACATTGAGCACATGGTTGACAGGGCTCACGAGGAGCAGAATCCGCTCCTGAAGCAGCACATCACGACGTATGCGGATTTCTTTGACAACCTCACTGCCCCCACCCTGGAAAGGAGGTTCTATGTTGTTGTTCCGCTGGGCCTTCGCAGCGCAGCTCCTCATCTCTACAATGGTGAAACATCTCCCCAAGACTCGGTAAAACTCTCCACCGCAGGGGAGCTGATGGACCGACGGATCGGCATCGTTGTCGACTCACTCCAGGGCGTCGGACTCTCTGCGTCTCGGGTTGAGGGGGAAAGGCTCGTCATACTCCTCAAGCACTACTACCACTTCAATGAGGGGGAGAAGAAGCCACCGGAAGGGAATGTCACGATCATGGACGCAATTGCACCGTCCCGCGTGGCGCTCTACCCTGACTGTGTTGTGGTAGGAGATGAGTACATCCGAGTCTACAAGGTGGAGGGGTACCCCACCTCCCTCCCTGTCGGCTGGCTTTCCTTCGTCTACAGCGCCCAGGCGAGGATAGACTGCGTTCTTCACGTGCAGCCTCTTTCACAGGAGACCGCCCTCGCGACCATACGCCACGAAGTGTCCAGGCTCCAGGTGGCCATGCTCTCCAAGCGGCAGAAAGGAACCGTGGACACAAGCGCCTTCGAGCACCAGGCGGAGATCTGGGAAGGCCTCCGCTCCTCCCTCTTGAAGCAAGAAGAGAAGCTCTTCTTCATAGGCCAATACATCGCCGTCAGGAGCAAGTCCTATGCGGATGTCGTCTCGCTTTCAGAGAGGCTGGAATCAAGTCTGAGAGGATGCATGGTCAGGGCCATTGCCCCCCGATTCCGGCAGGTCCAGGCGCTCCGGAGCACGATGCCTCTCGGCCGCGATTACCTTGACAGCTTCTCGATCTCCTCAAGCTTCCTGAGCTCGCTGCTCTCGCCCGTCTCCTCCTACCTGCTTCCCACATCCTCCGTCGCCACCATGTATCCATTCTCCAGCTCAGTGATGTCTCAGAACGGAGGAATCCTCTATGGTTTCTCGGAGACGAACGGAACTCCGGTGATCTTCAACCGCTACTCGATGGAGAACTACAACACTGCAATCTTCGGGGTCTCGGGGTCTGGGAAGAGCTACATGGCGAAGCTCGAGATCCTGAGGCAGATGGCCCAGGACGGCTCCCTGAGGGTCTTCATCGTCGACCCTCTACGCGAATTCGACAAGGTCACCGAGGCTCTGGGAGGCTCAGTGCTGAAGATCGGACCCAAGGAGGATAGCCATGTCAATCCCCTCTGGATAGGAAAGGATGCGGCTGAGCGGGCTCGCTTCTCTCTCCAGTTCCTCAACATGCTCTTGGAGCTTTCCCGGGAGGAGCGTGCGCTGCTCGACGGCATCCTCGCCAAGATGTACATAGACCGGCAGGACGAGTTCACACTGGATGAGCTCCACAAAGAGCTCGCAAAGGAGACTTCGGTAATCGCCCAGCGCATCACCGCACTGCTCAGGCCATACACCAAGGGCGGGTCATTCGGGTTCCTTTCCCATACTACAGATGTCAACATGGACGCACGAGTCGTGTGCCTCGACATCCAGGACCTCGACAGGGACCTCTTCACCCCGACGATGACGCTCCTCCTCGACTTCCTGCTCGCAACCTGCCGTGCAGACATGAGACGGAAGCTGGTCGTCGTGGACGAGGCGTGGCACCTCATGGACAAGGAGGATTCTGCCCGGGCACTTGCCAATTTCACCAGGCACTCTCGGCACTACCACACTGGAATAACCCTGATCTCGCAAACGGCGGCCGACTTCCTTGAGCATGAGGAGGGCCGCATAGCACTGACCAACTCATCGATCGTGCTACTAGCGAGGCACAAGGCCGTCACTGAAACGATGAAGGAGACCTTCAGCCTGACTTCGAACGAGGTCAATTTCATCCGGTTCGCCAAGACAGGAAAGGATGCCGGGTACTCCCAGGCCCTGCTCATCTCGGGTGTCACCCACACACCCATAAGGGTGGTCTCAAGCGATGTCGAGCACGAGATCATCACGACGGATCCCGCTGAGCTTCTCGCCAGAGACGAAGAAGCTCAGACGGAGGGCGTGGGAGGCAATTGAGCATGCAGGCCGCAAGTGAGACCATTGGCCGTGGCTATCACTCCGAGGTCCCCAGGAATGCCCGTGCGGCCCTGTGGTGGCTGAAGAGGGGTGCCGGTATCGTTCCGCTGCGCTCCTCCCTTGCGCCGAACGGGAATGGGAAGCTCTCACCCGTGCCCCTCATTCGCTGGCAGCAAGAAGGCCCTTTGCGAGACTGCAGGAGCATCCTCGAGTTCTGGCAGGACGTCCCTGAGGCTCAACTCGCAATCATGCTGGAGAATGGACTGGTTTCAATTGACGTGGACCTGAAGCACTTGCCTGGTGGAATCGCCCCTCCTAGGTATGTTATCCCTGAGGGAGCAGGATACAGGGAGACGACAAAGAGCGGGGGCCTCCATTTCGTTTTCTCAATCAAGGAGAAGCTGGACCCCGAGAAGCCTACCCGCATCACCGGACTTGGGGGGTATGTGGACGTCTTCACTGGAGGTCTTCTGGTTACCGCCCCATCGTGCTTCACTAACACCGAGCATGGTTACGAGCTGCTCAACAAGGACATCCCAGTGTTTCCAACCATGGCCAGGGCCCTGGAATCGTATGCACCATGGTTGCCAGCCACATGGAATGATCGCTGGTCCTCAGGAGGAACTACGAAACCTTCCACAGCAGGAAGAAGTGATTCATCAGATGAGTCCCAAGACCGAACTGTGGACCTCGCCAAGGTAGCTGGAGCGATCAGGTTCCTTCAGGACCACCCTTCCGTCCTAACTCTCTTCCAGAGAGGAATCGAGCGGGCGGATGGTGCGGTCGACAGGTCCCTGACGGAGTTCCAGCTGGTCTCGGCCCTCAAGGCCCAGGGATTCTCTCGGGAGACTGCCTGGGACATGGTGAGACTTTGCCCGCACACAAAGTCACCTCAGGATGCCCGCGGTTGGGCGCGTTTCGAGAGGCATGTCTGGTCGAGGCTGCCATGAGCAGCGAGGCGGCAGACCTGCCACAGGTCAACGAAACCGAGGGAGCGAAATCACGAGGCACTACTCGCTACCTCCTGAGCCCGAAGGGAGAGGAATATCGCCGACACCTCCAGGCTGTGGAGGCCCTCCGTGTAGGCCTCTATCCACGCCAGGCCGTCAGCGTACCTAGGGTCGCAACATACTGGAACTGGCTTAGGAACGGTGCTCTCGCTGTGAGCGTCTTGGTGGCCGCACCGCTCTTGTGGTTCGGCTTCTTTGACCGGTCCCTCCTGAGCAGTGTACCCTGGTTTCTGACAGTTGGAATGCTTGCCCTTCTCCTGGTGCTTCTATTTGCGGTGGTGGCGATGTTAGTCACAGCGAGAGAAAGAAACTCGTTCGACTCCCTTTTCTATGTGCTGGACCAGAAGAGAGTCGAGGCAGATTATCTCACCAGGAAGCTGCTCCAAGCAGAGGCGGGAGGACGGCAGTTCCACTCCCTACAGGCGGTCGTAATGGCTCACCTGAAGGATGGGAACGTCAACTTCGATGCACGACGACGTCTGTGGACATCAATCAATGAGAAGAAGGATCTGCAAGAACTCTTTGCGAATTCGACGAAGGAGACCTGAGCTGCGGGGACCATCGCTCACAATTCTCAGTCTGGGCAGGACCTATAGGGACACCAACTAAGTCTCGCTGCCCGTGGCCAAGATTTACAGGTTCCGGGACAGGAGGCTTGGAGATGCCCTTCCCCTCCTGCTCGCTGTAGTATACTTCTTCGTTGCCGGAGAGGTCAGTGGGGAACCGATCGGGGACTTCTACATGCCGATTCCCATGGTCTTGGGGTGGGCGTTCTTCGCCTTGAGCATAACCTACATCGCATTTGCAAACTACGCGATTCGAAGGGATCACCCCGATGATGTCGACCTGGCAGTGCCGGTGGTCGCAACTCTGGGGGCATACACAATCACAGGTGTAGTGCTCGTCTTCCTTTCCCCATATTCCGGCGTTGCCCTAGTCTTGGGGATTGTATCGGGTACCCTCGGAATGCTGGGCGCCTCTCAGTGGCACCCTGACCAGCAGGTTACCTCGATCCACCTGGTCCTGGGCATGATAGCCACCCTGATCCTCTTCGGGATTCTCTGGGGAGTCGTCTCTTTCGCTCTTGATCAGCCTGTGCAGAGCAACGCCCCACTGGTAATCGCTATCGCCCTTTCGATGTTCTTTGGAACGGTGATCGGTGACTGGTTGGAAAGTGACCGTGGAACAGTAGGCTACTTCGGGGGAACGGATGCGGTCTTCTACGCCTTCGCGCTGACTTCCTTCTTTGTTATCGGTGGTTTCTACGTATTGTCGGTGGGAGTAGGCTAACCCAGTTATTGATTATCCGTAAGGCGAAGACAGTCGAAGCAGTGACCAGATCGCCGATCATTCGGAAGCACGACCAGGTCGATTCCGCAGGTGACGCAGCTCGTGAGTTTTTCCTTTTCCTCGGTGAAGACGCGCCTGTCGGGGTGCAGACCGAAATCGAGAAGCTGCATGGTTTCCTTCCAGAGACCAAATGCACTTAAGTCTGTCTCACCATTTTTATTGGCTCAAGCCAATATAGATGGATTTAAATGGGACTGAGGCAATCCTTCCCCGTGCCTAATAGACCCAGGAAGAAGGTGGGGAGGCCACCGAGCGACAGGGTGCGCTTCGAATCCCGCATGTGGCCCTCGAGGATAGAGGAGCTTGAGGACTCCGCAGAAGAGGACAAGCGAGCAATCCCTGAGCAGCTAGACTACCTGCTGGATCTTGGGTTGAAAGTCCGGGCCAAGGTGAAGGCCAGCGAGGTAAAGGCGCTGAAGGAGGTGACGTGACCGGCATGAATACATCGTTACCGAAGATTCATGCCAACGTACATGGAAAAGGATTCTGGGGTATGGACATAGACTACGGATCTGCCACTTCGCCCAGGGTCCCTCGGGGTGGCAGGTATAGAAAAAGATCGGAGGGTCTGAAACATGATGGATGAGGATGCCGCAAAGCCAAAGCGCGTCGGTGTCACGACCCTTGCCAAACTGGTGATCGGGGAGGACGTCTGTCACCTGAAGCCTTGGTATGAGAAGCAACACCCAGAGGAGGCGCCGCCGACAGGCCCACAGCTGGTTCAATGGAAGATGAACCACACCGAAGTCGTCACCAAGATCGTTCAGGCGCTCAAGGGAGGCGAGGTCCAGCGGGAGACATGGCTCAGCCTGGACAAACCACCCATCATCGGGAAAGCGGACGTGATCCACCAGTTGCCTGGAGTGATACACATCTACGAGGCCAAGAGCGGCCGGAAGGCAGACAGCCACGGCCTCCAGCTCCTCATCTACATCTTCATTGCGAAGAGAACCATTGTCGGCGCTGGAGGTCCCAAGATCGTAGGTCATCTGGTCTACCCGGACCAAGAGGTCACCATGGGTGAGGAAGGCGTCCCCTTGGACCTGGAGCGGATGATGGCCCCTCACATAGAGGCCATACTGTCACCGGACGCACCAAGGGCTGTGAAGAATCCTGCTTGTCGATTCTGTTGGGCAGACTGCCCATACGCTCAGAATAGAGGACCGGCCCGAGTGGCCAAGTAAGAAACCGGTGGGTCTACCATTCTGCCGCTACTACACCCTACACGCCTACTGACCTTGCACCATCGCAGATCTCGCGGTAGTGGCAGTGGAAGCACTTTGCCTGGGTCGCTGTTGTGCAACCGGTGTATGGGCCCCTCATTTCGCCCATGACTTTCAGAAGCTCCTGTCGAGCAGTGCTAGTCCAATGGATTCTCCATTCGGTGCCGTCCCCGTAAACTAGGAGACCGTACGGTGGCGCCACACCCGTCTGTTCCTCTATTAGGAGACAGTAGGCACTCACCTGCAGGGCATGGGACTTGTAGGGGGTGCGCGGGGCCTTCACTTTGGACTTGACCTCCACTGGTATTGTCTCTGCATGTGTGGTGAGGCGTAATTCGTCAGGCTTGCCAACAAGACCGTAGGTTGGTGAGTAGAGCTTTGTTGACTTCATCCCCGAGACGTTGTCAGCAGCAAGCATTGTGTATCTATGAGGTGGATTCACCGCACGGAACAGGGCCCAGGCTACGACCAGGATCAGAATGAGCAAGACTACGATCACCAGAGGAACCATATCACCACCCCCGCCAGGACGAGCAGCCCGACCACGGCGACTACGACATAGGGTAGGCGTGATGCACGCTGCGTCCGTACGTGGTCTGTCTCCATCGCTTGGTGGACCGCAATCCCCCTGGTCTCAGCCTCTGTCGGACGTATGAGGCCAGTTGGAAGGCCTTCCTTGTGCTGATCGTACCACCAGGCCCTAGGGCAATATGCGTAGGTGCCAATCTCGGAGGCGGTGAGGATCCTCTCCTTCACCATGTTGGCTCAATCGAGGGGGGTGTATTTCATTCTGCTGGCCTATCGGAGGAATAGTGGATGGTGCTCCTCCTGAGGGAGTGCCCCGCGCATGGGACTCCTTTCCGAGGACCTGGGCTAAACTTGGTAGCAAGTGCTACTCAACAAGAATGGAAGAACTATCGACGTACCCTGCCACCCTCGACACGAAAGGGTTCCGTTGAGACCTCGATCTTGGCCTTGTCGTATCTCGCATGTACATTTGGTCCCCATTCCCAATCAACTGGCATACTTTCCTTTAGACCCATATTGCGCAACTCCTTGTCTTCATCTTTCAGCAACACACAGGGAGGTCCAACAAGGTCGAGAATCTTGGTGACTTCTACGGAGTTGCGCTCTTCAAGTCGAAGCTCTAACAATCGGTCGAGTACTACGGTAGCTGGAACTGGATGCTCACACATCCATGGTTTATTGCTAAACTGGTTCCTAGGGTAAGGTTTCGTAAGGTCCACGCCATTATCTTTCATGGCGATTCGTGCTTTGGATGAAATACTCCAAACGTCAAGGGAGCTTGAGTACTTGGCAATCATGTTATTGAAAATATAGCGGACCTCTTTGACTGACCCATTAGCTCTGCCCCTTACTGTCGGAGTATTCAAGCCAGCTAGAATGAAGTCACGAAGTGTTTCTTGTTTTTCGTTCATGAACGAACATGACAGGGCCTCAACGCTAATGAAGACACAGAGTCGCGAACGCCTGACCACTCAGCTTAGCATGGGCGTAACTCAGTCAAAGGAACACCTGTTCTGACCTGACTAGCCGTTATGAGCTAACTTGAGAAAACCCCTCTTTCCTGCCATTCTGCCGCTGAGGACCCTTCTCCAACCCAGGCAGAAGACGACCAAGCGACACTGCCAACCCATTCCCCCGGCGACGAATGGGTGGCGGGGTGTGGTATCCTAGCTACGAGCAATCTTGACTGCGAGCGACTTCCCAGCATCGGTCAAGCGAACCCAGCTATACCGGCGCTTGCCAACTGGGCGCCGTTCAATCTGGACTATGCCGAGCTTCTCGAGGAAGGTGCAGGAGCGCTTTACACTCACGAAGTTGACTCCTCCAACTGCTTCCCGAAGTTCATTCAGCGTCATTTCTTCCTTGATCAAGAGGTGCTTAAGAATGCGGATCTTGGCCTGGTCCGCTCTGAGGAGGTCCATGCGATTCAACAATGCTATCTTGGTTATGACTCAGTCATGTTTAAATCAACACACGTACTACGTTTTTGTCCTGCCGTCATCGTTCATATGCAATAGAGGGCCGAGAGATAATATGCGAACCGGTGCTGGAGACTCTTAATGACGCTGAAAGCGGTGTCCCTCTACAGCGGGGCCGGGGGTCTTGACCTCGGTTTGGAGGCCGCCGGGTTCAAAGTCGGGGTCGCACTCGAACTCGATCGCGATTCCTGTGCTACACTCCGAGCTAACCGCGACTGGCCCGTGATAAATCGCGATGTTCATCAGACTAGTGGATCTGATCTCTTGTCGGCGGCTGACATGGGAGCCGGAGAGGTTGATCTCCTCGTCGGGGGACCCCCATGCCAACCTTTCTCTAAGGCGGCATACTGGACCAACGGGGACACCAAGCGGCTGGATGATCCTAGGGCAGCAACTCTGCCTGCCTTCATGCGGATGGTCGATGCACTCCAACCGGCGGTGTTTCTTCTTGAGAACGTTCACGGAATAGCGTACTCTGGGAAGGAGGAGGGTTTTACACTGATCCGCAGGATGACCGAGTCAATCAATCGAACGCAGCGAAGTCACTATGCTTTATCATGGGCGATATTGAACGCCGCGGATTATGGGGTGCCGCAACTCAGAAAGAGGTTCTTTTTGGTCGGCCACAGAGATGGCGTGGCGTTCACGTTCCCACACCCTACCCATGGCGACCCCACGAGCGTACCGACCAGACAGAAGACGCTGACCGATTCGGGACTTCAGCCGTTCTCCCGAGCGTGGGATGTGATCGGAGGGTTGGGTCCGGAGCCGAACGAAGACCTCAGTCTCAAGGGCGCGTGGGCAGACCTCCTACCTTCCATCCCAGAAGGGCACAACTACCTATGGCATACCGACCGCGGAGGCGGGATTCCCCTATTCGGATGGCGGACTCGGTACTGGAGCTTCCTGCTCAAGCTGGCCAAGGACCGTCCAGCATGGACTATTCCTGCGCAGCCCGGACCCGCGATCGGTCCGTTCCATTGGGATAATCGGCGTCTCAGCGTTAAGGAACTGGCGGCGCTGCAGACTTTCCCTAGCAACTATCGTTTTGTTGGATCCCGCATCTCTGTCCAACGGCAGATTGGCAATGCGGTTCCATCCCTTCTTTCGGAGGTAATTGGCCGTGCGATTCGCCGGCAACTGCTTGGATCATCTTGCTCGCAAGAGTGTACGCTAACGGTCTTACGCCGAGCCGGGCGGATTCCTCCACCCGAGCGGGTGCTCGAGGTGCCTCACAAGTATCTGAAGCATGTGGGAGTGCACCCCCCGCATCCGGACACGAAGCGGAAGGTGCATTCATCGGCCCCAGGTCGGCTGCCTTTGGGAATCATCACAACCTTGCTTACCTGAGCGGCTGCCTGAACCACACGATTGACGCAGCGCTCTCCGACTTAGTGACTGACCAAGGACGCCACGAATGGTGCGAATCCATCCTCTTTCTGTGCCGACTTCCCGTCGATGCAAACCACTCGACGTGGCAAGCCACGGCTTACAGGGGCACCCGCGATCGAGTGGGGGATGTGACCCGAACGCACCTCGCTATAAGGAATCCAAAGCAGCTCAAACTTTCTGGGAGCACCTTTGGATCTTCCGCCCATGCGCAGGAGAAGGTCCATGAACCGCGTTAACTCTTGATCCTCGCTTGCTCCTGCCGCCGGCATTCCTGACTTGATGTACCTCAAGGCGGCGGCTTCCAGGTGCTCTTCTACGGTCTTGTCATAGACGGTCTTGAACCACGTTGCCACTATCGTCACAAGAAGAACCTCGGAGCCGAAGAGGTCGACAAAGCCACGATAGTCGTTGATTATGTTGTATTCGTTGTACCATAGGTTCCCTATCTTCTTGTCGAAGCATTCCTGCTGGACCTTGCGGCCGCACGTCCAGCAAAGCCACGGGGCCCTCGCCTGTTGCATTGTAAATAACGAATGTTGAGTGTTGACAGAGACCCCCGCCAAGAGCTTCCCGTCTTCTCCAGACGTTGAATCAAACACCGCAAAGTCTGGAGATTCTCTGAGGCTCTTGAGCATCTCCACCTTCTCATGTCCGACAACGATGCCATCAGGGTTGTATCCGAACTGACGGAGCGACACCCTCGGGTTCTTGGGTATGATGTTGGTCTCGAACCAATGCCGAAAGAATGCCTCCCCCACATTCCCCACTCCAAGATTCCTGGCCATCTTGTCCTGGGTGTACATGTGGTCGTGCGAGCTGTCTTGCACATGGACCATGAAGCAATGATGGACCAAATGGAAGTCGTATCAATAGCGTCATAGCTGTCACATTATGGAAAATCATGCCATGGGGTTTGGGGCGGTCACTGTACACCAATCCAACCCATTGCAGGGGTCTGATTGACCCCTTGTGCTGATTGGTCGCGCCCTCCTGCCCTATCCCTATTGCTGGTATCGGCAACTTCATGCACACTGCCTATTGGCAGATGGGGGCGAAGTCCCTCCAGCTCGGGGCCAAGGCGAAGGAGGGGCGGGCGCTCAAGCAGCTTGAAGCGGACGCGGTCGCAGAGTGAAGCAGGCCGGTGCGGTTCGTTACCTCTTGGAAACATCCGGTTTGGATCCGGATACTCTCGGAAACTTGACCTCGACCCCAAGATTGATCTCTTCCGCCGCCCGCGAGGCGTCTACGTGTCGGATGTGACCCTTGTACCACATCTCCTCCTGCCGAAGGAATTCATCAAGGCTGACCTTGTCGTGGTTGAGGATCTTGTTCACTTCTTGATCGACAGCCTTTCCTGGAATCAGGAGAAGTGGATAGTTATCGCTAAGGACTTCCTTCTGCGCTTGGTCAGTGAAGATTCCAGTCGTCACGAAGACGCCAATCCACCCCCGCCTGAGTCGTGCTACAAGACGTGCCAGCTCCGTCGGCCCAATCGAAGTCTTGGGCGACACGCACTTGGCTTGGCCCAGCACCACAACGCCGGTCCGGTTTCTGACATCCCCCACATGCAAAAAGCAAACGAAGTCGACCCCGCCATCCCTCGAGGCTCGGGTCACCCATCTTCTCTCGCACTTGTCCCCGATGATTTGCGCTGCAACCCTTGCGGCCAGCCCTTCAAACCTGTGAGGGTGAGCTGCGTAATGGTCGTGAATCAGGCTCACCGTGGAAGGTCCAGAGTCGCCCTCGGCCGCTTGGTCCTTCTTGGTCGCCACCCATGGTTTGAATGCGCGGCGCCGACACGACGTTGGGTCGGCACCGTCGACCCATCTCTTCCATGCGATGGGCGCCTTTTCGTTCGCGCGTTCTGGAGGCAGGTCGGGTTCTCTGAGGTCGTCAATCCAGCCCCAGTCTAGCTCGCCCTCCCTGCCGGTGTCATCCAAGAGATCGAAAAGGCAGAGCTCTACAACGAGGTTAACGAAGTAATTCTTGCCTTTCTGCTCGCGTTGCGTGCGCAAGGAAAGGTGTATCGGTACTCCGTACCCGCAGAACTCACTGAACCCTGAGGTCTTGCCTCCCTCTGGAACCTTGCGAAATAACAGCACTGGCGGTGCCTCCCGCCGCCGCGGCGAATCAGCGTAGAGATGGGCGACGGACCAGAGTGTCTTGTTTCCGAGAGGGGCAAACGGCTCCTTCTTCGAAGACTTGTTGTCCCCGTTGTAGAGGGCGTATCCATCTTCCGGCTCTATCACATCCAGCCACGGGTTGTTCTTGACGTTGCCACTGAAAGGATTGGATGACCATACGAGAGCAGGAATTCGCTTTGCAAACTCGCCCGGCCGGTCCGCCATTGAAAGCTTCCACATTCCATGCTGGGCATTGATGCCAGTTCTATGGCGCCCTCGAGTGAGTGTGCGCAAAGTGGGAAAGCTCTGGCCCACTTGGCCCGAGGCTGCGCCTTCAGAATCCCGAAAAATGTCGCCAATCTTGATTCGCATCGAGTCGGGCATCGCCCGGCGTAGCCGAGGCTGATCTATGAACTGATCGATCCCCTCCCAAGCTGATGGGCTTATGGTCCTGCGCTCTGTGGCCAGTCCGTGACCGACATCTGGACACCAGAGGTGCGATGCCGTGTCATGTCTCGCATCCGTGGCAAGGACACGGGCCCAAAGAGGTTGCTCTGTCAGGCTCTCAGGGGTTTGTAGCGTCAGTTCTGCGGGAAACTCCAAATTCACGAGGCGGCTATGGGTGCAGGAGACCGTCCGGTCAGAGATGAGAATCGATCCCTACTCCTACGACGAATGACTTCGCGCTCTTCGACACTCGAGACGTGCAGATTCTCTACGTCGTAGTCCTGGGCGGAAAGGAGGTGTTTTACCGCGTTCCCTGAACCCAGCAGATTTCGCAAGACAAGACCATGTAGGAATGTAAACCACGGTGGAATCGCTTCACCGATCGTCTGCCGGAGAACCCTGGTATGTGAGCCGTTTTGACGTTCTCCAAACCTGAAACTCATGGGAATCGTTTGAGCACAGGCACACTCCCTCGGAGACAGGAGCCTATTCTCCCAGGGGTGGATTTTTGCGTCACTACCGAGATGACCGTTAGCGGTAGTCACTGTTCCCACTGGCAGGTTCGCAGGCATCCGCTTGTAGCTGGTCTCATGGCCTATGATCAGTCTGGGGCCATTCGGCTCCATAACTATTGGGCGGTTGATCAACGGAGATTCACAGGAATCACAAGTTGCAATATCCTCTGGTACATTGTGAACTCCGCAGGAAGGACAGACATCATTCTGGTATGCCGACCTACCGCTGAATGGAGGAATGCCCCTGATAAGTTCGAAGTGGCGCGATTCGTATACCGGGACGTAATGAAGTGGATCATCCAAATCTCTGGCCCGACCTGGTGAATAGCTCGTCAATGGACGAAAGCGGGGAGGACCCAAGAAATCGCGGGCGGGGACCCAGGACAATCGACCGAAGCGGGCCGACCTGTCATGAGTTTTTCCAGGGTAGGGGATGGTCTGTGCCTTTCGCAGGGCGGCGATGCACCTCTGGTCTTTCCGAATGAAGGTTAGTAGGGTACGCTGCCTTCGTTGTGGCACTCCATAGTCCGCAAACTGAAGCGTGATTGGGTAACAGACATAGGCATCGAGTTTCTTGGCGAGTAGAGAGGCGACTGTCCCCACTTCGCCCGTATCGGGCTCCCGCACACGCGTTGTAACAATGCCTGGCACATTCTCGACCACGATGCTTAGGGGCCTTAGCTCCCTGACGATCTTGACCAGTACAAAGGGGAGAGTGTTCCTGGAGTCCTTTGAAATCCACTTGGTGCGTCCCTGTCGTTCGCTAAGGGTAGAGGGTGACATCCCTTGGCATGGGCTCATCCCTGCAAGGAGGTCAGGAACCTTGCGGCCCACCCTATCCCGATACCCATCGACGACCTCGTGCCATGACTTGCGTAGGTCACCCTCGATGGTAAGGGTTCGAGGATGGTTGAGCTTGCAAATCGCAAGACGTTCAGGGACCATCTCTGCGTGCACCTTGAAAGAGAACCCGGCGAGCCGATAGCCGTAGTCACCAATCCCAGCACTGCTAAACGTGCTGACGGCCGAGTACTTCTTCTGAGGTAGAACGATGTCACCAGCCATGAATCGTTCGAACAAATCACCCTGAAAACTGCGGAGGGCACTAGGGCTTCTGGAGAATACTCTCCCGCGCGGTGCAGGGCCTTCCGTCACGATCTATGGGAAGCGGTCCACGTGTTAAACTTTTCGCCCTTTGCCGTGCAGTCTGTGCCTCTTACTCACGGTATGATTGGCTGGAATCCTGGAGCCCTGTAGTGCGCTGGCGACTCTATCCACCGCCACATCAAGGTTTCGTTCAATTTCATGTCCCCACACCTCGACTACAGTCCATCCCATTCGTTCCAACTTGGCCTTGACCTCCACCCGTCGCTCTCGGTTGTACTGGAACTTCTGCACCCAGAACTTGTGGTTGGTTGCGGGGCAGTTCTTGCATGTTGGGCATCCGTGCCAGAAACACCCGTCAATGAAGACTGCAACACGACGTCCTCGGAGACCCAGGTCCGGTTTCCCCTCCACTCCATTGAGATGGATTCGGTACCGTAGCCCATGCGCCCACAAGGCCCTGCGAAACGTCAACTCTAGCACTGTGTCCGATTGACGGACCCGCTTCATTCGAGAGGAGACATCCATGAGACTGTACCGAAAGCTTGTCCCGAGTTGAATGGACTATAGACCATTTGTACGCTGTGCATAGAGGGTGATCCGGGATTGGTGCGATTCACCTTATCCTCCTCGATGCACGTCTCAAAGCTCTGAGAACGTCAATTAATGGCCGCACTTCTGCTATCTCTTCCAAGAGCACGCCGATTTCGAGGTTTTCCACCAGATTCGCATAGAAGAGATTGGCTGAACCAAGAATCGCTCTGCGTTCGTCAACCATGATTAGCTTGCAATGGAACCCTCTCTCTTCTTCCCCTCCTGGAGTTCCGATGTACTCGTACAAGCTCCAGCCAAGTTCGTTGGAGACCGAGCGAAGTCTTTCCGGAGGGTGCTTTCTGGTGAAGATTTCCCAACGAGCCTCTCGTGATCCCCGTTTGTAAGCTGCCGATAGCACCTCTACTCCGGTGTCGTCAAAGAATGGACATGCTATGGCGACCGAGTTCTTTGCCGAGTCGAGAAGTCGCTCAAGTTCGGACAAGTAGTTCCAAGAACCCTCCGGGGGAAGCCCTGCAAGGGACGGATCCCGAGGGTGGGTGCATAGAACCCGCACAGTCAGATCCAAAAGCCCTTGGAACCCATCAGAAGACGTCTAGCCATGGTTCTGTTGAAGTGAGCGCAGCTGACCTCAGATACGTGAAGACAACCGTGGCAGGAGGAATTCTTCTTCTCGCAGATTGGGTTGTAAACGCAGCGCAACGCATCGTCCTTTAAACCCCCCAAGATGGTGTCCATGTGGTGTTCCATCAGTAGTTGGAGACCACCAAGAACGAACTCTCCACTGTGATTGGCGTAAATGAGCACGCTGTTCGTGTAGGGAAGCATTTCCTCTCCAACCCCCTCTTGCTCAAGCCCAGAAAGACGGCCTGCCGCCTTGATCAGCAAGTGGCTCAATGTGTGCAGAAGACCAAAGTGATTGGACGTCCACTCGTCCGTGAACCTGCCGAATGCAGACCCACCAGTCGCCCCGAAGGTCTTTTGCAGGGTCAGCAGATCCCTTGGAAAGGAGCCCGCAACTGGTTGGGGATCTTTCGAACGCGCGTTGAGCCACGTTAGGGTCTTGGTTGGATCCAATTGAACCCATATTCCCTCGGTGTGCGTCAGACTGGCGTAAACTTCAATCCCCTTACCGCTCCCAAACATGTTCAGTTTGGCCTCCTCAGGTCGATAGGTTCCCCTGGTGTACCCAACCAAGGCGGTTGTGATAGGCACGCGTTCTTGGTAGCGGATGTCTGTGATTCCGAGTTGGGGCATAAGAGCCAAGGCTTGGTCGATTCGGGCAACGTAGTCAGAATCAGCTTGGGCAAGAGTTCGGAGAGAACTCAAAGGCCACCCGCGCCCCTTGTCCATGTAGAGAGCGGTGTCCCTTATTTGTCTAGCGTAGTCCGGCAACTCTGTACACTCACGAACTTCTCCAGAATTCAGTCCATTCCCGATTGACTTGGATCTGCGTGAAATCTTCTCGTCCAGTTCGGCAAGGGTGCGGTCCTTGGAGGGGCCGTGCGGGAGATAGTTAGCAATCTCCTTCCGCCGTAGCTCCAAGTCCTCGAGCTTCTCGCCATTCCCACCTGCAACATCATGGTCCGGGGAGTACACCTCATCCCACGCTTCGTAGCCCGCGTCATCCCGGAAGGAAGTGAAACTCGCTTCGTCTCGTAAACATCCAGTCGCTGCCACCGTTGCGGCGCGGGTCCCTCTGACTATCTCCTGCAACGAGTTGTCACTGTTAAGAAGATGAATCACTTTCTCCATGTAGTGGGTGGCTTTCATGAAGGGGGCTGAGTTGAAGTCCGCCCGGCAGGTATCAGACCATGTAACCACCCCTTCCAAGGGGCAACCATAATGCCGTGCGAAGAACGATTCGTAAGACTCCTTGGTCTGGCCGCAACCGTCTACTAGGCATACGATTCTCCACCGGGATGCTCGCTCGCTACCTTGACGGTACCAATGGAGGTGCTTGCTACCGTGAGAACTACACTTGCCACCTTTGGTCTCCGGGACAAACACTTCTGCGCCACAATTGTGCGTTGTAAGTATGTCGTACTGAACAAGGGGTCCGCCGCAAATCTCTTCCCGGCCATGTTGCGGACCGCTAGTGCACTTGCACCTTCGATCCTGTGGTACTGCGTTATTGAGTAGAGTCTTGGAAGTTACCCGACCGTACGACCGAAGCGCTTTCGGATTGTAATAGAGATGGCCGCATTTTTGACAATAATATGCAAGAGGATATGGTCGAGACCTAAGGTAGTCTGGCTGGAGGATTGAGATGGGAATCAGGGATATCTGTTCGCTGTCAAAGTCCGCTAGGCGATAGTGCGATACATCCTCCCTCAGCCTGGCTCTGAGTTGATCCATGTTCACGCGCAATGTTGGTGTGGTAGATTCTTGTTCAATGCGAACGATTTCCTCAATCATGTCTGAATCATCGTTGTCGAATACCTTTCCTGGGCCATAGTTGAAAAGAATGCTAGTTCGCTGGCGCTCTAGAGGCATGGTCAAAACTCTCCAGGACTAAGGGCTTCGTCCTCACTGTAGATGTTGACTGCGACGTCTGTGTCCCTCAAGCTCCGTAATGCTCGAAGGCGCTGGCTGGCAGGTTCGTTTTGGGTCGACCCAGCTGGAGTTCGTTGCAGCTCGGTACGGATGTTCGCTAATTGACGCTCCACACTAGAATCTTGTCGTTTCACTAGAGATGCGTCAGGACAAGGTGAATCGGGTATGCCAAGCCTTCTTCGTACCGCCTTCAGCACTTCTGGTTGCTGGTCGCGCACCTCCTTGAGCAGCCCGGAAACGGTGGTTCTCTTCCACATGTCGTGTAGGGGCGATTCGTAGTTGACAAACTGGAGAACGAGTCCAGGGAGAGTCTTCTCCAATGCCTGTCGGCTATATCGTGTCGTGGGAATGTTCCGAAGGAGAAGCTCACGGAACTCGAGGTACTTTCTATGAGACTCGAAGTGCGAGGAGTCTCTCTCTCGGTTAGGGTTGTAAACATTCACCACCAGTGCAGGGACACCATCCTTCCTTCCTACCCTGCTCATGGCTTGGATGTATTCCGCTACAGTATGCGGGATTCCGCGAAAAATAATGGTGTTCAAATTGTCAAGGTCGACCCCGTGACCGATAATGCTTGTCGCGGTAACTGCCTGGTAGTAACCTTCATCCTGTCCGTTTTCCATGACATCAAGGAATTCCTGAATCGCAATGATGGCTGAATCTCCGGTCAAGTCCTTGACGCGTTCTGCCTGAAACTCTGACAATCCGTCACGCCGCATGTATGGATTCAACTGTCCCACGTAAGAACGGTTCACCTGCTGCACCTCGTTTCGGTTGATCCCGTACGTTACGACTGTCCTGTACCGGCGGGAGAGCTTCAGCCGCTCTGGATCTGAAATTCCCTGCAAAGGCTGTGGAAGCGCTGTTCCGGGCGCGCACGAACCAGGATCTGCGAGGGGTGCGACCTGACGATGAATCTCCAGTAGAACTTTCATCACGGTGTCAACGTGGCTTAGTCCATGTGGCCGTACCCCCAGTATCATCCGTTGAGGCTCCTCGGTCTCTATCACGTAGAATGATTCCATGGCATTCGGTCCAGGACAAGGGAAGCGATTCGCTTTGGAGCGATTGTAAAGCTGCAATACCAATTGCCGATATCCTTCAACAGTGGCGGTGGACCCCACGATTTTCCATGCGCCCCTGCCTACACCCTCTCGTTCCTTCTTCCTAAGGGCTTCGACGAACATTGTTTCGTAATGACTAGCGAACGCACCCAGTGTTTCAGTAAGGAGGTGGAGTTCGTCTTGGACAAGAAGGCCAGGTACTGGGTCAACGTTTGGAGGGGAGTCGCTGAGGGGTTTCCCGCAACTCAAGACTGGACAGGTCTTGGTCGGAACTCCATCGTCACCAACTGGACGCTGGATTAGGTAGCCGTGCAAAGGACAATGAACCTTTGCCTCGCCGAACATTGTGCGGCCCCACGGTTCAGTGGCGAGGCGCGCAAGCTTGTCGATTGTGGCAATGACAAGGGTAGGCAACCAACGGAGAACCTCCGTGTCAGTGACATGGAGTTGAAGGACGCGTCCGCAATTTTGACATTTGTGGATAAAACCTGGCTTGGAAGGGTCGAAGGTGGTCTGGATGCGACCTGGATTACCATCTCCCCCAATGCAACTGGGGCAGTAGTAAACCTTCCGATGCCGCAGGCACTCACGTTCCAACCGTTGAGGGTCTGACGTCATACGAGCAATGCTAGGAAGCAGCGAAGATGGCTTGGCAGGATTGTCTGGTGAAACATCACGATCTAGGAGGTTGAGAGTGTTTCCAGCGCCAGCGTAGTAACCGACACTGAAGGGGTCGCCACGATGACCCTCCAAGAGGGGTGATGATTTTCTGATGTCCTCGGCGTATTCCATTACCCCAACTACACGCGAGAATTGCTGAAGGCTGAGAAGGCGAAGAGGAAACTTGGCGATGGCTGTAACTCCGTAGGGTTTCCCTCTAAGTCGATCCCAGAAGGCATGAAATACGATGAGACCGAGGTACGCCTCGGTCTTTCCAGACCCGGTTGGAAACCAGATAACGGTAGGCTCGGGCTCTTGCGCGTTCCCGAACCGTGCGTCCCTGCGACTCAAATCACCAATCTCGCTTACGAGGAAAACCACTTGAAACAGCCTCCATCCGGGCACTTGGGCGGCCGATAGTTTTGGAGGCCCCCCAGCCTTGGCGCTAGCAAGAGCGTACATCTGGGAGAAGCGCCTGTGAAACGCCTGGTTGGTCAGTTGAAAGGCCGACAGTAAGTCCTTGTTCCCTGGGTTGCTAAGAATCTCGACACCCGAATCGAATCTCTCCACCTCTCTCGAAAACGCTTGTTTTGCCTCAAGAACTTGTTGGGGGGAACTTGCTACCCCGGGAGCCACTCCTACCTTGGAGTCCCAATTCTGCAAGTATGCCCGCATTGCCGCCGCGATGTCCTGAAGAAGCGGGATGGCGTGATCGCCTGAGAGCCCTTCAAACGTAGGGTCGATTGAACTACCGTCTTTTCGTCTCCATACTTGTTGACGGACGCGCTTTTGTACGTATAGGGGAATGGACTCTGTAGAGACTTGAATTGCGTCGTCTCCGACATGAATGTCCACATCACAATTTCGCCCAGATGCCCACGTTCGAGGATCGTAACGGTAGTCTCGGCTCTCGACTTGACGGAGAAGTATAGGAGACAGAACCCCTCTTTTCGCCTTCAAACTCAACTTTGAACCGATGAATACCTCCTCCAACACCCAGGCTTGTTCTACCTCGGGAGTTGTGTTACAAATCATGAACTCGACAAGCCATCCGTTACCATCCTTACGGACACGATAAAGTATCTCGCCAAACCAACGCGGTTCTACTCTCCTTGTCGAACGAGCGACTATTTTTGCCCACTCGCCAGCATCCATGAGGTCGGCCCTCAGGTAGGTTTTGGCTCGACCGCGGCGTGGCTTCCCCTTCTCAAGCCCATACAGATCAGGGTCTCCGTAGGCGACCGTTTGGGCCTGGCCCAAAGTGGTTCGGAACGCCTGCGAAAGTGTCGACAAGACCTGGAATCCATCGGTTTCCCCTAGTGGGATCGTGACCGCGGTCAAAGGAATCCGGGACGCTATTCGCTTGTACTTAGGGGGCATCTTAATTGTGCCCCCCTGGCCATACCTCTGGACGAAGTGAACGACTTCATCGTGCGAAGGAAACGCGGGATAATACAAGGAGAAGTTTGCTTCTAATGAAACGGTGAGTTCATCGCTGTTCTCGGTTCGAACCACAAGCCCGATTGCGGAGGGGCGATAGGATGTCTGACCGAAGTCCTCTTCGAGTTCCTCCACGAGTGTATCCCCTGGGCTTGGGAAAAGTGCTCCCGATGGGAAGAGATTGCGAGGTAGATCTTCGTGGATGACATCGTATTCCGGACCTATGGCCTGGAAGGTGGCACGTATTCTCCGGATACAGTGCTCAACGTAGGCCAGACGACTGCTGATGTCATCCGCTGGCATGATTCACCTCCACTCCCGTGACCATCTCGAAACCTATGACGGCCGTCAGGTCCTCCACCGTTAGCGATAGAGACCCACCTACCGCGTCCGGTGTCAAAGACTTTTCATATATATCGTCAAGCCTTGAATTCGCTAGGTCGAGTGCATACTCCAGAATCTTCCTTCGGTCTTTCTTGTGGTGGAGACCTTCTTCATAAACCAGGATGGCAAGGTCCTCGTCATAGCCCATGACGTTCATCAGTCGAATGATGTTCGGTCTCGTAGGAGTAATGGGCTCTCCGTCTCGGAGCCAATGCAAGAACTCAGGGTAGGTTACAGTTACTGCCGGATGCATTCCTCGGTAAGCTTCTGCCACGGTCTTTCCGGGAAAATTTTGCGCTACGAACTGCTTCAAATTGTCCCTCCACATCTCCGACATCGCCCTCGTCTGGTTCATGACGGGATTCCTCCGGCACATTCTCTCGACTACCTTACTCGCAGAAGGGTCATGTGTTCCTCGGGCCACGACTAAGGTGTCCCCAGCTCTGGCGCTGCTAGCATCCATCTCGAAGTAGGCTTTCGCTCTAATGACCACCACAATGCGGTCTGCAGGTAATTGGTAGGCACCTTTCGCAGTGGTGATGACCACTGTGGGACCTTTCTGATTTGCCCCGGCCAGTGCTGGAAGACCGGACTCTCCAACTTCGTCCTCGTCATGAGCGTTCCAGTCGAACGTACGAGCGTGCGGAGCGAACTCTGTCACCCCTTGGGGTTGCCATGCCTGGACCTCCGGCAGTTCAGGCAAAGTTGGCCAGTTATCAAGTCCGAGGTTCCTAGCTTGGGAAATGAGATGCCTTCTGGCCGCAGAGTAGGCAACAATCTCCCAAGGATAGAGCAACAAGGTTGAGGCGGGGGCCGCACCTCCAATGAGGTCGAACAAGAGGCGCGCGCTGGGAGCGGCGCAAACGATTGCTGGGTGTGTGAGAGGGTCCTGGCGGCGCGTGCCGAGTGCTACTACGATGTACCTCGAAGGGGCAATTGGTCCAATAACGGAGAGATTCCTCCATCTCGTCTTGGAATAGTTGCCATCCACCAGCAGAGTAGAGGAGTCGTCTCCTCCGAATAGGCTGGAATGGGTCTCTACCCATGTCCCCTTACCTGAAACATGAGTGGTTCGCCAGTGGGCTACGGAGCGAGCGAGTGCGACGAAAATGTGAGACTCGGGGACTGGGGGTGCCTCATTCAACTGAATAGTATGAACAAGGACCTGAAGGAGGCTCTCTGTCGAAATGCCAGCTTCCTTCGGAGCAGGGTCTACAGATGGCAGTGCATCGGCTTCCAATCGGTTGTACACCGATTTGCAGATCCCCAGGAACCCTCCCCACCTTTCCCAAGATTGCCTAACGAGAACGCGGTACGCCTGCGCTAGCCTCCCCAAGTCGTCGTTCAATCCAGTCACCTGTTCAAGGGAGACACTGGCGTGTCTTGTGTTCCATTCCCTCCACATGAAGGAATAATGAAGTGGATGCACCTTTTGATGGTCTACTGGTCTTTCCGTTGGTTCAGGAAGAACTAGGGAACAAGGCTTTCTTAGACGGTTCGAGTGTTCGGCTTCGTCTCCAAGGATCCCTTGGAGGAGGACATGGCTTGCGGCGGGTCTATCCTCAGGCACATCGGTGGGACTACCTGCAATTACCAAGAGTCTTGCTTTGGGGAATAGATGAAGCCAATGCGCAATCTCCTGGGTTGTGTGCGCGCGATAGAGGTACGGCAAGGGAGGGTTAACGCGAGAGAGCCCCTTTCGACTCAGAGGTCGAGGGGTTTTCCCTTCCCAAAGATAGAACATTGGGTACCTTACTGCCATTCTGCCCATGATTGGATCTTTCAACAAGTGATAGGCTGGAGTTAGCGTCGAGTCGTTCGAATAGATCACAAGCGGAGGATTGCCCAAGAAGGCAAGAACTAGATTTCGAACCACCAGGGCAGGGCCCAGGCCAAAGAATCCTGGCACAACTTGGTCGGGGCCTTTTTCTGCCAGAAGTGTTTGCCGAGCTGTTTCGGTTACCCTTCTTACTCGTTCTGGAACGGGAAATCTGGTTTCAAAGGGATCGCCTTCCATGCGGAAGGGAAGGTGCCAACGTTCAGCCTGCGCCACACCTAACGCCATGTCAACCCCGACGTCAGAGACTCCAAGTTGAAAGAGCTTGCTGCTTGATGCAGAGTTCCCTTGAAAGTCCTCCGGCGGACCCTGGGGCCTTCCTAGGGAATGACTGGGGAGATCTTTGTAAGTATCACAGCTTCCCCGCCACAAACTGCCGTTGCACTTCAGGGGTGATGACCAAGTAGTATCGCAGGGTCGTCAGGATGTTGGAGTGCCCCAGCCTCGCCGAGATGATCGGGATGGGCACGTTGCTCTCGAGCAGGTGGATGGCCAGCCCGTGCCGGAACATGTGCGGATGCACGGAGATTCCAGTCATCGCCCCGTACTTCTTCAGGATCTTCCACGCCGCCACCTTGGAGATGGCGATGAGGGGCTGTCGGTAGTCTGGTGTGTAAGTCCGGAGAAAATTGCTGACCTCGAGAAGTAGCGAGTCGTCGAGCGGGATCGTGTTGACGTTCTTCCTCTTCTTCACCGTCAGGTTGAGGAGCTTCTGGCGGAAGTCGAAGTCCCCTGGCTTCGCAGAGAGTATGTCCCCGATCCGCCCACCGGTCTCCCACATCAAACGAAGCAGGAGTCTGTCACGATCATGGAACCACCGGGCCTTCTCCGCCCACTTCCCTGGCGATGCGTAGCGCTTGTCGACCGCAGCCAGGAGACCCTGGTAGTCTCGTCGGGTGATGTGAGGAGGCAGCTGGTCGTACTCCTTGAGCTTCAGGGCAGCCTGACCGTACGGGACCATTGCTTGCATTGGGCCGGTTAACAACAACACACGGTCATTAACTTATTCCTAGGTCCCAGCCATCATGCATGGTGCCTGGGAGGGGGTCTAGCTAGGGTTTTGTTACTCTTTGTGCCTCTTGTGTTAACCATGGTTTTGGCCCCCTTTCAGCGACTTTGCCATATAGTCCAGCCGCTTGTATGAACCCAGGAGAATCTGACTGACTTGACCACACTGAAAGAGCGCATGGAGCGGCTCACCAAAGGTCGGGGAGAGGCCAGGGTCAGGGAACTCCAAGATAGTGTCGAAAGGCTCAGGAAATCGGAGCGCACTGATCTTGTCAGAAACTGGGGAAGTGCCCTTCACAGCAAGACTCGGCTCACCATCCTCTCTCTCCTCAATCTCTATGGAGAACTGACCACCACAGAACTCCAAGCGATCTTGAGACTCTCCCAACCCAATGTGTCCAGGCACCTGACGATCCTCGAGTTTGTCGGCACTGTCAAGCATCGAAACCAAGGTCGATGGGCCTACTACTCGGTGACCGGGTCCATGACAAAGGTGCTACCGTGAAAGGCGTCGCCCGACTGAAGAGAAGAATGGACGCCCTTACCAGGGGACATAGGCAGTTGCGAATGAAGCAACTGAGGGCGAGCCGGGCCGAGATCCGTCGTCACCACCGGGTAGAGAAGCTCTGGAAGTGGGGTTGGGCCCTCTCCGACAGGACCAGGGTGCTCATGCTTTCCCTAATCAAGGAGTACGGGTGGCTCACGGCCACGGAGCTGGAGGCGGCCCTGGGAATCTCCCAACAGGCGGTCAGCCAGCATGTCAGGGTCCTACGGAGAGCGAGGCTGGTAAATTCCCGGAAGAAGGGCAGGTGGAGATACTACACAGTGGATCGACTGGTCGCCAAGATTCTGCCAGAATAGCGAAGATGTGACTAGTTTTCACAGGCGAGAGACCTGAGCGTGTCAATGATCCAGACCATGCCCTCCGTATCCTGACCACAGTATTTCTTGAGGTCCTCCATGACCTTCTTCCTCTCCTCTGCGGTCGCCTTCCGTCCATCGTAGGAGCCGTGGGTGATGAAGAGGTAGGCGTTCGAGGCTTGTGACCCCTCGGCGATGCCCAAACCGTCGTAACTGTGACCTGTTAGGGCCGGGAGGACGGCTTTCAATGAAGCGCTGCCATGCTGTTTAGGGCTGTAGTAAGCGAACTCCCTGAAGGGGACCAACAAGTCGACAAACCGGGATGTCACGGCCCCGACCCAACTTTGGTACTTCGGGAGATGACTACCGAGACGTTCCAACACCCCTTTCTCAAAACTCTGGTTGTAGACAACGATGTTTCCGTTGGGCCGAATTGCTTCGTGGAGGGCTTTCAGGAACTCCTCCCTCGGATCTTCGAGCCCTTCTGCAATGAAGGAATGATGATCCGGTTTCTTCTGACCGGTCTTCTCGATCACGTGAAGGGAGAACTGGAACGGTAGATTCTCGTAGGGCCTCAGCCCGTCGTAAAGGGGGATACCGGTGTTGAATGTTTCGAAGTCGAGGAACTGGAGAGGGAACTTCAGGCCCTTGAGGAAGGCCTCGAGCTTCTCCCTCTCAATGTGAGGCACACCAGTCCTGTGGGATTCGTACTGGACCATCTGCTTTCCCTTGAGTCCATCCCCCGGAGGAATATCCTGGATCCGGAACACACCCGATTCGAGATACTCGTACTTCTTGTCACCACCTCTGTACAGGTCGAGAATGTCGGAATCGGGGTGCGCCTTCCATAGGGCATCGGTCTCATGCACGCCCGCATCATCATCGTGGAAAGGCTCACCGCGCCCAAACTCGGGGCAATCCTTCGAGGAGACGAGCTGCATGAAGGCGGTGACGGTGTCGGGAATGGTGGGCGATAGCTGTTGCACTTGCGCGGTGACGTCTTCCTGAACGAACAACTCACTGGTGGCGATCTCTCCCTTTCGCACGTACTGGCCATTGATGTGCATCAAGATGCACCGGCGCACTTTCAGACCAGCTTTGGTGTAACAGTAGTTCTGGAATGAGAGATCATGAACGTGCTCGACCTTGACGCGGGTAGAACTCTTGACCTCGACTATGTCCCACTCATCCTTCCCAATAGGGACAAGGATGTCGGCCCGAGCGTAGCACTTGCCATCCGGGTGAATGAAGCCGGCCTCAAAGAGCGGGCGCCTCTTCTGAAGTGTCGACCTGGAGAGCTGGTCATTCCCTGCCACTGAGTCCTCCTTCAACAAGATACCGCCGGGGAATAGTTCTCGTGCCAGTTCCCCAATTCTTCGTCCTTCCTCCATGCGGTATTGCGAAGACTCGTCAGCTTCAGGTAGCTTGTCCGGGGCGTTGAACTTGAGCCAGAGCCACTTATGACAGGCTAGCCCGTTCACATAGCTGGTCTTTGTGAGATAGGTTGGTTTGCGTTCCGTCATCCCATGAACTCTTACTGGTTGCTGGTGAGCATGACAGGGGTGATAAACGTGGTGCTCTGTTCTGGCGGGAATGGTGTTGGCGGACCATAATCCATGAAGGACCAGTACGTCGGCGACGTCAATGACTACCGCAAGTATGGCCTGCTGCGAGTTCTGAGCAATGAAGGACGGCTGAAGACGGCCATCTGCTGGATGCTCACCAAAGGCGATGGCCGTTCTGACGGTGACAAGATCAAGTATCTGGACGAGCCGGACTGGAAGCACTACGACCCCGAACTCTTCGACCAGCTGTACGAGTTGGTCAAGGTCAGGAAGAGACGCAAGGTTCGCGCCGTCCAGGAGCTCGGCCTGATCCCCAACTGCAGCTACTACCCTGAAAGGTTCAAAGATGAAGGCGCTTCACGCAACGCCCACTTTGACGAATTCCTTCAGAAGTATGTCGGTCAAGCCGACCTGGTCTTCTTCGACCCAGACAACGGGTACCAAGTGAAATCGGTGAGGAAGGGACGACACGGATCATCAAAGTACGTCTACCAGGAGGAGCTGCAAGCAGTTTTCGAGCGTGGATCTTCCATCCTCCTCTACCAGCACTTCCCCAGAATCGAACGGGAAGGGTTCACCAAGGCCCTATTTCAGAAGATTGGGTCCAGCCTTGGGGCAAGACAGGTCAGGGCCTTCAGAACCCCTTTTGTGCTCTTCCTCTTGTTTCAGCAGCCTCGCCACGAGCAGGTCTTCCAGCGCCTCTCGGACCTGGTCAACAGGATGTGGGGCAAACAGATCGAAGCCCGTTCCTATGCCGTTGGAAGATGATTCGCGACCACCGGACACACGCACACGAAATGTCTTTGGATGTACCGCCTGTACACTGGTGTACTAGCCGTGTGCGCGTGTACGGACTCGCCCCCTTCAGCGGTCCACAACGGCCACCGTACACGCGTGTACTGCACGTACACTGGTGTACGCCATCGCAACGGGACACTCTGAGATCGCCGGGCCCTAGGGACACAGAGGCGTTCCGTACACGTGCTTACGGTGCGTGCACGAGTGTACGACCTGTTTTCCAGTGTACGGCGCACCTTTATATGCCGAGCACTCCCTGATTCACCCACCCATGACAGGGTGACACATGAACGCTCCAGTGATCTACATCTTCAATCTCAAGGGTGGCGTGGCGAAGACCACCACGGCGGTGAACCTGGCATCCGTGCTTGGCGAGATGGGAAAACGGACCCTGGTCGTCGACCTGGACCCACAGTGCGCAGCCACGTGGTCCCTAGGAATATCCCCTCAGAACATCGCGAACTCGACGTACTCCGCACTGATGGGCAAGAAGCCATTCCCGGAGATCATCAAGAAGTCAAACTTCGCCAATGTCAGTGTCGCCCCTGCCTCCGAGGAGCTCTACGGGCTTGACATTGACATCCAGAAGGTGGATTCCGACTGGGAGACACTGCTGACCAAGGCTCTCGAGCCCGTCAAGCGAGACTATGATGCGATAGTGATCGACAGTCACAACAAGTATGGATTCACCGAGGTCAATGCCCTGGTTGCTTCGGACTACCTCGTGATTCCGGTCTCCTGCAGCATCTTGCCATTCTGGGGCTTGAACCAGTTGCACCATCTGATCGACCGTGCCGAAGCGATGTATGGACACCATGTTGACATCCTGGGTTATCTTCTGACGATGTTTCACAGGAAGATCCCCGTGCTGCACTCCGAGAGCAAGGACATCGAGCGGCAACTGCGGGCCCAGTACGCGGACAAGGTATTCACCACCGTGATCGACTTTGATGAGAACATCGACCAAGCCACTTGGAAGCAGGAGCCAATCGCATACTATCAGCGGCATGCCAAGGGGTCGAAGGAGTTCGACCAGCTCGGTCAGGAAGTCATCGAACGGATCTCAAACGGTCACAATCACGATCCAAAGGTAGAAGCAAACAAAGGAGGGGTGATGGTAAATGGTTGACGATAAGAAAGGGCAGGGCGACGACATGGAACTGGGCGGACTGGCGAACATGGACAAGAGGAGACAGAGAAGGAATCCCCCGCCTCCTCCGCAGGAGGCGCAGCCATCCGTGACTACTGAAGCTCAACCATCATTGGCACCTCCTCTGGTGAAGACAGAGCCTCCCGTGACGGCCGTGCCTTCTCAAGCTCCAAAGTCAGTTGAGGTCCAGGCCCCGGTCGAGGACGGGCAACCTGAGTTGGCCGCAGTGCCATCGCGGCGGAAGATGCTCATTCCTCCTGTCCACATGACCCAAAAGCACACCGTCAGAGTACCCAGGAGCTTCAGGGTCGAAGCTCACCTGATCGAATACCTGGAGCGGCATGAGCTCTACAAGGCTGCCCTGAAGGACAATCGACCCTTCTCAGACAAGCTGAACGAGTGGATCCAACTGAAGATGGCCGAGGAGAATCCTGTCCTGTTGCGTGCTGAGGATGACGTGGAGGGATTGGGCGCGGAGGAAGTCCAGGAAGCAGCCCAGACCGAGCAGGAACCTCCAGAGGATGGCCAGGGCGATGAGAAAGAGGAGGAGACACCTGCCAAGAGCCCTCCTCCAGCCCCCCAGACGCCTCCCAAGAAGGAGAAGAGCGTGTGGAAGGTCGCCGCAGGCTCAAGGCTACCAGGGTCACTTAGTTCTTGATCGGCTCCTAAATCCTGATCTCCTTTGGGGAGCGCCTTTGTTTCGGCACCTCCACCGAGCGCGCTCCTCATCACAAGAAGTCTATGTGGAAGGTTACCTCAACGCCGGTGGAGCTGGCTACTGTGGAGCCTAGCTGGCTTGCGCCCAACATTGTTTCCTGAATGTTTCATTAGCTTCTCAGATTACGTCGAGTCCACTTCCTGGAGGAACTTATGAACTGGTAGGCCTATCATTCACGGGGGCATGGTTATTGAGCGCTAATCCCCAGGCACGGCGGACATCTAACACAAGAGAGGAGGTTCTCGAGCAGTTTCTTGTAAGGATACGAGACGACCCCGCCATCCCACAACAGATCCGGGAAATGTTCGAGGTTGCCAGCTGGCCGGATTCGACCGTGCTGAAGGAGGCGTTGCTTCGAATAGCAAGGGAGGCGGAAGGCCGTGCCCGTTAGCATTCAACAGCTGGAGGCCATAGGAGTACGTGGACTGCCCCGGTTCGATTTTGAACTAGGTGGAAAGAGCCTCGTAATCCTAGGTGAGAACGGAACTGGCAAGAGCTCGATCGTAGATGCACTTGAGTTTCTCTTCACTGGAAGGATTCAGCACCTAGAGGGGCCTCGAGAGCTCTCTCTCTCACGCCACGGCCCTAGCGTTGGAACGGATCCGACTTCCATGAAGGTATTGGCGAAGGCCAATCCCGGACCGGTAGAGTTCTGGCGGACGCTCGACGAGCCTCCACGAGCAACTGGTGCAATAGTCCAAGTACTCGATGCTGGCAAGGAAGGCACCTTCATCCTCCGACGTTCCCACCTTTTGGATTTCATTGTTGCTCAGCCCGCGCAGCGCTACCTTGCAATCGCCCCTCTCATCGGGGCCCAATCGTTAGAGGAACCTGAGCTCGCCCTCAAGCGTATCAAAGATGAGCAGGAAGGAACGGTGAATGCGCGATCAGGTGAGCTCGCAACCCTCGAAGCGCAACTGCGACAGTACCTTGAACTGCCAGGAGGTGCAACGGAGAGCGACCTGCTCCGAGCAATAAACGCACTTCGCGCAGCAAATCGACTTGGTGCGGTTGACCGATTGGGCGAAGGGATTGATTCCCTGGCTCAGCGACCCCCCCAGTCCACGCCGGGAACGCGCGCCGACACATTGCAGGTCATTGCTCGTGCACGAGGACTGATTCCTGTCGCCAGTCAAGTCTCAGAGATAAGGGCCAAGCTATCGGTTCTTGTGAGAAATACCGTCAAGCTCCTGGAAAAGGGCAATGCCGCACAATTGGGCCTTCTCGATTTCCTTCGACAGGGACATGATCTGATTCACTCCTCGGAGGATGCCCTTTGCCCGCTCTGCCAACAATTGATCGAGCGAGAGACGGTCCTTGGAGAACTCGAATCGAGAATCCGGCAGCTCATGGAGCTGTCCGAGGAAGCGTCTGTGGTGCGGACTGGTGCCTCCGAATCACGGGAAGGTCTACGAGTGTTTCTCCAGAATCTGCAGAGTGCGGCCGATTCCATAGGTGAAATCGCATCTCTGGAGTCGGTGAACCGTGCTTTGCAAGGGGTTCTTGGGCCCGTGCGTGAACTGGAGGCGATGTTGACGCCACCGTCGGGGCGGGTCCCATTGCTGGCCGAGGAAAAGGCCTCTTCCCTGATCAATGGGATTGATGAGGGCTGTCGAAACGCGATCGGGGCCTGTGACGCGTTTCTTGCCACTCAGGAGGCGCAATCCCTTCAGTCCCAGCTCAGGCTGCTACAGGCAGTCGTCATTGTCCAGCGATTGATGGCAGCACGAGATGGCGCCCTGCAAGCGAAGGGTGCGTTCGTGATTGCTGACCACCTCTACGGCCACTTTACCAGCGCCAAGCGTGACGTCATCACGCAGGTGTATAACAGTGTCCAGGCGAAGCTCTCAGAGTTTTACACCGCCATCCATACTGCCGCACCTCACGGCGACATCCATCTCCGGTTGGATTCGTCACGGAGGGCAAGCTCGACCCTCTTGATCTCGTCGTTCGGCCGTCAAGATGTGGATCCACGGGCCTACGCAAGTGAGGGACACCTAGATACTCTAGGGCTCTGCATCTTCTTGGCCTTCGCAGATCGGTTCTTGGAGGGGTTTCCAATGATAGTCCTTGATGACGTGCTGACGACAGTTGATTCCCCTCACCGGCTCAAGGTCGCCAAACTACTCCTGACCGAGTTCTCTTCGCGCCAACTTCTGATCACGACCCACGACCGAATCTGGTACGAGGAGCTGGAGAACCTGGCACGCGCTTGTGGCCGCGAGTCTGACTTCAAGTTCCTCGAGATCGTGGATTGGAACCTTGAGGATGGCCCTAGGTTGAGGGGCTACAGGCCAAGATTGGAGAGGATAACTGCGCTTCTCTCTGAGAATGAACTGCGTCCGGCGGCAAATGAGCTGCGGCAGTATCTGGAATGGGTGCTCAGGATCATCTGTTCTACCACGAATGCGCCGCTCCCCTACTCCGCCAATGGTAGCTATGAGCTGGGAGCCTTGTTTGACGCATGCAAGAATAGGTTAGATGGGTTGATTCAGGACGCGCCCACAAGAGAACGCTTTCGAATCGCGTTTGGAGACTTGGCAGGGACAGTGTTCATGGCGAATCTTCTTTCGCATGAGAACGCCTATGCTGATGGCATTGCCAGACCGGAATTGGAGGCGTTTCTTGCGGCGGTTACTGCCTTGCACAAGTCTTTCCAATGCAATGGGTGTCAAGGTCTTCTTCGTTATTCAAAGGATTTGCATCTCTTGGCGTGTAACAAGCCGAGTTGTCTGAATCCCACACGCTTGACAACAAGATAGGCAACTGGGTTAGAATCTTTCGCAGAACCTGTTGACGATCACCGCCTTGGCCCATCTGTCTTTGCAAGGGGATTGCCGAATCGATTAGAAACGCGTATCTCGATAGGAAGTGCCACCATGGTTCGATGGTCAGTATCTCCTACAGTCGCATTTCGCGGGCCTTGGCGAATGGTTCGAACAGGGAGTCCTGTTCGATGGAGTGGGTCACCACGTTGGGGGGGACCGTGAGCAGGGCCTCGAGCTTTACTCCACCCCCGCGACCACGGTTCTTCAAGGACGTCTCGATGAGGCCCAGGCTCTTGAAATCGGAGACGTAGTTCCGCACGCTGCGCTGGTGCAGAGGGCTCACCCCCAACTGGGCTGCGATTCTGACGTAGGTCCCGTAGATTGCGCTGGACTCCGGGGGGGGCTTGCCGTGCTGAGTAAGCATAGCTATTGAGTAGAGAACCGCCTTCTGCTGGACGGGAAGGGACACAATGGACTCCAGAACCATATCGCGCTGCAGGTCGGCCCTGGCGAGGTCTATGTGGTTCTCGGTGATCTCCGGCGCCTTCTCTTGGCCGGCCACCCTTGCAGCCACCCGGAGAAGAGCCAGGGCCCTCCTGGCGTCACCGTGCTCCTGGGCTGCATAGACCGCGCACTTGGCAAGAGCTGGGTCTTCGATTGCACCCGGGACAAACACCTCCCGGGCCCGGGCCTTGAGGATGTCGAGAAGCTGGGATTGGTTGTAGGGAGGAAAGTGCACCCGTTCCTCATTGAGACGGCTCCGCGTGGGCTGAGCGAATTGCTCTGAGAGAAGGTTGTCGTTGGTGGTTGCGACCAAGACGATTTTGGAGTTGCGCAGTGAACTGTTCAGGTTCACCAGGGTGAAGATCATTTCCTCCCCGGAGTTCCTGACGGCTCGGCCAATCTCGTCCAAGGCCACCAGGGCGATGCCGCCCCTGTCCTCGAGTAGTTTCGTGAATGTCTCATAGAGTTCATTGGTTCCGTGCTTGACACCGGCGCGCTTGGCGCCCGGGGCAGCCTCCAGGTCAGCGAGGGCGTTCACCAGGGCGCTCATCACCGTGTAGTGTGTGTCTGCCCTCGAACAGTCGACGAAGAGTGGGGTGATCCTCACACCGGGTTGAGCTTGGGTGGGGAGGGACTTGAGGACCAGCCGCACCACGGCGGTCTTCCCCGTCCCGCTCTTGCCGTAGATAATCACGTGAGAGGGAACCTCTCCGTTGGTTGCAGGTGCGAGGACTCTGAGCACGTCCTTTATCTGTTTCTCACGGTGAGGTAGATGTGCGGGAACGTAAGTGTCCCTCAGCTGATTCTCGTTTCCAGTCTTGTAGTAGACGGCGCCCCCCTGGGCAAGGCTCTGGACCATTCCATCGATTGAGAAGCCTGAATCAGGATTGGGAGGGGGAGAAACTGAAGGCGTCGTGCTTGCGGGATCCGGTGAAGAAAAGTCAGTGATTCGTTTTGTTGAACCACCTTTCACTAACTCCCACCAGGAACGAGGGAAGGGCCCTAAGTATATCATTGTTTTGGCGCATTTCCCCTGTTAGCCTCATTTGTTGCATTGGAAAGGGAGGGGTGCGCATTTCCCCTGTTTCCCGTGTTCTCTTCTCCGTAAGGAATTCAAATTTCCTCTGTTAGTCGAAATGGGTTGCCCCTGATAGGTGGGGTCAGAATGGTGACCGCTGTGAGCGCACATTTCCCCTGTTACCACCACTCTCCTGACCACGCCTTTTCCTTCATTTCTAGATTGTGGTGAGGGGGGTTGGTGTGTGGTAAGGGGGGGTAGGGGGGTGTAAGGGGGGAAGGTAGGGGGGGAAAAGGTAGGCAAGGTAAGAGAGGGGCTTGGGGAGATGAGCAAAGATAGATGGGCCTGGAGATCAACTACAGGGGAAACTCGCGTGGGTGCGGGAGACAAGCGACTTGTCTGAGTATAGGGTTGGGACCAAGACACCGAGGGGCATAGGTCGTGTGGAATTTCGACCCCATAGGCATGATTTTCACGACTCATCTTGACATAGCGGCAAAAAGGCGACCAGTAGGTGTCAGAGCGATTGTGTTTTCTCTAACATCGGCATTAACGTTAATCAACCCCTTCTTCTTCAACTTCTTGACGTAATAGCTCGTTTCTTGGGCGGACTTGATTTTGAGCTTCTCCATGATGGCGATGTTCCCTCCGTCTAGTGGGCTGCCATCTTGAGGAAGTAGCCGAAGAATCTTTACCTCTACCACTTTGAGATCCGTGTAGGCGACGCCTGGCCCCGGTACGGGCAGCTGTTGCACGCGCTTGGCCAAGGGCAGCTTGGTCTTTCCCTTGTCCTCTCGAATATAGATAGCATGGCCACCGATAATGAAACAGCCAATCAGGGCCGCAGCCACCATGACGTTCGTGCCCCCGGAGATGTTCACAGTGAATTCGCAGTCGGTAAGCCGTTTGCTGACTTCGATGATCTTGTCAAGCGCATCGTCCATGTCGAATGGATCAACAGGTATCAACTCAATCTCATCAGACGGAATTCGAAGTCCCTCTGCCATGGTCTTCGCCTCGAGGGCAGCCTTCTCGCTGTCGGGGTCGTCGCTGTGAAGTAGGATTACGTGGTCCGCCAGGGGAGAGACGCGCAGTCCCTGTATCGCGCCACCGGGCTGCTTCCCGACCAGGCTAATCTGGACGTTTCCTTGGGGAGTATTTGAAGTCGCCATTTGATAATCCTAATGTCTATTTGATATTCAAGATTTGTGCCTTAGTAGTTGAAAGTCGTATTCTATCATTGATGTCAGAAGGAAGTGCGACACAAGGAACGACTCAGGACGACAACACTGCAGCCCAGATTCACAGGCCCATAATCTTGGTGGACGCCAGCAATGTGGCGTTCGCGGGGAACAGTGGGCCCCACCAACCAAGGCTGAGGCGGCTGATCCGCGTGCTAGAGGAGATACGGGAAGCCCGCATCCCCGTGTTAGTCATCGCAGACGCCTCCCTTAGGCACAGGATAGACGACCGCAACGGCCTTGAGCAACTGATTCGCAACGGATTCGTCCTCCAGGCACCGGCAGGATGTGATGCAGACAGGTTTCTGGCGCAACTCGCAGTGAAGCGCGCCAAGGAGGGGCACCGGCCGCTCATCCTCACGGACGACCTTCTTCGCGAATACCCCGACGCGGAGCCCTTCCGTTTCCCTTTCCTGGTCGTGAGCGATTCCGAGGTGTTGTTCTACACTCCCCTTTCCAGTCTGATGCCGGCGAACTCACTGCTGGACGCTGTTACGGCTGTTGCTGAAAATAAGGCGCAGGCATAGTGAGGAACTCATGCCAGACCGTTCGTTCGCCAGTGCGGGCCGTGGAGAGGAACGCGACGGTCTGGTCCCTGGGACAGTGAACTGGCACATCACTCCGGTGTGCAACTACCATTGTCGGTTCTGCTTCTACAGGCCTGCCCCCTTCTATGCTTCGTTACCGAAGGAATATTCGACAGAGATTGGCCTGGCATCCCAGCTCCGGATCCTCAACCTGCTCGCTAAGGCTGGTATCCAGAGGATCAATTTTGCTGGCGGAGAGCCCACGTTAAAACCGGAACTTCCATATCTCATAAACACATGTCACCAGCTCGGGATGGGTGCGACTGTCGTGAGCAACGGAACTGGTATCACCCGCGAATGGGTATGCTCGTGCAAGGGCGGGTTGACCGCGGTCAAGCTCAGTGTTGAGAGCAATTCCAGCGATGTGGAACATCAGATGGGCAGGGGGAATGGCAATCATGTCGAAACGGTGAAGGAGCGCGCGCAATTGCTCCGCTCCCTCGGGATCCCGATCATGGTGAACTCTGTGATCACCTCGCTCAACTGGCAAGAGGATCTTCACCCGCTGATCCACGATCTCAGACCCATCAGGTGGAAGGTCTTCCAGATGCTCCCGATCAGAGGCCAGAACGACGCGGAAGCGCTGCAGCTGTCAGTGACGGATCTACAGTTCCGGGTCTTTGCTTCCCGCCACTCGGACCTATCCCCGATAGTTGAGGACAATCGAGCAATGACCGGAGCCTACGTCATGCTGGATGCGATCGGAAGGTTCTTCCAGAACCATGGTGGGGGATACGTCCACAGTCGCTCCGTCCTGGACATTGGGGTCCTGGATGCGCTCGCCGAAGCGGGGTGGGACCCCAAGGCGTTCGCCGCACGAGGGGGGGCATTACGCTTGGTATGCTAGAGCTGGCCGCAGCGCGCCCGGCTGGGGCCCTGCCATGACCAACCTCCATTACGAAAGCCTTGCCGCAGAATGCCCTGACCTCACGACTCCACCTGGCGCCCTGCATGAATTGACGACCCATCAACTGGAACCGTTCAGAAAGTACCTTGAAAGAGCGAGATTTTGGCTTGACAACCAGACATTGGAGATCGAGTGGGAGGAGGCAAGTTCGCCGGAGAGATCCGATTTCGTGATACCGTTGGACCCGCTGAGGCTCCCACAAGGGGCGCTTGCTAAGGACGGTTTGGAGCCCAATTGGGTCCGCCTGAAGGAGCCTGAAGGGGAGGATGGGGAGGACATTCTTGACCAGTTCCTGGACACACCCTTTCTCTTCGATGCACCCAGGCGGGGAAAAAGGCTGTTGGTCCATCAGAGGAACATCGACGAGGGGGTCCTACTCGTCTCCAAACGCCCTCCCACGAACAAGCTGTACTACGTTCGTGACACTACGGTGGTCCGTCGCCAGCAGACCGCCCTGACCCGGCTCCAGGAGGCGCCATTACTCGAGTATCGAGGCCTGCTCAGGCTCATGGAAATTGGGAGAGACGTAGTATGGCCTGGTGTGACGCTGCCCCAAGTCCAAGAAGATGAATGGCAACTGCTAAAGGATGCTCGCAGGAGCGGGACCGATGAGCAGAGACGCTTCGTCCAAATGGCACTTGGTACCCCTGATTTCGCTGTGCTGATCGGCCCCCCTGGCTCCGGGAAGACCATCACGATCTGCGAGTACATCCTGCAGGAACTGCATAGGGGTCATCGGGTCCTGCTCTGTGCATCCACCCATGTGGCCGTGGACAATGTCTTGGAAAAGCTCAAGGAGAAAGGTCTGACCGAGAACCAGGTCATCGCAGTGCGAGTGGGGGACGAGGGGCGAGTTTCAGACGTGGCCAAGGACTTCCTTCTCAAGAGATGGGTCGAGCGAGAGAGGGCTGCTCTGATGAAGCACCTTGAATCGGTCCAGAAGAGGACCCCCTCTCAGGATTTCCTCCTAGCAGCGCTCAAGGAGGATGGAGAACAGGTCATTCAACGCCTCATGCTTGAGTGCGCAAACCTGATCTGTGGGACAACGACAGGGATTCTGAGCCATCCGGACCTCCATGACTGGAACGACCCGAACAAGAGCAGCAAGCCTTGCCCGCCTCCACCCTATGACGTGCTGGTCGTGGATGAGTGCAGCAAGACCACGTTCCCGGAGTTCCTCGTGCCTGCCCTCCTCGCAAAGAAATGGATACTCGTGGGAGACCATAGACAGCTCTCCCCATACGTGGACACCGGATTCCTTCAGGCGAACCTTAACGGCATCGTCCCGAAGGATGATGGTGCGGTCTGCGCCCCGTTCCTAGATGCACCGCCACGCTCCCTTGGACTACTGCTATCCTTCGCTACGGCAGAGGACCGGGAGAAGGCCAAGGTGCATGCAGAAGGATTGCATCTTCGCCCGGTCATCCTAGATAAGGATCCTGTTGTCGCTGGTTCCATGGCCACCCTGGACCTCTGGGGCTCGGACGTGGGAATCATTGCTCCAGAGCACTTGCAGCGGTGGGAGAGATTCCTGCCTCCGGACATGATCGACCACACAGCTCGGCGACTTCCTCTCCACTCGAGGAGGAACAAGGCGTGGAGGAAAGAGAGGCAGCGGAGAGCACTCATGTCGGGACCACGACCGGTGAAGCGTCCATCGGACGAAACCGAGGCGAAGGAGTGGTCATATGAGGTCGCATGGAGGCTGACCCGGGCATTCGAACTACGCGGCAACCCCCAGCTTGCCAAGACCTACAACGACCAGGTCGAGATGATAATCCCTCGCTGGTACCCGCTGTCGCAAGAGCGTGATGGGAACGGGAAGCTCTTCCACTCCCAGAGCGAGATACGGGATAACCTTGACCTCGTGTACAGGGCGACATTTCCGTCAATTCTGGAGATACTCCAAGAGGGGATCCCGGCGCTCTTGGGCACGGAACGGTCACAGAGGTTCCTGAGAGATGGCAGTGCCTTGCAAGTGGGTCTGCGTGAAGACCTGGAGGGGCGTCGCGTCACGCTCTCGTACCAGCACCGCATGCACCCAGAAATATCGTCCATGCCTAGAGAGCTTGTCTACCTAGGGGAGGCTCTCAACGATGCCGATGGCATCGAAACGGAAAGACGATGGCCCCGAAACTATCCGCGATACTCCTCCAGAGCATGCTGGTTCGACGTGCAGGGTGAGAAAGGCGACAAGAACGAGAACCTAAAGGAGGTCGATGCGCTCCTGGGAGAGCTGAGGGCCTTCCGCACATGGTGCCGGACCCAGCCGCCTCCTCCCGGGCGTGGACCGGACGGTATGTGGAAGGTGGCGGTCCTCACGTTCTACGTTCCTCAGGAGCGAAGATTACGTTACGGTCTCCAGAACATGTTCGGCGGGCGCAACCTGCACAGGTTCGTTGACAAGGATGCCCACCTTGAGGTGAACGTGGCCACTGTGGATCGTTTCCAGGGCCAGGAGGCGGACGTGGTCCTCCTCTCCATGGTCCGCACTTATGGCAGTGGCGTCGGATTCCTTGACAATCCCAACCGGGTCAACGTGGCGCTCACCCGTGCAAAGTACCAACTCGTTGTCTTTGGGAACCAGCGCTACTTCGAGAGCGCCCGTGCCACCGAAAGGGCGGCTCTATGCAGGGCCGTGGCCTGCAGGCTCAAGGGCCCGATAGGTCTCGGCGGCAGGGAGGCGTAGGATGGAGATATCGCTTTCCCGACAGCTTCCTATAGAGGTCTTCGAGATACCGCTGGAAATCGCCCGTCCGCAGCGCAGGCCCGACCTGCACGCAATTCTTCTAAGGGTAAAGGAGAAGCGCGAGGGGACGACTGCCAGAGACATTTGCGATCACCTTCTCAAAGGGCGTCCCGACTCGGTCGGCGCAACGATCCTTCGCAGATGCGAGGACCTGGGCCTGCTCCAAGTAGTGGATGTTTCCCCTTCCCCGGACGAACGGTGGAACGGCGAGGGATACGAGACGGCAAGGCCAGATGACCGGAGTCCCTCCCCAACGACCCATTATGCGTTGACGCCAGCGGGGGAGATGGCGATTGAGCAGGAAGAGGTCTTCATAAGCGAGGTAGGAAGGTTCCGTCTGTGGGTCTCATCCGACCCTCTACTGTCCAGCCCGTTGCTGGACCTGCAGCCCAGAGACGAGGACGAAGCCAGGTTCCAGAACCATGAGGTGGAGTCGGACCAGAGCGCCCTTCCCGAGCTGGTCCGCGGGCTCGAGAGGCAGACTCTGACTCTTCCCGGTCTCCATGCGAACCGCGTGCGGGTGGGTGACGTCCCACGAATGGGCCACAGGGTAGCTATTCATGAGAGAGCGACGGTGATATGGTCCATTTCCAATCAAGGTCCGTCTGAGGTACGACTCGATGGAAGGTTCCAGGGAACATTGCCTGCACCAAGGCTCCGATGGGAAAAGATATGGGAGGACATCCTCGGTCCCCGGAGCTCCGATTGGGTAACGGGCCACACTGGTCACGTGCTGTTGACAAAGTTCAAAGACCCGGAACTCCAACCTTCAGAACTCCGCACATTGAGACGCACCCTCAGGTTGCACAAGCCTCATGTCGACGGTTACGGGCCCTTCGATCCAACAGAGGCCAGGGACGTCCCCATCGCCCCGGCAACAGACGATGACGCGCTGGAATGGTCGGAATGGCTTCTAGAGCAGATGGCCGACCAACACATCTTCGCGAAGGACTACGAGCACCTGTTGGGAGAGGTCCGCGACATGTTCCCGGGCTACAAGCTCAGACTGCCAAGCCAACAAGCGCTCGCCGAGCACATAGCGGAACGCGTGCAGCATTCAAGTGAGGAGGAAAGCCCTCCGAGATACCCGCCTGCCTTCTGGAGATTGCGGGCTCCACTCGATCTTATGGAGAAGGTGTGACCATGGCGAATCCTCCCACCACACGGACAGGAAAGGAGGTCGTCTCACACGTTGACGACCCCTTGCCCCCTCTGTGGCTCAAGCGTTCTCTTTCGAACAGGCCCAGGAAGAATGCGTCCGACCCGTCGCAAGGCGTCTTCGAGGGACGATTTGGAGAATCCCCACTCAAGCAGACACTCCTGGACCGCATTGCTCGCGCAAGGGAGGTGCTGCTCCTCTCTACCTTCCTGATCGCAGACCCGGAACTGGAAGCAGCGCTCATGAACGCTGCGCAACACGGTGTGAGGATATACCTCATGACCGCCTCTGAGAACCGTCTCAAGTCCGAAAGGCGAGAGGACAGCGAGAACGAGCCCGACAGGTTCGAAGAGCACAGCAGGTTCCTGCGGAGGCTTGCGGGGAGGGTACTGGTCCGCACTGGGGAGGACCTTCATGCAAAGTTCATAGTAGCGGACCCCAATAGCAGGTCCACCGTGGCACTGCTGTCCACGGCGAACTTCACGACCAAGGCCCTCGCGGAGAACCCAGAGCTGGGCATCTCGCTGGAGGAAGATGAGGCAAGGGACCTTGCGAGGCTCTTCCAGTGCGGGTTCTGGCACCAAGCCAAGCATGAGCTGATCGAGGACGGGCCGCTCCTCGATATCAAACCCCTGGGTGGTCCTCCGCCCCTTCCGAAGGCACTTCCGTACACGGCCTTGGGGAAGACTCCTCTTCGGGAAGCGCTCGTCAGTGCCTTTGCCAAGGCTGAGGATGAGATATGGTTCACGTGCTACGGCTTCGAACCTGATCATCAGTGCACCCTAGTGTTGTTGGAGGCGATCAAGCGCGGAGTACGAGCGCACATCATGACACGCCCAAGAGAGAAAGGCAATGCCGCAGTCAAGCACACCGATGCCCTGATCGCTCTCGCCAAGGCCGGAGCCGAGGTGAGAGGTCACTTCGACCTTCACGGCAAGGCTCTGGTATGGACGCAGAAGGGGGAGGTGCATGGATTGGTGATGACCTCCAACATGACGACCCTAGGTCTGGACCAAGGATTCGAGGCCGCAGCTATCCTTCATGGAAGCCGGGCCGTGGCGGTGAGGGAGTTGCTCCAGAACTGGTGGGAAAGCATGCCCTGGGAGTTCCGAGCCACCGCACACGTCGGCCAGGTGACAGGGAGCGCAAAGCTGTGGCGAAGCCCCTTCCTCGAGGATGCGGCAGTTTCCGAGGAGGCACCGGAACAGCATCTCGGGCGCATCTACGCAAAGACCCCAGAGGAGATGGGCAAGGCCAAGCCCTCCAGCTTCCCTCCTCTGAAGGCATCAGGGAAGAACACGTTCTACCACCGTATACCGTACCTCTGGGAGGTCGTGCTCCGTGAAGAGGTGAAACGCAAGGAACCGGTTACTGCGCCGGCCGATTCAGATACTTCCAAGCCCGCCCAAGCTACGGACTGAGAGAACGCAACGAAAGGGTCACCGACATTTCCGAGGTGAACCCTTTGAGCGCCGAAGAGAACCATCTCTGGATGTGCCAGGAGTGTGGCCGGAAGGAATCAACCTTCCCAGGGTTCTGTGCAGAGTGCGGGAGCTGTGATATAGTCCGCATCGGCTGATACCTCAGCATTTCACCCCGACCCTCCGAGGTGAAATGCCTTGTTAGAAAGTGCTAGAGAAGACGTATCGCCGAATGCCCGCAGTCTCGGGGTCCCTGCGAGACCAGATGGAGGAACGCCCCTCCAGGTCCACCCGCCACAGCAACTCCTTGGCAGGGAGGATCTCCTGCGGGGTCTCAGTGAGTTCGTGGCTGCCCAGTCGGAATTCCCCCTGGTCGTCGCCCTTGAGGGCCCGCGCGGAACTGGAACATCTGCCGTGGCCAGAGAGCTCGTGGACCAGGCACGGAGGAAGCTGATGCAAGCGTGCCGCGATGCAAGGCCAGTCGTAGTCCATGTGGATGTTTCATCGCTCAATCAGCCGGGTGGTGATCCTACACACGGAGTCTCGGTGTCGCTCCTCCGTCACTTCATGCCTGGCGAGAGCTTCCAGGGAGCATCCACAAGCAGGATCATGTGGTGGTTCCTGCGCCGGCTCATGGTCGAAGGGAAGCCTGCGGTTCTGTGGCTGGACCAGGTCCGCCAGGACGTGCGGTCGCTCAGCAGCGTCCTTGGGCCCCTCCTGAATCCCGAAACACTCGTGGAGAGTGCAGAGAGGTTCCCCCCGATCTTTATCGTGCTGTCCGGCAACGGTGATGGTGGAGTGGATGGATGCGTGAAGCGCATCCGAGTATCCGCTCTCCCGGTCGGGACCATCCGCGAGATCATGGAGGACAAGGTCAGGCAAGCAGGCAAGGTGCTCTCCGAAGGTGCAAGGACGAAGGTCCTGGATGTCCTGGGAACGAGGGGGTACAGCTTGTCGCTCATGGACGAGATCCTGCAAGCCTCATTCGACAAGGCTGGATGTCATGGAATCATCACGGAGGATGATGTTCCGATGCCCTCCCCAAGGTCTCATTCCCGCGCAAGCAAGCAGGCGGTGGAGCTCCGTGTGATGGAGATCTTGCGCAAGGCGGGCGGCAACACCACCATGGGTGTGATCGCCAAGGAGCTGTCAAGGAACTTCGCCACCGAGGGTGAGCCCACTCCAACGATGAGCAGCGTCAGGAGATGGATCACACGACTGGAGGACATGGGACTCGTGGAAAGGCGCGTGACCATGGGCGGGGACGGGGGTACCCGCAGTGTCGTCTCCATAGTTGAGCCTCGATTCGTTCACCGCGATTTCACGAGGTAAACGAATGAGTCGGGAAAGAGTGGCGCCGAAGGGAGGTACGAGGGCATCGGACGCCAGATGCCCTCGATTGCGAATATTTGAACTACTCGTGCCGCATGGGGTACTTAGACGGGGAGAGCAGGTGAAGCATGAACGCACATGAGAAGGGTTCCTCGCAAGTTTCGAAAAAGGAGGATCAACCCGGTGTTACTCCTGAAGAGCTCCTTGGTCCTCTCAACGAGCTTGAACGCAAGAACGCCCCGTCGAGGCTATTCCTGTCGGGAGCGATATCCCTACCACTGCCCCACCCAAGGGTCGCGGTCATCGGTACCAGACAACCATCTGAAGAAGGGGTCAAGATAGCACACGATCTTGCCAGCTCGCTCGCCAGACAAGGTGTGCTGGTGATCAGTGGACTCGCGCGCGGCATCGACACCGCCGCCCACACAGCAACGATTGAGGCAGGCGGCAAGACGGTCGCTGTACTCGGGACACCTTTGTCTCACACATACCCGAAGGAGAACGCGGACCTTCAGAAACGTATCATGCAAGACTTTCTGGCCATCAGTCAATTTGCGGAGGGGCAAACCACGCGCCCTCAGAACTTCGTCCTGAGGGACCGAACGATGGCATTGATCGCAGACGCTTCTGTCATAGTTGAGAGCGGTG
>Ga0326727_10001594_pt1 | contig 82610 bp, 70 predicted proteins | sample MB2enrmetagenome_FD_207643 | JGI IMG/M metagenome (GOLD analysis project Ga0326727, IMG submission 207643) | Lab enriched peat soil microbial communities from McLean, Ithaca, NY, United States - MB29MY | ecosystem: Environmental > Terrestrial > Soil > Wetlands > Peat | place: USA: New York... | reverse complement strand
TGAGCCGGAAGCGGGGCCCCTCCTCCTGAAGAAAAAAATCCCACCTGGAGAAGAATAACGCTTCTCAGCTACGGCGCTTAGTTAGAGGTGCGATTAAAACGATTGGCCAGTTATTTTCGACGACACGCCCGGAACTACCTGGCGCCACATCCAAGGGTAGCGCGTTACACGGACTTTTGGCGCCTACTCGACGTGAAGCCGACTTTTCATGCCGAATCCATAACGGCGGCGGAACTATCGGAGGGGCCGCAACTTGGAGTGAGACGAGCGAATAGATTTTTCCGTGGAAAATGGAGAGTAGCTTCAGTCCAGGCAACGATACGCCCTAAATACACCCTGACCAGGCGACCTGCCGACCTGATGAGAACACCCGCATCTGAAGGAAGAAGCCCAGACCTGAGAATTTCTGCGCCTGCCAGCGGGTCTTAGGGTGTCTCACATTTCATCCCGCTGAGATCGATCATGTCCGCTCCCAGCGGCGCCCTCACTGGCTGTGGGATTATGAACGTTTCGCATCCGGCCTTATCTACCGAGACCCAGTAGCTTCCAAACGGCAGGCGGAACTTGTCGAAATCCGCTTGGGGACTGAATTCCAGTAAATCACCCGACCTGGTCAGTTCCTCTGGATTGAAATCCACATCAAGCTTGCCAACCGACTGGAGATGGACTCTGCATTGCTCGCCGAGCGTCCGCACCACCACCCAGTAAGTGGGAGACCATTGCGGTTGGGCGTTCCCCAACCACGCCCTGAGGAGTCCCGCCCAGCTCCACTCAATAACGCTATGGGTTGTCTTGCCCCCCATTTCCCTGGGCTCGATCCTAAACTTGTGGCCGCTGAGCGTCAGCCAGATCCTGGTCTGCCCCTGAAACCTTCCCCCTTTGAGCGTGCCGTCGACGTAGAAACGCGAATCCGGAGGATCGATCTTGGGCCGCAGAGGGACAAAACTAACGTTCAGCGGAGCGATTGAAGCATGGGCGCATGGCGCGCTACGATTGCCATTCCCCCGCGGCGCCGGCCTGCTCCTTCCATGGCTGAACGTTCACGCCTTTGAACAAAAGCCATAGGCCAACCAATACTTCGGCGATAGCCACAGGCCACAAACCAAATTGCAGCATCCCGGCATACTGCGGCAAAATTAGGTATCCAAAACAAACTATCGGCAGCAGCACGGATCCAAATAAGCCCAAAGCCGAGAGGACCTTTGGAATATAGTTCGATTTGAGAAACAGATAAAAGAAGAGAATGGACCCCAAGCTAAAAAATAGGGGGGCGATGTAGAGTCCAGCCGAACCCGCATCTGAACTTAATTTCACGAGAACTAACAGCTGCTTGGCGTCAAAGGCATTCATGGAATCAGCGCCAATATACAGCCCCAAGGCAGTAAAACCAAAAATAGACACGACTCCGAATAGAGTGGCCTCTGCCAATCGAAATACCAAAGCCAACAATGCCAGATTCTTGTCGATCGGCTTGACGGCCACATAAAGACCCATAGCCAGAAACACAGTACACAGAGCGCCGGTTAATACGCTGGACAGTCCGATACGATAGAGCATCTCGGAGCCCATAATCTTATGGGCGGTCTCCGCGAAACTACCGGGAACTTGAAAATGGCTGGTAATAAGCATACCTAAAACATAGGCAACGTCGACGAACAGATACATGAAACCCGCAAGTCGTGCCCATCTGATCTGTGATTGTTCGGTTTCAGAGCTTGTCATTTCAGCTTCCTCCAGATTTAATTCTCAGTACGCAGACAGTGATGCTGATGTAGCGGCGAGTTTATCGGTCAGTTGACGGACAAACTCGCCGCTACGACCGTAACTGCGCCGCGGCGCTGGCCTGCTCCCTCCATCGTTCAACTTTCACGCTCATCACCAGGAGCCACAGGGTCAGCGAGAGTTCCGCGAGAGCGCCGACGGCCAGATTGTAGGGGATCAGATAGTTTGCGAGCGGCGGTGACACAAAGGTCAGCCAAGCCAAACCGGCAAACGCCATGAACACGCCCAGAATTCGAGGCAGGAAGGTCGACCTGAAGATGAGGTACCCGATCAGGAGGCAATAGAATCCGAAAAATACCAGTCCGACGTTGTAGGCCTGGGCATACAATCCAAAGAACATCAGCGCCAGCGCGTGCAACTGTTCCACCTTGAATACGCTCAGGTACTGCGCGCCCCCCAAAACAACCAGGGGAGCGAGATAAAAGAGGGAGGCAAGAGCCTGAACAGCGCATCCCACGAGGCTGAAGAAGGCCGCGAGTAAAGAGAGGCTCCTGTTCACCGGCTTAAACAAGTCATAGAAGAGAGCCGTCACAGCGATATAGACCGCGACATTGATGAGGAGGGCGGCGAAGCCCAACCGGAATAAAGGTTCGTGCGCCAGGATGTTGGCCGCTGTAGCCGCGGCATCGCCGGATGCAACCAGCCTGAAGCCAGGGACGGCGATTACTCCCGTCAGGAAGTTGAGCAGATAAATGAAACCGGCAATCCTGGCCTTGGGGCGCGGTGACGCTTCTCGAATCCGTTCCGTCATTACAACTGTGCTCATGCTCGTTTCTCCTTGGTGGAGAAATGGAATCCCAATCGCCCGCGAATCAGATCGGGCCGCGATAGCGGCGCAACCGCACCGCTGCCGCGAGGAATATCGCGGCGACTGCCAGCCCGATCCACAGACCCGGCGTGCTGAGGAATTTCCCCGGTGTAAGTGGTGCCAGTGGATCCATCGGGGCGTTACCCTTCGCCCAGAGGGCGAAAGCCTGCGTAAACCAGCCAATCAAGCGGTATTTCATCAGGTTGCCGAAATGAGTGGTGTTGAACGCAACCTTCTCGATGACGCCGATGGCGAACGGCGGCAACACGGCCCACAGAAATGTCGCGCGCCGCGGCCAGCCTGAGACCAGCAGCATCCAGCCGTAGATGGGCGCATGCCAGAGCGCCATCACGGCCAGAGCGTAGAGCAGCGCCAGCGACATCCTGAACAACGGCAACTGTGCCCAGAGCGTTGCGGCGCCGACTCCCTTCCCCGGCAAGATCACGGTGCTCAGCAACAGCATGATTACCTGCGTGGCCACGATGATCGCAAAGGCGACCAGCGGCAGAACCGCGAGCGGAATGCCCGCCTTCGAGAGCACGGTGGTGAGATCGGAAACCGGCAGCGACTTCCAGAACAGGATGCTGCGATCGCGACGATCGCCGTGCAGCGCGTCGAGACAGTAGAAGATCCCGACGATGAACGCGGTCAGGAGGATCAGAAACGCTGCAATGTCGTACGGCATGTTGATCGCGGGCCACTGCTTTGCCGGGTCAAGCCACGCGGCGCGCGTCTTCGCCGACGGATGAATGATGCTGATCAGGAAGCCGAACAGAATGACGGCGGCGACGGCCAGCGGCGCGATATAGATCGAACGGTTCTCCCACAATTCCCGCCGCACCGACCAATACAGGGGCCGAGTCGCCGCCATGGCTGCGGGCGCGATGACCTGCGAGTCGAGGGCAGGTTCGGGCAGGGCGTTCGATGGATTATTCATCTAACGGCTCCTTGTGTCTCGCCGGCCTGATCGCCCATCACGGCAACGAACACGTCGGCGATGCTGGGTGTGCGCACCTCGCCAAACCCGGCGAGTTGCTGGCGATCGCCACGATCGAACAGCAGGGTGCTGCGACCGAAGATCTGGCGCTCGTGCAAAGGCTTGAGCGCCCGGGCCGCAGGGGCCTGCTCGGGGTGCACTGTTACTTCCACATAGCGCGATTCGAATTCTTCCATGCTGCAGTTGAGTACAATGCGGCCCCGATTGATGAACATGAGGTCGGTGAGGACGTGCTGCACCTCTTCCACCTGATGGGTCGTCACTACAATGGTGCGGCTACGATCGAAGTAGTCGTTCAGCAGGGAATCGTAGAATTGCTTGCGATACAGGATGTCAAGGCCCAGCGTCGGCTCGTCCAACACCAGCAATTTCGCATCAACGGCCATGACCAGGGCGAGGTTCAGTTGGGCCACCATGCCTTTGGACAATTCCCCCACTTTGCTGGCGCGCCGGATGGTAGTCTTGGCAATAAACCCCTCCGCCTTGGCGCGATCGAATCGCGGATGCACGCCGGCTACATAATCGAGCGCCTGCGACACCCGCAGCCAGCGCGGGAGCACGGCGACATCGGCAATGAACGAGACATCGCGCATGAGCTGGTCGCGCTCGGTCCAGGGGTCGCGTCCGAGCACCTTAAGTTCCCCCTGATAGGGGGTGAGGCCGAGAATCGCGTTGAGCGCGGTGGTCTTGCCTGCACCGTTGGGCCCGATGAGTCCGAGGATGCGGCCCTCTTCGACACGCAAATCGACGCCGTCGAGCGCAATGGTTACGCCGAAGGCCTTGCGAAGGGCGCGTGCATCTATGACGCTCATGGTTTCGGTTCCTCCTCTGGGGCATCTGGCGGCCGGCGGGCGGCCACAGCATCCCGCAGTTCTTCCGGTGTCAGGCCGAGCCGCTGAATGGTTGCGTAGACCCTGGGCCACTCGTCCGCAAGAAACTTCTGGCGCTCGCCTTGCAGGAGCAGATTGCGTGCGCCGGCATTGACGAACATGCCGCGACCGCGCTTGCTCTCCACCAGTTGCTCGTCCACCAGTTGTTGATAGCCCTTCAGAACCGTGAGCGGATTGACCCGATATTCGGCCGCGACATTGCGCACGGAGGGCAGCGGATCGCCTTCCTTGAGCACGCCGTCGAGGATCATGGCCACCACACGGTCGCGAAGTTGGCGGTAAATCGGCTGGCTGTCGTTCCATTCAGTGTTCATCAGGGTTTCCTGATAGCCTTAGCAAAGATACGCTTCCCGTTATTTTGCCCGCTGCAGGTCGAAGTGCGCGTTGACCGGCTTGTCCCCGGGCAGCATGTAAGTCCAGTCCTCGGTGTGATGGTTCGCGTCGATCACGGTAAAGACGGCATGGTGCATGTGTCCGTACTGCGTGCTGCCGGAGACATCGAGAAAATCGAATTCCACGGTTTTTCCGTCCGGCGACGTCCTGGCCGCCATGCGCGGCCGATTGCCGGCGTCGCAATAATGCGTCAGGACCAGGCGGTCGCTGTCCAGGTAGAATATGGTGACCGGATGGTCGTACCGAGTCGGATCGTCCGGTGTTCCCGCTTCCTTCATCTCATGCACAAGCGCGTTTCCCCGGGAAGTCACGCGCATCGTGACCTGCGTGAGCTTGCCTCCCATGTCGGCTTGCGGCGGGACGGTTGTCACGTGGCCTTCCCAGGAACCCGCCAGAGTTTTCAGGTTGTCGAACGACTTTTGCGCGTCAGACTGGGCGAAAGCGCTGGCGACGATCAGAATGAATAGAACGGAAAGTGCGATGCGTGATTTCATGTTAGTGGTTTCCTTTTGTCTTTCTCGATTCAGTTGGCGCACTCGGCTTCAACAAGAGCCTTCAAGTTGGCAAGGTTCGCTCGCCACACCCATATAAGAGCCGCACGCTAGCAAGCTACTGCTATAGTTAACTACAACAGCAGATCAGATGCAAGCATTATTTTAATTATTTTTTGCCAGTTCCCCAATAATCAGATAACTTCTTTAGAATAAATGGCTTGCAAACAAATGCCATGCCAGATGCCATTGTGCTTTACGCGGTCTCAGGCTTGGATGATCGCGATATCTTGGCGAGGATGGCGATGGCAACAGGGGTAGCTACGGTCAGTGGTTTGCTGACTGTGGGCTTTTCTCATGCTCGATTCGCTGGCGCAAACCCCTGTTGTTGGAGATCTGTGATTTCCCGAAGACATCTGAGATTAGAGTGACATGTCAACGGAAATCTTTCAAATCCAAACGAGCGGATTGCGGAACTTCCGATTTGCCGCTGACGTATGGCTCAAAAGAAAGGACAATCCCAATGAACCGTCGTTCCTTCATGGCAATCGGGGCTGCCGCGGCAGCCGCTTCCTCCCTGGCGCAGGCTCCGGCCTCGCCAATCGTGGCGCAAACGGCCGCGCCTGCGTCGCCCTTCACCGACCCGGACTTCGGCTTTACCGCGCTGGTATCCCTGGGCCACGCCTACTATCGCGCCGGCAATCCCGGAAAACTGCTTGCGATTGTCTCCCAAATCAAGGCCGGAGACTTCGAGTCCGCCTGGACTGCGTATCACCAGGCCGGCGTGGAAGCGCGCACACTGGCGGAGTCGGCAGCAAGCAAGCGGCACAACGTGAGTGCGCGTGAGGCATATCTTTGGGCCGCGAGTTGCTTCAGCATAGCGCTTCGCTTCGGGGATGGCACGGAGAATCCCGAGCGCATGCTTCCCTGTTGGCAGGAGTATGCCGCCTGCTGGACCGCCGCCGCTGCGCTGTTTGAGCCGTCCGTCGAACGCCTGGAAATCCCCTACGAGGGCGGCAGCCTGACAGGATGGTTCCTGAGTGTGGATAAATCGCGCCGCCCAAGACCGCTCGTCATCGTTAACAACGGCGCCGACGGCTTGGAAGTGAGCAGTTATGTTTTGGGCGCCGCCGGCGCGCTGGCGCGCGGCTATAACTGCCTGATGTTCAACGGCCCGGGACAAGGGGATTCGCTGTGGGTGCGGAAGCTCTACTTCCGCCCGGACTGGGAGAAGGTGATCACTCCGGTGGTCGACGCCATGCTGCGCCGCCGCGAGGTCGATCCCAAGCGCATCGCCCTGATCGGCGTCAGCCAGGGCGGCTACTGGGTGCCGCGCGCGTTGGCCTTCGAGCACCGCATCGCCGCCGGGGTGGCCGATCCGGGAGTGTGGGATGTCTCGGCTCCCTGGCTAAGCCATTTGCCTGCGTATGTTCGCAACGCGCTGGACGGCAAGGACAAGAACCAGTTCGATCAGTATATGCAAATGGGCATTGCATCGAATGTGAGGGCCAGGATGACGCTGCGCTTTCGCATGCGCCCTTACGGAATGACCTCTTACTACGACGTCTTTCACGCCGTGCAGGAATACAACCTCGCGGAGGCCGCCGGCCGCATTCGCTGTCCCATGCTGATCACCGCTCCGGAAGGCGAGCAGTTCTTCCCCGGCCAGGCGCAGAAACTCTACGATGCGCTGAACTGCCCCAAGACAATGGTCCGGTTCACCAGCGAGCAAGGCGCGGAACAGCACTGCGAAGGTGCCGCTCCCGGCTATCGGGATTTCTGCATCTATAACTGGCTTGACGAAATACTGGCGTGATCGCCTCTACGCGATCACGCTGGCCGCCGCCGTCCATGGCCGGTGCTGGCTCTCGGCCACGCCGCGATGGGTGAGCGTACCCATCCAGGTATTCAGTCCATCGGCCAGCCCCGCGTCCTGGCGCAGCGCCTCGCGCGCGCCCAGGCTGGCCAGGCGCAGCAGGTAGGCGAAAGTCGAATTGGTCAAGGCAAGCGTGGATGTGTGCTGAGGATCGATGTCAACGGTTTTCATGTTCAACCCCCCGCCGGCGAAGTTGCGAGCCGGCCCACGCTTTTGGACAAGGGCGAACCCCGGCGTGCGAGAGCTCCATGCCGTATCCTTCCCTTCAAACCCTGGAAAAGATAGCTCAGGCACTTGAAGTCGCGCTTTACCAAATCTTCTTTGCGGGCAACGGGAAACCGGTGCGTCTTCCCCTGACTGAGGTGAAGAATGAGGACCCAGAGGAAACGAAGCTGGTTACCGCATTCAGGAACCTGGCCCAGAAGGACAGACGGGTTGTGCTCGCAGTATCGGCGATTCTCCAGTCAGGGTCTTAACCCACCGGCGAACTTGCGGTAACAGGCAAAGACTAAGGGCAATGGGAGCTTAGGAGTTTCTAGTGAAAGCGGTCACGTTCACGCTTTTCGGACCGCGAGCGAAAAGAGGACGTTCGCATAGTGCGTTGGATGGAAATCGGCGCACTGTTGCAAAGCAAAAGCGACAGCGGAAGGACGCCGGTGACGCAGATCAAATTCGACGGCGATCGCCTGGACGCGCTGAGCGTGCGCCGGTGGCGGGACAAAGTATTGCGCCAGGGTCTACCGACGAGGCCAGGTCGGATTCTGATAAACGCCCTTCCATGACCGTGGGGAGAAACAAGATCGCCTGGGTCACTTGGACGTTCTAGTCGCCATATAGGAAGCTGGGCCGGCCGTGTATAGACGGCTTGAGAAAACAATATATCCCCGTTGGTCGCACAGTGTCTATCGACAAGCCTGCTAACAATTGAACATTCCGAGCGGATGACGCGCCACTCGGAAGTTTGTCCCGCCACCGGCTCGCAGCGACAACTCTCCGCCGCGCCCAAGGCGATCGGCCCTGACGGCGTAGTCTAGCCCATCAGCAAGCGATGGCGTGATAGTTCCCGTCGGCCCACTCGGTGCAGCCTGCGGTAGAGCGAATGGCGGGCGCGCGGAGGGTGGCGTCGCGCACACACAGCGCGCGAAACTCGGTCGGTGGGTGATTCAGATACGGGCAGATGCGGTCGGAGACAGATATAACCCTAGCGCCGAGGCGAAGGGGCGGGGGCGGGGAAAAATGGGTGGAGGCGAGGGAGGGCGCCGCCTCGGACAAAAAGTCATAGATTCCCGGGGCCAGCTCTTACCCCTCCACCGGCTCATCTCGGGCGGAGCCAGCTATCTCGAAATTCTTTCCTTCACTTAGCACGATTCCTCGCGGAGTTTACCCTGAGCGAACTGCGGAGATCCTTCTCCGTCGGCTGACGCATCAGGATGACAGCGAATGGGCTCGGAATGACAAGGTGAGTCTTTGTAGACCTCCGCGTTCACTGCTAAAATGACGCCTTGACCCGATGGGGGAGAAATCAACGATCCAAGGGGGGGGCTTATGTTTGCATTTCACGGCGTAGATTACATGGAGATTGACGCGCTTTTCAGCGACCAGGAAAAGCTGGTGCGCCAGACAGTGCGCGAATTCGTGGAGCAAGAAATCGTACCTAACATCGAGGAGTGGAACCGGAAAGGAGAATTCCCCCGGCACCTCGTACCCTTGATGGCGGAGTTGGGGTTTTACGGCGCGAATCTGGAAGGCTACGGCTGCGCGGGGATGTCCAACGTCGAGTACGGGCTGCTGATGCAGGAACTCGAGCGCGGAGACAGCGGCTTGCGCAGCTTCGTCTCCGTGCAAGGGGCGCTGGTGATGTACCCCATCAAGGAGTACGGCTCCGAGGAGCAAAAGCAGCGCTGGCTGCCGGCACTCCAGCAGGGCACGACTATTGGATGCTTCGGTCTGACAGAACCGGACTTCGGCTCGAACCCTGCCGGCATGAGGACGCGCGCTGTAAAGGATGGTGACCATTACGTGCTGAATGGCGAGAAGGCCTGGATCACCTCGGGTACGATTGCGGATGTGGCGGTGGTATGGGCGCGTACGGAGGAAGGCATCCGCGGTTTCCTCGTGGAGAAGGGAACGCCGGGTTTTACCTCGAAAGACATCAAAGGGAAATGGTCGTTGCGCGCCTCAGTGACCTCCAGCCTCTCGCTCCAGGACGTTCGGGTGCCCGCGTGCAATATGCTTCCCAAGGCGCAGAGGTTGAAGGCGCCATTGAGCTGCTTGACGCAAGCCCGCTACGGCATCGGATGGGGGGCCATCGGGGCGGCCATGGCCTGTTACAACGAGGCCCTGGAATACGCCAAGATCAGAAAGCAGTTTGACGACAAGCCCATCGCTTCTCACCAACTCATTCAGGCCAAGTTCGCCGATATGATCACTGAAATCACCAAGGCGCAGTTGCTGGCTTTACAGGTAGGGCGACTGAAGGACCAGGGCCGGGCTGATTTCGCGCACGTCTCCATGCTCAAGCGGAATAACGTCAAGATGGCGCTCGAGGTGGCGCGCGCGGGACGCGACATCCTGGGCGCCAACGGCGTGGCTGACGAGTATCCCATCTTCCGCCACATGTGCAACCTGGAATCGGTATTCACTTATGAGGGCACACATAACATCCACACGCTCATTATCGGCGAGCGCGTGACGGGGATTCCGGCGTATAAGTGACCAAAGGGGCTGGGGGCTGGGGAAAACCTGAGGGCCTCCCCGGCCCCTCCTGAACCAGGAGGGGAGCTTGATTCCCCTCCTCTTTGAGGAGGGATTAAGAGGTGGTGGGTCTGTTTCGGTAGTACCCCCGTCTATGAATTCGGGAGGAAACCACGAAGGCCGCCACACCCACGAGCACGCCCGCCAAGGCGTCCGCCGTGTAATGGTAGCGACCGTAGATGGTGGCTACCGCAATGCTCAGAGCCATGACGCAAAACAGAATGCCAAGGCGGGGCCTGTAGGCGCGCACAGCCAGCGCCGTGGCGGTGACCGCTGCCGCGTGGGCGCTCGGAAAGACGCACGCCTGCACGCTCAAGTAGTCCAGAACCCAAAGGTTCAAGTGTCGCAGCAGGGGAGGAACAAGCGGTCCTGGAACATCGTTAAACAAGACGCGTGGTGGGGTAAGTGGGAAGGCCGGATAAACTGCATAGCAGAAAAGGGTAGCGAGGAGGACGGTGGTCCAAAACTTGTCAAACACCACGCTGCGAGATTCCTCGCCGTCCCGCGGACGCGGGACACCTCGGGATGACAGGCTTTTCTGCATTCTGCGAGCTCCGCGTTGCCCCGCAGGTGCAGGCTGCCTCAAGTAGAGGGCCGCGAAGCCCAGCGGGACCACGGGATAGCAGAGCAAGTAGCACATTTCGAGATAGTGCTGGAGCCAGGGAGCGCACGCGTAGAGCGCCCCCTCTACCCACCGGCTGTGGAGTACGCTTTGGTCCCACAAGATAAACAGATGATCGAGCCGATGCGCAGGGTCAGCCTTGATAAACAATCCCGATTCACGGTAGGCCAGCAACATGAGAAGTGCTGGGAGCCAATCGCGGATGGGTGAGGCTATCAGGGATCTTCCAAGCCGTTGCTCTTTACCTAATGCCACCAGCAGACCGCAAAGCATCACGTTCAAGCCCACCAGCGCGGCGCGGGTTGTGCCCGGCAAAGACAGGGTGAAAGAGGCTGTCAGGAGGGCGGCGAAGAAGGCTAGAAGAGTTTTCTCCGCAAACCGTAACTGGATACCCAACTCACCGCCTAGGGTGCCGTTCGCCATGTCATTGGCAATCCATTGCCTACCGCGAACATACTAGCATGAACGGGGTTGTGTGGCGGAGGGGGCGGTCAGCCCCCCCTAGAACATATGCGATGAAATGCAAAGGAGAAGAAACATTCCTGTAACACTGGAGGTGCTATACTTTTGGCGTGCGCCCACGAATCGTAATCATAGAGGATGAGAAAGACATCGTCGAGCTGGTCCGCTACAACTTTCGCAAAGAGGGGTTCGAGGTCGAGAGTTTTGGGCGAGGACGAGAGGGGCTGGATTTTCTTCGTCGTCACCCTGTCGACATAGTGCTACTGGATATTCTTCTGCCGGACGACGACGGTTTTAATATCTGCAGGCGCCTGCGTGGCGACGAGCGCTTGCGGGGTCTGCCGGTAATCTTCCTCACGGCCAAGGGTGAGGAGGTGGATCGCGTTCTGGGCCTGGAGATTGGTGGTGACGACTATGTGGTCAAGCCCTTCAGCCCCCGAGAGCTGGTGGCGCGGGTCAAGGCGGTATTGCGCCGGCAGGAGCGCGTCGCCGAAAAGCGGGAGGTGGTGGAGGCGGGAAGCGTTCGGCTCGATACGCGAACCCAGGAGGTAACCGTGGGTGGCCGGCCGGTGCAGTTGAGCGCATTGGAATTCAAGCTCCTGTACCATCTGGCTTCTCACCCCCGTCATGTCTTCAACCGCGATCGGCTGCTTGACGAAGTCTGGGGCCGCGACCGCTTCGTGACCCCACGCACCGTGGATGTCCACATCCGCCGCCTGCGCGAGAAGATTGAACCCCTCCCCAATCGGCCGCAGTTTTTGCAGACGGTGCGCGGGAGCGGTTACCGGTTCTCCCCGCAGCCGCGAGAGGGCGAATCATCCTGACCGAGCTTGACTCACCCACCCCCACACGTGGTCGCCTCCAGGGGCGAAGGCTCACTCCCCCTCACCCGGCCCGCACCGGCTCAAGAAAACGCCGGTGTGGTGATATAATGCCAAAAGTGTAGGCGTTTTGTTCCAGGCGCGCATGGTCCTCCGCAGCCCGATTTTCCGCAAGCTCCTCGGCAGCGCCTTCCTCTTGATCGCGCTCACATTGGCCGTGCTGGATTTCTACCTCACGCGATACACATCCAGGCACATAGTTCAGGAAGTGGAACAGCGGCTTACCGCCGTGGCGACGGTGCTAACGGCCGAACTGCCGGATCTTCCCCCGGAGCGGATGGAAGGATGGGCGAAATCAGCTTCGGCGCGCGCGCAATGCCGAGTGACGGTAATAGACCCTCAGGGCGTGGTGCTGGCTGAGTCCGATCAAGACCCGAAGAAGATGGAGAACCACGCGAATCGTCCGGAGATCAAGGAAGCCTACATGAACCGCGTGGGCAGCGCGATACGCCACAGTGCCACGTTAGGCCGCGACCTGTGCTACGTGGCCGTTCCGCTCCAATACCAGGGCCACTCCGGGTACGTGCTCCGGGTGGCGGTACCGCTAGAGAGCCTCGACACGGCCATCGCGGGGGTCCGGTGGCGAATCCTGACTGCTTCCTTGGTGGCTGCTTTGGTCGCCCTCTTTATTGCCTACTTTTTCTCCCATTCTTTCACGCGCCGCATTAGCAGGTTGCGCACCTTTGCGGAGGGAATGGTAAAAGCAAACTTCAGTGAGAGTCCGTTGCCGGACGCGGACGACGAGTTGGGCGCCCTGGCACGCTCCCTCAACTCGACGGCGTCCCAGTTACACGATCTCATCGAGCGCTCGGGCCTGGAGTCGGCGCGCCGCGAAGCGATTCTCACCAGTATGGTGGAAGGCGTTCTGGCGGTGGACCAGGACCTGAGAATCACCTTCTACAACGCCTCCTTTGCCCGCGCGCTCGGCTTGCGTGACGAGATCCCGGAAAGGACCCCTCTGGTGGAGGTTGTCCGTGACCCCGTTCTGCGCGAGCTTCTCTCCCGCGTCTTGAATGCCGGCGAAACTCTCAAGCAGCGCTTGCAGCTCCCGGCTGCCGAAGGCCGCGCCTTCGAGGTCCAGGCCGCGCCGCTTCGCGTGGCTGGCGGTCGCGGCGCCATTGCGATCTTCCATGACATCACCGATCTGGAAAGACTGGAACGCGTGAGGAAGGACTTTGTCGCCAACGTCTCACACGAACTGCGCACGCCGCTCACCGCTATTCGCGGCTATACGGAAACGCTGTTGGAGGGCGCCCTCGAAGACCAGCAGAACAACCGCAAATTCCTCGAAATCATTAAGAATCATGCCACCCGCTTGAATAGCATTGCCTCCGACCTCTTGGCCTTGTCCGAACTGGAGTCCGGCAAGGCCAGCACGGAGCAAGCGCGCGTTTCGGTCCGGGCGGCTATCGAGGCCGCCTTGCGGGCCGTGGAAGACGAGGCGCGCAGCCGGCGGGTCAAACTGATTTGCGGGAATCTGGAAGACCTGGCAGTCCTCGGCGATCGGGTCCGCCTCGAGCAGGCGCTGGTGAATCTCCTCACCAATGCCGTGAGATTCAACCGCCCGGAGGGTGAAGTGCGTGTGGAGGCCCTGCGCACCGTGGACGATGAAGTGAGCGTCACGATCGCGGATAACGGCATCGGGATTCCCTCGTCTGATTTGCCGCGCCTTTTCGAGCGCTTTTATCGAGTGGACAAGGCGCGTTCCCGCGAGATGGGCGGCACCGGCCTGGGACTCTCGATCGTTAAACATATCGTGGAGCGAATGCACGGCCGCGTAACGGTGGAGAGCCAATTGGGTAAAGGTTCCGTGTTCACCGTCCTCCTGCCTTGCGAGCTTTAGCGCTCCGTTTGGCCGGCTGCTATTGTCGCTTGTATTCCTTCTGCCTCCCCATTTCCGTGCTCATCTCTGCTAAGGATTTCGAGAGCTCGGGCGATAGTGCCGCCAGCGCGCACAACTCGTCCAGGCTTTTGACCGACTCTTCTCATGTCCGCTCCCTTACGTGTGTCGGGCAGGCGCGGTTGCCTTGGGGCGGCCGACCCGCCGCGACATCACGATCTTTCAAACCCTTCAATCATACGCAACTCGGGCTTGGGAGGTTCCAACCGCCGAGTGAGTCAGGCTATAATATATGGGAGCGGTAAAACGTAGCGGGAATGTACTGCATCTAAACAGTCAATGGGGCGGAACCACCGTGGGCATAAGGTGTACCCCAGAATATCTCAATTTTCGCGCCCAGTGTGGTGATTCTGCGCGAGCGTTGGTAACCACTGTGGAAGGGCCACGTCAAATATTCAAGGAGAGATTGTGAGGAGGATAGTTCTATGCGCGCTAATACAGAGAAATTTCTGCGCGAGAATCTACTAGGGTTAAGTTTGACCTTCATTGGCGTAGTTTGCCTGATCCTAGCGGGCATGCTTTATGAGGGTCACCGCGTTTTCCCACAGTTCACCCTGGCGGAGGGTGCGGGATTGGATGGGCCGGAGATCGAGACTTTGGAGCGGCAGAACAAAGCCTACGAGCGCATCGCCGAGACGGTTACGCCCGCGATTGTGGCCATCCAATCGACGCAAGTCATCAAGGTGCAGCAGTCGCCGTTTATGATGGACCCCTTTTTCCGTCAGTTTTTCGGCAATATGCTTCCGCAGTTCGGTGTCCCTCGCGAGCAGCAAGAGCACGCGCTGGGGAGTGGCGTGATTGTTTCAGCGGACGGTTACATCGTAACCAACAACCACGTCGTCTCCAAGGCCACTGAGATCGAGGTATTGCTCGCTGACAAGCGGAACTTCAAGGGCAAGGTGGTTGGCGCTGACCCGCAGACCGACATTGCCGTGGTCAAAATCAACGCGACGAACTTGCCCGTAGTGCCCTTTGGTGACTCGGGTCAAATGAAGGTCGGTGACACCGTGATGGCGTTCGGGAATCCCTTCGGGCAGTACTTCACGGTGACGCGCGGGAGCGTGAGCGCGCTGGGCAGGAACCTTTCTGACCCGAGGAGCAACAAGTTCGAAGATTTCATTCAAACGGATGCCGCCATCAATCCCGGCAATTCCGGCGGAGCGTTGGTGAACGTGCGCGGACAAGTCATTGGTATCAATACGGCGATCATCCCCGGAAGCGGTGGTCCCGGCGGAGAGGGCAGCTTTATCGGAATCGGTTTTGCCATTCCCTCCAACACCGCCAAGCACGTCATGGAAGATCTGATCAAGACGGGTAAGGTATCGCGAGGGTTTCTGGGCGTAACTATCCGGAGCCTAGACGAGGGTTTGGCCAAACAGTTCAAAGTTCCGGACCTGACGGGAGCGCTGGTCCAGGACGTAAGCCGAGGCGGACCTGCCGATAAGGCCGGCATCAAGAATGGGGATGTAGTCCGCAAAATCAACGGCCAGATCATCGAAGACTCAGATCAATTGATGGCCATGGTCACCGATTTAAACCCGGGGACCGACGTGAAGCTGGACATCCTCCGAGACGGCCAGCCGATGACCATCCACCTGACGTTGGGTGAGCGGCCCGCTAATCTAAGCACTACCGTCGGGGTCGGCAAAGCTCCCTCGGAAGGAGCGCTGCGCGGAATCACCGTGCAGAACCTCACACCCGACCTCCGCGATCGGTTAGGCCTCTCGCCTGACGTCCGGGGCGTTGTGATCACTGAAATTGATCCCAACAGTCCTGCTGCCCAGAGTCTCCAGCCGGGCGATGTCATCGAGAGTATCAATCGCCACGCAATTAATTCCGTTGCCGATTTTGACCGCTGGGCGGCGGAGGCGAAGGGGCAAACGCTGCTGCGCGTCAACCGGCAAGGCAACGGGGCCTATATAGTGATCACTCCAGGTGACAACGGGGGCGACGACAATCAGTGAGCCATAGTCATGACCTTGGCCATAGGAGTCGCGGCGGGGCTTTTCCTGACCGTGGCGGGAATTCGTCTCTTTGAGAATTCTTTCATCTACGCCCCGCCGCGTTTCCCGGAAGGATTTCCTCCACCTGACCTTTACGGACAACACGTGGAGGAGGTCTGGCTATCCACCCTCGATAAAGTCAGGTTGAATGCCTGGTACTTGCCGAGTCCTGCTTCCGAAAAAGTACTCCTGTGGTTTCACGGTAACGCGGAGAACATCGGCTACGGGTTTGAACGCTTGATGTTTTACTCGCGTCTCGCGGTCAATGTGCTTGCCGTGGATTACCGGGGCTATGGGAAGAGTGAGGGTTCACCGGACGAAGCGGGAGTCTATCGCGATGCCGACGCCGCTTATGACTACCTGATCCAAGAGCGACATATCCAACCCAAAAACATCGTTGTCTTTGGGCATTCACTGGGTGGCGCGGTGGCTATCGACCTCGCCTCACGGCGCGAGTGCGGTGGCCTGATCGTGCAAAGCTCCTTCACTTCGGCCAAGGATATGGCGCGGCGCGTGTTTCGCATTCCCTTCTTCGAATATATCCCCAAGAGCCAATTCGACTCGCTCGCCAAAATCCGGCGGGTTCGAGCACCCATCTTGATCGTCCACGGGACCCGCGACGAAACGGTGCCGTTCTCCATGGGGCAACGACTCTTCGCCGCCGCCCCAGAACCGAAGGCCTTCTTTCCTGTGGAGGGCGCCGGGCACAACGATGTAATAGAGATCGGGGGAGATGGGCTTGTCGATTGCCTCAAGTCTTTCTTGGAGGGGCGCACCGCAGTGGCAGTTTCTAAGAGCTCGTTAGGCCGCGAGACACTGGCATAATTGAGAGGGCCTTGAAGTGGCGGGGCCAAGGAGTCTGTGTGATAAGTCAGCCCTCTCCCCCTTGGGGGAGAGGGCGGGCCGCGGTCCCGATGCACTTCATCGGGAGGCGGTCCGGGTGAGGGGGTCCCCACATAGCTCGCTTACCGCATCACGTGATGTTTTCGCACAGACTCTAAAGCCCCGCCCTTCCATCCTCTGGTGAGAAATCCCGATTAAAGTCAAGAGCCAGGGGGAGGCCCAGCGGGTTTTCCGGAGTCGCCGGGCTTCTGGCCGCCCGCAGGAGGAGCGCCCGGCGCCCCGTGGCACTTCTTATACTTCTTCCCGCTCCCGCACGGGCAGGGATCGTTGCGTCCGATCTTCTCGCGGCGGATGACCTGCTTGGGCTTCTCCGCGCCCCCGCCACCCACCATCTGCATTTCGGCCTGCTCGCGGCGCTTGCGCCGCTGGTACTGACGGATCATCTCCTCTTGTTCTTCCGGAGTCTTCATTAGGAAGAGATAGCGCAGGGTTTCGTCCTCGATCCTGTCCATCATATTCTCGAACATATCAAAGGACTCGCGCTTGTATTCCACCAGTGGGTCGCGCTGGCCGTAACCGCGCAAGCCGATACCTTCCTTCAAGTGGTCCATGGTCAGAAGGTGGTCTTTCCACTGCGCGTCTACGACCTGGAGCATGATCATGCGCTCATGGAAGCGCATACGATCCGGGCCCCAGACCTGCTCCCGCTCCTCGTAGCGCTGGCGGGCCAAGCGTCTCGACTCCTCGGTGAGCTGGTCGAGGGTCTTGGGCTCATACTTCTTCAGGTCGAACTGGCGGAGATCGATCCCCAGCCGCCCCCAGAATTCCGTGCGCAGGCCGTTCAGATTCCACTGGTCGGCGTGCTGGTCCTTGGGACAGAACTCGCTGACCAGCCAAGCCACCATGCGGTCGCAACCCTCCAGGACAAATTCCTTTTGCTCTTGTCCCTCGAGCAGTTGCCGGCGCAGGCCGTAAATCGTCTCGCGCTGCTTGTTCATCACGTCGTCGTACTCGAGCAGGTGCTTGCGGGATTCGAAATTCTGCGCCTCCACGGCCTTTTGCGCGGCCTGGATGCGCTTGCTAATCATTCTCGACTCGATGGCCATGCCTTCCTCCATGCCCAGCCTCTGCATGAAGTTGGAGACCCATTCCTTGGCGAAGATGCGCATCAGGTCGTCTTCGAGCGAGAGATAGAAGCGCGAGGAGCCCGGATCGCCCTGGCGCCCGGCGCGCCCGCGCAACTGGTTGTCAATGCGCCGCGCTTCATGCCGCTCGGTGCCCAGGATGTGCAGCCCTCCCAGCTCCACCACCCGCTCGTGCTCGACATCGGTGACCGTCTTGAAGTGGCTGATGAAGCCGTTCCACTTTTCCCGCCACTGCGTGTACTGCTCGACGTAGGCCTGATATATCTCGTCCGCAGAGCCCTCCGGCGGGCGGTCCGGCGGCTCGGGATTGATCCCTTGTTCGCGGTACTTCTCCGGCGACTTGCGGAATTCCTCCCGCGCCATGGACTCCGGGTTCCCGCCCAGCAGGATGTCCGTGCCGCGCCCGGCCATGTTTGTCGAAACCGTCGCCGCTCCCTCGCGCCCGGCCTGCGCTACGATTTGCGCTTCACGCTCGTGCTGCTTGGCATTCAAGATGTTGTGTTTTATTTCCTTCATGCCCAGCACTTCCACAAGACGCGCGAGAGAGCAGCGAATTTCAATCAAGTAGTCAAGGACGGGCAGGTGTTTTTCCTCAGTGTGCTTGAGGAGTCCGACAATGCGCTCCGCGGAGGCATCATCGATCGGGGGAAGCTGATGGGCGTGATAGTCCTTGGGAGCTCGCTTCAGGATGGCCTGGAGAAAAGCGCCGCGCGTTCCGTTAGCCTCTGCCAGCATTGACTTGTAACGGTCCTCGCTCAGCATCGTCCGAACTGTCGTGGCCGGCACTCCCGCCCGCACCAGCCATTCCACGGCAGGCCCGTGATGCGATCCGGCAAGTTGCTCCGCCCAGATGCGGAGTTTGGGGCCTTCCAGCCCCGCCGCGCGGGAAATCTCTTGCAGCCGCACCGGGGCCACGCCGGACTTCTTTAGCGCGGCGCTCAGCCGCTCCGATTTTTCGATGGCGATGCTGCCCACCAGCACCGGCTGGCCGCGCAGGTGGTACTCCTTGATTTCCTCGATGGCGGCATTGAATTTCTCGCGCTCGGTGCGATAAACCAAATCCGGAAACTCGTGCCTGATAAGTAGCTTATTGGTGGGGACAACAACTATTTCGAGATTATAGATCTTCTCAAACTCCGCAGCCTCAGTTTCCGCCGTACCCGTCATCCCGGCCAGCTTCTTGTACATGCGGAAGTAATTCTGGAAAGTGATGGTGGCCAGCGTCTGGTTTTCCTTTTCGATTTTGACGCCTTCCTTGGCCTCGATCGCCTGGTGAAGCCCGTCGCTCCAACGCCGGCCCGGCATCAGCCGGCCGGTGAACTCATCCACAATAATGACCTCGCCCTCTTTGACGACGTAGTCGCGGTCCAGCTTGAAGAGGGTGTGAGCCTTCAGGGCCTGTTGCAGGTGGTGGACGTACTCCATGTTGGCGGGATCATAAAGGTTCTCCAACCCCAGGAACTTTTCTGCCTTGGCGTTGCCGGACTCTGTGAAGGTGGCCTGACGCATCTTCTCATCCACCTCGAAATCGACGCCGGGCTGGAGGCGGGGGATGACCTTGTCAATCCTGTAGTACTTGTCGGTGGACTCGTCGGAGGAGCCGGAAATGATGAGCGGGGTGCGCGCCTCGTCAATCAAGATGGAATCGACCTCGTCCACGATGGCGTAGTGATGCTCGCGCTGCACGTAATCCGCGAGCTCGAACTTCATGTTGTCCCGAAGGTAGTCGAAACCAAACTCGTTATTCGTTCCGTAGGTAACGTCACTCTTGTAGGCGGCGCGCCGCTCGTCATCTTCCAGGTCGTGGACGATTACACCTACGCTCAGGCCTAGCAGCCGGTAAATGGGACCCATCCAGCCAGCGTCGCGGTTGGCCAGGTAATCGTTCACCGTCACCACATGGACGCCCTTCCCCTCCAGCGCGTTCAGGTAGACGGGCAGGGTGGCCACCAGCGTTTTGCCCTCGCCCGTCTTCATTTCCGCGATCTTGCCTTCGTGCAGCACCATGCCGCCGATCAACTGCACGTCGAAGTGCCGCATGTTGATGGTGCGGCGCCCCGCCTCGCGGCAGAGCGCAAAGGCTTCCGGCAGAAGGTTATCGAGTGGCTCGCCGTTGGCGAGCCGCTCCTTGAACCGGTTCGTGCGGAGGGGGAAATCGGAGTCCTTCAAACGCTGCATCTCGGCTTCGAGCGCGTTGATTTCCCCAACACGCTCCTCCAGGCGCTTCAACTCGCGCTCGTTCTTGGTGCCGATGATCTTGCCTAAAGCGATTTGTAAGAAGTTACCCATAAGGCTGGCGCCGACCGCCCGGTCTGGCATTTGGGGGTCCTGCCGGCGCACTCCACGTTGGCGGAGCGGACGCCGCTACTGTGACGCACCTCGCGCACCGCCCAACCTTCTATTTTAAGGCCCCGACGCGACATTGACAAGAACGGTTCTTTCACTCCACAATTCAGATCACGTATCTAGGCTATAATTATAGTCTACCGCGGCCGGGCGTTGTAGGGGCAACCCTTGTGATTGCCCGAGGGCGGCCACAAGGGCCGCCCCTACGTCGTGATTTTTTCGCATCTTCTTCGCCTTTCCGCAAGACAGGGCGGCAGAGCCGCTTTGGGCCGCGCGATCGAACGCCGGCCGGCGCGCTTACCAGTTGTAGCTCGTTAACAAATCTCCTTTATCACTGACCAGCAGTAACGCTGCCCGCCCCGGCTCGAGCTTGCCGGCAAAAGCTTTTCCACTCCGGGTGTCCCGGAAGGAGATGTCGGACGAGGTGGATTCGGAGGTCAGGACGTAGAGTGTGGCGTGATCGAATTGGGTGGGACAGATGAGCATGCCGGGATCACTTATCTCGGTGGAGTAAGCCTCTGCAACGTTGGCCCGCTGCAAAGCATAGCGATAAACGTCGCCAATAATCTTGAGGTTGTCATTCAGCTCGAGCGGCAAGGACACGAGCAGAATCCGGCCTTGGCCCAAGGTTTTCTCGAGGACGGTTTGGTCATGAGGAAGGGAAGTCTGTTCCAGAAACGTCGTCTTGTCGCCCGAAAAACTCGCGAGACCTTGTCCCCCCGGCCAAGTGACAAGGTTCTCGCGCCGGGTAAGGAAGCCCGGCTGGAGTTCGAGTCCCAATTGGCTTGCGCGCGCCGTGGAGTGGAAATGCTCGTCGTTATCGAAACCTCCTGTGACCAGCAGCGTGGCGCCTTCGCGGACTTTGGCCAGGATGGCTTGCCAGGCCTGCTCACGGAGTGTCCAGGGGGAAGGCAGCACAATGAGCTTGGGGTTTCCAAGCGCTTGAATCTGATACTCGCCTACGGCATAGGCCGAAGCGCGCGCGTACTGATAGAGCGCCCGCACACAGTTTTGCTGGGCTTCCAGGGCCGTGGAGTTGAACACCGAAAGTTGCAGGGACTGCGGCAGCAGCAAAGCGACTTCCGGCAGCTTCAGCCCCGCAGCGTAGGGCGCCGCCTGGGCGGCGAAACTGCCCATGGCACGCATTACTGTTTCCCAGATTTTGTTTGAGCCGTCGCCGCGCTTCATGCCGAAGTCCCTGCCCACGCCCCATTCCCATTGCAATGACCCACTGTTGGCAGCGGCGAAGCCCAGCGCCCACTTCCGCTCGATCAGCCCGAAGGCCGTCAGCTCGTCGTAGCGCGGCGCGCCGTCCGGCCGCCACACCGGCTGGTAGCCCGTTTCGCCCACAAAGTTCGGAACTCCCACGCGTTTGGCGACTATGGAGTCCCAGAGCAGAGCGTCGTCCCGCCAATAAGTGTGATTCACTGTAAAATCGATACCGGCGTCCGCAAAAAACTGGTTCAGCACGCGATCGGTGACCCCGCCCTCATCCTGGCCCACGTCCACTAGTTGACGGCTGCCCGTGGAACGGATCGCCGCCACCATCTTGCTCACCCAGCGGCGAAACATCTCCTGCGCGAACAGGTTGTAATCGATGGCCCGCACCAGTCGCGGATTGCCATAGCGCTCGGGGGCAAGGTCCTCGCGCTCCGGCAGGGCAATACTTTCGAAGCTGCCCAGTTCCTCCGGTGTCACGTTCCAGGCGCGCGCCAGCGCGTCAAGCGTTCGGTATTTCTGCGCCAGCCAGGCACGCCACGCGGCAAGTTCGGTCGGGTCGTTGTTGGGCGTGTTGCCCCGCCACAGGCGTTTGGGATTCGAGAAACTAGGCTCGTTGATCAGGTCCCAGCTCAGGTGTGGCACATCCTTGAAGCGCCGGACGATGGAAAGCATGTAGTTCTGTTGGGCGCGAATAGCGATGGGATCGGTATAAGGGTTGACGCCCGGACCCATAACCAGCGACTCCTCGTCGGGACGGCGCATGACGGTTTGCGGATCAAATGCGCAGAAAGTGAAATTGACATGAATATGATGGCGCGCCGCGGAAAGAAGAAAAGCCTCCAGGCTGCGCAGAAAGCGCTCCTTCACTTGGGCGGTCGAGCCGTCGAAGACCTCCAAGTGATCGCTCCATACTCCGGTGCGAATGAAGCTAACGCCGTGCCGTTCCATATCGGCAAAGTCGTGCTCCCACACCCAGGCGTTGCCCGCGCCATGAAATCCCCACCCGTAGCGCTCGGTGGTGAAGTAATTGGTGCCGAAGGGGAAAAAAGGAGCGCCGCCTTTAGTCAGGAAATCACCTTTCACGCCGTACTGGGGCCCGGAGCGCAACAGTGCGTCGTCTCGGACCCAGAAGCCGGTTTGATAAAACGCGCGGGGCTTGCCGCCGTCTTCGTAGGTGGCGCGAACTTCATAAAGTCCGGGGGGAAGTGTTTTCTGATCCTCAAAGGCAACCGCGGAGGTCACCGCGTCGCCGCCACATTCGACTCGGCGTTTGGCAAGAATCTGGCCATCGTTACGCAGCTCGATAAGCACCCTTCCCGATTGCTCTTGTCCCAGACGCTGCTTGCGGAGATTGTTCAGGCGGACGACAAGCTGCGGAATCTCTCCTGCCAGCAAGGTGGCGTTTTGCATCTCGACGCGAAAGTCCGTCGCGCCCTGGCGGGCGTAGTCAGCGGCCTCTCGAAGCACCTCAAGAGCCCCCGGCGAGGTCCAGTACCCCGGCTCCGCTTCGAAGTCAAGCATCACGATGCGTGAGCCCAACAATACCTTCGCTTCACCTTCGAGGCCGGTGAAGTCCGTGGCGACGACCGGCGCCGCCACACGCTCGCCGGCGGCGCTCTCGAGATAGCCCAGGCCCCGGCCGACCTCCTCAAGCACAAAGACGCGTTTTGCCTGCACATCACCACCGGACAACGTGGCATCCTTCCACGTGAACTTCAGCCCCGCCACCAACGGAGCCTCATAGGTGTGCTCAATTCCTATCAGGCGAGAATACGCTGTCTCGGTTGGCGCCGCGATGAACTGCCCGGCTTCCTTTCGCACCGGGAGGGCAAAAGGCCGGCCACCTATCACGAGCAGGTTCCCACCGGCTTGAAGATAGCTGAGGACCGAGCCCCAGGCGTCGGCCGGAAACGCGGAGCCATATGGAAGAACCAGCAAATCTGAGTCGTGTAGTGTCTGAGGACCCTTCAACTCATCGAGATTCGCGAACTCCGGCTCCAGTCCTTCCAAAGCCCGCCGCAGGGCCACCTGAGGCACCGGCTGGCTTTCGAGGGTGGGAAAGGCCTCTTGCCAGAACACCACTACTTTGCCGTAAGCAGAACTCATTGAGATGCATAATGCCAATACGATCTTTACTATTCCGCGCATATTTGAACTCCTGAGAATCACTCCATTTCGGTCATTCCCGAGAAAGCGGAAATCCAGCTCCTTCTGGACGGATGTGGACCCCTGCTTTCGCGGGTGTGATGACAACGGTGATTTTCATTTCTTCGGGTGGGCTGCAGCTCTATGGAAATTCTCCTCAGCGTACCCGGCCGCTTCGGCGCGGGTGTCCGCGCCAATCGGGCAGCTCCGGGCGCATCGAAGATACTCTCTTTCGCGTGCACTGCCAAGGGATTCATCGCAGGGATTCATCGCCGGGTATGACAGCACTGCCCTTTTCGGCAATGATTTGCGCATTGCGCTCTCCTTGTAGATGCCGGCGCCTAGCAGACCATAAGAAATCAGTTTGATGTGGGAGGCTTCGAGGTTAGAATGCCAGCGAGGGCCAAAGCCCTCGACGAGGCTACGAATGGTAACCAACGAGCAAGTCTACGAAGTTTTGCGCAACTGTTACGACCCGGAGATCCCGATCAATTTGGTGGACCTGGGATTGATTTACGACGTTCAGGTGAATGACGACCACGTCAACGTGGTGATGACCCTGACGGCAAGGGGCTGCCCTGCTCACAGTTTCATCAGCGAGCAGGTGCGGCAGCAGGTGGCAAAGATCGAAGGGGTGAAGTCCGCTAACGTACAGGTGGTGTGGGACCCGCCCTGGAACATTAGCCGGCTCAGTGATGCGGCAAAGAAGCAACTTGGGTTAGGGAACAGGGAATAGGGAACAGGGAACAGGGAACAGGGAATAGGGAACAGGGAACAGTGGGTAGGGCACGTTATGTCTGGTCTCCATCCTCCTTCAACCTGGTCCGGAGCGAGGTTAGCATCTTGCTGACCTCGGTCATCAAGGCAAAAGCCGCGGACGCTTCGGCTTGCGTAACATACTTCAACCGCACGGCGAGCATGAGAAACGTTTCAGTCTCCATCAAAGATCCCTTTGCCACCGAGAGGAAGTTGGCGTAGTCCCTTTTCGTCCCTCGCGCGTTGCCTTCCGCGATATTGGCGGGGACAGACGCTGCAGCTCGAGTGATCTGCGAACCAAGGCGATAGGTCTCCTTCGAAGGAAACCTGCTTGCTAATCCGTAAACATTCTCGGCAAGGTCCATCGCCTTCTGCCATACGATGAGATCCCTGTGAGGCTGAATAGCCGCCATGCCCCTTCCCCAGTAATCCCTCGCTTTTTCCTGCTCCCGCTTCTCTGTCCGCTATTCCCTGTAACCTGTTCCCTATTCCCTAAAAAGGTTGCGGAGCAGGAAGAACAAGTTCGCCGGTCTTTCCGCCAGACGGCGCATGAAGTAAGGGTACCATTGACGCCCGTAGGGAACGTAAAGGCGCACTCGCTCCCCCTGGCGGAGCAGGTCGCGTTGCAAGTCGCGTCGGATCCCGTACAGGAACTGAAACTCGTAGCGGTCGGGGGGGATGTTGTGTGCGCGCGCAAACTCTCGCGCTTCGGCAATAAGGCGTTCGTCATGCGTGGCGATGGCATGATAGATGCCGCTGGAAAGCATCATCGTCATCAACCGCGAGAAGCTGCGGTCCACATCCCTTTTGCGCTGATAAGCGATTTCCCGAGGCTCGTCGTAGGCCCCCTTGACCAACCGTATCCGCACCCCGCACTTCAGCAACGCTTCCACATCCTTGTCGCTACGGTATAGGTACGACTGGATGACGATGCCCGACACATCGCGCGGCGCATTCACCGCTTGGAAGACCCTCAGCGTCGCTTCCGTGAAGGCCGAGCCCTCCATATCCATACGCACGAAGTTGTGGTGCCGGGCGGCGCACTCGCAGATCACTCTCAAATGACGGCACGCCAACCCTTCCTCAATCGCCAAGCCCAGTTGCGTCAGCTTGACGGAGACATGCGAATTCAGCCCTTCACCTGCCAGCCGCTCCAGCAGGCGCACGTAAGCCTGGCAGGCCGCTTCCGCTTCTCCGGCCTCCTGCACGCTCTCACCCAGAAGGTCCAGGGTCACCATAAAACCTTCGGCATTTAGCCGCCCCACCACTTTGAGCGCATCTTCCAACTCTTCTCCGGCGATAAACCGCGCCGCCATGCGCCGGCCCAAGGCGTGACCGGTAAGGAGTTTCTTGGGGGTCTGTCTCTGTGAAAGGTAAATCAGAATAGGACGAAGCATGCTTGTAGGTTCCACGTTCTATGTGTCAGGTGCCAGGTGGCGGGTGTCAGCGAGAGGGAAAACTGTGAATAGTGAGTTGTAAATTATAAATAGTAAATTGTGAATTGCGGGTTTTACGTTCCTAATGGCTGTATCGGGCCGTTACAGAGCCTCAACTTACAATTTATAATTAGAATTTAGAATTGACGATTCACTATTCATTCCTTCCCTGACACCTGAAACCTGGCACCTGTTTTTCAATGTTCAGCGTCCAAGTACCGCTCGGCATCAATGGCTGCCATGCAGCCCGAGCCGGCCGCAGTGATGGCCTGGCGATAAATGTGGTCCTGAACGTCCCCTGCGGCGAAGACGCCCGGCACATTCGTCTTGCTTCCTTCGTGCGTAATCAGATAGCCCACTTCGTTCATCTCGAGCTGACCGCGGAACAAAGAGGTGTTGGGCGAATGGCCGATTCCCATGAACACCCCGTCGCAGCTCTTGATGGTTTCGTTTCCGGTCTTGGTATTCTTGAGCTTGACTCCTGTGACTTCGCCTCGCTCCACATCCAGGACGTCCGCCAGCACGGCATCCCAGACGAAGTTGATTTTCGAGTTGTCAAAAAGCCGGTCTTGCATGATTTTGGAGGCGCGCAACTGGTCCCGGCGATGAATAATACTCACCTGCGCGGCATAGCGCGTGAGGAACAACGCCTCTTCCGCAGCCGTATCGCCTCCTCCCACCACCACCACCTCTTTCCCGCGATAGAAGTATCCATCGCAGGTCGCGCAGGTCGAGACGCCGTGGCCCAGCAATCTGCGCTCCGATTCCAGGCCCAGCAATTTTGCCGAAGCTCCGGAAGCAATGATCAGCGTGCGCGTCTCGATCGTCTCCCTCTCCGCTTCAATCACCAGGGGCCGGCGGGAAAGGTCAGCGCGGGTGACGTGGCCTTCCATGAACTCAGCGCCGAACTCGGCCGCCTGGGTCCGCATGCGTTCAATCAGCTCGGGGCCTTGCACGCCTTTGGGGAAGCCCGGGAAATTCTCCACCAAAGTTGTCAAGGTCAATTGACCACCGGGTTGCAGGCCGCGGATCACCAAGGGTTTCAAATTGGCGCGAGCGGCATAAATAGCCGCCGTCAATCCAGCGCAACCTGATCCCATAATCACCACATCTCGCATGGCGTGCCTTTCTCAGACAAGGGGTTCCTAGACCGCAGTCGCCTATCTTAACTCCTGGAGCATGACTTCGTACAGCCTGTTTCGTGTGTAGTCGGAAGAAACACGGCCCTGTCCCCGAGGGAGTCTTTGTGATAACCCCAGGTACACTGTCATTCCGATCCGTCAGCCGACGGAGAGGAATCTCGCCCTGAGTATTTTCAAGGCAATGCGAGATTCCTTGTCGTCCCGATCAGATCGGGGCTCCTCGCAATGACACGCAATCTGGGGTTTTCACCCCGACTCCAAGGGAGTGGGCCGTTCGATCACTTCCGATCGCCGGCGTCCAGCCAAAGATATGAGCATGCTCAGCCTAAGCCCAAAGCAGGATGCCCAATTCCATAGCAAGGCGGGAGTTTGTGGTTGCTCCCCAGGCCATTTTAATGCTACAAACGTATGTCCGCTTCACCTTACAACGCGTGAGTTCCGTGTAGGTCACTTGGTTCGTAAGAGAGCAGGATGCAGAAGTATGCGCGGGGGTAAGGTCCTCAAGGCTCCGCAGGCAGGATGGGTTTACCAATGGATGCAGTGGCTCTCGAGGGAGTTACCAAACGCTTTGACACGTTGACTGCGGTTAACAATTTGAGCCTAGGGATCAGGGAAGGCGCGGTCTTCGGTCTTCTCGGCCCCAACGGCGCCGGCAAGACTACCTCGCTCCGCATGATCATGCGGGTGCTGATTCCAGATGAAGGATCAATTCAGGTGCTCGGAGAGCCTGTCAGCCAAAGCACTCAGGACCGCATCGGCTACCTCCCCGAGGAACGGGGCCTCTACACCAAAATGAAGGTACTGGAGCACCTGCGATTTTTGGGAGCCTTGAAAGGACTGACTGAGACGGAGGCGACAAAGCGCGCCCAATCCTGGCTCGAACGCTTGGAATTGGCTGGCTGGGCCAACAAGAAGGTCCAGGATCTTTCCAAGGGAATGCAGCAGAAGGTTCAGTTTATTGCCACGGTGATTCATAAGCCTCCATTGCTGATTCTTGATGAGCCTTTCGCCGGCTTGGACCCTGTGAATGCAAGTCTGATCAAAGACATCATGCTGGAGCTGCGCGAGCAGGGCTCCACGATCATTCTTTCCACTCACCGCATGGAGCAGGTGGAGATGATGTGTGACGCCATTTGCCTGATCAACAAAGGGCGCAACGTATTGAACGGCGACCTCCGCGCCATCAAACAGTCCTATGGGAAGAACACGCTGCGCATCGAATACTCAGGAGATTCGGACTTCCTGGAAGGTACGGGACTAGTTGAAAAAGTGAATCACTTCGGAGCGGTCGTCGAGGCCCGGCTCAGGCCAGGTGCGGATCCTCAGGAAATCCTTCGAGCTGCTCTTCAGCGCTCCGTGCGCATCAGCCGCTTCGAGCTGGTGGAGCCGCCTTTGAATGATATCTTCATCGAAAAGGTTGCGGGCGTCCCCTCCGGCTAGTCATTCACACCGCTTGATACTTCTGGCCACGCCACGCCATTCTGATTAACGATGCGGCTTTCCCCGATTTCCATTTCATGCCCCCAATGTGGGTCGAAAGATGTGATTTACTCCTGCCAACCCGCGTGTTGTTTCAACCACGTTTGCAATAATTGCTATACGACCTTCGAACTCGAAACCACCAAGGCAGGTGAATTACAGGCTGCCTTTGCGATGCCGCCCGACCCCGAGCCCACGAGTCCGACCGCGCCTTGCGCGCGCTGTGGGGAAGCTAAAGTATTTGCCATCGTCGATAGCGCAGAGCCACGGTTTTTCTGCGTCTCCTGCAAGGCGCTCCTTTCGCTAGATCTCACGGAAATCTCGCCGGGGTGATGGAATTGACGATTGTGGATTGCCGATTGAAAAAGCGGTGAGGCGACTCCTCCTCCTATCAATCTTCAATCGACAATCGTCCATCGACAATCGAGGGGCTATTCCCTGCGGCAGCACACCCCCGGCGGGATGGGTGAGCCATGCGGGCAGGTTTTCGGGTGCTTGAGGAAAATGCAGATTTTTTCGGTGACCTGGGGACTCAGAGTGTGCTCAATGCGCAAAGCATGCTCGTCCACCACATCGTTGTCGATGTCGAAGGTGTCATGAAGCAAGCGCTCGGACAGGCGATGGCGACGGAGGGCGTGCCTGGCGCGCGGCTCCCCGAGATTTGTGAAAAAGATCTCGCGGTTCTCGAAACGTAGAAGCCCCTCTTGCGCCATGCGAAGGAAGGTGGCGCGATTGAGCGCAAATTCGGGCACCTCCTCGGTACGCACCACTTGCTTTCCTGTGTCTTCCTGAGCATGCCATACGGCTTTAAGGAGATTGTCGATTAATTCAGCCTCAAGGGCAGGGAGGGCTGAAACCTCCGCGAGACGGCCATGGTGCAGTTCGATGCGGCGCTCCGCCATGCGGCCCACCTCCGCGTCGTGGGTGACCATGACAATGGTGTGTCCCGCGCCGTGCAGCTCAGTGAATAAGCCTAGGACTACGGCCTGGTTCACCTCGTCCAGGTTTCCTGTCGGTTCATCGGCTAGGATCAGGTTAGGTTGATTGATAAGCGCCCGGGCCACACACACGCGCTGCTGTTCGCCCCCCGATAGCTCTGCGGGAAGATGCTCGAGGCGGTCTGCCAGACCGACGTGGCGCAGCGCTGCCGCAGCTTCAGGAGCGTAATTCGTGGCTGATCTTGTCTCCGATGTCCAGCGAAAGGGTTCCCACCGTTGCCGCGGCGGCGATGCCCAATGCGACTGCCAAGACACTCAGCAACTTGCGCCGAAGGCGGCGCGCCAGGGATTCGAGGAGGATTCGGACCAGCATCTCTAGTGGAAGTACTTTGCCGCGCCAGCGAGCGCGGACGCGGCGATGCGCATTGCGTCGCCTTCTACCCGGTAATCGATATGGATGGGATTGCACCCGCCCGCCAAGCCGATGGTGGGTATATAGACTGCTGCGGCACAATTACGGCAAATCACGTTCTTGCCATCCTGATAGTAGCCTTGACTGCCGCAAATCGCGCAAGCATCCAAGGCGGCGCGAACCGTGTCCGAGGCGTCGAGGATGGCAATGATCCGCACCTCCGTGCCGCCCACCGCAACCGAGTAGCGATGAAGTTTATGGTCCGTGAGCTCGGCGGTGGGAATCTGCACCCCGCCGTTCAGCACTGAAACCCGCTCGGGAGGCGTCATGGCATGAGCCGTCCGCGAATAGATGAACTGCGAACAGATCAGGACCATAACCAGCAGGCTGACGCCGGCCCCTGAGACCCTCCAAAAGCGCTCGCGTTGCTGTCGAGCCAGGAACATGCGCCGTTCCGGCGCAGGCCAAGCCTCAACCTCGATGCCGCGCGGACCCGCGGATGAAACCTGTTGCGCGATGATGAGAAATAACGCCAGGGCCACGATTACTACAAAGAAGAAAGCGTCGTTGTTGACGATGGGGCCAACCAGCGCCATCTCTCGACGGCTCGAGGGCAGAACTTGCGCCTCCGAGAGCTCGTGCACGCCGGACACGAGCAACCGCGCTGCAACCACAAATAGCACCAAGCTGGTGACCGAAAAGAACTTTCGCAGGTCAACCTTCACGCTGCCCTTGAAAAAGGCAATGCCCAGCGCTACGGCCAAACCAGGGCCAATCAAGCCGCCCATGAAGTTCAGCAACTCGGTTGTGCGCAGTGAAACCACAGCCAGAAAAAGCACGGTCTCAATGCCCTCGCGAAATACCATCAGGAATACGAAAAGGAAGAGCCCGATTGCGGCAGGGCGGGAAGCCTCGCGAGAGAGGTCTCGAAGCTTGGTCTCAATCTCCTGTTTCATTCGCTTGCCGGCGCGCCACATCCAAGCCACCATAGAAGCCACAAAAACAGCGCCCAGGAGCATCAGCCAGCCTTCGTAGGCATCCTCGCCCACCTCGAGACGATGGACCAGATAAGCCGCTCCGAGACTCGCCACAATCGCCGCAGCTATACCCCAGGCAACTAGCCGGCTCCAGCTTTGACGGCCGGTCTTCTTGAGCCAGCCCAAAACGATGCCTACAATGAGCGCCGCCTCGACACCTTCACGGAGTGTGATGACCAGAGATTGGAACATAACGACAATTGGGCGGGAATTCAGGAGCCCTGTCTTCGCGCAACCAAAAGCAAACAAGATGTTAAGCCAGGAAGGGACGAAATGTCAATACCAAGCGGAAGCCGGTGCGGCGGAGGATTTGCTGGCTGCATACTTCACGAGCATCTGGCCACCCACGCCCACCGACATCGTTCGCTTGGGCCCATGGTAGAATGCGTGTCAGTAAGAGCCAGCCACGCGGCGAAGTCGCGGAGGTGCGGGAATGAGTAAAATACACTTGACGATAAGCCGACTGGGTTTTGTCTTAATCTTGATGTTTGTCTCGACTGGGCTTACTCAGACCGTGCCCGACACAGGGGTAACGCCGGAAACTGGGTACGTATCCGGTTTTCGTTACATTAACGCATTCTTTGGGTTCCTGCTGCCGCTGCCCCACGATGCTGACTTCCACGAATTGCCGATTCACTCAGATGGGAACTCCCACTTTCTATTCGGGCTGCAAGCCATGCGTAAGGGCATGACCGTCCTATGGGTCCAGGCAATTAAAGCGGGCGGCTCTCCCACTGATGAAGCTCAAAAAGCGGCGGCTGGCCCAAAAGGGAACCAGACGAAACGAATAGAGATTGGCGGCAGAGAGTTTTGGAAGGCCGAATCGGAAGAGAAGAGCCAAGCGGGCAAGATGCACAATGTCACTTACGCGACCGCCATGAATGGGTACACGTTGCAGTTCATAGTCCTTGCTTTTGATGCGAAGCGCGGCGACGAACTGCTACGAAGCATCGAGTCGATTTCCTTCTTCGACCCGGCTCAGGCAAAGGCTCTTGCCGGAAGCAATGCCCGGCCATTTTTGGCGAAACCCCAAGGCATGACCACCCTTCTGCCTACCGCCAGCCATACAGGACAACTGAATCCTGGCGTCGTTTCTGGAAATACATTCACGAACGACACGCTGGGCGTTTCCTTCCAGTTTCCGGCCGGATGGGTTCTCGCAGACAAAGCCACACAGGAAAATGTGGTGAAAGCGGGGCATCAGTTTGCCTGGGGCAGTGACCCTGCCGCAGCTCGCGAACACGAGGTATTTGAACGATGCAGCAGAACACTGTTTTGGGCTACGAAACACCCTGAGGGCACGCGAACGGGCGAGATAAATCCGCTAATTGTTCTCACTGCCCTCGATTCATCTTGCTTTCCGGGCGCCGAGTTCCCGAAGTCGACCGAGGACACTGAGGGAATCCGCCAAATAACCATACAGTTTTCCCGGTCGCTCTATGGGACTCCGTTCTTCGGCAGAGGCAAGAATTCAGTCAGGGCATTGACCCTCCAGAATCGCCTCTTAATCGACCTGTCGAGCGCATTCCAAGTCGAGGCACCGACCCGAAGGCAGCCGGTCGACGTGTTTAGCTCAGTGATATTTACGCAAGCAAACGGCTATTGGGTGATGTGGGGGATCATGAGCGGGAGCCAGTCTGGCTTGGATGAACTCAGAAGGGACATCAGGATTGCATTTGTTCCTTCCGCTAGCGGCCCCCCGGAGAAGTGACGGCTAGCCCCAACTGAAGTTGCCTCAGTTGCTCGACGCGGGCTTGCTCAACCCTGCGAAACGGGATGGCCGATTGCGACAGAGGGTGTGAAAAATTGCGTTGTAGGGGCCGCACCTGTGGCCGCCCAGCGGGCAAGCGCAGGGCTTGCCGCTGGAATGCGGGGCGAAGGAGGCTCCGTTCATGCTCGAACTAACCCCTTCACCCGTCCTGCGCCAGCTGGAGAAAGCGCCGCCGCAGGACACCCTCTCCCCAAGGAAGAGGGCTGTTGACGCAGGTTTGGTCAGCGAAAATCTAGGGATCCAGCGGGCGGCACCAAGGGCCGCCCCGACAACGGCCTCAGTACTTCCGCAGCACGCCGACCACCTTGCCCTGGATTTTCACCTCGCGGGCGGGCACGATGATGGGGTCCATTTGAGCATTGGCGGGCTGCAAGCGGACTTTGCCATTGGGGGCGCGGAAGAAGCGCTTGAGCGTGGCGTCAGTACCCTCGATAAGGGCCACCACGATCTCTCCGTTCTCTGCCGTCTGCGTTCCTTCCACCAGGATGTAATCCCCGTTGCAGATGTGATCGTCAATCATCGAGTCGCCCTTGACCCGCAGCACGAAGAGGCTTCCTCGCCCGGCCGTGAAATCACCAAAGGAGAAGGTTTCGGCGTTGGGCACGGCTTCCACTGGCTGGCCGGCGGCGATTCTCCCCAAGAGCGGAAACTCCATGGCGCCTAAAATCGTGGCGGGAATGGGCGTGGTGGCCGCTCCATCCGGCTCGGCTCCGGCTCTCGCCTCAGCCGCAACTTTTCGCCGCCCGAAGGGCCGAACCGCTGTCTTGGCAAACGGCACGGAGCCCGGCACGGCAACAACCTCCACGGACCGGCTCTGGTTGTAGCTGCGGCGGATGAAACCCTTCTTCTCGAGGGTCTGCATATGCTTGTGGACCGTCGCCAGTGACGATAGCCCCAGCCCTGTGCCCATCTCCTCGAAACTCGGCGAGTACCCATGGTGATTAATGAATTCCACCAGGAAATCAAAGACCTGTTTTTGCCGACGCGTCAAAGCCATGTTTGCACCCCGGATAAAATCGAAATTCGAAAATCGAAACTCGAAATTCGAATCTCGAGACTCAAGAATCGATTCCCTCAGCTTGCTTGGCCAAGGTCGAAAACACGACTTGCATTATAGGCGAACAAAAAGCGAATTGCAAGTCAAAAATATAGTCCGCAAACCGCTTGCAGCAAAGGGAGTACAGGAATATCATCTTGGCCCGGTCAAGTTCCCAATTCTCAATTGTTAGTAGGAGCGCCTGTGAAGGCGAAGGAGGTTAGTTATGGGAAAGATTAATTGGACACGTGTGCTTCTCGGGGGATTGATAGCAGGCGTTGTGGGCATCGTTTTTCAGTTTGCAATTTGGGTGCCTCTGGTTGGGCGCAGTCTGAGCGCTACGCTTCAGGCCCTGGGCCACCCGATGCAGGAGACTGCCAGCACCACTGTTTTGATGGTCGTGTGGAACCTCCTCGCGGGGATTCTGCTCATCTGGCTCTATGCGGCCATCCGTCCGCGCTACGGCGCTGGCCCCGGCACTGCGGCGCTGGCGGGCCTTGCTGCCGGCCTCATGGTGGCGGTTTTCCCGGATATTGCGTGGGGTCTGATGTTAAGGCTGATTCCGGCAAGGGTGTGGGCGGCGGATGCTGTAGGAGGCCTGGTGGCCGTGGTCATAGCGACTCTGCTCGGGGCCTGGGTCTATAAGGAAGAAACGCCTTAGCGTCTCCTCGTAGGCCGGTTCTGTACCCTGGCGGGGTATTTCACTTTCTGGGCACCCGTCCGGGTCGGGGTTGCGTCGCCACACCCGCCTTCAGCTACAATGGCGGAACGATGAATGACGTGGAGATTCGCATCCTGACGCAAGGCGATGCAGCGGCCTATTGGAAACTGCGGCTTGAGGCTCTCGAGCGGGAACCTCAGGCGTTTGCAGAGTCCGCCGAGGAGCACCGCGCGAATTCCATCGAATTGGCCGCTGCACGCTTGCGCTGGGAGGACAATGCCAACCTTGTGATGGGCGCGTTTCTGGCCGGAGACCTCGTGGGCATGGCGGGTTTCTACCGCGAAAAACATGCGAAGACCCGGCACAGGGGGTGCATCTGGGGCGTCTACGTAAGGGCCAATTGCAGGGGGCAGGGAATCGGTCGAGCGTTGCTTTTGGCGCTGTTGGAGAGGATCAAGGCCCTGCCCGGTTTGGAGCAGGTCAGTCTAGCCGTATCCTCCCGCCAAGCCGCCGCCAAGACGCTCTATCGGTCGCTTGGCTTTGAATCCTTCGGAATCGAACGCGCAGCGCTCAAGATCGGTGACCAATACCTCGACGAAGAGTACATGGTCCTGCGGCTCAGGTGACACCAGGCGTTGTAGGGGTAGGGCTTGCCCTACCCGTGGGCTGACGGGGACGGCAAGCCGTCCCCTAGGCGAGCATTGGTTCAGTGATGACCGCCGCCGGAGATCCCACCACCCCCGCCGCCGTGGGCGCCACCACCCATGCCTCCGCCTCCACCCTTTACTGCGCCACTCGTGGAGCCGCCACTCCCGGAGCTGCTGCCGCCTGCCGCTTTGCCACTCGGTGCTGCAGCGCCGCTCTGAGGCGCTGCGGCCGAGCCAGAATCGGACCGGGGGGAAGAATGCCGGTACCAAGCCGAGCCATAGTTTTCCGGAGCGGGCGCCGATTCGCCCTTTTGCGTCCCTGGCGCCGGCTGAGCAGCGCGCGAGGCCGAACCTCCAGGGCCTAAGGGCTGCTGACGGCCCGCCAATTCGTTCGATGGCTGCGTGGCCCTCGAGGGCAGGCGAGAGTTGTTCACATATCGCCCTGCCGCCGGGTCATACACTATTCCGGGCTCCGGCCCAGGCGCCGCATGCCGGCCTTGAAATCCAGCCGCCGATCCACCGAGGATTAACGTGATGCCTGCGACCGAGCCCGGCGCAGCGGTTGTCGGCTGCGTGACGCTACGCGGACCTATTATTGACACCTTTGCATTAGCAGCCTCGGCGGGCGTGGCCACCACTCGGCCCGGAAGCATGGCCTGCCGGTCCGGCGAGAGATCAGGTCGCTCCATCCGATTGCCGGACTCTGGGTTCACGGGAAGGATAGTCCCAGGTCGCACATGCCGACCATGCTTAAACGCGCTGGTGCTTATGGCAGCTCCGCAAGGCTGGCCTTGTGAGCAAGGGAAGGGATTGCTTGGCCTCGGCAAGCCATGGCGGGGCGTCCACCCAATCCATCCTGGACCCCCGTACCAATTAACCAGCCCAGGCGACCACGCGCCGAAACTCCCCGGGAACCATACCCAGCCTATGCCTGGGATGAACTCCCAGTAGCCAAAGTGGTAGGGCAGCCAGCCCCAAGGCTCGGCGGAAATCCACGTATATCCAAAACCCGGATACCAACACCAGAGGCCAAGCGAGTAGGGATACCATCCGGCATTGACACTAGGGATCCACCCGTATCCGAAGCCTGGAATGTTGGACCAATCCCCGTAATACGCCAAGTCAGACCAGCCATAGACAGTGTCGCTGCCGTTATTGGTATAAAGGCTAGACGGGGGGTTGCTGCTGGCGGCTTCCCCTTCGCTCTCTCGCTCCTGCACCCAGCGATCCCAATCGTCTTTCGTGATTCCTTGCGAAAGCTGGGCAGGCTGGTTGGCGCCCGGACTCAAATCCAGCACAGAATTCTTGGCCAGCGTCCAGGAACCGAGTGAACTTTCGGCGTCCACGAAGCCGTTGATGACCTCTACCCGCTCCTCAGTGGAATCGACATCAACTCGGAACAGCGCTTTCCCGCGCGGAGTAAGCCTCGCATTGGGCGTGAGCACCTCGTACACGTCTTGTCCTTCGGGGGTCGCATGGAAGGTTGCGTAGCCCGTGTCCATGGTAAGGCGGTTGATCTTACTTCCGTCGGAAGCCAGGCCAAGCTGGGTGAATTCGAGGAGGGAAAGCTGGCCGAGCCGGGCCGTCGAGGCGTTCTCGAATTCCACCTCGGCAAAGCTGTCCTCCGCCGTCGAAAGCTTGAAGCCTTCCTCGAGAGGAGTGTTCATCGGGGCTTCAGCCCACTCCGCAACGTCAGGCCGCTGTAACGTAACCTGGCCCTCGACAAAACTGAGGCGAACAACGCGGGCGTGAGAATAAGTCTGGCCTGAGGCTGCGGCAATTCCCAGAAAAATCCCCGCGCCGAACCCCAGCAGGATTCCTACTCTGTGTTGTCTTTTGGGTGTCATGGACCACCTCCCCAAGTCGCTGGGCCACTCTGGTCCTACGTTATTCTAGACGAATTGCTTCGCCTCAAGGTTGCCGAAATTCGAAAATCGAAATTCGAAAATAGAAACTGGAAACCGGCAAATCGAAAGTGGCAGAAAACTCTGGAGCAATGCGGGGGCTCCAGTTTGGATTTTCGGCTTTCGACTTGGGGGGCTAGGGGTTAGGTTGGACAAGGTCGATGATCTGTTGAGCGCGGACTTGCGCCAAATGAAGAAAGCGCGATTCATGCGCGATCTTTTCGAGTGTGGGAATCAGCAATTGGGGGTCGACCAGGCTCTTGTCGTTGAGTTCAATCTGGATTTGCAGAAGTTCCTGGGGGAGATCCAAAGGGTCATACTTCATGTCGAATTCTAGCGTCCCGACGTGTTGTTCCACCACGCCCACGGCTTCAAGGATGTCCACGAGCTCCCGCGCGATCCGGTTCTCAGTGTAGTTAAAAACCACTCGGCTCACGTCCTCACCCTGCTGGTAAGTGAGGATCTTCTCGCCCAGATTGGCCACCTTCTTACGGCTCTCGAGTTGAAGGGACTGGAAGTTGTGAAGTTGCCCCGCCAGCGCAAAGATTTGCTGCGTGGTGGCGGCAGAAAGCTGAAAGGGGCGAGGGCTCCCGATCTGTGCTTCATCCAGTTTGTGCGCTTCGTAGGTCCCCGACCCCTTTGAGTCCACCACGATCGCCAGGTACTCGGGATTGCTTCCCTTAAACGTCCTTGAATAAGTCAACTTGGCGGAAGTCGCGGGCGCTTGGGGAAAAACCAAGGCAGGGGAGCTCCCGGCTACGACGAGGAGGCCGAAGAAAGGAATGAGGACCCGGAATCTCCGAGGATGGGTCTGCATAGGGTCGATAGGTACAATGGCAAGTCTTCACCCTTGCGGGTTCAGGATGTAGCGGCGATGCCGCCTCTCCCGGATCACCAAATGGCGGCGTAAAGCCGCCTCCACCTCAAACTCACCCACTGCGCTTATTTCGCCTGGGTCAGGGCGTGAAGCTCCGCCTCCTCGATGTCGAAGTTCGCGAAGACGTGCTGGACATCCTCGTGGTCTTCGAGCTCTTCCACAAGCCGGAGCATCTGATCCGCCTGTTTGCCGGTCAGCTTCACGTAAGACTGCGGGATCATGGAGACTTCCGCAGCCGCCGGGGTGATGTGCGCCGTCTTCAGGCGCTCAACCACCTGGTGCAACTGGGCCGGGGGTGAAAAGACTTCCCAGTTGCTGCCATCCTCGTTCATATCATCCGCGCCTGCATCGGTCACCAATTCCAGCAAGGTCTCCTCGTTGGCCTTCCCCTTTTCCACCACAATGTAGCCTCGCTTAGTAAACATCCAGCCGACGGAGCCGTGCTCCCCCAAGTTTCCGCCGTGCTTGGCGAAAATGTGACGGATTTCGGACAGGGTGCGGTTCTTGTTATCCGTCGTCACTTCCAGCATCATCGCCACGCCACCCGGCCCGTAACCTTCGTACACCACTTCCTCATAGGTGGCGCCGGGCAGTTCTCCCGTCCCCTTCTGGATAGCGCGCTTGATGTTATCCGCCGGCATGTTCTCAGCCTTGGCGGCTGCGATGGCCGTGCGCAGGCGAGGATTGGCATCCGGATCTCCCCCCGCAATCCTCGCCGCGACGGTGATTTCCTTGATGATCTTGGTAAAGACCTTTCCCCGCCTGGCGTCTAAGGCGCCCTTCTTGTGTTTAATTGTCGCCCATTTAGAATGCCCTGACATACGAGACTTTCCTTTCGATTCGATCAGTGCACGACCCCATAGAGAGTGATTCTATTAGGGTTGCCACAACAAGGCACAGTACTCGAAACATCCTACCACAATGCCAGAAAGCTCACAACTTACTGCCGCATCTCCCGCAGTATTCAAACCCTTCCGGGATCCCTTTGGCGCCGCAGTTCTCGCACTTTTTCGTGGGCGAACCCCAGAGTGATTCGCTGGAGGCGCCGGCGGCGGCGCGACTGCGGATGGATTTGTAATCCGCCGGGCGCTTGTCGATAAAAGCCTGGACGCCCTCGTAAGGCTCCCAGGCGGTGGAGTGGACGGTCAACCAATCGCGCGCGTGACCGGCCGTCATGGTCCAGGCCAAGTCCTTCCAAAAGCCCAGTTGCTGGCGGGCGTAGCGCGTGCACTCCGGCAGGTTCTGGATCAGTCTGGCGGCCAGGGCGTTCACGGCACGGTCGAGTTGTTTGTAGGGCACTACCTCGTTCACCAGGCCCCAACTCAGGGCCTGCTCGGCAGTGATCTCCTCGCCCCGAAGGAGCATTTCGCGCGCCCGCCGCTCGCCCACCACCAGGGGAAGCCACTGGGTTGTCCCCCACGCTTCCACTAGGCCGACGCGCATCCCGACCTGGACGAAACGCACGTGGTCGGCGGCGATAGCGAGGTCGGCGGCCAGATTCCAATCGTTGCCCGCGCCTGCCACCACGCCGTTCAGACGAGCCACGGTGGGCTTGCCCAGGTGGCGGAAAAGCTCCAGGGCCTGGAAAAGCAAGCCTTGATACTTCCAGAAGTTTCGGGGGCGGCGCAGAAACTGTTCGGAGAATTCCTTTGCGTCGCTGCCGGAACAAAACGCCTTGTCGCCGGCCCCGGTCAAGACCACGACCGCCATGGAATCATCCCAGGAGGCGTCGCGCAGGGCTTCGGTGATCTCCCGCAGGGTTTGCGCGGAAAAGGCGTTGTACACCTCCGGACGATTCAGAGTGAGGCGCGCCACTCCCTCTTTCTTTTCGTAAAGGATCTCCTCAAAATGAAACCGGGAAGCAGGCTGTCTGGCGTAAGGTTCGTTCAAGGCTTATGCTCCTGGCTGACTCTTGGGTACTACCAGCCTCCATGACTTGGCGATGCTATCACAGTCCGTCGGTGATTTGCGATTGGTGATTTTCGGGTATCATAAGATCGAAAGGAGACAGTATGCTTCAGACTAAGACGATTATTCGATTCCTGCCCCTGTTTCTCCTGTTGGGAGTGACCATGGCCGCCGACCAGCCGCCTTATGATGAAACAGCGGATGCACACCAGCAAATCGCGGCGGCGATCGCGCAGGCCTCGAAGGCCCAGAAGAACGTCATTCTGGTTTTTGGGGCCAACTGGTGCGGGGATTGCCGAGCCCTGAACGCGCAGATGCACAAGGAAGAGTTGGCCGCCCTGATCGCGGCCAATTATGAAGTGGTGAAGATTGATGTGGGGCGATTCAACAAGAATCAGGACATCGGCGAGAAGTACCACGTGCCCCTCAAGCACGGGATTCCAGCGCTGGCGGTGCTCGACCCGGATGGGAACCTCCTCTATGCGATGGACCAGGGCCAGTTCGCCAACGCCCGCAGCATGAGTTACGAGAGCATACGAGACTTCTTCGTCAAGTGGGAGGCGAAGAGGTAAGCGCCGCAACGCTCCGCATTGTGCAAGCCATACGACTTCTTCCGAAATAACGGCGGGCGAGGCGTTGCGTCTTGCTGCACTGCGATTTCTTACCTCGCACCGGCATCGCATACCAGTATTCTCGCGGAGGCGAGAATCGGATGCATGTACAGCGCATTTCTGAATGACCGCCCACAATTGCGCTTTCCATGCATCCCTCACCACGGCCAAATCATCCAAGTCACTTCCTGGACGAAACTGAACGAGGAGGATAGTGTGGGCGGCAAAACCAATTACTCGATAAACCTGGAGCCACGGTATGGCCCGCTCGAACTCATCGACGTGCAGAGGCTCGTCGATGCCTGCAAGGAGCCTTGGTACAACCAGACGCTCTGCCGGGTGAATGAGTCGGTGGTGCGGTTGGGCATCGTGCAAGGCGAGTTCCACTGGCACAAGCACGATCTGGAAGACGAGTTCTTTTATGTGGTCGAGGGCCGACTGCTGATCGACCTGGAAGGCCGGACGGTCGAGCTCTTGCCAAAGCAAGGATTTACTGTTCCGAAGGGGACCGTGCATCGCACCCGCGCTCCCGAACGGACTGTAATTTTGATGATGGAAGCGGCGGGGGTGAAACCGAGCGGGGATTAGTATGTAACTAACTTGTTTTCACCCATATAACGGCAACTAACTCGTAAGCGCCTTTGTTTTCTATGACATTCCTGCCTCGGGTAGGAGTTTTCCACAGCGGTCCTTTGTTTTCAGTAACATTCGCGGGTCGTTCGTTCACTTTTTAGAGCTGCGAGGTCGCAGTAGCTGAGTGGGGGCGCAGACATATTGTCGGTTTGGGAAAATGGATAGGATGGTCATCCGCACGATCTCCAGGGTCATGGCAGGACAGCCTATCATCATCTTCTAGGCTATCGCATTAAGCATAGCCTGTCAAGAGCCTTTTTGGCGGCGTGGCCACCCCTCGGAAGCCGTGGATGGATTGCGAACCAGACTTCTCGCCACACAGACACCGACGCACAGCGCTGCTGTTGGCCGCAAGCACAATAAGACCCTCTGTGTCCTCCGTGCCTCTCAAGCTTTAACACGGAGCACACGGAGGCGGCTCTTTTAACCAGCGAGGCGCGGATTGACTGCAACCCGCCTATGATCTAGACTGTCAGCTAGCTTGTTGCAGGGAGGAGGTGTTTACGCATGCGGAGCGTCGGACTATTCCAGGCCAAGAACGAACTTTCCGCGCTGATTGAACGAGCGTCCAAGGGCGAGGAAATCATGATTACACGGCGAGGGGAAGAGGCTGCCATCCTGGTGCCTGCGAACCGGCGGCCGAGGCGCGCCCCGAGGGAGGTAGTCGAACATATCCGAGAGGCAAGGAAAGGGGCGCGGCTGCCTAAGGGCTATACCCTAAGGCGACTGGTTGAGGAAGGGAGGCGGTTTTGAGTCGATTTGTCGTGGATGCCTCCGTGGCCTTATGCTGGTACTTTGAGGACCAGAAGACGGCGTATACGGAAGCGGTTTTCGAGTGCCTGGCGAGAGGGGATAAGGCACTCGTGCCCGCCCTCTGGCCCCTGGAAGTCATCAACAGTCTGGTGGTGGCAGTGCGGCAAAAGACCATCAGCGCTGCGCAATTGGAGACTTTCGTTCGAGACCTCAAAGACCTGCCGATCGAAGTGGACATCGAGGGTATCGAGAGAGTTTACTCATCCGTCGTTCGGATCTCTCAGCGGCACCAGCTCTCGTCCTACGATGCAACTTATCTGGATCTGGCTCTAGTGGAAGGCCTGGCTCTCGCCACCTTGGACAAGAATTTACGCTCCGCGGCTAAACGGGCGGGGGTGGAATTACTCAAGTTCGCGAACCCGTGATCAATTCACCAGGCGAGCTACGCGTGGGCGCATCTTTTCAGTGGACTTTTCAGTGGCAGTCAGGTGCCGCTCCAATAGGCGCGCGAGGTCCTGATAGGGCCGGGCGCCGACGAGCATCTCCACAACTTCCCCCTCGCGCAAAAGTAGCAGGGTCGGTATCGACCGGATGCCATACTGGCTCGCCACCTCGGGAAGCTCGTCGACATTGACCTTGGCGAAACTGATCTCGTGACCAAAGTTTGCCGCCAGTCTCTCGAACGTGGGGGCCAGCATGCGGCAGGGTGGGCACCATTCCGCCCAGAAATCCACCAACACAGGCTTGACGCTACACTCCACCTCTTGCCAGGTGCCCGGCTCAACGTGCATGATTTCTGCCATCTTCTTCTCCTTATTTCCTTCCGCAGGCTGCTCGCTTTGACGTCCCATTTAGCCGCGATCACTCCCGCCAATCCAGGTTCTAGGCGAGCCGCAGACCCAAAAAGCAGGTCTGCGCTACCCTGAAATGCAGTTGGCAGGTTTTGCCAGCCGACATCCACATCCTGCCAGAAGAAATTAGATGAAGTAAAAAGAAAAGGGATTCGCGCCCCTGGGGATGTCCGCCGTCCGTGGCCAATTGTCCGTCGCCTCGTTGCTGGTTTTTAACTGATCGACTATGCTAGAGCCGCCTTAGGTGGGGGACAAGTTTTCATTCAAGGAAGTATGCGGGGCGCGAGTTTGATGGATAACGCAAGCCAGCTTGCAGCGCTCCAACAACAGGCCATCGCTTGTACGCGATGTCCGCGGTTGGTGCGCTATTGCCGCCGAGTGGCGAAAGAAAAGCGTCGGATGTACCGGGATTGGGAATACTGGGGAAAGCCGATTCCGAGTTTCGGCGATCCTCGCGCCGAGCTGCTTATCCTGGGCCTTGCCCCCGCCGCTCACGGCGCTAACCGGACGGGAAGGATGTTTACCGGCGACCGCTCGGGGGACTTTCTTTACCGCCACCTTTATGAGGCCGGCTTCGCCAGCCAGAGCGTTGCGGTCTCCAGGGATGACGGTCTCGAGCTGCGGAACTGTTACATCACGGCTTCGCTACGCTGCGCGCCTCCAAAAAACAAGCCACTTCCCTCCGAGGCGCGGAACTGCCAGCCTTACCTCGAAGCGGAACTGCGGCTGCTCACCCGGGTCCGCGCCGTGTTAGTCCTGGGCAGAATCGCGTTTGAGGCCTATCTGCGGGTGGTGGCTTCGCAGCGCAAAGATTTCCCGCTCCGCTCGACATTCAACTTCGCCCACGGCGCCAGTTTCTCGTTGCCAAGCGGCTTGCCTCGGCTTTTCTGCTCCTACCATCCCAGCCAGCAGAATACTCAAACCGGACGCCTCACGCCGGCGATGTTTCAGGAGGTGCTGGCTGAAATTCGAAAGTTTCTTGCGAAGGAGAGTTAGCGGTCTGGAGTGGCATTCACTCGTGCGGCGGCCGGGCCTGGGCCAGCTCAGCAGAGGCGGGGCGATTCTCCTTACCCTTCCGGCCGTGCAGAATGGAGTAGAATAGTAAAATATTGCGCGGCAGGATGCCGAGAAACTGCCTATGATGTTATTCGGAGCTAAGCGAGGAGTGTTCCCCTGATTTGCGCGGGGGTGACGAAAGGTTGACTTTCAACTCTATGGGTGGGCCGCAGGTCCATGGGCACTCGGAATGACACCGTTCAAAAGCGTAGAGGTGCTCAGTGAATTTAAATGAAATCGAAATACTGCTGGTGGAAGACAATGCGGCGGACGAAGAACTGGCCATCCATGCGCTGCGCACCAATAACCTGGTCAATCAGATCCACGTCACCCGCGACGGCGAGGAGGCGCTGGACTTCCTCTTTTGTCGCGGCGCACACGCGCACCGCGACTGTGAAAAACCTCCCCGCCTCGTCCTGCTCGACCTCAAGCTGCCCAAGGTGGATGGCCTGGAAGTGCTTCGCCAGCTTAAGAGCGACCCGCGCACCAAAGCCATTCCCATCGTGATTCTGACCGCTTCACGGGAAGAACGGGACATGATCAATGGCTATCAATTGGGGGTCAACAGTTACATTCAGAAACCTGTGGATTTCGGGCAGTTTCGGGAAATCATCAAGCAACTAGGTCTTTATTGGCTGGTGGTTAACCAAGCTCCGCCGCCCAACGCGTTTAAGCCAAACCCCTCCTAGGGTTCAATGATTTGATTGCGGATGGCGAAGCGCACAAGCTCGCTGACCGAAGACAGGCCCAGCTTGTGCATCATATTGGCGCGGTGGGCCTCCACGGTCTTCGTACTTATTTTCAAGGTTACCGCAATTTCCTTATTGCTCCTACCCTCGGCCACCAACTGCACGATCTCGCGCTCGCGTGGGGTCAACGCTTCCTGCGAGGTTGGAGTCCGGGCACTTTTTAGATACCTGTCCAAAACCGGCACAGAGGCGCCGGATGACAGGAACGCTTTGTGCTCGATGAGGGCATTGACAGCCGAAATCAAGTCCTGGCTGGCGTCCGACTTCAGGACGTACCCGCGCGCCCCGGCTTCCAGCGCCCCCCGAATCACCTGTTCGGACCCGTGCATGGTAAGGATCAAAACCTCCGCCCGAGGAACCCTCTCCATGATTTGCCGCGTTGCCTCCGCTCCATTTAACCCCGGCATGCTGTAGTCCAGCACGACGACATCGGGTTTGAGTTGCTTTGCTTTTTCCACGGCCTCTCGCCCGCTCCCCGCTTCTCCGCAGATCTCCCAGCCCGGCCGGCCCTCCAGCAATCTTCGCAGTCCTTGCCGCACCACCTCGTGGTCATCGGCTACAAGTATGCGCACGGTCTTCATCGGAGAGCCTCCGCGACCGGCAAGCTCGCCCTGATGGTCGTGCCGTGGCTGTCGGACTTGGTCTCCAGGCGGCCTCCCAGGTGTCGCATTCTTTCCTTCATTCCCGTGAGGCCCATGCCAACCCGAGAGCCTGTCCGCCCGTCTGCTTGCGTCGCCGCCTGAAATCCGCGCCCTTTATCCTCGACTTCCAAAACCAGGGCATCCGGCTCCCGCCTGATCCGGATTTTCGCCTCCGGACTCCCTGAGTGCCGTTGAACGTTGCTAAGGCACTCCTGCACGACGCGGAACAGAGCTGTTTCTGCATCTTGAGGCAAGCGGGGGAGATCGCCTGCCAGATCGAGATCCACCCGGATTCCGGTGCGCCGGGCAAAGCCCTCTGCGTATCCTTGCAGGGCGGAGGCCAGGCCGTAGTCGTCCAGGGTGGGCGGGTGCAAAAGGTAGGAAAAGTCCCGAATCTCTTGCATACAGCGATTGGCGAGCTGGATGCTTTCCGAAACAATCTTGCGGCTGGGTGCGTCAAGGGAGCTGGCCTCAAGGTCCATTCGCGCCAGGTTCATGGCCAGCGCCGCCAGGTTCTGGGCCGTGCTGTCGTGAAGGTCCTGGGCGATCCGTCGACGCTCGTCATCCTGAGCGCGAAGCAATTGTGTGGATAATTGACGAAGAGCATCTTCGGCATGTTTCCGGTCGGTAATCTCATGTAAGACTTCGACGCAGCCGCGCACTTTTCCGGAAGTGTCGAAGAGAGGAGCGGCAGTGGCCTCAAAAACTTTTCCCATTCTTGCATCCGCCACATCCGCCCGTTGCTCCAGCCGCGTCTCCAGCAGGCGGGTGCGAGGACAATCCGGATGGGGTTGGGGCAAGCCGTGCAGCGCTTCGTGGCAGGGCTTGTCGATCAACTGCGCCGGTTCGACCCCCACCAACCTCGCTGTGGCCCGGTTGGCATAGCGGATGTGATAATTGTCGTCCAGGAGGAGAACGGGGTCGGGGACCGTGTTGAAGGTTAACTCCCATTCCTCTTTGGCACGGCGGATCTGTTCCTGCTGACGCGCGACGTCGTCAAGGTAGACTTTGCGGCGCAAAGCGCGATCGACGGCGATAGGCACACGCTCCAGCCGATTCTTAAGAACATAGTCGGCGGCCCCTTGCCGAACGCATTCAACGGCCGCCTCGTCACCCAAAGCCCCGGTCACGACTATCAAGGGAATATCTTTCCCGGACTGCCGCAGGATCTCCAACGCTTCTATCGCTGTCCAGCCGCCCAGGTTGTAGTCCGCAAGAATGACGTCGAAATCATCTTTCTTGAGCCGCTGCCGGAAAAGCTCGGGGGAACCCAAGACTTCAGCCTTCAGGGCAGGGGCTGCCCGGCGCAGTGTCGCGACGACCAGTTCGGCATCCCAGGGGTCATCTTCTAGGATCAAGACCTGCAAGCGCGGACCAAGCAGAAAGTCCACTTGCGTTTTGTCAGGCATAAACGCTCCTTGCTCAGTTGCGGCCAGATGCGCTGACTGGGACCGGTACGATCACCTGAGGCAACTAAAGGCCTATTTGCCCCGCAGTATTGCGACCCTTCTCGAAACGGGGGGACGTGTAACCCCAAAATGGCTTATAGCCCGCCCAGCTATGTTTTGCAAGCGAATTGTTAGGGGAAACCCCTAGGAACCCTTACGGATTCAGACCTTCGCATTGCGGGGTTTCACCCAATTGCTCGGCCCTTCCTGAAATGGGAGACTTTAGCGGGAAAGTTGGGAAAGAAACCAGGCGGTGCCGTGCACTCGAAGGCCCAGGAAGCAACACCGAATAAGCTAGCCGCCGGGTGCGTCAGGCCATGAAGGGCAAGTGCACATGGCATGGACATTTCAGAGGCAAATCGCGGGAGGGGAGACATTACATGGGTATTTATAGTTTAGTGGTCCTTATCGTTGTGATGCTTGCCGCCATCGTAGTTACGCAAGAGCCGAATGAAGATTCTGAACTTATCAAAGCCCCGCGCAAAAAGAGAGTCGGCGAATCGGTTTGAAACGAAAGGTTACCCATGCAAGCTGGACAGGTTTACTTCACCGGTGACGAGGGTCTTGGATATAGCAGTCGAGGAAAGATCTTGCTTATCGATGATGACGCGGAGGCTCTCGAGGCTTACTCTGCCTCACTTCGACGCGAAGGGCACGAAGTTCATGCCTTCGCCTCCTTCCCCGAGGGTTTATCCTGCCTCGAACCCGAGCACTTTGATCTGATCATGGTGAAGCTCAAGGAACTACCTGACTCAGCGAATGAGAGATTCTGGACAGTGAGATCGAGGTCCAACCTTGCGGGCCCCTCTTGCATTTGGAACACCGCGACGGTAGGACTTGTTACGTGGATGTGGCGTACTTGGGAGCGCTGGGCGAATTAAGACAGGGAACAGGGAACAGGGAACAGGGAACAGGGAACAGGGAACAGGGAACAGGGAACAGGGAACAGGGAACAGGGAACAGGACCGGACCTAATCCGTTCTCTCTTTGCTCTTTTCTGTTCCCTCATTTCTGTCCCCTGTTCCCTCTTTCCTCGCGCGTTCTTGTTCCCTGTTCCTAATTTCCTGTTCCCTATTCCCTATTCCCTGTTCCCTATTCCTTGTTTCTTCGCCTAGTCCATCAGCATGCCACCGTTGACTTCAAGGGTTTCGCCAGTGATGTAGCGGGCGGCGGGTGAAGCCAGAAAGACGATCACGTCGGCGATTTCTTCCGCCGTGCCCGCGCGCCCCAGGGGTATTGACGCGACAAGTTTCTGAAAGATTTCGCCCGGGCTGTGCCGCTCATGATAAGGCGTGGCAATCACGCCGGGCGCGATTCCGTTCACCCGGATCCCGTGCGGCGCCAGTTCCTTGGCAAGGCTCTTGGTATACGTCAGCAGTCCTCCTTTGGCGGCAGAATAGGCGGCAGCGCCGGGCCCCCCGCCATTCCTCGCGGCGATCGAAGAAACGTTAATGATGCATCCCGCTTTGCGGGCTGCCATTTCCTTCCACACCGCTCGGACACACAGGAAGACGCTCTTGAGGTTGAGCGCCATGATTTGGTCCCAGTATTCTTCGGTCATGTCGGCAAGCGTATGCCGGGCAAGCAGGTCTCCGGCGTTATTGACCAGGATATCGATTCGCCCCCATGCTTTGCGCACTGCTTCCACCATGGCGAGCACGTCTGAAGCGCGGGAGACGTCGGCGCGAATCACCAGCGCCTCGCTCCCTGCTTTGCGAATGGTCTCCGCCGCCTGCTCCGCCCCGGCCTGATTCTTGCAATAGTTGACTCCCACTCGAGCCCCCTCTCGAGCCATGGCTTCTGCCGTCGCGCGGCCAATGCCGCTGGATGCGCCCGTAATTAGCGCCACTTGATCTTTAAATAGCATGCTAGCCTCCTGTTTCTTTGCGATCTCAACAACCCGCCGTTTCTTTGCCCGAAACGAGGGCATGTAGGGGCAGTTGGCGGCCCACCCAAATGACGCACCGATCCTTTGCCAAAAATGATAACCCATTAGCCAGAGTGTGGAAATATAAAACGACGCTGCCTATGGGCTGATTGATAGACGTTTCGCGCTGGCGTATAATCTAACGCTCGGGCAACTGGGGGTTGTTGCGCCGCCGTTTAAACCTATGCCTCTACACACAATGTATGAAAAAATCTGGCAAGCCCACTTGGTGGCTGAAGAGCCTGGACAACCCGCGCTCATTTATATCGACCGCCATCTGGTGCATGAAGGGACGTCGCCACAAGCCTTTGCTGGCCTGAAAGCGGCAGCGCGCAAAGTGCGGCGGCCGGACCTTACTTTTGCGGTGATGGACCATTCCGTGCCCACCAAGGACCGAAACCTTCCGTTGCTGGATAAAGTGGCGGCGGCACAGTTTGAGGCTCTAGAGCGGAACTGCCGCGAGACGGGAATCATGCTCTTCAACATGCAGAATCCCAATCAAGGGATCGTGCACGTGATCGGGCCCGAACTCGGCATCACGCAACCGGGCCAGACCATCGTTTGCGGTGACAGTCACACGGCGACCCACGGGGCCTTCGGGGCATTGGCCTTCGGCATCGGCACCAGCGAAGTCGAGCACGTCCTGGCCACTCAATGCCTCTCGCAGTTCAAATCCAGGACCATGCTGGTTCGGGTCAGCGGAAGCCTGGCTGCGGGCGTGACGGCGAAGGATATCATCCTTGCTGTGATTGGCAAGATGGGCATCGCGGGAGGGACCGGACACGCCATCGAATATGCGGGCGAGGCCATCCGCGCCCTCTCTATGGAAGGCCGGATGACGATCTGCAATATGACTATCGAGGGCGGCGCGCGCACCGGCATGGTGGCGCCGGATGACACCACGTTCGCCTACCTCGAAGGGCGCCCCTTCGTCCTGCGCGGCCGCGCTTTTCAGGTCGCCGTTGATTATTGGAAGTCACTGGCCTCAGATAGCGGCGCGGCTTTCGACCGGGTGGTGGAATTGGATGCGGCGAGGATTGCGCCACAGGTTACCTGGGGGACAAATCCCGGAATGGTCACGGACGTTACGGGAAGGGTGCCGGAGCCGAGCAGTTTTTCAGATCCTGTTGAGCGCCAGGCCGCCGAACGCGCTCTCGAATATATGGGCCTCACACCGGGAACTCGCATTGTCGATATTCCCCTGGATTACGTGTTCATCGGGTCGTGCACCAACTCCCGCATCGAGGACCTGCGCCAGGCAGCGCGGGTGGCGGCGGGCAGGAAGGTTTCGAAGAGCCTCAAGAGCGCGCTGGTCGTTCCCGGCTCCATGCGTGTGAAAGCGCAAGCGGAAAAGGAAGGGCTTGATAAGATATTCCGGGAAGCCGGGTTCGAATGGCGCGATGCCGGTTGCAGCATGTGCATCGGGATGAATGCCGACGTGCTTCCCAGCGGCCAGCGCAGCGCTAGCACTTCCAATCGGAACTTCGAGGGACGCCAGGGCAAGGGCGGCCGCACGCATCTGGTCAGCCCCGTCATGGCTGCCGCCGCGGCCATCGAAGGGCACTTTGTGGATGTTCGGACCTGCAACGTGGGTCGGACGGAAAAAGGTTAAAGGGTAAAGGTTAAAGGGTAAAGGCTGCGAATGAGAATAGCGGAGCTTTTCAAGCAACAGCCTTCATATCCACCGCGCTACTGACGACTGACAACGGGCGACGGACGACCGAGAGCTGACACCGGACTACGGACGACGGACTAAGCTATGCAACCTTTTATTAAACACACAGGATTGGTAGTACCGGTGGATCGCGTCAACGTCGACACGGACCAGATGGTCCCCAAGCAATTCCTCAAGTGGCTCACGCGCGAGGGTTACGGTCGCGTGCTCTTTTACGATTGGCGTTATTTGGATGGCGAGAAGCCCAATCCGGACTTCGTGCTCAACTCTCCCCGTTACAAGGGCGCATCGATTCTGCTGGCACGAGCCAACTTCGGCTGCGGCTCCAGCCGCGAGCACGCACCCTGGGCGCTTCTCGATTACGGCATTCACGCGGTTATCGCGCCCAGCTACGCCGACATCTTCTATAACAATTGCTTCAAGAACGGTGTGCTGCTGGTCACGCTGCCCGATGCTGAAGTGAACGAATTATTCCAGCGGACTGAGAAAAACGTCGGATACCGGCTGGCCGTTGACCTCGAAAACCAGACCATTACCGATGAATTTGGCCTCAGGCTCTCCTTCGCAATCGATCCCTTCCGCCGCGAGTGCTTGCTGAAAGGCCTTGACGATATCGGCCTGACCCTGCGCCTCGCAGACCGCATCGCGGGCTATGAGCAGCGCCGCCACCCAGCCGCCGTCATGTACGAGCCCGTGGACGCGAGCCTTACTGCGCCAAGGCCGTAATTTCTGTCTGTCACCCTACACCAAGGGGATGTTCAGCACGGCGAAATCATCGACACTCTCTTACTGTTGCGCGCGACTATCTATCCTTTTGCTTCTGGCCTTTCCCTCCGCCGCGCAGGCTGAGGCGAAGCACTCATACCCGCAAATCGTCTGCAATCGCTTCGCTCTCGATGCTGCCGTCATCCCGGCGCCCATTCGCCAGGCCCTGAGCAGCCGGCCAGCGAGGCAGGCCCGAGACGCCCAGCAAAGGCTCTGGCAAGTCTCATCCAACGGGCTCGTGGAAGTTGAGCCCTCCGGCAAGAAAAAGATTTGGATGGGGAAAGATGGTCTGCCGATCCTGTCGTTGACCAGCATCGCTGTGGGGCCCGACGGCAGGCTTTGGCTCGCTACGCCTCGAGGCGCGGTGTGCTTTCAGCCCGACGCCCCCGCCACTCAACAATGGCTTTATTTCTGGGGCAAGCGCTACCTCAGCGACAACCTTGTGGCACAGATCGTGGCAGAAAAGGACCGCGCTTGGATCCGCACACAAACGGGTGTCTCACGAATCGAGTTCAAGCCCTTCGACCTGGAACGCAAGAGCGCCTTGTTTGTCGAGCGGTTGCAGAGCCGGCACAATCGCTACGGTTACACGGCCGATTGTGAATTGCTGCGCCCCGGAGACACATCTTCGTTTCGTTTGGCGCCCAGCGATAATGACGGCCTGTGGACAGCGATCTACACGACGGCGGAGTGCTTTCGTTTCGCCGTGACCCATTCACCCGAGGCGCTGCGCAACGCGCGGGTTTCGCTGGCGGCGCTGCTGCGGCTCGAGTCGATAACCGGAATTCCGGGATTCCCTGCCCGCGCCCTCATTCATCGCGGCGATTACCGCGCGCCGGAGGGCGAGTGGCATTGGACACCGGATGGCCAATGGGAGTGGAAAGGCGACACGAGTTCGGACGAAATAGTGGGTCACTTCCTCGCCTACGCGGTTGCCTATGACCTGCTACCCGATGGGCCGCAGCGGGCGGCGATCCGTCGAGCAGCGGGGCAAATTGCCGCTCACCTTCTCGATCACGGACTGGAGCTCGTGGGTTTCGGCGGACGGGTGACCACGTGGGGCAGGTATTCTCCAGCCTACTTCCAAACTCCGGATGGCAAGGAGGACGCGGCGCTGAATTCTCTCGAGCTGCTTTCACACTTGAGGGTCGCTTACCACATTACCGGCGAGCCGCGATTCTTGACCGCTTATCACGAACTTATCCACCAGCGCGGCTATCTCGATAACTTGACACGGGGCGGCCAACGGGTGCCAGTCCAGGCCGGGGCAGTTCGGGGGCGAAACGCTCCCGCGACTGCGGGCGAGACGCCCGCACCGCATTTGCCCGAGATCAACTATTCGGATGAGGAGCTGGCCTTCCTTTCCTTTTATCCCCTGCTCAGATACGAAGACGATCCCGGTTTGCGCGCGCAGTTCCTGGCGGCCCTCACGCGCTTTTGGCGCTCCTGCGAAGCCGAACGAAACCCTTTGTGGAACTTTATCTATGCCGCAGGCACCGGCGCAAGCGACTACGACGCGCGCGAGTCGCTTGATACTCTGGAGCGCATTCCTCTGGATACCATCTATTGGACCGTGAAGAATTCCCAGCGCGTAGACTTGTCGCTCGCTCCGAGTGCGGACCGTTTTGGCGAGAAGCAATCCTTGCGCGCCATCCCTCCCAACGAGCGCTGCGTGATGAAGTGGAACGGCAACCCCTTCCAGTTGGATTGCAATCCCGAGGGCCGGACTGAGGACGAGGGAGCTTTTTTCCTTCTGCCCTACTGGCTTGGACGGTTTTACAAACTGCTGCCCCCGTGAATGGCAAATAACCCGCTTCCCCTTGGCAGTCGGTGTGAAAACGCTGGTTTGCGTGTCATTCCGAGGAGTCCCGATCTGATCGGGACGACGAGGAATCTCGCCCTGATCTTTCTTCGGCGATCTGCCCCACGCAGAGCGAGATTCCTCGCTTCGCTCGGAATGACATTTCATGCCGCGGCACAACACTAAGCCGAGCCACTACCCCCTTTTCTTCTTAACCTCGGGCTAGAGGTATTGTAGCCTACCTAGAGAGACCTATAGGAAACGCGGGGGCGGGGCGGAGGAAAAAGCTTCGAAATCGCTCCGCCGGGGGCACAAGGTGGGAAGAAACTGAGATACTCACCAGACGGAGCGACCGGAAGACCCTATTGAAAATAAAGCTGTTAGCGTTTTCTGGGATTCAAAACGGCCTGCTTTTTCAGGGCAAAAGAGTCTGTGTGAGAACTTAGCTCGGCTACGAGGAATCAACAAGTTACAAGGATGCCTTGGTCCGTAAGTTGTTGATTCCCCATTCCAGCTTCGAGTTCTCACACAGACTCAAAAACCCCCCATCAAAGCTAATAACATGGCGAAAAATCCACCACTTGTGGGGCATTTTCCCGTCTGCGACCGTCCAGGCGACTGGTTACTACTTTACGAGCCGAGCGCCATCAACCTGACCCTTGGACGCCAAGAGCCTGCAATCATTCCCAAAATGTCCGCCGAGCCAGGGGGGTCGGGCGAAGGGTCAGGTTGGCATCACGCATGCTCTGGAACAGGTTGCGGGAGAGTATGTAAAGCAGCGGGGCCCAGAAAGGGAGAGTTCTCTTTGGCCTCGCTTCCACAGCGCGCGCCCCGCGGCAGAAGCTGCTTGACCGCACCACTCGGAAAGGCGTAGAGTGTGCGGCTCTGCGGCCTTCTGAACATCACGCGCTTGTTCGGGGCCTTTGACAGGGAGAGCGAGTATGGCTCTTCACCAAGTCGATCCGGGGGGGCGCGATGGAACGTCTGTTTTGTGACCCGCGTAAGTGTGTCGGTTGCCATGCCTGCGAGCTAGCTTGCGCTATTGAACATTCCCAATCAAAACAGCTTTGGTCGGTGATCTTGAACGGCGAGACCGTCTGCCCACGCCGCGCTGTGCAAGTGGTAGGAAACAAGCCATTCCGCGCCATTCAAGCCGGCCGGGCCGTCTCGCTGGGGTGCCACCACTGCAATCCGGCGCCCTGCGTGGATGCCTGCATCAGTGGGGCGATGCACAAGGAGGGGGACGAGACTATCTGTACGGTCTCGCGCTGTGTGGGCTGCTGGATGTGCGTGATGGCTTGCCCTTACGGGGCCATCACGCCCTTGGTGACAGCCCTCAAGTGTGATCTCTGCCCGGATCGAGCCGGCCGGGAAGGGCGCTCCCGCTATGCCTGTGTGGAGGCTTGTCCGACCGGAGCGCTGGTGGTGGGGACGTTTGAGGAATTCCGGCAAGTATTGGCCCAGCCGTTGGAGTCTCCCTTAGTCCGGGGAGCAATTACGCCCGCCTAGTGTAAGGAGGTGCAATGCGATATGTCATTGTTGGCGCATCGGCAGCCGGAGTGAGCGCCGCTGAAACACTTCGACAACGCGATCCCGCCGCAGAAATCGTGGTCATCTCTGACGAGAGATTGGTTTACTCTCGCCCCTTGCTGTCCTATTACCTGGCGGGTCACTTGACCGTGGAAGGTCTGCTTTATCGCCCGCCGGATTTCTTCGAGCGGCTGGGCCTTACGCTGGTGTTAGACCGGGCCACGGCGCTCGATGTGGCGAAGTGCCAGGTAGAGGTCGAGCACGGTCCACCCGTCCCTTACGACAAGTTGCTCCTGGCCACCGGCGCCTCGGCGCGGTTTCCGAGGGCGGAAGGGATAAAGAAGGACGGAGTCTTCGGCCTTCGCCACCTTTCCGATGTGGAGGGAATTCTGCCCCGGCTGCGCGAGGTCAAGAAAGCAGTGGTGCTGGGCGCGGGCCTGGTGGGTTTGAAGGCTGCCGCCGGGCTGCGAGAGCACGGCGTGGAAGTCACCATGTTGGTCAGTTCCCGCCAAGTACTATCACAAATGCTGGACGCGAGTTCGGCGCAGGTTTTCCAGGATCTATTCGAGCAGAATGGAGTGCCCACGGTCACCGGAGTCAAGCCCACGGCCATCCTCGGAAAGGATCGAATTGAGGGCGTGGCAACTGCTTCCGGCGAGGTCTATCCCTGCCAACTGGTGATGGTGGGCAAAGGAGTCGATCCCAACCTCGAGCTCACCGAGGGCACGCCGCTTCGGGTGAACTACGGGGTTCAGGTCGATCAATGCCTGGCCACCGGTGTCGAGAACGTCTATGCGGCCGGGGATGTGGTCGAGGCCATGGATGTGGTGCGTGGGGAGCCGTGGATCAATGCGCTTTGGCCCTGCGCGGTCGAGCAGGGGCGGGTCGCGGCGCTGAACATGTTGGGTGGAAGGGTTCCGTACCGCGGTTCCACGCGCATGAATTCGGTTCAGTTCTTCCGCCTGCCGGTGATTTCCGCCGGCTTGGCGGTGCTTACCCCAGGTCCGCTGGGCGGCCGGTCCGGCGAGCACGACTCGACCATCGAAGATCGGCCTTCCCCGACCGTCTACTGGAAGGTCTTCCTCAAAGACGACACCATCGTGGGATTCGTGGTGATGGGGGACATTGAGCGAGCGGGGCTGCTCAAAATCCTGATGGAGAAGCGCGTAAACGTTTCCCTCATCCGGGATGATTTGCTTGGACGCAGGCTCGACCTCGGTTTCCTTCTTCCCTTTATTGCCGAGAACCGGGAACGGTTTGTCGAACCGGAAATGCAGGAGCTGGTTGAAACGGTGGGGGTGTGAATCATGTCCAAGATTATTGCCTCAGCCGCCATTCGCGGCGCGCATTACTACATGACACTGGCACGGCAGCAACTCAGCCAGGCCATCGAGCAGCGCGGCCCGGAAGCACGCGTAGCGTATCCTAACACGGCCTACTATCTGCCGCTGATCCTGGCCATGCTGGGGAAAAAGGTCGAAAAGCTGAAGGACTGCCAGGAGGCGCTGGACGAGGTGCAGATTCTGCTCCCCGAAGTCCCCAGCGAGAGCCTTTGGCTTCCTTATCTGGGCTCAGCGCTTGACGCGGGAATTGCCACCTTGGTCGCCGAGGAGGTCATTGAGGCGCTCAAGTATCTTGATCCCAAATACCGGCCAACGCCCCCCTTCATTGGATTTACTGATGACTCGATATTGCGTACTCAAGGCATCAAGCTGGTGGACGGCCGCATGCCGGGATTTGCCGCCTGTGTGGGTGCCCTGCCCACCAATCAGCAGGCCGTCGCTCTGGCCCGTGAACTCCAGGAGAAGAGCATCCTGGTTTTCATGGCCGGAAGCAGCAATGGCAGATCGATGGCGGAGCAGTTGGCGGAAGAGGGCGTCGAGATGGGTTGGGACACTTACCTTGTCCCTTACGGCAAGGAGATGAGTGCTGCCGTGTACGCCCTTAACTTTGCCTCGCGTGCCGCCATGACTTTCGGCGGGGTCAAACCGGGCGATATCGAGGGGGCGCGGAAGATCCTTCTCTACAACAAAGAGCGGGTTTTTGCCTTTGTGCTGGCGCTGGGCACCGATCCAGAGGCGCCGCCGCCGCAGTTGCTCACGGATCAGAAATACGCCACGGCGGCGGGGGCCATCAACTTCGGCTTCCCGGTGATCGCCGACTCTGCCATCCCGCAAATTCTTCCGCGTGGTATTTGCACCTACGAGCACGTGGTTTCGAATGTGCCGCTGGAGCGCATCGTGTCCAAAGCGGTCGAGGTGCGCGGACTCAAGCTCAAGATCGCCAAGATCCCCATCCCCATCGCCTATGGCGCGGCATTCGAGGGCGAGCGCGTGCGCAAGGAAAACCTCCATGTGGAATTCGGAGGGAAATACTCCACCGCCTTTGAATACCTGCGTAAGCGGCCCATGGACCAGGTGGAGGACGGAAAGGTGCAGTTGATCGGGCCGGACATCGACCAAGCCGAGGCGGGCAAGGCCATGCCCTTGGGGACGATCGTGGAAGTGGCCGGCCGCAACTTCCATGAAGACTTCGAGAGCGTGCTGGAGCGGCGCATCCACAAATTCGTCAGTTGCGCCAGCGGCATCATGCACATCGGCCAGCGAGACATCCCCTGGGTGCGGATCAGCAAGGAAGCCTACCAGAAGGGTTTCCGATTGAAACACCTGGGCGAGCTGCTCAATCACAAATACAAGGACGAGTTTTCCGGCATTGTGGATAAAGTGCAGGTCACGATCTATACCGATGAGCAAGCCATGCAGGAAGCGCTGCGGGAGGCTCGCGCGGCCTACGCCAAGCGCGATGAGCGAATGGCCGGGATGAAAGACGAGGATGTGGACCGCTTTTACAGTTGCATTCTCTGCCAAAGTTATGCGCCCAACCACGTCTGTGTGGTTACGCCGCAGCGCCTCGGTTTGTGCGGGGCCTATACCTGGTTGGACTGCCGAGCGGCCTTCGAGATGGATTCGCACGGCCCCAACCAGCCGATCGTGAAAGGAAATTGCCTGGAGCCCTCGCTGGGCGTTTGGGCGGGAGTCAACCAATACGTGGTTAAAGCCTCAAATGGGCACCTTCAGAGGGTGACCATGTACTCGATCATGGAAGACCCGCAGACCAGTTGCGGGTGTTTCGAGTGCCTCGTGGCCGTCCTGCCGGAGACCAACGGGGTCATGATAGTCAACCGGGAATTCCAGGGGATGACCCCCATCGGCATGACCTTCTCAACCATGGCCGGAGAGGTGGGTGGTGGAGTGCAAACCCCCGGCTTCCTGGGCGTGGGCAGGATGTACTTGGTCAGCGAGAAATTCATTTCCGCGGAAGGCGGGTTGCAGCGAGTGGTATGGATGCCCCAGGAACTCAAGGACGAAATGCGGGACCGCTTCGAGAAGCGGCTCCAGGAAATGGGGCAACCGGAGTTGTGGGATAAGATTGCGACCGAGAAGGACGCGGTCTCGATTGACGAATTAGTGGAGTTTTTGCAGAAGGTAGAGCACCCGGCCCTGGCCATGGCCTCGGTCATGGGGTAAAACGCGTGAAAGAACGCGGGGTAGGGGTGGCCCTTGTGGCCGCCCTCGGCCCGCCGCCCAAAGGCTTTGGGCCGCAGGGCGGGCAATCACAGCGGTTGCTCAACCGACTGAGGAGGAACGAGTATGGCAAAACTCACTGGAATTGGCATTTACAAACTGCTGCCTAAGACCAACTGTGGCGAGTGCAATTTTCCAACCTGCATGGCGTTTGCCATGCAGGTGGCGGCGAAGAAGCTGGCCCTGGAGGCCTGCCCGTACGTGTCCGAGGCTGCCAAGCAGGAGCTGGCCGAATCGGCGGCCCCGCCAATGCGCACGGTGACGATTGGCGCGGGTCCCCGAGCGGTCCAGATCGGAGGCGAGACAGTTCTGTTCCGCCACGAAGAAAAGTTCCACCATCCGACGGCCTTGGCCATTTGCATCAAGGACACGGACGACGTTGCGGCAGAAATCAAGTCGATCCAGAACCTGAAATTCGTACGCAGCGGGAAGCCAGTCAGCGTCGAGCTGATTGCTCTCGAGCAGGCAGGTGATAGCAAGTCTTTCGTGGTGGCGGCAAAGCAACTCCACGATTCCACGGAGCTGCCGGTGGTGCTGATGAGTAGTGAACCGGCGGCGCTGTCTGGCGCCCTCGAGGTGCTGTCTGAACGCCGGCCGCTCGTCTACGCGGCGGATAAGAACAACTACCAGCAAATGGCGGAGCTCAGCGCGAAGTACAAGGTGCCGTTGGCCGTCAAAGGGGAGACGCTGGAGGAGTTGGCGGAGGTAAGCACTAAGGTCAAGCAGGCGGGCGCAACGGACTTGGTTTTGGCGCCCGTCATTGGAAGCATGAAAGAAGGGCTCACCTGCCTGACCCAGTTGCGGCGTCTGGCCCTGGAAAAGACCTTTCGGCCGCTCGGTTACCCTGTGATGGTTTTCACCACGGCGCAGGATCCGGTTCAGGAAGCCCTCGAGGCGATTACTTATTTGTGCAAGTACGCTTCCATCGTGGTCATGCGCGGCAAGCAAGCTTGGCAGATCCTTCCCGTGCTCACGGCGCGCTTCAATATCTACACCGATCCGCAGGTGCCTAACGCCGTCGAGGCAAAGTTATACAAGGTGGGTGATGCTGGTCCGGATTCACCGGTGCTGGTCACCACCAACTTTGCGCTCACGTACTTCACTGTCGAGGGGGAGGTGGAAAACAGCAAAGTACCTGCCTACATCACGGCAGTGGAAACGGGTGGGCTGGGAGTGCTGAATTCCTACGCCGATGACAAGCTGACGGGCGAGACGATCGCCAAGGCGGTCAAAGCCTCAGGGATACTGACTCAAGTGCGCCACAAGAAGGTGATTATTCCGGGGCTGGTGGCGGTTCTGAAAGGTGAACTCGAGGATGAAGCGGGCTGCGAGGTGGTGGTGGGCCCCGAGGAAGCCGCGGGAATTATTAATTTCTTGAGGACGGAGTGGAGACCGTAGGCAAACGGATGAGTGCCGGATCATTCGCGGTCCAAAAAGAGCGTCGCGTGCAGGTCACCTTCTGGCCGGAAGGTGAGCGTGTGCGTGTGCCTGTGGAGGCGACCCTCTTGGAAGCGGCGAAAGTTGCCGGCGTCGATCTGGCGAGTTCCTGCGGAGGCGACGGCCTGTGCGGCAAGTGCCGCGTGATCGTCCGGCAGGGAAACGTAACCGCTGGCCCTACCAGTTTGCTCAGCCGGGAGGAAATCCGGAAGGGCTACGTGGTGGCGTGCCAAACCAAGGTAGTCGGCGATGTAGAGGTGGAAATACCTCCCGAATCGCGCTCCGAAGCGGCTCAGATCCTTATCGATGTTGACGCCCAGCGTTTTCGCGCCCTGCATCCAATGGCCGGGGAGATCGAGATCCGCCCGGCTCCTTTGACTCGCAAGCTCTACCTGGAACTGCCGCGTCCCAGCCTGGACGACAGCCTCTCCGACCAATCCAGACTGTTTCGGGGAATTCGCCGTCGACGCCCGGCACCCATCATGCAACTCGGGCTCAAAGTGCTGAGAGCGTTGCCCAAGCTGCTGCGAGACGCGGACTGGAAAGTGACCGTTACGCTGGGCTGGCGCGGGGGTACTTTGGAAGTGCTCCAGGTGGAGCCGGGCGATACCTCGGGACGAAATCTGGGCGTTGCGGTGGACGTGGGCACATCGACGGTCGTGGCCCACCTGATTGATCTCGATACCGCGGAGCGAATCGATGGCGAGGCGGTTTACAACTCTCAGCGCGCCTGGGGTGACGAGGTGACGCGACGCATCATCCATGCCGGCACGCCGGGGGGATTGGACGAGCTCCAAGAAGCCGTAGTCGGCAATATCAACGGGCTGATTGGGGCGATGGTCCAACGGAATAATGTTGCCCTGAGCAGCATTACGGCGGTTTTGTGCGCCGGCAACACTACTATGACGCACCTGTTACTGGGATTGGATCCCAGCGCAATTCCCAAAACGCCCTATGTCCCTGGCTCCGTCGCCACGCCACCCATCCGGGCGGTCGAAGTCGGTATCCATATCAACCCGCGCGGGCTACTTTACACCGTTCCCAGTATTGGAGGATGGGTGGGGGGCGATGTGACGGCGGGCATATTCGCCGTGGGGTTGCGCCGCTCGAAAAAGGTGCAAATGCTGATCGATGTCGGCACAAACGGCGAGATCGCGGTGGGGAATAATGAATGGACTATTACATGCTCCGCTTCGGCGGGACCCGCCTTTGAAGGTTCGGGTGTAAAACATGGGATGAAGGCCATGCATGGGGCCATCGAACGCGTGGAGATCAGTCCCGAGGGCGCGGTCCACTACCGGACAGTTGGCAACGGTCGTCCCCGGGGCATCTGCGGGTCCGGGCTGATTGACGTTGTCGCCGAATTATTCAAGGTCGGATTCATTGACCGCTCGGGGCATTTGCTGCCGGGTTCAAGTGAGCGCATCCGCGAGATAGACGGCATGTTGCAGTTCGTCCTGGTGCCCGCCTCCCGGTCGGAAACTGGCGCGGATATCGTGCTTACCCAGGCCGACCTTTCCAACCTGCTGAGCGCCAAAGCAGCCATTTACGCAGGCACCGAGGTCCTGGCGCGGGCCATAGGGCTCGACTTTCGTGAGGTCGAGCGGGTCTACATCGCGGGCGGATTCGGAAACTACCTGGACCGTGAAAAGGCGCTCGCGATTGGGTTAATTCCGCCCTTCCCCTTAGAGAAGATTCGCTTTGCCGGGAATACATCAATTCTGGGAGCTGACCTGGGCCTGCTTTCTGAGGATGCGTGGCAAGAACTGCATGCCATTGCCGAGGCAGTTACGTACTATGATCTTATCAATTACCCGAATTATTACGATGAGTTTCTGGCGGCGAAGTTCATTCCACACACTGACCTCAGCAGGTTTAAATCCGTACAGCACTCGCAAGAAGTGGAGGCTTGGACATAGATGGCATTCACCCTGGCCGTGGCCGGCAAAGGCGGCACCGGCAAAACTACACTGGCGGCATTGCTGATTCAAACCCTGATCGAACGCAGGGAGGGTCCTGTCTTGGCGGTAGATGCCGATCCTAACCCCAACCTGGGTTATGCGCTGGGGTGCCAGGTGGAAAAAACCATCAGCGAGCTACGCGACGAGCTGCTGGACCATATCCGCAAACTTCCACCGGGAGTAACCAAGGATGACTACCTGGAGATGGGAATTCAAGAATGCTTGTGGGAGGGGCGCGGAGTCGATCTGCTGGTAATGGGCGCAGGGGAGGGCCCACGTTGCTATTGCGCGGTCAATAGCGTTTTGCGGCGATGCATTGACCGCCTCCGGGGCGCCTATCGGTACGTGGTAATGGATAACGAGGCGGGCCTCGAGCATTTGTCCAGATGCACAACCCAGGACGTCGATGTGCTTCTGATTGTGAGCAACGGCCTGCCGGTCTCGCTCCAGGCTGCTTCGAGGATACGCGAACTGACCAAGAGGTTGGCGTTGCGTATCGGAGGGCAGTATCTGGTCCTAAACGATGTGGACCTTGCGGGCGTGGACCACCTCGAGGCCAAAGCGCAACAAACGGGCCTCGAGCTGCTGGGTGTGGTGCCGTCGGACAGCCGCTTACGTGAGCTGAGCCGGAAGGGGGAGCCGTTGAGTCAACTGGCGCCGGATTCATCGGCTCGAATGGCGCTACGAGAAATCCTGGAGACGGCTCTGTCGCCCGCGTCGGCGGCGCTGTAGGGGGAGGCTGATTCAATTTCATCACCCTCTCCCCCTTGGGGGAGAGGGTGGCTCGCAACCGGCGTTTTCTTGAGCAGGGGTGGGCCGGGTGAGGGGGTTGGGAGTGGATCTGTAAGACCTATGTTATGACCGCCGCTAACTGCTTAGCGTTTCAGGAGGAGAGCAAATGGTTCCAGATGCGAAAAAAACCTGGGGTGGAAAAGTTAATTCAGTGACCATCGGCGCAACCCCAGCCGCCGGGGGCACTCGAGCTTTTACCGTCACCATCGGAGGGTCCACGACACTGCCTTTTCTGGGCTTTGAGGGATCGTGCGGCCAGCCTGCCGTGGCCATGGAGGTTTGTGACACCTACCCGCAAGAATGGCCGGAATTGCTCAGAGAACCCTTCGGCGACGCTTTGCAAGACCCCGTGCGGTGGGCGCAGAAGTGTCTTGAAATGGGAGCCGACTTGATCTGCTTGCGACTGGACGGCTGTCATCCTGACCACGGCAACCGATCTCCCGCCGAAGCGGCCCAAACTGTAAAGCAGGTTTTGCAAGGTGTCCCAGCTCCGCTGATCATCTGGGGAACGGGGAATGCCGACAAAGACAACGAGGTATTCCCAGCCGTGGCAGAGGCCGCGGCGGGCGAAAACTGCCTGATCGGAAGCATCACCGAGGACAACTACAAGACTCTGGTGGCGGTGTGCACCGCTTACAAACACAAGATCATTTCTGAATCACCTTGCGACATCAACATGGCCAAGCAGGTCAACATCCTCGCTCAGGACATGGGCTTCCCGGTCGAGAATATTGTTATCTATCCAACCTGTGCCGCCCTCGGATACGGTTTGGAGTACATCTATTCGGTAATGGAGCGGGGAAGACTGGCCGGTCTGAAAGGGGACAGGTTGCTGGCGCAACCGATCATTTGTGACATTGGCATCGAGGCCTGGGGCGTCAAAGAGGCTCGGGTTTCCGAAACGGAGATCCCTGATTGGGGCCCCCAGCGCCAGCGCGCGCCACTCTGGGAAGCCAGTACCGCCGTTGCCTGCCTACTGGCAGGAGGCGATCTTTTCGTTTTGCGTCACCCCGAGGCAGTTCAATCGTTGAAGAAGAGCATCGCCGAACTGGCCGGGGCGAACATTACTGCGGCTGCAGCGTAAAGGAGGAGAATCCATGGGCATCATATTGATCGGTGAACGTATCAATGGTTCCTTCAAGGACGTGGGGCGGGCAATTCAGGAACATGACAAAACCGTGATAAAGGAGCGTGTGGCCAAGCAGGAGGCAGGAGGCGCGGATTACCTGGACGTGAACATGGGAGCGGCGTCGCGCAAGCTGGAAGACTATGCCTGGCTGGTTCAATCGGTGGCGGAATCCACTGCTTTGCCCCTCTCGCTTGACTGCCCGCGCGCCGATATGTTCCGCGTCGGGTTGAAGGCCTATCGAGACACGGTGGGCGAGCGCGAGGTGATCCTCAACAGTACCACCGCCGAAGATAGCAAGCTCATCCCACTTCTCGAGCTGGCAGTCGAATTCAAAACCCGGATCATGGGCGTGGTGATGGATGAGAGAGGAAGCCCGCAGGACGTGGACCGGCGGCTGGAGCTGGGCGGGAAGATCTTCGCGGCGGCGACGGAAGCTGGCCTTGCCCCGACCGACATCTTTCTTGACCCCATTGTGATGCCGGTCAAGTTCATGCAGGACCAGCCCAAGAATGTGCTCAATGCCATTCAGCAGATGACCATGCTTTCCGATCCGCCCTGCCACATTTCCATTGGCCTGAGCAACATTTCCTCCAAGGCGGAAGAGCGGAAACTCATCAATCGTACCTTCATGGTGATGGCGCTAGCTGTGGGGTTGGATGCGGCCATCCTGGATGTCTGCGATGAGGAACTGCGGCAATCGGTGGCTACGGCGGAGTTGCTGCTCGGGATGGAGATTTATAGTGATGGCTACTTGAAAGCCTATCGTCAGAGAGCCGGTTCGGGCCCGGTGGCTGAGGCAGCAGCGTAGGGCGCCGGAAAGGCAAGAACGGTTTCACCACACAGGACACAGAGGTCACGGAGGAGACGCCCGGGCAAGAGATGTGGTGGAACAAACAAGCGAGCGTGACCTCTAATGCTCGCTCGCGCCAGGACACGGACCCTACTCTGTGTCCTCTGTGGTGGATGCTTGAAAGCGAGGTTGCTATGAATCAAAAGAGCGTTGATCCCGCAACACAGGAAATGCTTAAGCTTGCCCAGACCGAGAAATTCGAAACGATCTGGGATCGCTGGGAGGAGCAGCAGCCGCAATGCGGCTTCGGCCAGCTCGGGGTTTGTTGCCGAATTTGTAATATGGGCCCCTGCCGTATCGATCCCTTTGGCGGCCAGCCGCGCCGGGGCGCTTGTGGCGCCGATGCGGATACCATTGTGGCCCGCAACCTGGTACGCATGGTTGCCGGTGGGGCCGCGGCCCACTCCGATCACGGCCGCGATGTGGCCCATACGCTTATTTTGGCGGCGGAGGGAAAAGGCGGCTACGCCATCAAGGATCCCGCGAAGCTGCGCCGCGTGGCGGCGGAATTCGGCGTTGCCCTGGATGGGCACAGTGATGCGGAAATAGCCAAAGCCCTGGGAGAGCGTGCTCTCCACATGTTTGGCCAGCAGGAAGGTGAGCTTACATACATTTCTCGCGCTCCTGCCCGCCGCCAGGAACTCTGGCGCAAGCTCGAGATTAGCCCGCGCGGCATCGACCGGGAGATCGTCGAGATCATGCACCGCACTACCATGGGGGTTGACACAGATTACCGCAACATCCTTATGCAGGGATTGCGCGCCTCGCTGGCGGACGGCTGGGGCGGTTCCATGCTCGCGACCGACATCCAGGACATCCTCTTTCGTCCCCCCAAACCCCTGCGCGCCGAAGTCAATCTAGGCGTGCTAAAGAAGGACGCCGTCAATATCGTGGTGCACGGCCATGAACCCGTTCTTTCGGAGATGATGGTGGCGGCCAGCCGCGATCCGGAACTCCTGAAAATGGCCGCAGCCCAGGGCGCCAAGGGAATCAACATCGCCGGCATATGCTGCACGGCTAACGAAATCCTGATGCGCCACGGCGTGCCGGTGGCAGGGAATTTCCTCCAGCAGGAACTGGCGGTCATTACCGGCGCGGTTGATCTCATGGTGGTCGATGTGCAGTGCATCATGCCGTCTCTGGCCAGCCTGTCCAGTTGCTTTCATACGAAGCTGATTACGACCTCGCGCAAAAACAAGATGCCCGGCGTTGAATCCGTCGACTTCGATGAGGCGCGGGCGTACGAGTGCGCGAAAGAGATCGTGGGGAAAGCCGCGGAGAGCTATTCGCGGCGCGACCCGCGCAAGGTGAACATCCCCGAGAGCCGCTCGGACTTGATCGCCGGCTTCACCACCGAATCGGTGTTTCAGTTCCTGGGAGGCCACTATCGCAGCACCTTCCGTCCCCTCAACGACGCGGTAATCGACGGGCGGCTGCGGGGCGCCGTGGGGATCGTGGGATGCAACAACCCGAACGTGCTCCATGACTACGCGCACCTTACCCTCACCCGTGAGCTGCTCAAGAATGACGTGTTGATCGTCAGCACCGGGTGCGCCGCTATCGCGGATGCCAAGTGCGGATTGCTTCGTCCTGAAGCGGCGTTTCAAGATGCCGGGCCGGGGTTGAGAGAGATCTGCGAAACCGTGGGCATCCCACCCGTGTTGCACCTCGGTTCCTGTGTAGACAACTCCCGCATCCTGACGACGCTCATTGAGATCGTGGGTGAAGGAGGTCTGGGTGAAGATTTTTCCCAACTCCCGGTAGCGGGCTCAGCCCCCGAGTGGATGTCGGAAAAGGCAATAGCCATTGGGTTCTATTGCGTGGCCTCGGGCGTACTCACTCACTTCGGAACCCCACACCCCGTGTTGGGCAGCCGCGCTGTACACAAGTTCCTCACCGAAGATGTGGAAAAGCTGACGGGCGGAAAATTCTTCTTCGAACCTGACCCCATCAAGGCCGCCGCCCAGATCATCGAGCACCTGGACCAGAAACGCGCGGAGCTCAAGCTTGCTCCGCCCATGTACACTGCGAAGCCAACTTTTCAGGGTGTGGAAGTGGGGGCCTAGAGCAGCTATCGGCTGCCAGCTCTCAGCTATCAGCAAACCGCGCCAACGTCAGGAAAACTGCCCTCTCCCTTGGGGAGTCCGATTTCAGGTCCGATTCGAATCGGACCATCGGACCCCGGAAAGAGGGGAGGGTGTCCCGCGACGGCACTTTCACCAGCCCGTCAGCCGACGGAGCGGCTGAGGGGTTAGTCGGAAGGGACTGCCCGGTGGCGCAGACGTTGCCTCCGGCGTCCGCCGTCCACGGCTTAGGGAGGGCACGATGAGGCGTCTGCTGTATGGTGTGCTTTTTCTTGGCATCTTCTCAGCCGTCTCCGTAGCGAAAGATCGTGCATGGAAAACGGGGACACTGGTAAACGCTGAGACGCAAAGTGGATCGAAGACCGTCGGAATCCCGCCCACAATCATAACTGGAGCGAAGATTACGACGCTTCGGAATGACGTAACTTTTTACACCATTGACGACGGGAAATACGTGTGGGTTGTCAGCAGGCATATGACTAAGGCAGAGGATAAGCCCCTCAATGTGACGATCAACGCTCCGGTAAAGTTCGCCATCGAAAAGAAGAGTTGTTATTTGCTAGATGACCAAGGCGAAGAGCACAAGTTGGCGGTCGAGAGGAAAATATTGAAGACCAATTAACCGAAGCGTGAGCCTGGAATGTTGGACATTTTTCAAAAAGCCGCTGCAGCAACCGACCCCTCACCCGTCCCGGTCGGCTGACGGGCTGGTGAAAGTGCCGTCGCGGGACACCCTCTCCCCCTGGGAGAGGGCTGGGACCAAATTTGCGCCGTTTTATCTAGGAAACTAATGCGCGTAAATCCCACATGGGCGGCCAGCCTCGAGAAGCAACTGCAGGAGACGCAAGAGGCGCTCCGGGGACGCGATCCTGCGGAAGTGGCCATGTGGTCAGGCGCTAAGTGCGAGGCCGTGGCGGGGGAGACTCGTCTTGAGGTCTGCTTCTGGGGTCATCCCTACCTGATAGCCTGGCCGGATCTGGTGGTTCACGATAAAGAAGGCCCGGCTTGTCCCGCACCATTCCAGGGCGTGATTCTTCAGTACCTCCTCCTGGCGGACGGCGCGCCCTTAGAAAACACCTGGGTTTCGTTGCGCGACCTGCCTCACGGCTCTTTCTACGAGCAGGCGTTTCAGTCCTATAGCGGAAACCTGCTGGTGCGGCAATTTCGGGGAGCGGTGGAAAGTTTTCGCGCCATTGTTCGAGGACTGGGCGGAGAAGCTGTCGAGATGGGGGACGCCGCCTTTCGCTTCTGGGCGCTGCCCCGGATACCCCTGGCTGTCGTTTACTGGTCAGGAGGAGGAGAGTTCCCCGATTCCGCCCAAGTCCTGTTTGACAAGTCCGCCGGCCATTACCACCATCTCGAGATGCTGGCGCACCTTGGCGGCATGTTGTGCGAACGAATTGTTGAATCCGCGAAGAGAAAATCTACCACAGAGCACACGGAGGCCACAGGGTAAGCTAGTTCATTTCGATGCGGGTTTTCTCCCTGATCTCTGTGCGCTCTGCGGTGAAGGCTTTTTTTGGTAGACTAACACCATGAAAATCGCGCTCAGCGGCAAAGGCGGAGTCGGGAAAACTACCCTGACGGCCTTATTGGCCCGGCAGGCGGCGACGCGGGGACACCCCGTTTTGGTCATCGATGCCGATCCAAACCCCAACCTCCATCTGGCCCTCGGTTTTCCTTCCGCACCGCCGGCCTTAGTCGGAATGAAGGATTTGATTGAGGAGCGGCTGGGCTCGCTGGAGGGCTTCTTCCGGCTCAATCCTCGCGTGGACGATATTCCGGACCGGTTCTCTTTTGAGGACCATGGCGTTCGGCTCCTGGTGATGGGCGGTATCGGCCAAGGGGGCGGCGGCTGCGCGTGCCCACAGAGCGCTTTCCTTCGGAATCTGCTCCAGCACGTCATGCTGGAGCGTTCAGATTGGGTATTCATGGATTGCGAGGCGGGGCTGGAACATCTGGGGAGGGCAACCTCCCGAGGCGCGGACGCTCTCTTGATCGTGGTCGAGCCCAGCCAATCATCTCTCGAGACTGCTCATCGAATTCAACAACTGGCCGCAGACATCGGCCTCTCTAGCCTGTTTGTGGTGGGCAACAAGGTTCGAGATGCCGAAGAGCGAGCGCTGATCGAGCAGGGCATGAGTGACCTGAAAGTCCTGGCCTGCCTTCCGGAGAGCCCTGCTCTGCGCCAAGCCTCCCGCCGTGGAATGCCGGTGCAAGATCCCGACCTCTTGGCGGCGGTCGGCGGGATCCTGGATGCAATCGAGGCGAGGGCGGTATCGTGATGCGCCAAGGGTGGCGCAGACATTGCCTTTTATGTCTGCGCCATGCATGGTTAGCTTGGACTGCTCGGGGTCGCCGACATGAAAATCGATGTCGGCGCCACCCGCGTTGACTTTCAGTAGCGCGCCTAGAAAGCAAGATGGAGGTGGAATCCGATGGCAAGTACCGGCAAACCGAGACTTACTACACCACTGATTCGTGACCATGGCCATTTGCGGCCCGCAAGCTGGGAAGAAGCTTTGGACCGCACCGCCGCGGGCTTTCGCGCCTCGGTGGAGAAATACGGCCCCAAGGCTTTCGGCATATTCAGTTGCTCGAAGACCACCAACGAGCTGAATTTTCTGGCGGGGAAATTTGCTCGCGTGGTCATTGGCACCAACAACGTCGATAGTTGCAACCGTACTTGACACGCCCCCAGCGTCGTCGGTCTGGCGGCGGTTTTTGGTTCGGGTGGCGCTACTAGTTCCTATCGCGAGATCGAGGATACGGACCTCATCCTCCTCTGGGGGTCGAACGCGCGTGAGGCCCATCCTATCATCTTCCATCACATGCTGAAGGCGGTCCGCAAGGGCGCCAGGCTCTGGGTGATCGATCCACGCCGGAGTGATTCGGCGCGTTGGGCGGACGTTTGGCTTGGGCTCGACGTGGGCTCGGACATTGTCTTGGCCAACGCCGTAGGACGGGAAATCATCGCTTCGCAACTGGAGAACCGGAGCTTCATCAAGCGGGCTACTGCCGGCTACGACGCCTACCGAGCGCACGTCGAACGCTTCACCCTCGAGTACGCGGGGCACCTGACAGGGGTGCCGGCGCATCTGATTCGCGATCTCGCCCATGCCTATGCGCGCGCGCATCGAGCGCAGTTGTGCTGGACGCTGGGCATCACCGAACACCATAACGCCGTTGATAACGTGCTCTCCCTGATTAATTTGGCCTTGCTCACGGGCCACGTCGGCCGATACGGTTCCGGCATTAATCCTCTTCGGGGCCAGAACAATGTGCAGGGCGGGGGCGACATGGGCGCCCTGCCTGACCGATTGCCCGGATTCCAACACGTCGAGAACGACGAGGCCCGTGCGAAGTTTGATCGCACCTGGAACGCGAAAATACCTCCCAAGCGTGGGCTTAATCTGAGTGGAATGTTCCAGGCCATAGAGCGCGGCGAACTGAAAACCGTGTATTGCCTGGGCGAAAACCCCGTTCAATCGGAGGCCGATCAGCACCGTACTGAGCGCTTGCTGAGCGGACTGGATTTCTTCGTCGTGCAAGACATTTTCCTGACGGCGACGGCCGAGCTGGCGCATGTGGTGTTGCCAGCCGCCGCAGGCTGGTGCGAATCGGGGGGGACAGTCACTAACAGCGAGCGGCGAGTGCAGCGGACGCGCAAGGCCGTTGATCCGCCGGCGGGCGCGCGCGACGATATGGACATCGTTTGCGAGCTTGCCAGACGCCTGGGACACGATTGGGGTCATCCCAGCGCAGAGGATGTCTGGAATGAACTACGGCAGCTCAGCCCCATGCATGCCGGGATGAGTTATGCCCGTTTGGAAGCCTTGGGTGGCATTCAATGGCCTTGTTATGACGAATCCCATCCGGGGGAGTTGTTCCTTCACAGCCGTCTCTGGCAGGAGCCGCTTGTAGGGCCGAGAGCACAGTTCAGCGTCATCGAGTTTGACCCGCCGGTGGACGCTCTCAATGAAAACTATCCCATCCGGCTGACCACCGGGCGGCGGCTGGACAGCTACAACACCGGAGTCCAGACGGCGGGTTACCGGTCGCCCCTGTGGAGGCGGGAGGCGCTCCAGATCGCGCCTGAAGATGGGGCAAAGTACGGCGTGGCCGATGGAGAACGCGTGCGCATTAGCTCGCGCCGGGGTTCAGTCGATGCTTGTGTTCGATTTGACACCTCGCTGCGGCCCGGTCTTGCCTTCCTCTCTTACAATCGTCCGGACGAAGTGCCGACTAACTTCCTGACCATTGATGCTGTGGATTCGAAGTCGGGCACGGCGGAATACAAGGCGGCGGCCATCCGAATTGATAAGCTGCCGGCTTTAGTAGAGTAGGAGCGCATGGCCATGCGAGTCCGTCCAGATTGGCCTGGATTGTGTCACCGATAACTGCGGCCGTGCCGCCTGACTTGCGGAAAGGCTTTGCCTTTCCGGAGCACCTCTGCTCTGAATAACCTCCATCGCGCAGGCTGGAAGGCTCAGCCTTCCAGCCTGCGCGATGGAGGATGAGAGGTGCGGCATTGGCCGGAAAGCCGAAGGCTTTCCGCAAGTCGGGGCGGCAGAGCCGCTCCGGGCTGTGGCGCGATCCGCTGATAGGCAGGTCTGCACAACGGTGCGCCCTGGCGGTTTTTTTATCGTGCCCTCAAAGGAGGGAGACCTCAATGGACATTCACTTGACCGCGGATGAGCCGACGCCAGCAGAGCGCGACGCCGTCGATTCGGTCTTGGGGAAAGCCGAATCAGGATGGTCGGGCGGCGTGCGGCACATTGAATTGGAGGGGCGATTCGCGGCGGGAGGGCATGCGGACCGCGCACGTCGTCATTTGCTGCTGCCGGTTCTGCATGCAATCCAGAGGCGAGCCGGCTGGATCAGTCACGGTGCGTTGAATTACGTCAGCATGAGGCTCGACATCCCGCCCGCCGAGGCGTTCGGCGTTGCCAGCTTTTACGGCTTGTTTTCAACTACACCACGCCCGCCCCGCGTGCTCCATGTCTGCGATGACATCGCCTGTCAGACTCGGGGTGCCGAACATCTGTGCAAGAACTTGGAGCGCGCACTGGGGCCGGCAGGGTGGCCCGGCCCGGATGGAAAAACGACTTGGTTGCGCTCTTCCTGTCTGGGCTTGTGCGAACGAGCGCCGGCCGCCTTGCTTTCAGTGGCAGGCGAGCGGCCAAGGGAAAAGGTGATTGCCCCGGCGGAAGCCGCGACTCTCATCGACTCTCTTTGCGGTGAGGGGCCGGAACCCCTCGAGGTGATGCCGGACACTTTTCGCGCCGAGGTTTCGGCGCCGCAGGCCGGACAGCCGGACCTCAGGCTGTTGCGCCGTATCGGTCGAATTGATCCTGAAAGCCTGGACGATTATCGAGCTCATGGTGGTTACGAGTCGCTGCGAGTGGCGCTGGAGATGGGCTGGGACTGGGTGGTGCGCGAAGTGGTTGCCTCCAAGCTTGTGGGCCGCGGGGGGGCGGCGTTTCCGGCGGGGAGAAAGTGGGATCCGGCCAATCGTCCGCGCTACCTGGTGTGCAATGCGGATGAGTCTGAGCCGGGCACGTTTAAAGACCGCATCGTGATGGAGGGCGATCCTTTCGCGCTTATCGAGGCGATGACCATCGCGGGTTTCGCCACCGGCTGCGAACAAGGCTACCTCTACGTCCGGGGCGAATATCCTCTTGCCGTCGCGCGGCTCGAAAAGGCCATCGATATTGCCCAGCGACGGGGCTTCCTCGGCAGCAATATTCTCGGCCAGGGCCTGCGCTTCGACATTCAAATGTATAAGGGCGCGGGAGCGTACATCTGCGGCGAAGAGACGGCGCTCTTCAATTCCATCGAGGGCTACCGGGGCGAACCCCGCAGCAAGCCGCCCTTCCCGACCCAGGCAGGACTGTTTGGAAAACCCAGCGTGGTGAACAACGTCGAAACGCTGATCAATGTTCTCGAGATCGTGCGAGAGGGGAGCGAAGGGTTCACCGCGGTGGGCACACCTGAGTCGGCGGGTTCCAAACTCTTTTGCGTCTCGGGCCACGTGGTCCGGCCGGGCGTCTATGAAGCACCGTTCGGGACCACGTTGCGAGAAATCATCGGACTTGCCGGCGGAGTCGGAGGTAGCGGGCGCCTCCAGGCTGTGTTGCTGGGTGGTGCAGCGGGCACCGTAGTATCGCCGCAAGAACTGGACACGCCACTCACTTTCGAGGGCACACGGGCCATTGGAGCCGCGTTGGGCTCCGGCGTGGTCATGCTCTTTGATGACACCGTCGACCTGCGAAAGATCTTGCTGCGCATTGCGGCATTCTTCCGCGATGAATCTTGCGGCCAGTGCGTGCCTTGCCGGATTGGCGGTGTAAGGCAGGAGGAGGCGCTCGAGCGTCTAATTAGCGGTCATCCACTGGGCTCGATAGACGAGGAAATCCTGCGCCTGAAAGAAATCGCGCAGGTGATGCGGGACAGTTCGATTTGCGGGTTAGGGCAAACGGCTTCCAGCGCGCTCGAATCAGCTTTGCGCCGTTGGCAGTTGTTCCAGCAGACGAGAACTTAGCGCCTTTGTGGAATGGTTGTTCGATCTCTAGCCGACGAACCCCCTCACCCGGCCCGCCCCGGCTGGAGAAAACGCCGGCAGCGGGCCACCCTCTCCCCCAAGGGGGAGAGGGAAGCTAACCCGAAACATTCCCCCCTCGCCCCCTTGGGGGAGAGGGGTCGGGGGTGAGGGGGTCAAAGAGCAGAGGATGTAACCGATATTTGGTGACAGCCCCTCCAAGGATTCGAGGAGTGACCTCATGAGCGACCAAAAAACTCAGGACACGGTGTCCTCAGCACTTCCGCCTCATCCGATACCCAGTATCATCCCTACGCCCCGCGGTCCCCTACCGGTGATTCCACCGGCTCCGCGGCGCAAGATGGTCGGGCTGGCCATCGACGGGCGCAAGCTTTCGGTTCCCCAAGGAACGACGCTTCTGGAAGCGACCCGGCAGCTTGGGATCGACACGCCCACACTCTGCTTTCTGGAGATTCTGGGCCCGGTTAATGTCTGCCGAATGTGCGTGGTCGAGGTCGAGGGCTCGCGTGCGCTTGTCCCTGCCTGTTCGCGCAAGGTGGAGCCTGGGATGGTGGTGAGAACAGACACGGAGCGAGTGCGGCTCAGTCGACGGCTGACCCTGGAGTTCCTCAGCTCAACCATCGACCTGTCGACGGCCCCCCAAATCCAGACGTACATGGTCCAGTACGGCGCTCACCCGGAGAGATTCGGTCCTTGCGCTGAGCCACGCGCTGATCGCGAAGCGGCACTGACGGGAACCCACACCGCGAGCGAGGGATCGCATGCCGCGACAGTTGCCCAACCAGTGAAGATAGACAACGAGCTTTTCGTGCGCGACTACGGCAAGTGCATTCTTTGCTATAAGTGCGTCCAGGCCTGCGGCACTCAAGCCCAGAACACCTTTGCCATTGCGGTTGCCGGCAGGGGTTTCGAGGCGCGCATTTCGACCGAATATGCGGTCCCGTTACCGGAGTCTGCCTGCGTCTACTGCGGCAACTGCATCGGAGTATGCCCGACGGGGGCGCTCATGTCCTCTAGTGAATACGAGATGCGGCAAGCGGGGACGTGGGATGAGTCGAGGCAGACACAGACCGATACGATCTGCCCTTACTGCGGCGTGGGGTGCACCCTCAGACTTCACGTTCAAGATAACAGGATCGTCAAAGTCACTTCGCCACTGGACCACGATATCACCAAAGGAAACCTCTGTATCAAAGGACGCTTCGGCTGGCAGTTTGTACACAGTTCCAATGCCCCGCTCGAGGCGAAGTCCTGAAGACGGGATGGCACTTCCGGGGCCGCCCTGGTGAACCCCTAGCTCAAAACCGCTTTCAGTGGGCGTTGCCCATGCCTACCACCAACCTTGCGTTGCGGGGTAGGGCAAGCCCTGACCCTACAACTTGTAGGGGGACGGCTTGCCGTGCCCTGAGCATCGCGATGCCGCGCTGTTTGAATTAATCATCAAGCAGGAGGCCAACTCAGTTTCGTATTCTCCCATCTAAGGGGAGAGCGAAGTTCATTCGGCGAGCGAAGATGTGAAGAATGAATTCAGACTGTGACACAGGTGCTCTGGCCTGGGCTTTGGAACCTTGGGCATAGGCAAGAGCGGCTGTGCCACAGACCGAGAGGAAGGGGCGAAGCAAGTTGAACAGCAACTTTAAGCTCAAAGCGCGAGTCAGCAGCTCAAATCCCCGCGCCATCCAGCCTGTTCTCGAGGGCTTGGTGACGCAAGGTTCGGTCACGAGGGCGGGTGAAGATTTCCTCGTCGAAGCCGAGATGGAAGGAACGAGCGCCAAGGAGTTGAATCGCTCGCTCCTTTCTGCATTGAGAAGAATCGAGAAAAGAACGAGACTTCGCGCAGAATGGACTTGCGGCAAAAATACGGAAAGATTCTTCGACTACGTTTTGAAGAAGACGATCAGGAATTGATTTGCCATGGAATAGGGACAAAGGTAGATACATGTTTAGGACAAGGGCCAATGAATCCGCCGGGAAGGGCACAGGAGCCGGGGTAAGCTTCTGGCGAAGACTGTGCCTTTTGCTCTCGCTGGGGTGTTTGTCAGTGCCAAGCTGGGCGCAGCAGCCAGGCCAGCAGCCGCCGCCCACCATTTCCGTCAACGTCAAAGTCGTTAATGTGCTTGCCACCGTGCGCAACAAGCACGGAGATATCGTGAGCAACCTAACCAAGGATGATTTCGTGTTAGAGGAAGACGGCCGTCCGCAAACCGTTGGCTATTTTGCGCGCGAGACTGATCTGCCCTTGACGCTCGGTCTGCTGGTGGATACCAGCATGAGCCAGAGGCGCGTTCTCGACCAGGAGCGCACCGCCAGCTCGACCTTTCTGGATCAGGTGATGCGTGTAAACAAGGACGTGGCATTCGTCATTCACTTTGACCGGGAGGTCGAGCTCCTTCAGGACCTCACTTCCTCCCGCCAGAAGTTGCAGTCGGCGCTGGCGTTACTTCAAACGCCGCAGCTCCAGCGGGCCGACCGCGAGGGTGGAGGCAATTCGCCCGGAGGAGACTCGCCCGACTCGAATCCTGGCTCGGGCCGGAGGGGTGGTGGCGGGGGCGGGGGCACTTTGCTCTACGATGCAGTCTACCTGGCCTCAAACGAACTGATGAAGAAGCAGCAAGGCCGCAAAGCGCTTATTGTGCTCTCTGATGGGGTGGATCGCGGCAGCAAAGAGACTCTAGCCAGCGCGGTTGAGGCGGCCCAACGCGCCGACACGCTGGTCTATTCCATCCTTTTTGCCGATGAGCACCCCTACGGGGGAGGATACGGTGGACACGGCATGGGGGGAATGGGCCGACGCGGCGGAGGTTGGCCCGGGAGATATCCCCAGCAAGAGCGCCCGGATGGCAAGAAAATCCTCGAGCAGATCTCGAAGGCAACGGGCGGCAGACTCTTCGAAGTTTCCAAGAAGCAGCCGATAGAACAGATCTACAGCCAGATTCAAGACGAACTGCGCAATCAGTACAGCTTGGGCTACACCCCGAGCCCGGCAGACGCCGCAGCGGGTTACCACAAAATTCTTCTCACGACTAAACAGAAAGACCTGATCGTGCAGGCAAGAGACGGGTATTACGCAACTCAGTAAGCTCGTCAGGCGAGCACCCAAAACTTGTAATCCTATCGCGGGCCTGCCGCTTAATCTCCATAACCTTAAAAGCCGCGCCTCGAGGGTTGCTGCCGGAGGGACTGGCGGTATATATTTTGAGCATTGTGAAATGGAAGATGGAAAGTCTTGTGCGCAACTTGTTGTGGCTCAGCCTTCTCTTGTCCTTCGCCTGTGTATCAGCCATCGCCTCCCAAGACGGCAAATCGCCCTCGCAGCCGCCGCCTCCACTTACCCGCGCCGGCGAAGAATTCAAGGTGCTGACGCGCGATTTGGGCATGCGCCCGGAGAGCCCGCCATCCGCGCAAAAGCATCACGGCCCGAAATTGCTCTGGCACGGCCGTCTCTATGAAAACCTCCGAAACGACATTCTCGATGCCATACCGCACCAAGTGAGGCAAAACGGCGAGAGCAGTTCCCCGTTGCGGCGCAATCAGTTCGGTTTCAATGTGGCCGGCCCTGTGCTCATCCCGCACCTGCTCAAGAATCCCAAGAGCACGTTCTTCGCGCTGTCTTATGAGGGCGTCCGCGAGCGCATCACACGCGCCTCGCTGCACACCATTCCCACCGCCGCTCAGCGCAGCGGCGACTTCTCGCAGACCGTGGACCAAGCCGGCAACCCGCTGCCCATCTACGATCCGGCCACCACATCGCCCAATCCCGCTTACGATCCGAGCCTGCCGGTCTCCACCAGCAATCTTCAGTACCTGCGGTCCACCTTTCCCGGAAACCGCATCACTGCGGACCGCCTGGCCCCAATCGTTCAACAAGCCCTGTCCCTTTATCCTTTGCCCAATACGGATATCGGCCCCTTTTTCCAGAACAACTACTTCGTCAACGCCCCGGAGACCAACGACGCGGATGGAATCATTGCCAAGCTCGAACACCAATTCGGCGAGCGCCATCGGCTTGCCTGGAACAGCACCCTTTCCAGCGGGTTCCTTAGCTCCGCGAAGTACTTCCCGAACATCGCCAGCCCCACCGCGCCGGACCAGCATTTCTCGAACCGCCGCACGGAGCTCGATTACGTTTTTACGGCCAACCCCAAAACCGTCAATTCCGCCAGTTTTACCGCGGCTTCGGAGACGGCGCAGGCCGGCGATGTTTCTCAGCCCGCCTTTCCTAGCTATCAGTTTCTCAGCAACTACCTCTCCATGGGCACTGCTTATCCCAACTCGCGCAATGCTCGCAACACATTTGAGCTTCGGGATGGGATCTCGACTCGAAAGGGCAAGCATTCGCTCGGGCTGGCGTTTCAAGCGGATTACTATCAGGTGAATTCATACAATCCGCCGTATCCCTCCGGCTGTTGCCAGTTTTCCGCCGACATAACCAGCTTGCCGGGGATTATCGATACGGGCGATCCGTTTGCCAGCTTCCTCCTCGGTCTGCCGGCGTACGCAGAACGCACCATCACTACATCGCCATCCTATTTCCGCGACTCCTATCAATCCCTTGCCGGGAGTGAGAAGTACGAGCTCTCGAAAGACTTGACCCTCAGCCTCAGCCTCAATCTCAGCCGCCGGACGCCACGAGTGGAGAAGTACAACCGCCAGAGCACCGTCGACCCGTCCGTCATCGACCCCTCGAACGGGCTCCCCGGCGCGCTCGTGTTTGCCGGCCTCAACGGCATCCCGCGCGGGCTGCGCCCCGCCAATATCGATCTCGACCCAAGCGCGGGCTTGACCTGGAACCCGCGTGGCAACGCCAAGACCGTAGTCCACGCCTCCTTCAGCCTCTCCCACGGGCAGATTCCAATTTACAACGGCCAGTGGGGCACACAGGGCTTCTATGCCCGCCAAACCTTCATTTCGCCGAACACCCAACTCAGCCCCGCGCTCGACCTGACAGCTGGCATACCGCCCTTTACCACACCCCTCCCTGACCTCAGCCCATCGGCGGCCGATAATACGGTGGCGGATTTCGTCGATCTGAGCGGACGGGAGCCCGCCTATCAATCGGCTTCACTTTCCGTGGAGCGCGAGATCCCGTTCTCCATAGTGGTTTCCGTGGGTACGAATTACAGCGCCGGCCGGGATACCCTGGTGGGCGACGGCACCGCCAATCCCAACGCGATCCACCCCAGCTTCCTGAGCTATGGCGATGCGCTGTACAACCTGCCGTTCCGAAACACGCTGCAACCCTACCCGCAATTCCAGGGCTTCGAGCTTTTCGGTCTCTATCCCTGGGGCCGCTACCAGCGCAACTCCGGCTTCGTGCGAGTCGAGAAGCGCTCCTCCTTCGGCCTGGCGTTCACTGCTTACTACGAGTTTTCCAAGCAGCTCGACGATTACTCGGGCCCTTACGGGAACCAGGACTTCTTCAACTGGCGCAACGACTGGGCGCTTACCTCTTACAATACGCCGCAGTATTTGCAGCTCAGCTACATCTATGAGCTACCTTTCGGCTCCGGCGAGCCCCTGTTTCATTTTTTGGGCTGGGGGAGGCCATTGGTCAGTGGCTGGTCGGTCAGCGGCACGGCCTACCGGAATGATGGGACCCCACTGGCGCTTCATCCTGAGTTTAACAACACCGGAGGCGTGCTTCCCACCCTCAACGTCAACGTTGTGCCCGGCGTGGACCCGCGTGTGGCCCAACCGGGGCCCGCGCTCTGGTACAACCCGGCCGCCTTCGATCAGCCGGCGGACTTCACCCCCGGGAACGGGCCGCGGACCGAGCCGGACTTGTTGGGCCCAGGTTATAATTCCATGGACCTCAGCGTGATCAAGCGCATGCCCCTGCGCGGCGACCGTGTCTTGGAGTTCAGCGCTACCGCGATTGACGTGCTCAATCACGCGAACTGGAACTATCCCGATCCGAACATCGGGCCCGCCAGCGCGCCCAATGTCGACGCCGGCAGGATCATCGGCTCCCATGGTGGACGCGTAGTCCAGATTGGGGTGAAGCTCAGCTTCTGATGCCGCCAAAAACAACTGACCACAGAGACGACAGAGTTCACGGAGAGAAACCAAAACATCTCCTCTGTGAACTCTGTGGCTTCTGTGGTGGATCTTTTGCTCCCCGTTGGCGGGACAAATCCTCGCGGCGGAGAAGCTTGTTTTCCTTGCGGACATCGACCCGTGTCGTACTGGTGACCATTTTTTTCGCCGTTTGCACGGTCGGCACCCTGCACGCGCAAACGGCCAGCGTCTCCATTCCTGCCTGGATTGAGACGAACGACTGCGCCCTCCCTCCCAAGTTCGAAGCCACGTTCAACGGCAGATCAGTGCCCGTTACCGCACAGTTGGGTCCGGGCAGCGACCAGGTGATCCTGGTCGTGTTGGATCTGACCGGGGATTTGTCGCTCATCGACGCCGCCAAACAGGCCCTGATTGCCGAAATCTCCAAGCTACCCTCCAACGCCTGGGTGGGGCTTCTGCGCACCCAGGATGGTCTGCATGTGCTGGCCGACCCCGGCGCAGAGCGCCATCCGCTGCTCGACGCCATCCGCTCCCTGTCCAACAGCAGCGAACCGGGATTGCTCGAAACCGTGCAATCGGCTCTTTCGTTGGCCGATGCCCTCATGCGCAAGTCCCCTGTGCGCGTCTCGGTCCTGTATATCACCGACGGCAGCATTTACAGTTACCGCGAGGACTACACAAATCCCGTTATTAACGAGAGCGATCCCCACGATCTCAGCCGGCGCTTTCCCGAGGCGCTGATTACGGACAAGATTTCCAAGCTGGTGGAGGACAGCGGCTCCCTCGAGGCGCCCCTGTTTGTGGTACACCTCAATTACCGGCGAGACCGGCTTAACGCAGCCTATCAGAATGGCCTGCAGACCCTCGCCGAAGCCACGGGCGGCAGGAGTGACGTTTGCCGCTCGGTGGCCGAGATTCCGGAAGCGATCGCCGCTGCGTTGGCGCGGATTTCGAGCGCCTGGAGGCTGACCCTGGCGATCCCCGGCAAGATTCACTACAACATCCAGATTCACTTGAGTGCTCCGTGCGGTGATGGGAACCTGCGGATCTCGTGGCGCACGCACTTGCGCCCGAAGGAGGGATAAGATGATGCGGTTGAGACGTCTGCAATTCGCCCTCGTGCTGACTCTTGGCGTTGCCCTCGTTGTCTCGCTGGTTATGATTGTTCGCCTGTCCCGGCGACTCACTGCCCTCGAACGGCAGCGGGCCGCCGACTTGCAGTCTCTGCGCGAGCTGCACGAGGCACTCCCCCAACGCGAGATTCCGAAGACTCCTGCGGAAGCCGAAAATCCGGCTCCGGCGGGTGATTATCACGCCGCACTCGCCCGGCGCAACGCGACCATCGAGCGGCTCAACCGCGAGCTGAGCGAGGCGCAGGCCAACATCATGGGGCTGCAGGCGCAACTTCTGAACTCCCGCGAGGAAGGCGAGAAGGCACTGGCCAGCGCCGAGGAACGCCATCAAAAAGAGCAAGCGGATTTGCAGAGCCAGCTCGACGCCTTGAAACAGGACCTCGAATCCTCCCAGGCTGAGCTGCAAGCTTCCCGCCAACGCCTCACCAGCTTGGAAGCGGACAATGCCAAGTTGAGGAGCGATAACAGCGCGGTCTCCGCCCGCGCCGACGAAACCACGCGCCTGGTAGCCCAACTGCTGGACTTCGATAGCCGCCGCGATGCCTATTTGACTTCCATCATGCACCGCTACCGTGACATCACAAACCAATTCCGGGCCACGAGCGGCATGCTGGGTTCGAGCCGTGATTCAAATTCCAGCAGCCCCTTCAGCGACGCGGCGCTCACCCGGATCCAAAACGCCATTTCCTCCACCGACGATGACCTCCGCCAGTTGAACGAACTGAACGCCCAGGTACGCCAACTGGAAAAGAAGCTGGCGAAAAAATAGCCGGGACCAGCGCCTGGGAGTGCGGCAGCGGAGCCTGTGGAGCTCCCGCCTCGTCCCGCCTCTTGATTGGCGGTAGGTGGTGGGTTGTTAACTCAGGCGGGTATCGAGCCGCCGGAGCGTCGAGAGAAGTCGACCCGCAATAGAAGGTCCTGCTGCGGACCGTCTATCTCTGCCCGGGCAGCGGCTTGGCGATCTCGTCGAGCAGGTCCGCTTTGCCCTCAAGGCGGACGAGGTGGGGATAGCGTTCCCCGCCGTGGTAATCAATCGTGCAGGTCTTGTAGTAATCGTCGCTCAACACCAGCAAGCGAATAGGCTGAGAGCTGTTCGTGCCGGCCTTCAAGGCGTCGTGGAGCAAGTCGGGTGTGAAGGCGCGATCATTCACCGCCACCACGCGCATGCCTGAGGTGATCCCGGCCTTATCGGCGAGGCCGCCCACAATCGAATCCTGCACGCCGCCGTCGTTGCCCAAGCGCAGCCCGATGGAGTAGGCAGCGTTCACCCCTCCGCCGAAGGGGCCGCGGCCGGCGCCTTCCGGAGGTCTTTCGGAATACTCTACCTTCCATCCGCCAGCTTCAATCCCGCCCAGTGGGGCTTCGGGCGAGGTCGAAGTCAACCGCTCATGGAAGAAGCCGGCCCAGTCATAGGGTACGACTTGATTGAGAGAACTGACCAGTTCCTGGAAGGTGTACGTCTTCAGCTGGGGGCCATCGTTGGGACCGCCGTAAAAGAGATGACAGAAATCCTCGAAAGATTTCTGGCCGTGGCTCTGGTCGTGAATGAGGGTGGCAACTTCGAGCCACAAGAGATCGCCTTCCGGGTAATAGTCAGTGCCGCGCCGCCAGTTGAACCAACCGCCCCCACCCCGGCCGAACGCCATGCCGGCCACCGCGTCGGCGGTGTCTTCGAGGGGCCGCCAAGTGCGGCCAGGGCGTCCTGGGCCTAAATCAGCGGCGGTGTCGGCAAGATTCTCATGGTACTGCTCGGGTGTCCACAGCCCACTGCGGGTGGCCAGGAGATTGCCCAGGAAATCGGTGAGGCCCTCGTAGACCCAAAGCAGATCGGTCTTCATCGGGGTTTCGAACTCAGGAGTGCTCAGGTCAGCCGGGCGGCGAAACTTGCCGTTCCAGGAGTGGATGAACTCGTGCGAGAGCAGTCCCCCCAACCCGCGTTTCCCCTGCGGCGCGATCACGCCGCGCTCTTCCGCGCGGCTATCATTGGACTCGTGGTGCTCGAGGCCGAAATGCGCTACATGATTGCTCAAAGTCAGCAGGAAGTGGTAGTCGCGATAATGCCGGGCGCCAAACAGCTTGCCGGTCTCTGCCACCAGATTCGTGAAATCTTTCCGCACCTCCGGGCTCATTGCGAGCGCCGCCTCGCTGTCCGCCACCATATCGATCTCATGATGGATCGGCTCGCCGGGCGGCGTAACGTCCACGGCGCGATAGAATTCTCCGGCAATCACCGGCGAGTCGACCAGGCGATCCAGAGCGACGGGCGCGAAGGTGATCTCGTTGCCCGTAGTGGTCTCTTGCGGCAGCGCGGTTCCGAATTTCCACCCCTCAGGCAGGCGCAGCGCCGGGTGATAGGTGATCTCCGCCGCCGGGACTCCCGCGGGATAAAGCAGGTTTTGGTTCCAACTGACAATCACCAGCTTGTCCGTGGCCGAACCTCCAAAGGCTCCACCGGAATCGATGTAGTCGAAATCTGCCTCGAGGCTCTGCGTCCCCTCGGGCACCTCCACATGGAAGGTGAACACGTCAAGCAGATCGCGCCGCCAGGGAATCACTTTGCCGTCCGCCATGAACTTCAGCCCGGCGACGCTGCCTACGGGCCCCGCCGCGGCATGCTCGCCGGGAATCCATTTGGGATAATAAAGCGTGAGCGGTCCAGGCTGCACGGGCATTACCATGCGCGTGTGAAGGATCTTCTCCGGGGCCTGGGTTGCGTCGAGCGTTAGGGTGATCACCGGTCGCGACTGGCCAGGCAAAACAGCCACGCCCAAAGCGACTACTTCAAAAAGGAGGATTGAAAAGCGCCAGCGTACGGACTTCATCGGCGTGCTCCCTCGTGCAAGCATTGTGATTACTCCCGTGGCTTCGTATACCAAGACGAATACAATATGATAATCCCCCCTCCCTCCGACCGCAATCCCTCTGCCCTTGTGGAATTGCCCTGGTACATCGTATCCCCCCTGTGGAGTTGAGATGTTTGAGCGAGAGGAGGAGAAGAGAGATGGCTGCCTTGGTGGGGGGGGACCAAGGCAGCCGCGGGCTGGCGTAAAATCGGCG
>Ga0326727_10001593_pt1 | contig 82619 bp, 81 predicted proteins | sample MB2enrmetagenome_FD_207643 | JGI IMG/M metagenome (GOLD analysis project Ga0326727, IMG submission 207643) | Lab enriched peat soil microbial communities from McLean, Ithaca, NY, United States - MB29MY | ecosystem: Environmental > Terrestrial > Soil > Wetlands > Peat | place: USA: New York... | reverse complement strand
ATGGCCAAACGCACCTGGTGGGGACCGATGCTCAAGGAAAGCCCCGGCAAAAACGACGACCCGGCCAAGAGCGGCCCGACCCGCTATCTGCCGGATTTCTAACCACAGGATGACTGGCATGCTCCGATACGCCCAACGCGCCTTCCTTGCCCTCGCGGCCGCCACCTGCCTGGCCGGTACCGTATCCTGCGACAAGCGCAACGCCTACGTGCCCCCCCCGGCGCCCGCGGTCACGGTGGCCTTGCCCCTGCGCAAGAACATGACGGATTACCTGGAGTTCACCGGCAACACCCAGGCCGTGCAGTCCGTCAACCTCCAGGCCCGGGTGGAGGGCTTCCTGCAGGCCATCAAGTTCAAGGACGGCCAGCACGTCAAAAAGGATCAGCTGCTCTTCGTCATCGAGCCGGAGCCATACAAGGCCAAGGTGAAAGAGGCCCAGGCTTCCATCGACAATTACAAGGCCACCCTGACCCAGGCGGAAATCGAATACAACCGCGCCAAAAAGCTCTTCGCCGAAAAGGCCGGTCCGGACACCGAAGTGGTGAAGTGGCAGACCACGCGCGATTCCGCCATCGCCAGCCTGGAGTCGGCCAAGGCCCAGCTGGACATCGCCAAGCTGAACCTGAGCTACACCCAGGTCACCGCCCCCTTCGACGGCCGCATGGGCCGACATCAGGTGGACGTGGACAACCTGGTGGGCGCGGGCGGCCAGCAGACGCTCTTGTCCACCATCATCCAGGATAATCCTATCTACGTCTATTTCACCATCAACGAACGCGAACTGCTTCGCCTCATCGAGGCGAACTCCGGCAAGGACAGAAATCCCCAGGGCAAGGCCCCCCTGGAACTGGGGCTCAGCAACTCCACCGAGTACACCTTCAAGGGCACCCTCGACTACACCGACCTGGGCGTCGATCCCCAGACGGGCACGCTCCTCCTGCGCGGCGTGTTCCCCAACGACAAATTCGACCTGATACCCGGCCTGTTTGTGCGCCTGCGCGCCCCGCTCCAACAGCGCGAAGCCCTGCTGGTGCCCGAGGCGGCCGTGGGCGTGGCCCAGGTGGGCAACTACGTGCTGGTTGTCAACGACAAGAACGTCGTTGAACAGCGGCCCGTGACCACCGGCACGGTCGTCGACGCCATGCAGGTCATCGAGAGAGGGCTCGACGGCTCGGAGCGGGTGATCGTGAACGGCATCCAGCGGGCCCGGCCCGGCGGCCAGGTGACCCCGCAGGAAGCCGCCCCGGCCAAACCGGCGGAGACAAAACCGGCCGCGGCCAACTCTTAGGACCCGGCGACTCCATGTTCTCAAAATTCTTCATCGAACGCCCGGTTCTCTCCAACGTCCTGGCCATCGTCATGATGCTCCTGGGCGCGGTGACCCTCTTCGAACTGCCCGTGGCCCAATACCCGGAGATCACGCCCCCCACGGTGCAGGTGTCCGCGTCGTTTCCCGGGGCCAGCCCCGAGGTCCTTGCCGAGACCGTGGCCGCTCCCATCGAGCAGCAGGTCAACGGCGTGGAAAAAATGTTGTACATGTCCTCCAAATCCGCCAGCGACGGCAGCTACACCCTGACCATCACCTTCGAGGTGGGCACCAACCTGGACATCGCCACCATGCTGGTCCAGAACCGGGTGAACATCGCCCTCTCCAGCCTGCCCCAGCAGGTGCAGAACCAGGGCGTCACGGTGAAGAAGAAATCCACGGCCATCCTGATGGTCATCTCCCTGACTTCTCCTGACGGCACCTACGACGACCTGTTCCTCTCCAACTACGCCACCCTGCGCATCAAGGACGAAATCGCCCGTCTGAACGGCGTGGGCGACCTGTCCATCGTGGGCGCGGACGACTACGGCATGCGCATCTGGCTGGACCCCGGCAAGCTCAAGTCGCTCAGCCTCTCCGCCCAGGACGTGGTGAACGCCATTTCCCAGCAGAACGTGCAAGTGGCTTCAGGCCAGCTCGGCCAGGCCCCCACCCCGCCGGACCAGCAGTTCCAGCTGACCGTCAAGACCCAGGGACGCCTGGTCACCCCCGAAGAGTTCGGAAACATCATCGTCAAAAGCTCTTTCAATCAGACCGGAAAGGTCGTGCGCGTCAAGGACCTGGGTCGGGTGGAGCTGGGTGCCAAGACCTACACCCTCTTCGGGCAAAAAGACGGCAATCCCTCGGCCTGCATGCCCATCTACCTGCTGCCCGGAGCCAACGCCCTGAACGTGGCCGAAGAGGTGCGCGGAGAAATCGCCCGGCTCTCCAAGGATTTTCCGCCGGGGCTTACCTACTCCATTCCCTTCGACACCACGCGTTTCGTGAAGGCCTCCATCGACGACGTGTACCACACCCTGATCGAGGCCGGCGTGCTGGTGCTCATCGTCATCATGGTCTTCCTCCAGGACTGGCGGGCCATGCTGGTGCCGGCCACCACCGTGCCGGTAACCATCCTGGGCGCCTTCGTGGCCATGGCCGGACTGGGGTTCTCGGTCAACCTCATCACCCTGTTCGGCATCATCCTGTCCATCGGCATCGTGGTGGACGACGCCATCATCATCGTGGAAGGCGCGGCGCACCACATGGAGCTGGGGCTCACGCCAAAAAACGCCGCCATCGCGGCCATGACCGAACTGCTCGGCCCCATCGTCGGCATCACCCTGGTGCTTTCGGCGGTGTTCTTGCCCGTGGCCTTCCTGCCGGGCGTAACCGGCCAGATCTACCGGCAATTCGCCCTGGTCATCGCCTCCACGGCCCTTATTTCCGCCATCAACGCCGCAACCCTCAAGCCCACCCAGTGCGCCCTGTGGCTCAGGCCGCAGACCGGAAAAAAGAACGCTTTTTTCCGGGGATTCAACTTCGTCTACGAGCGTTTCGAGCGCGGCTATGAACGCGTGGTTCGCTTCATGGTGAACCACAGCACGCTGGTGATGCTGGTCTACGCCGGGCTCATCGTCCTGACGCTCTGGCTCTTCACCAGCCTGCCCACGGGTTTCCTACCCGAAGAGGACCAAGGTTATTGCATCGTCGCCGTCCAATTGCCCCCGGCCGCGTCGCAGGTCAGGGCCCGCCAGGTGGCCGAACAGGTGAACGCCCTGCTCAAGAACGCTCCTGGCGTCTCGGACTGGATCACCTTCGGCGGCTTGTCCATCCTCGACAACGCCAACCAGTCCAACATGATCACCACCTTCGTCAGCTACAAGGACTGGAGCGTCCGCGGCAAGAACGAGAGCCAGAAAGCCATCCTGGGCTACATCACCAGGGGGCTCAGGCAGATTCAGGAGGCCATGGCCTTCGCCTTCCCGCCACCGGCCATCCAGGGTCTGGGCCAGGCCGGCGGCTTCGAGATGGTGGTTCAGGACCAGGGCAACCTGGGCCCCCAGGCTTTGCACGACGCCATCGGCAACCTCATCCTCGCCGGAGGAACCCAGACCGGCATTGCTGGCCTGAACACGACCTACTCGGCCTCCACCCCCCAGATATGGGCCGACGTGAACCGCACCCAGGCCCTGACCTATGGCGTGCCCATCCAGGATGTGTTCTCCACCCTGCAAACCTACCTTGGCTCATCTTACGTCAACGATTTCAACCTGTTCGGGCGCACCTACCAGGTGCGCGTCCAGGCCGACACCGCCTATCGCCTGAAGGCCGACGATATCATGAAACTGGAGGTGCGCAACAACCAGGGCAACATGGTGCCCCTCGGCTCGCTGATCTCCGCCACGGACACCGTCGGTCCGGCCATCCTTACCCGCTACAACCTGATCGCCGGCGCATCGGTGTTCGGTTCGGCCGCGCCGGGATTCAGTTCAGGCCAGGCCCTGACCCTCATGGAACAGCTCGCCAAGGACAAGCTGCCCACCTCCATGGGCATCTCCTGGACCAACATGGCCTATCAGGAAAAAAAGGTGGGCAACGAGGCCTACTTCATCTTCGCCCTGGCCGTGCTGCTGGTCTATCTGGTGCTGGCAGCCCAGTATGAAAGCTGGTTTCTGCCCACGTCCGTGATCATGGTGGTGCCCCTGGCCCTCTTGGGCACGGCCTTGGCCGTAACCATCCGGGGCATGGACAACAACGTCTACACCCAGGTGGGCGTGGTGCTGCTCATCGCCCTGGCCAGCAAGAACGCCATCCTCATTGTGGAATTCGCCCGCGAACTGCGCGAAAAGGGGCGCTCCATCCCGGACGCCGCGGTTGCCGCCGCCAGATTGCGCTTCCGGCCCATCCTCATGACCTCCTTCGCCTTCATCCTGGGCGTGGTGCCCCTGCTCTTCGCCCACGGCGCGGGTGGGGCCAGCCAGCAGGCCGTGGGCACGGCGGTATTCGGCGGCATGCTGGCCTCCACCCTGCTGGCCGTGCTGGTGGTGCCGGTTTTCTATGTGGTCGTGCAGGGGCTCATCGAAAAGTTCTACCCCCCGGAAGCCGCGCAGCCAGCGGAGGACCAAAACACCAGCGACCGCTAGCGCCTAAGCCCTGCTCCGGGAACACGGGATTTCCCCGCGATGCTTCCACCAGGATCGCATACGCGTGAAAACACGGGAGGAGAGACGCCATGAGCCAGATGAAACGGGGAATAATCTTCGCTGTCGTGGTCCTGGCCCTTTGCTCGGCCATGGTCTGGGCCGGCGCCCCGGAGTCCTTGCCGACCCCGGACCAGGCCCTGGAACGCCTGCAACGCGGCAACGAACGCTTTGTCGCCTCCAAGCCCATCCATCCCGATCTGGACCCGCTGCGGCGCTCGATCACGGCCAAGGAAGGCCAAAGACCCTTCGCCATGGTGCTGGGCTGCTCCGACAGCCGAGTTCCAGTGGAGCACGTCTTCGACGCTGGGCTGGGGGACCTCTTCGTGATCCGCGTGGCCGGCAACGTCACATACTTCGACCAGGCCGGCACCATCGAATACGGCGCGGAGCACCTGGGAGCCAACCTGCTGGTGGTCATGGGCCACACCAAATGCGGCGCGGTGGCCGCCGTGGTGAACGGCGCCCAGGAACACGGCAACATACCCGCCCTGGTGGCCAACATCGTCCCGGCCGTGAACAGGGCCAGGGCCGAAAACCCCGGCCTGTCAGGCCCCGAACTGGTGGACAAGGCTGTTGAGGCCAACGTCTGGCAGTCCATCGAGGACCTTTTCAAACAAAGCCCGGCCATGCGCGAAATGGTCAAGGCCGGCAAGGTCAAGGTGGTGGGCGCCGTGTACGACATCGAGTCCGGCAAGGTGAAATGGCTGGGCGAACACTCCCGGCAGGCCGAGCTGGTGGAACTCGCCGGCGGTGCGAGCTAACGTTTTTCGCCGGGAATCAAAAAAACTGAACCGTAAAATTTTTTATACTTCAGTCAAAAAATCATCGTTATTTTCTTGCATCCGTTTTTTGGCGGGGGTAGAAGGTGGCCATGGCAAATCGGGAAAGGGTCTCCCTGGTACGTAGACCCCGCCCCGTTGAGTGTCCGGCAACCCTTTTTGAAGCAAAAGGAGTTAAGGAAATGAAGCGCTTTACTCTGGCTCTCGTCGTCGCCATGGTGCTCGGCTTCGCGGCCCTCGCCGCCGCCGCCACCGAGGTCAAGATGACCGGCGATGCCCGCATCTGGGGCAACTACTGGGACAACGTCAACTACACCGGCTGGAACGCCGCCGGTACCAAAACCTATGACGCCATGACCATCTGGGAACGTTTCCGCCTGCGCACCGACTTCATCGCCAACGAAGGCCTGAAGTTCCGCTTGGGCATCCGCGTGAACAACCAGCCCTGGGGCTACGGCACCTTCACCGTGGACAACCCGGCCGTTGTCATCGACGTGTACCAGGCCTTCTTGCAGTTCAAGTGGCCTAACACCGACATCGAGTTCACCATCGGCCTCCAGGACATGGATCTGCCCATCTCTTCGTCCGCCTTCTTCAACTCCAACCCCGTGTTGGGCGGTACCCGTACCGCTGCCGCCATCGTGGCCATTCCCGTTGTCGATCAGTTCAAGATCGTCACCGGCTTCACCCGTCTGTTGGACGCCAACAACGGCTTCCAGCCCAACACCACCGCGACCAATGACGACTTTGACGCGTACGTGTTGGAGCTGCCCGTCACCCTGGACGGCTTCACCGCCACCCCCTGGGGCGTGATCGGCGTGGCCGGCAGCAACGCCGACTACTTCACCACTGTCGGCGGCAACTCGCCCCACCTGGGCAACGTGACCCTGGCTAACAACCTGTTCTCCGCCGGTACCGTGTATGGCTCCCCGACCGCTGCCGCGACCGTCAACGCCACCGGCCAGCTGAGCAACCCCCGCGGCGAGTTCAAGCAGGCCACCAACGTGTACTGGTGGGCGGGCGGCGCCTTCTCCCTGACCGCTCTTGATCCCTTCAAGTTCTACGCCGACATCATGTACGGCGAAGGCAACGCTAACGACTACAAGAAGAACCAGCGCTCTGGTTGGTTCTTCGACGTGGCCGCCGAGTACACCGGCTTCGACATCCTGACCCCCCAGGTGGCCTTCTGGTGGTCCACCGGTGAAGACAGCTCCACCCGCAACGGTTCCGAGCGTATGCCCACCATCGTCCCGAACTGGGGTCCCTCCAACTCCTTCCTGTTCGACGGTGCCCAGGCCTTCGGTGGTGCCAGCATGACCACCAACGCTGTTGGCAACTGGGGCTTTGAGGCCAGCCTGAACAAGATCAGCTTCCTTCAGGACCTGACCCATCGCGTGACCTTCACCTACGTTCATGGTAACAACTCCGCCGCTGCTCTGCGCAACGCCAACGCTCTCTGGGGCGTCGGCAACTACGTGAGCATGGGCCGCGACCTGACCATCAACGAGTCCACCTACGGCATCAACTTCGACAACCAGTACAACATCTACGAAAACCTGGCCGCCATCGTCGAGACCGGCTGGGCGCACGGCGACTTCCAGAAGAGCGTCTGGGGCCGTCGTTTCGTGAACCAGGCCCAGAACGGCGATTCCTGGAAGGTCGCTTTCGGCCTGCAGTACAAGTTCTAAAAGGGTTTAGCCGGACGTGCCACGCGGCCGGGACGAAAGTCCCGGCCGTTTTTTTATCCCCCACCCATAACCCCCGAGAGACATGGATTCAGAACGTTCACCCCGTACTCGGGGCCGGTTCGCACCCAGCCCTTCCGGACGCATGCACCTGGGCAATGCCTGGACCGCACTGCTGGCCTGGCTGTCAGCCCGGTCCAAGGGCGGAGCCATGGTGCTGCGCATGGAGGACCTGGATCCGGACCGTTCCAAAGATCATTTCGCTCGGGAAATCCTGGCCGACCTGGCCTGGCTGGGCCTCGACTGGGACGAGGGGCCGGACAAGGGCGGCCCGTACGGCCCCTACCGCCAGAGCGAACGCCGGGAGTACTATCGGTCCTGCCTGGCCCGGCTGGAGGAACAGGGCCGGCTCTACCCGTGCTGGTGCACCCGGGCCGAACTGCGCGGCCTCCTATCCCGCACCGAGGATACCGGAGCGCCGCACGTTGGTGCGCGAGAACCCGCTCGTGCGCACGCCGCCAATGGCCACGGTTCGGACGAGGCCGGAATCGCCCACGCCCACGTCACCCAGGCCCCGCACGCTGGCGAGACCGAGCCGGTCTACTCCGGGACCTGCCTGCGCCTCCCGGAAGAGGCCCGGGCGGCCAAGGAAGCCCTCGGACGCGCACCGGCGCTTCGGATAAAGACAGGACCGGAGCGCATTTCCTTTACAGACTTGGTTCTCGGGCCATGCACCCAGGATCTGGCCCGCGAATGCGGGGACTTCGTGCTGCGCCGCTCCGACGGCGTGCACGCCTACCAACTGGCCGTGGTGGCCGACGACGCGGCCCAGGCCGTCACCGAGGTGGTGCGCGGCGCCGACCTCCTGGACTCCACTGCCCGCCAAATCCTCCTGTACCGACTCTTGGGCTGGCCCGAACCGTCCTGGGCCCACGTGCCCCTGCTGGTGGACCCGGACGGCAGGCGTCTCTCCAAACGACGCGGGGACGTGGACCTGGGACTTTTACGCGTTCGGGGGGTGGAACCCGGGGCCATATTGGGTTATCTGGCCTGGAAAGCCGGACTCCTGGATCGCCCGCGCCAAGTGGCCCCCCATGAACTGATCGACGGCTTCAGTTTCTCACCTCTGCCCCATGGGCCGGTTACGGTGGAGGAAGGTTGGCTGGCGGCTTCGCTGTGAAGGCGACGCCCCCAGGGCCTGGGCGCCAAAGCGATCTCAAGACCGGCTGCCGGAGTCGCGGTGAGAGCCTGAGCTCCCCGGCCTGCCTGGGCAGCCCGCATTTTCCATAACCAGGCCGCATGATCCCTTTCTCGATGGGTTAGGCCACGCTCCGGAAGATCGCCTCAGGGAGGACTAACGATGAAGCCAGGCAGACCCCTTCCCACAGTTGGACGAGCTGCCGCCGGGCTGCCCCGGTCACCCGGTTTGCCCGGAGTTCCCGGAGCCCCCGGGCCGTTCCGGATGCCCAAGGTGCCCGTGGCGTCCAACCTGTTCGGTGCGCTCATCGTGGTGGTGGCGCTGTTCGCGGTCGCCTCCCCCGCCCTCGCGGTCAAGAAGCACGTGAAGAAACACAAGAAGCCGGTCCATGCCTACTGTTCGCCCAGCGACCTCTCCGGCGGCCCCCAACTTTGCTACCGCCTGATCCCCAGTGGCCCACATGGCCGTTGCGAACCCCAGAGCCTGCCCTACGCCCGCTGCCGCACGGGCATCATGCGCTGCCAGGGCAACTGCGAGACATCCCCCATCGCCTGGTTCCGCTGCGAGGAAAAGCTGGGCAAGACCTGCTGCACGCCGCCGCATGGGGAATCCGTGCTCATCCTCGGCGACAACTCCAACCACGGCATGCGCACCGGCCACGTGATCGTGGTGGAAATGGCTCGCGACCTGGGCGGCGGCCACTGGGAGCTGACCCTATCGCACACCAATTTCGACCGCCGCTGCGCCATCGAAACCAACGTACAGGCCAGCTACGACGAGAATACCCGCTTGCTGGCCATGAATACCGGCCACTGGAGCGTCTGGGGCAAGAACCTGAAGGCCCTTGGGTTCATCCAGAAGTAGGTGCACCGGTGAGTCCAGGGGCGGCCGTCCTGGACGGGCCGCCGATGATCGCCGTTGATCACCGGCAATCGCCGGTAATCAACGGGCCGCGCATGTGAACGTCGCGCGGCGAGGAGCCGGACCATGCCCATGTCGCCTGATGAGAGACGCGCTGCATTCTCGACCCGAATGACGGACATCCTGAACGGCCAAGCCCTGGGAACGGCCATGTGCCTGGGCTACCGGGCCGGGATTTTCGAGGCCATGGACTCCTTGAACGAGCCGGTCACCAGCGCGCGAATCGCACAGGCGGCCGGTCTGAGCGAGCGCTACGTGCGTGAATGGCTGGCGGTGATGGCGTGCGGCGGCGTGGTGGAGCTTTCCGCCTCACCGTCCGGGGAGGACCTGTTTTTCCTGCCGCGCGAACACGGCGACCTCCTCACCCGCCGGGCCGAGTCCAACAACGTCGGGATGTACACCCAGGAATTGCCGCTTTTGACCCAGTGCGCCTTGGACGATGTTCAGCGGGCCATGCACACTGGAAAGGGCGTCCCCTACGACCGCTACCCCCCTTTCCAGGCCTGGATGGCCGAGGTGGCCGAAGCCAAGCACCGGCGCGTCCTGGTGGATGTTTTTTTGCCCAGCGTGGCCGGGGGCGAGGTGGTTAAGCGACTTGGACGGGGCATTCGGGTCCTGGATGTGGGCTGCTCCCGGGGGGTGGCCGTGCTGCTCATGGCTGCCGCGTTCCCAAAGAGCGAATTCGTTGGAATAGACATCTGCTGGCAGGACCTGGAGGTGGCCAGGGCCGAGGCCGCGAAGCTGGGGCTTGTGAACGCCCGCTTCGAAGTCTGCGACGCGGCGGAACTTGCGGAAGGCAAAGACTGGGCCGGGATGTTCGACTACGTCACCGCCTTCGACTCCATCCACGACCAGACCAGGCCGAAAACGGCGCTGAGCGGCATCCGTGCGCTCCTGAGAGAAGGTGGCATGTTCTCCATGGTGGACATCAAGGCCGAGTCGGAGCTGCCCGGGAACCTGCACCACCCGCTGGGGGCTTTCTTGTACACGGTGAGCCTGATGCACTGCCTGCCGGTGGCCTTGGTCGACGGCGGAGCCGGTCTGGGCATCATGTGGGGGAGGAAGAAGGCGGTGGCGCTGCTCGAGGAGGCCGGGTTCGGGAAAGTGGAAGTGTGCGATATACCGACGGATGCGTTCAATGCGCATTATTTGTGTTGGTGCGGGGAGGATTAACTTATCTCCCCCTGGTAACTCCGTTATCGGTCGAATGGAGGTTGGTCATGCACACGCAATCCTCGCTCACTCCGAGCCAGAAGATGAAGCAATACCGGGCTCGTATGAAGAAATCAGGCCTTCGGCCCGTCCAGATTTGGATTCCGGACACCCGGTCTCCGGCCATCGCCAACGAACTGCGACGCCAGTCCATTCTCGCCAGCCAGGGGCCTGACGAACAGGAAGTGCTGGCCTTTCTTGAGGATGTCGGCGCCTGGAACGATTCCGAATGAAACGGGGCGATATCGCGATAGTGGCTATGTCTGGCGACTGCGGTAAAACACGCCCCGCGCTGGTTGTGCAGCACGACCAGGCCAACGAAACCCACGCGAGCGTGGTCATGGTGCAGTTGAACAGGACTTTGGCGCTGTGGTTGGGGTTATAAGGGGCAGTCTTAATCAACAGAATACCCCGTCGGGTCCTCCACCCCAGCTTCCGCAAATCCCTTCTTCCTGAGCAAGCACGAATCGCACCGCCCACAGGCCAGCCCTCCCTCACCCGGGTCGTAGCAGCTGTGCGTCAGCCCGTAATCCACCCCCAGTTTCAGGCCCTCCTGGATGATCCGGGCCTTGTCCCAGTGCATGAGGGGGGCGTGGATCTTCATCTTCAGGCGGCCCTCGACGGCCTCCTTAAGAGCTAAATTCGCCATGTTCTCGAAGGCGGCCACGAATTCCGGGCGGCAATCCGGGTAGCCGGAGTAATCCATGGCGTTCACGCCGAGGAAAATATCCGCCGCCGGGAGCACCTCGGCCCAGGCCAAGGCCAGGGACAAAAACACTGTGTTGCGGGCCGGGACGTAGGTCACCGGGATCTCTTCCTCCATCCTGGCCAGGTCGCGGTCCTTGGGCACGTCGATGGCCGCGGTCAGGGCCGAGCCGCCGATGACCCCCAGGGGCACGTCCAAAATCAGATGTTTTGCCGCTCCCAGGTGCTCGGCCACCCGCCTGGCGGCTTCCAGTTCCACCTCGTGGCGCTGGCCGTAGCGGAAACTCAAGGCGTGGGGGCGGTAGCCCTGGGACTTGGCGATGGCCAGGCAGGTGGAGGAGTCCAGCCCGCCGGAGAAGAGAACGATGGCGTTCTTCACGATGCATCCTTCATGAATATGATGTCAGACCCCCCGCGCTTCCGGGTCCCAGATGATCTTGTGCAATTGCAGGCCCAGGCGGATGGGCAGCCTCACTTCCAGAATCCAGGCGGCCAGCTCGGCGGGCTCGAGTCTCCCCAGCACCGGGGAGAAGTGGATGTGCCGTTCCTGGGGCAAAATCCGCCGGACTACGTCTGCGGCGTACTCGAAGTCCTCCCGGTCGGCGACGACGAATTTCAGCTCGTCCTGCCGGCGCAGGCGCTCCAGATTGCTCCAGTCCGTGCGGTTCTGCATGCCGCTGGAGGGACACTTGATGTCCATGACGGCCGTGATCCTCTCGTCCAGCACGTCCACGGGAAAGGAGCCGTTAGTCTCCACCAGCACCTCGTAGCCGCGCTCCACGAGCCGCTGGGCCAGCAGGGGCGTCTCCCGCTGGAACAAGGGTTCGCCGCCGGTGATCTCCACCAGCCGACACTTGTGGCTGGCCACCTCCCAGAGCACGTCCTTGCGGCTCATGGTCTTCCCTTCCCCCCAGGAATAGGGCGTGTCGCACCAGGAGCATCGCAGGTTGCAGCCCGCCAGGCGCACGAAGGTGCATGGCCGCCCGGCGTGCGAGGACTCTCCCTGGATGGAATTGAATATTTCCGTGACGACTACCGGCATGAGTCCGCCATTTGACGCGATTTACCCAAAAGCCTAATCCAGATGCTGGCCGCCGTCAAAATCCCAGGCCGCAAGGAGCGCGCGATGAACGTGCCCAAGAACACCGTGAAGGACGACGTCACCTCCCTGACCCACCTGGGCCGGTCCGGAACCACTTATCCCGACCGCGTGGATTCCGGCCTCCTGGAGACCTTTGCCAACCGCTTCCCGGGCCGCGAATACCAGGTCACCTTCGAGACCGAGGAATTCACCAGCCTCTGCCCCATGACCGGGCAGCCCGACTTCGGCCGGATCACCATCACCTACGTGCCGGGCGGGCAGTGCATCGAGTCCAAATCGCTCAAGCTGTACCTGTACAGCTACCGGAGCGAACCCTCCTTCATGGAGACCCTGACAAACCGCATCCTGGACGACCTGGTGCAGGCCTGTAAGCCCCGCCGGATGGTGGTCACGGGCGACTTTCGCCCCCGCGGCGGCATCGCCATCGTGGTGGAAGCCTCCTTCGAGGCTGAATACGAACCGGAGTAGAGCGCGGGACTGCCGGCCCCGCATTCGCCTCCGGTACATCCCGCGTATCGCCCGTGTACTCCGCTTGCGCCTGTCGTTCCGGGCTGGCAGAAGCCCCTGTCCGTCCCCTTCCCGGCCGACACTTCTGCCCGTGAACCACTTCCATAGGCCGTGTACACGTGTTATGTATCTCTTTCATCATTCCCGACTTTTTTCCTAAACAGGAGCATTCATCATGTGGGAATATACCGACAAGGTGCGCGAGCACTTCATCAACCCCCGCAACGTGGGGGAGATAGCCGACGCCTCAGCCGTGGGGGAGGTGGGCTCCCTGGCCTGCGGCGATGCCCTGAAACTGTTTCTTAAAGTGGACGAAAACGACCGCATCGTGGACGCCAAGTTCCAGACTTTCGGCTGCGCAAGCGCCATCGCCTCCTCCTCGGCATTGACCGAGATCATCCGGGGAATGACCGTGGACGAAGCTCTCAAGGTCACCAACCAGGACATCGCCGAATTCCTGGGCGGATTGCCCAAGGAGAAGATGCACTGCTCGGTCATGGGCAAGGAGGCCCTGGAAGCGGCCGTCGCCCATCTGCGCGGTCAGGAGCTGGCCCCCCACGAAGAGGGCGAGATCGTCTGCGAATGCTTCGGCGTCACCGACGAGACCATCCGCAAGGCCATCACGGAGAACAAGCTGAACACCGTGGAGGAGATCACCGACTACACCAAGGCCGGCGGCGGCTGCGGCAAATGCCTGGACAGGCTGGCCGACATCCTGGCCGAGGTGAAGGGCGGCGTGAAGCCCCTCAAGCCCATCGAAGTCAAACCCGCCGGGCTCAGCAACCTGCAACGCATGAAGCTGGTGTCCAAGATCATCGACGAGGAGTTGAGCCCCAGCCTGCAGCAGGACGGCGGCAACATCGAACTGATCGACATCGACGGCAAATACGTGAAGGTCAGTCTGCGAGGGGCCTGCTCCTCGTGCAAATCCGCCCAGCTGACCCTCAAGCAGTTCGTGGAAAAACGCCTGCGCGAGGCCGTGGAACCGGACCTCATCGTGGAGGAGGTACGCTAACATGGCCGTCATCTACATGGACAACAACGCCACCACCAAGGTGGACCCGGCCGTTCTGGAGGAGATGCTGCCCTACTTCTCCGAGCTCTACGGCAACCCTTCCAGCATGCACGTCTTCGGCGGCCAGGTGGGTCACAAGCTGAGCGAGGCCCGCGAACGGGTGGCCGCCGCCTTCGGCTGCCACCCCGACGAGGTGCTCTTCAACGCCTGCGGCACCGAGGGCGACAACACCGCCATCCGCTCGGCCCTGGCCTCCCAGCCCGAGAAGCGCCACATTGTGACCACCCGAGTGGAACACCCGGCCGTACTCAACCTGGTCAAGCACCTGGAGCGCAAAGGATACGAAGCCACCTACCTGGGCGTGGACGAGGCGGGACGCCTGAACCTCGACGAACTGAGGGACGCCATCCGCCACGACACGGCCCTCGTCTCCGTGATGTACGCCAACAACGAGACAGGCGTGGTCTTCCCCATCCAAGAGATCGCCGAGATCGCCAAGGAGCGCGGCGTACTCATGCACACCGACGCCGTGCAGGTGCTGGGCAAGGTGCCCTTCGACCTGAAAAGCCTGCCCGTGGACTTCCTGGCCGTGTCCGGCCACAAGGTGCACGCCCCCAAGGGCGTGGGCGCGCTGTTCGTGCGCAAGGGCACCCAGTTCCGCCCCTTCCTGATGGGCGGACACCAGGAGCACGGCCGCCGCGCCGGCACGGAGAACACCACCGGCATCATCGGCCTGGGCAAGGCCTGCGAAATCGCCCAGGGGAACATCGTTCGCGAGAACAGCGTGGTGAAGGGCCTGCGCGACAGGCTGGAAAAAGGTCTGCTGGACGCCGTGCCGGAAGCACGCGTCAATGGCGCCACGGATACGCGCCTGCCCAATACCGCCAACATATCCTTCCAGTACGTTGAGGGCGAAGCCATCCTGCTCATGATGGACGCCTACGGAATCTGCGCCAGTTCCGGCTCGGCCTGCACCTCGGGGTCGCTTGAGCCCTCGCACGTGCTGAGGGCCATGGGCGTGCCCTTCACCTACGCCCACGGCTCCATCCGCTTCAGCCTGTCGCGCTTCAACACCGACTCCGACGTGGACCTGGTGCTTGCCGAACTGCCCAAGATCATCACCCGGCTGAGGGAGATTTCCCCTTTCAAGCGCACCGAGGGCGAACCGCCGACGTGCACGTGTTGAAAATGCAAAGAGCCACTCGAGGCTCTCCTTTAAAAAACTTTTGCGGCTTCGCGGAACACACCGGATGAAGCGAAATCGCGCCCGGGCGCGACAATGAGGGCGGGTCATGAACATAGCATCGAGCATGCTGGAACTGGTGGGGAACACCCCTCTGGTGCGCCTGAACCGCATCGGAGCGGGGCTTGGCGCGCAGCTGGTGGCCAAGATGGAGTCGGCCAACCCGTGCTCCTCGGTGAAGGACCGCATCGGCTGCAACATGATCCTCGACGCCGAACGGCGTGGACTGGTGGACGCGGACACGGTGATCGTGGAGCCCACCAGCGGCAACACCGGCATCGCCCTGGCCTTCATGTGCGCGGTGCGCGGCTACAAGCTCATCCTGACCATGCCCGAGTCCATGAGCCTGGAGCGGCGCACGCTGCTCAAGGGTTTCGGCGCGCGGCTTGTGCTCACCGAGGCCGCAAAGGGCATGAAGGGGGCCATCGACAAGGCGGTCGAACTGGTGGGCGAACTGCCCAAGGCCTTCATGCCCATGCAGTTCTCCAACCCGGCCAACCCGGAGATCCACCGCCTGACCACGGCTGAGGAAATCTGGCGAGACAGCGGGGAGAAGGTGGATGTCTTCGTGTCCGGAGTGGGCACGGGGGGGACGCTCACCGGCGTGGCCCAGGTGCTCAAGGCCCGCAAGCCCGGCATCCGGGTGGTGGCCGTCGAGCCCGACGCCTCGCCGGTTCTCTCCGGCGGCCAGCCCGGCCCGCACATGATCCAAGGCATCGGCGCCGGCTTCGTGCCCGAGGTGCTGGACGTGAGCCTCATCGACGAGGTGTTCAGGGTGACCAACGACGAGGCCTTGGCCATGGCCCGCCGGATGCTGCGCGAGGAGGGCATCCTGTGCGGCATCTCCTCCGGGGCCAACTGCCATGCTGCGGTGGAGCTGGCCAGACGCCCGGAAAACCATGACAAAATGATCGTATTCATAGTCTGCGATACAGGCGAACGCTATCTGAGCACCGCCCTGTTCACCCAGATGGAGGACCCGGCGTGAAGCACGGACAGCATCAGTCGAACAGCCTGCAACCGGGACACACCGCCACCATGGAGATGCACCCGTGGTGAAGCACGAACACCATGTACTGGCCAGCCTGAGTCCCGAACGTTCGGTCATCGAGGACGTGGTGGCCAGGCTGTGCGCGCCGACGTCGTACCAGAAGTTCGCCTGCCGCCAGCTCACGGATTCGCCCATGCCCTCGCTGGAAGTGCTCTCCGAGGTGATGGACCGTCTGAAGGCCGTGCTCTTCCCCGGCTACTACGGCGATTCCGAAGTCACCCCGGACACCCTGGCTTACCACACCGGCACTCACCTGGACGTGGTGTTTCGCAAGCTGGCCGACCAGATCAAGCGCGGGTTCTGCTTCGTGTGCGTGGGCGAGAACAGGGTCTGCATGGGTTGCGAGGAGCAGGCCGTGGTGAAGGCCACGGCCTTCCTGAAGTCCGTGCCGGAGGTCCGCGAGAAGCTGGTGCTGGACGTGCAGGCCGCCTACGACGGCGATCCTGCGGCCAAGAGCCCCGGCGAGACCATTTTCTGCTACCCGAGCGTCACCGCCCTCATCCACCAGCGCGTGGCCCACGAGCTGCACAAGCTCGGTGTGGACATCATCCCGCGCATCATCACCGAGATGGCTCATTCCGAAACCGGCATCGACATCCACCCGGGCGCCAAGATCGGCAAGGGTTTCTTCATCGACCACGGCACCGGCGTGGTCATCGGCGAAACATCGGTCATCGGCGACAACGTGCGCCTCTACCAGGGCGTGACCCTGGGGGCCAAGAGCTTTCCCAAGGACGAACACGGCAACCCGGTGAAGGGCCTGGCCCGCCACCCCATCGTGGAGGACGACGTGACCATCTACTCGGGAGCCACGGTGCTCGGGCGCATCACGGTTGGAAAGGGCGCGGTGATCGGAGCCAACGTGTGGGTCACCTCGGACGTGCCCCCCGGGTCCAAGGTCATGAAGGCCCAGGACGACAACAAGGGTTAGTCGGCCATGGACAAGAAACTGGTCATCGCCATGGTGGGCCTGCCCGCGTCGGGCAAGTCCACGGTGTCTTCCAAGCTGAGGCAGTGCCTGGCGGGCGAGGGCCTCGTAGTGGGTGTGTTCAACAACGGCGACGTGCGCCGGGAGATGTGCCGCGGATTCGATTCCGCCTGCTCCGAATTCTACGCTCCGGAAAACCGCGATGGGGTGGCTCTGCGGGAAAAGATCGCCCTCATCAACCTGGAGCGTGCGGCCGAATTCCTGGCCGGCAAAGGGGACGTGGCCGTGCTGGACGCCACCAACGTCTCCAGCCGCCGCCGCCGGGTCATCAAGGAATTCCTCACGGGGTACCCGATCTTTTTCGTGGAGTGCGTCAACCAGGATCCGGAGCTGCTCGCGGCCAGCATCAGCCGCAAGGCCCGGCTGGCGGAATTCTCACACCTGAATTTCGAACAGGCCCAGGAGAGCTTCCGGGAGCGCATCCGCTACTACAACCGCATCTACCAGCCCCTGGGCGACGAAGAGAACTTCGTGGTCCTGGACACCCTGAACAACCGCATCGAGCGCGAACGCGTGCAGGCGGTGCTGCCCCACTACCGCTTCGTGCGAGACCTCCTGGTCTCGGACTGGGTGCCCAACATGTACCTGGCCCGCCACGGCGAGACCACCTTCAACCTGGAGATGCGCATCGGCGGCGACCCGGACCTGACGCCCCGGGGCTTCAAGCAGGCCCAGGCCCTGGCCCGGCACTTCGGGGACATCCCCCTGCCCTACGTGTTCGTGAGCACGAAAAAGCGCACCAGACAGATGTCCGAGCTGCTCTGCCAGGACCGCGAGGACTGCCGCGTGGTTGCCCTGCCGGAGTTCGACGAGATCGACGCCGGGGTCTGCGAAGGCATGACCTACGACCGGATCGCCCGGGACATGCCCCAGATCCACGCGGCCCGCACCCGCGACAAGTACAACTACGTCTACCCCGGCGGGGAGGGGTACGTCACCCTCAAGGAGCGCGTGGAGCGCGGGGTGAAGAAGGCCCTGTACCTCTCCGGCAACGCCCAGAACATCATGATCATCGGCCACCAGGCCGTGAACCGCATGATCCTCTCCCACTTCCTCTTCCGCCGCACCGAGGACGTGCCCTACATCTACATTCCCCAGGACCGCTACTTCCACATCGTCTCCACCCAGTCGCGCAAACTTTTCGAGCTGGTGAAGTTCAACGGCTGATCGGTCGGGGCAGGCGGTATTCGGTGGTCTGCCGGTAGTATAAAAACAGGGATGATACCTATGCTCCCGGTTTCTGTAGCCGCAGGCCTTTCGTTTGATGGCCATGATCTTGCTGTTGAGCCCTTCGGCCACGCTGATTGATGATCGCATCAAGCCGCTTCTTCATTCAATTCCCCTTCAGCAACCTGCCCAGGGTGACCAGTTGCACCCCTTTGTCGCGCCGGACGCTCCAGGAGGACAGGGCGGCGATGGTCTCGGGATAGGGGTGGCCGATGGCCACGGCGTGGCCCTTGGCGCGGGCGTCGCGCTCGGCCTGGTCCAGCATGAGGATGGCCGCCTGCTGGCCCCGTTCGTTGTCCAGGAAGACGGTCCGGCTGAGCGTCGGCACCCCTTCCCGGACGGCTTCCTTGCCGGCCACGCTTCTGGGGGTGGTCAGGGAGTCCAGAAAGAAGAGTCCGCGCGGTTTGAGCTGGGCCATGACGGCGGCCATGAGCACCGGGTCCTCGGTGGCCGCGGAGCCCTCGTGGTTGGAGATGCCCACGGCGTGCGGCAGCTGGGCCAGGTGGGCATCCAAAATGGCGGCGGTTTCCGGAACGGACATGCCCGGGCTCAGGGTTCCGGGAGATTTGGCAACCGGCCCGTGGGCCTCCATGGGCTGGTGCAGGATGACCTCCATCCCGGCCTTGGCCGCCAAAGCGCCCACTTCCGAGGTGTGGGACAGGTCCGGCAGGATGGAGAAGGTGACGGGCAGGCCCAGTGCCAGCAGATCCCGGGCCTGTTCCAAGGAGCCGCCCAGGTCGTCGATGACGATGACCAGGCGAGCGCTGCCCGGCTTCTCCCCGGCGGGCGGGGCCGGGGCACAGGTTTGCGCCGGGGGGGGCTGGACTGGAGCCCCGGGCGGTTGTGCCTGCTCTGCAGCCTGGGGTTGTGCGACGGCCTCCGGGGGCGTCGGGAGCGGAGCCGAGGGCGCACCCGAGGGCACCCCCGGGGCTGAAGCCCTCCCGGGAGCCTGGACGGTTACCGGGGCCTTGGGGGCCATTTTGCCGGGCAGGTAATAGAAGGCGTAGACGAAGAACAAGGCCACGAGGGCCACGGCCACCCCAGCGATAAAAACCAGCGCGGCCGGAGTGGGTTTCCGGCCGCGCTGCTTGGGTTTCGCGGAGCGCCGCCGGGATTTTCCGGGGCGTTTGGGGGCCATGCTAGTTGGTCTGGGCACACCCCGGAACGTACTTGAGCAGTTCCAGGGCCAGCTTGAGCTGGTTGTCGTGATCCAGGATATCCTGGATGTCCTTGCTGTCGACCTCGCCGGCTTTCTTCTTGCGGCTCACATTGTCCAGATGGCGTTGGAGGTCGCGTTCGCGCATCTGATGCCCCTGGGCAAAGAGATCCTTTTCCTTCTCGGTGTCCTGCATGGGAACCTTGAAGTCCGGTTCGATGCCCTCGGCCTGGATGGAGCGGCCACTGGGGGTGTAGTAGAGAGCGGTGGTCAGTTTGATGCCCGAACCGTCGTTCAGGGGGATGACGGTCTGCACCGAGCCCTTGCCGAAGGACTTGTCGCCCACCAGTTGGGCGCGCTTGTCGTCCTGGAGGGCCCCGGCCACGATCTCCGAGGCGGAAGCGCTTCCGGCGTTGATGAGCACGATGAGCGGCACGGTGGGCTCGACGGCGTCGCCCTTGGCCTCGAAGTCCTTGCGGTTTTCCTCGTTGCGGCCCTTGATGGTCACGATGCGGCCCTTGGCCAGGAAGAAGTCCGAGACGCTCACGGCCTGGTCAAGCAGTCCGCCGGGGTTGTTGCGCAGGTCGAGGATCATGCCCTTGAGGACGTTGCCGCCCTTGGTGTAGTCGGTCAGGGCATTCTTGAGTTCGTCGGTGGTGTTCTCGTTGAAGCGGTTGATGCGCACCAGGAGAATGCCGGACTCGAGCGGAGTGGTCTTGACCGAAACGATGGGGATGGCCTCACGCACGATGTGGTACTTTTCGGGCTTGGTGCTGCCCTTGTGCACGATGGTCAGGTTGACGGGCTTGCCCTTGGGGCCCCGAATGCGTTGCACGGCGTCCATGAGCGTCATGTCCTGGGTGGACTGGCCCTCGATCTCGATGAGGACGTCGCCGGCTTTGAGCCCGGCCTTGTCCGCAGGAGTGTCGTCAATGGGGGAGATAACCGTGATACGGCCGTTCTCCACGGAGATCTCGATGCCGATGCCGGTGAATTCGCCGGACGTGCTCACCTGCATTTCCTTGAATTCCTCCTTGGAGAGGAAATTGGAATGCGGGTCGAGCTGCTGGAGCATGCCCACGATGGCGCCGTCTATCAAATCCGAGCGCGACACTTTCTTGACGTAATTGGTCTCTACCAGTTCGAGCACCTGGCTGAAGCGCTTTAGGGGCCCGAAGCGGTCTTCCTGGGCCAAGGCCAATCCGGCGGTGAGAAGCAGGGAGATCACGAGGACGGTTAATCCGGCCTTGGTTATGCGGGACATAGAATCGCCTCCAGCGAAAATCCGGCCGGGTTGTCGGCCGGACCGGTCAATTAGCTTGTGCTTCGCCGTTTCATCATCCCGGCAGGAGCCATCGGTCGGGGTTAATTGGTTTTCCGCCAAAACGCAATTCAAAAGACATGCCTGCCCCTGTTACAGGAGCGTGTTCGCCCACCGTCCCAAGCTCCTCGCCAAGGGCCACTTCCTGCCCTGGCGCCACAGCGACCCGGGCGAGGCCCCCGTACACGGAGCACAGGCCGTCGCCGTGTCCCACGACCACCACCGCCCCCAGCCCCGGGACATCCCCGGCGAAGGCAACCCGGCCCAAGTAGACCGCGCGCACGGCGGCTCCCCGGGCACAGGCCAGTTGGACGCCGTTGCGCGGCGGAGAGGCCGCCGGGTCGAAGTCCGTGGTCTGTTTGCCTTTCACCGGCCAGGGCAAGCGCCCCTTGGCCGCTACCGCCGGCCGGCCCTGGACGCCTGTCGGGGAGAAGTCCGCTTGGTCCACGAACTCCAGGATGCGCTCCAGGCGATCCCCGGGCGTGGGATGCTCGCGGCGCATATTCGAAAGCTCTCGCCACAGCTTCAACCGCCCGGCCAAAAGGTCGTCCTTGGTCTTCTCGATCTGGACGGCCTGGGCGTCGACCTGGGGTTTGAGCCCGGCCTCCCGGGTCAGGTTGGCCGCCAATTCGCTCTTTTTCACTCGCAACCGGTCGAGATCACCCCTGGCCTGAGCATACACCGCGCCAAGCCAGGTCAAATCACGGTCCGTTTCGTCCCAGGGAGCCACGGAGGCGTTCAGCATCCCCTTGAGCCGGACGTCCAGAGCCCACAGCTGGGGGAGCAGAGCCCGCAGCCGCCCGGTCATGACGGCTGTCTCGTCCTCGATGGCCTGGCGCTCCCGGGCCAGCCTGAGGACCTCGCCGACGATGGCCGCCAACCGGACGTTCTGGGCCTTGAGCCGGTCGGCCAGGTCGCGGACCGCGGCTTCGGACTTTTCGATGTCCGGGTGGGCGGCGCGCTCTGCCGAGGTGGCCACCAGGGGGTTGGACTCGTGGCCCCCGGCGGCGTCCGCGGCCCGGGCTTGAACAGCCAGGGCCGGGAGGGCTGAAAAGAGCGGGAGAACGGTCAGGCCCCAGACGACGACCAGAGCCGGGAGGACCGCCGAAATCAGGGAAGAAATGAGCCCAGGGGGCATTCTACGCACAGTGGTTTCCCGGGTTTGCAGAAGCGGTTGCCCACGCGCACCAGTTGGGCGTGGAAGTCGTTGTACAAGGCCTGGTCGGGATCCAGGACGTCCATGAAGAACTCGCGCAGTTCCTCGTAGTGGATATCCTCGGACACCAGGCCGTGCCTGGCCAGGATACGCCGGGTGTAGGCGTCCACCACGAAGCTGGGCATGGCGAGCGCGTAGCACAGGATGGAGTCCGCCGTCTCCGGTCCCACGCCGGGCACATTAAGCAGTTCCTCCCGGACGGCGTCCATGGGGCGACCGGCCAGGGAGGCCAGATCGAAGTCACAGCTTCGCTTCAAATATTCGAGCAAATTCTTAAGCCTTTTGGCCTTGAGCCGAAAGTATCCGGCCGGCCGGATCAGCTCCTCCAGCCTGTCCACGGGCAGGGCGTCAAGGGCCTCGGCGGAGAGGACACCGGCCTCGTCAAGGTTGGCGATGGCCTTGGCCGCCCCTGTCCAGGCGGTGTTCTGGGTGAGCACCGCGCCCACGCACACCTCGAATGGCGTGCGCGCGGGCCACCAATGCCGTGGCCCAAGCTCGTCCCGCATGGTCCTGTAGTACTGCATGAGCAGTTCGCCTCGCCGCATGCCCCCACCCTAGCCGGGCCTTAAGGCGCGGGCAAGCCTCCGCGCGTTGCAAAATAAAGGGCGTCGTGTATTGAGTGGCGACAGCGAACGCCTTTCCTAAGGAGAGCATTCATGACGGGTTCACGCATGAGACCCGGTGTTAGGGTCGAAGGCCGCTGACATGGACATGATGTTCATCTACGTCACCGCCAGGGACCGGGCCGAGGCCCTGTCCATCGGGCGGACCCTGGTGGAGGAACGCTTGGTGGCCTGCGTCAACGTCCTCGGCGGGGTGCACTCCCTGTACTGGTGGGAGGGCAAGGTCCAGGAGGACGACGAGGCCCTGTTCGTCGCCAAGACCCGGTCCGAACTCGCCCAGCGCGTGGTGGCCCGGGTGAAGGAGCTGCACTCCTACCAGACTCCCTGCGTGGTGGCCCTGCCGATAGCGGACGGCAACCCCGATTTCCTGGACTGGATATCCGCCGAGACCGGTCCGCAACGTTAAGGAGCCTCGATGCGCATTCTCGTTTTCGGGTCCATGGCCTACGACCGGATCATGACCTTCCCCGGCAAGTTCGCAGACCACATCCTGCCCGACAAGCTCCACATCCTGTCCGTCTGCTTCGTGCTGGAGGGCCTGACCGAGAAATTCGGGGGCACGGCCGGCAACATCGCCTACACCCTTAGCCTGCTGGGCGACAACCCCACCATCATCGCCACCGTGGGCAAGGATTTCGAACCCTACGCGGCCTGGCTCGCCAAACAGGGTCTGACCATGCAGGGCATCAGGCGCGTACCCGAAGAGTTCACGGCAGGGGCCTACATCACCACCGACAAGGCGGACAACCAGATCACCGCTTTCAACCCCGGGGCCATGAAAGTCCAGGCCGATTTCCCGCTGGACGAATTCGACCCGGCCAAGACCCTGGGCATCGTGGCCCCAGGCTGCCTGGCGGACATGAAGCACTACTCGGCCGCATTCAAGGCCCTCGGCATTCCCTTTTTCTTCGATCCCGGCCAGAACATCACCGCCTTCTCCGGGGCGGAGCTGACCGAGATGCTCACCGGGGCCGGCTACCTGATCACCAACGACTACGAGCTGCAGCTGATCATGAACTCCACCGGGCTCTCCAAGGAGGCCATCCTTGCGCGCGTGGGCACGCTGATCACCACCCTGGGCGAGGACGGTTCGGTCATCAACGAGAAAGGCGCCGAGACCCGGGTCCCGGCAGCCAAGGCCCACGGCGTGAAGGACCCCACCGGAGCGGGAGACTCTTTCAGGTCCGGCCTCCTGCGCGGGTTGTCCCAGGGCAAGCCCCTGCCCGTGGCCGCCCGCATGGGCGCGGTGGCCGCCGCTTACTGCGTGGAGCGTCACGGCACCCAGGAACACGTGTTCACGCAGGAGGAATTCTGGAAGCGATACGAGGAGAATTTCGGCACGGCCGGGTAGGTTGGGCGGAGTCAGGACAGTCCGGGGAGAGGACGGGAGGATGATTCTTTCGCCCTACCCGTGGTCCCCGGGCAGCCTGAACAACTCCGCTCGCTGTCACTTAGGCGTTGAGGAAAATCTTCTGGCCCGGGGAGGACCACATGCGCACCGGCACCGAGGACAAGACCCCCCTCAGCATAAGCTCCGAAAAGATCCAGGCCTATCTGCGCCAGGTGTTCGGGGACACCGCCCGCTTAAACTGGCTGGGCGAGATCGGCCAGGGCGGCACCCAGGGCATGAAGGAGTTCGGCTACGGCAAGCCCCTGCGCATTGAATTCACCGTGGCGGGGCACTTGAAATCAGCCGTGCTCTCCATCATGCGCGGGGACAAATACGGCCACCAATACTACTGGGACCGCGCCGCCATCCTCATGTTCCAGTACGACACCTCCGGGCGGCTGCCCCGGCACGCTAAACCCCTGGGCCTCGGTTATTTCGACATCCACGACCGGATGAGCGCGGTGGTCGATCCCAAGGAGTTCTTCATTCTGAACGAACTGGTGGACGGGGACGACTACTACAAGGAACTCGAACGCATCGGCCGCGACGGAGCCACCGAGGCGGACCTGGATCTGGCCAGGAACTTCGCCGGCTGGCTGGCCGACATCCATGCGGACAAGACCGATGCCCCCGACCTGTACCTGAGGCGGGTACGCAACCTGATCGGGGCCTCGGAGTGCATCTTCGGGCTGGTGGACGCCTACCCCCACCCCTACGGCATGTTCCCCCCTGAACGCTTCCAGGCTTTGGAGAAGCGCATCGTCGACTGGCGCTGGAAGTTGCGGAAGTACACCCACCGTCTGAGCGTGGTGCACGGCGACTTCCATCCCTGGAACACCCTGGTGCGCAGCGAAGGCGGCCGGTTCGATTTCTCCGTTCTGGACCGCAGCCGGGGCGAGATGGGCGAACCAGCCGACGACGTGTCCACCATGAGCCTCAATTTCGTGCTCTACGGACTCTATGGCCAGACGGGCAACCCCAGGCTCTCCGGCGATTTCGAGAAGCTCTACATGACCTTCTGGGAGCAGTATCTGGAGCGTACCGGCGATGAGGAGATCCTGGAGGTCATAGCCCCCTTCTACGTGTTCCGGGGGCTGGTAATCGCCTCGCCCCAATGGTACCCCCACCACCCCGAACCGGTGCGCGCCGGATTGTTCCGCTTCCTTGAGCGGGTGCTTGAGGACGAACGGTTCGACTGGCGGGGCATCAACAAGTACCTGGGGTGACGATGAACATCGCGGGAATGTCGAACGAAGGTGGTGGCGGCCCGGCCGTCGCCCGCGATGGCGCGGCCATCTGGTTCACCGGGCTGCCCGGCGCTGGGAAGTCCACCCTGGCCAAGGGTGTGCTGGAGGCGCTTCGCGAGCGACACGTGGACGCGGTCTGGCATCAGATGGACTTCCTGCGCAAGACGTACTTCCCCAACCCCACCTACTCCATCGAGGAGCGCCGTGAGGCCTACCGCCTGTTCGTCGGGGAGGCCGCCGAGCTGGCCCGGTTCGGCCGGGTGGTGCTCATGGACGGATCGGGTCCGGAAGTGGCCATGCGCCGCCTGGCCCGCAGCCTGATACCGCGCTTCGCCGAGGTCCACTTGAAATGCCCGGTGGCCATGGCCATGGCCCGCGAGGCCAAGCGCCCCGAGGGGCTGATCATGGCCGGGCTTTACGCCAAAGCCATGAAGCGCAAGGCCACCGGCCAGCAGTTCCCGGGCCTGGGCCAGGTGATCGGCGTGGACGTGCCCTTCGAGACGGACCCCCTGGCCGAGCTGGTCCTGGATGTAGGGAAGACGAGCGTGGAGGACATGCGCGAGCAGGTACTCTCGCGTTTCGAGGCCTGGTTCGCTTGACCCCGAATCCAAGCTGGGCCGTCCTCGGCGCGGATCCCGCCCGGCCCCTTTGACCTCCTCCCATCCGTGCATTATGATGTCAGGATGAAGTTCCACGTCCTTACGTTCGGCTGCCAGATGAATGCGGCCGATTCCGGCTGGCTCGGCCGAAGCCTCTCAAACATGGGTTGGGTGGAATCCCCGGTGGACGAAGCCCAGGTGTACATCGTCAACACCTGTTCGGTGCGGGAAAAACCCGAACAGAAACTCTACAGCCTCCTCGGCCGCCTGGCCGAACGCCTGGAGCGCGACCCGGACATGTTTTGCGCCGTGGGCGGTTGCGTGGCCCAGCAGGTGGGAACGAAGCTGTGGAACCGCTTCGGGTTCGTGCGTCTGGTCTTCGGCACCGATGGCGTGGCCCAAGCCCCCCAGGCCCTGGCCCGGCTGGCCGCCGAACCCAGGCTCCGCCTTTCCCTGCTGGACTTCACGGAATCCTACGTGGAGCGCGCCCAGGCCCTGGCCGGAACCACCCCCTCACCCCGGGCCTTCGTAAACATCATGCAGGGTTGCGACAACTTCTGCGCTTACTGCATCGTGCCTTTCGTGCGCGGCCGCCAGAAATCCCGGGCCAGCGCCGCCGTGCTGGGCGAGTGCCGGGCTCTGGCCGCCTCGGGCGTACGCGAGGTCACCTTGCTGGGCCAGAACGTGAACAGCTACGGGCTGGACCGAGGCGAAAACGGCGGCATGAGCTTTCCCGCGCTCCTGCGCGCGGTGGCCGCCATTCCCGGCATCGAGCGCATCCGTTTCACCACCTCGCACCCCAAGGATCTTGCCGAGGAGGTCATCGCGGCTTTCGGGGAGCTGCCCAACCTGTGCCCCAGCCTGCATCTGCCTGTTCAGTCCGGCTCGGACGCGGTGCTTGGACGCATGGGCCGCAAGTACACTGTGGCCCAGTACCTGGCCACGGTTGAGGACCTTCGCCGGGCGCGCCCGGACATCTCCCTCTCCACGGACTTCATTGTGGGCTTTCCCGGGGAGACCGAGGAGGATTTCCAGGCGACACTCGATCTCATGCGCGCCGTGCGGTTCGAGGCGTCGTTCTCCTTCCTGTACAACGACCGCCCCGGCGTGGCCTCGGTCAAGATGGAGCCCAAAATTTCGGACACCGTCAAATCCCGTCGCCTGGCCGAGCTTCAGGCCTTGCAAAAAGGGCAGCAGGAGTCCATGCTGGGGAGCCTGATCGGGACCTGTGCCCAGGTGCTTGTGGACGGGCCGGGCCGATGCAGAGGGTCGGAGCGACCCGCCTGGACGGGGCGTGACGAGGCCGGGCGGACGGTGAACTTCGCCGCCCCGTCCGAACCGGACCTCACCGGCCGCATCGTCCCCGTGCATATCACCGAAGCCAAGAAGCATTCCCTCTGGGGGGAGGCATTGCCATGATCGAAATGAAAGTGTTCGGCCTGGCCCTGGACGAGGACACCCAGGCCCCGGTGCTCATCCTCAAGGACACCGAGGACAAGTCCACCCTGCCCATCTGGATCGGAGCCATGGAGGCCATGGCCATCTCCCTGACCCTGAACGACGTGAAGCTCCCCAGGCCCATGACCCACGACCTGCTGCTTACCACCATCGAACGCATGGGCGGAGTGGTGCGCGTGATCTCCATCACGGAGCTGCGCGAGGGCACCTTCTACGCGGTCATTTCCGTGGACCGGGCCGGGACCATGATCGAGATCGACGCACGGCCCTCCGACGCCGTGGCCTTGGCCTTAAGGGCCGGTGCGTCCATCCTGGTGGACCCCAAGGTCATGAAGGCCCTGAGCGTGCAGGGGCCCAAAGCCGGCACCGGGGGCGAAGACAAGTGGGCGGACATCCTGGACAGATTCAACCCCGACGAAACCAAATACAAGATGTGAGGGAGCCGTGATCGACCTGCACACCCACACCACCTTCTCCGACGGGGAGCTGATCCCGGCCGAGCTGGCGCGGCGGGCCGCCAAGGCCGGGTACAAGGGACTGGCCATCACGGACCACGCCGACCCCTCCAACATGTACCTGATCATCGAAAACCTCCTGCGTTTCGCCGCCGAAACCGGCCCTTACCTGGACCTCAATCTGGTTGTGGGCGTGGAGCTGACCCACATTCCGCCGCCGCTCATCCCCGGGCTCATCATCGAGGCCCGTCGGGCCGGGGCCATGGTGGTGGTGGTGCACGGCGAGACTATCTCGGAACCCGTGCTCCGGGGCACCAACCTGGCCGCCATCGAGGGCGGCGCGGATGTGCTGGCCCACCCCGGCCTCATCACCGGGGAGGAGGCCAGCCTGGCCGCCGAGAAGGGCGTGTACCTGGAAATCACCACCCGAAAAGGGCACGCCCTGACCAACGGCCACGTGGCGGCCATGGCCCGCGCGAGCGGCGCCCGCCTGGTGATCGACAACGACGCCCACGCCCCCGGCGACCTGGTCTCCCAGGACATGCGGCGCATGGTCGCTCTGGGCGCCGGGCTGACCTTCGAGGAGCACCGCCAGGCCGAACAGAACGCCCAGGAGATCATGAGCCGGTTGCTGCTCAAGCGGTAGGACAGGCGGGGTGCCGGTCGTTTGCGCCGGTTGACCCGCCCCCCGGGCCATGGCACCACACGGGCCATGCGAACCACGCGCCTCTTCTTCCCCTGTCTCCTGGCCCTGCTTCTGGTCGCTTCCCCCGCCTTCGCGGACAAAGCCTCCGACCTCGAACTTTTACGCCGCTGCTACCCTGAGGCCGTGAAAAGTGTGGAGCCGGACGGGCTCACCCTCTCGGACGGAGTGCACCTGGTGTACGACGACGGCCGGATCAAGGACGAGGAAACCGCCCTGGAAGACCCGGACCTGAAGGACATGCTGGCCCAGCCCTATCCACTGGCCCGGGTGTCGGCTGAACCGGCCCCCGGCTTCCATCCCGGGCGCAGGCGCGTGGTCGCTTTTTTCAAAGCGGTCTACGGCCACGACGCCCAGGAGGTGAAAGCCAACCTGGAGCCGGTCCGATTCCTGAACACCACGGTGCTCTTCAATGCCCGCAACGGCGCGGCCAAGGCCCTGGAGGCCGTTGGGCGTGAGCTGGAGCCCTTGCTCGCCGCTCATCCCGAGTTCAGAGACCGCCTCCTGCCGGTCAGCGGCACCTTCGCCTGGCGGTCCATCGCGGGCACGGACCGCGTCTCTATGCACAGCTTCGGCGCGGCCATCGACCTCAATGCCAGACGCAACGGCTACTGGCGATGGTACAAGGGGAGCGACCCCCTGGGCCAGCGCACCTCATTCCCCCCCGAGGTGGTGGAGGTGTTCGAGCGCCACGGCTTCGTCTGGGGCGGCAAGTGGAAAGAGTTCGACATCATGCACTTCGAATACCGCCCCGAACTGATCGCCAAAGCCCGCAACAGCGCGCCCTAGAGGCTCCGGACGCGATTGCGGGGCCTGGCCGTTCATGCTAAAATCCCCTCCAATTTGCCACTTTTGGCTAGAAATGCAGACAGAGGAGCAGGCATGAAACGGTTTCTCTCCCTGATGGCAGTTGCCGTCATCGCGTTCAGCGCGTTCACCGCCTCGGCCGCCCAGGCCAAGCCCCTGGTGATCTCCATCACCCAGATCGTGGAGCACCCTGCCCTGGACAACGCCCGCAAGGGCTTCATGGATGGGCTCAAGGAACTGGGCGTGGACGCCAAGTACAACGTGCACATCGCCCAGGGCAACGCAGCCACCAACGTGCAGATCGCAGACCAGATGCTCGATGAAAATCCCGACCTGGTGCTGGCCATCGCCACCCCCGGCGCGCAGGTCAGCGCCCAGAAGATCAAGGACATCCCGGTGCTGTTCACCGCCGTGTCCGACCCTGTTGGCGCGGGTCTGGTGAAGACCATGGACGCCCCCGGCGGCAACCTGACCGGTATGACCGACATGCCCCCCGTGGCCAAGCAGCTGGAACTGATCAAGACCATCCTGCCCAAGGTAGCCAAGCTCGGCGTCGTCTACAACGCGGGCGAGGCCAACTCCGTGAGCCAGGTGGACGCCGTCAAAGCCGCCGCCGCCAAGCTGGGCATCACGGTGGTGGAGGCCACCGTGGCCAACTCCGGAGGCGTGTACCAGGCCGCCAAGAGCCTGGTGGGCGTCTGCGACGCCGTGTACATCCCCCTGGACAACACCGTGGTCTCGGCCTTCGAATCCCTGGTGAAGGTCTGCGAGGAGAACAAGCTGCCGCTGTTCAGCTCGGACAACGAGTCCGTGGCTAAGGGCGCCATCGCCGCCCTGGCGGTGGACTATTACGCCATGGGCAAGCAGACCGCCGCCATGGCCAAGAAGATCCTGGACGGGGCCAAACCCGCCACCATGCCGGTGGAGAGCCTCACGAACCTGGACGTGCACCTGAACCTGAAGGCCGCAGCCGCCCAGGGCGTCACCGTGCCGGAGGACGTCATCAAGAGCGCCAAGAAGAAGTACGAATAGGTTACCTGAAGATTTCAGGGGCGGACAAAGGTCCGCCCCCCCAATTTGAAAGAGGTGCCCTCCGATGTCCAAGACGCGTGACTATTCCATCAATCTCGACAACAAGTTCGGAATGTTGCAGCGTATCGACGTCCCCGGCCTGGCCTCCCAGGTGAAGGACAAGTGGTTCAACCAGACCCTTACCCAGGTCAATGATTGCGTCGTGCGCCTGGGCGTATTCGAGCCCGGGGATTTCCACTGGCACAAGCATGACGTCGAGGACGAGTTCTTCTTTGTTCTCGAAGGAAGCCTGCATATCGATCTGGAACACGAGAGCGTCACGCTCTTCGCGTTTCAGGGCTTCACCGTCCCCAAGGGGGTGATGCACAGAACCCGCGCTCCGGAACGGACTATGATCCTGATGATGGAAGGAGCCGGAGTGGTTCCCACAGGCGACGAATAGCCCCCCGGGCCAACGCCTGACATTGTCTTCCGCCGAGACGGGTGAACGCCTTTACAAACCCGCTGTTTCGGGGCACACCACCGGGGTTTCACGGCCTCTCCGGCCGACTCCTGGAGCAACTGCCAACATGTCCTTCTACGCTTTCATCGGCGCGCTCGAACAGGGCTTCGTCTTCGGTCTGATGGTGCTGGGGGTGTATCTCACCTTCCGCATCCTGGATTTTCCCGACCTGACCGTGGACGGTTCCCTGCCGCTGGGCGCGGCCGTTTCCTCGGTGTGCATCGGCGCGGGCATGAACCCCTACCTGTCGCTCGTCCCGGCCACGCTGGCCGGGTTCTGCGCCGGGGCGGTCACGGGACTCCTCAACACCAGGCTCAAAATCCTGCACCTGCTGTCCTCGATCCTGACCATGATCGCGCTTTATTCCATCAACATCCGCATCATGGGCCGACCCAACTTCACCCTGCTGGGCAAACCCACGGTGCTCGACCCCCTGGCCGCCCTGGGGATGCCTTCCTTCATGGCCGCGCCCGCACTGTTCGCCCTGGTGACCTGCCTGGCAGCCGCTGGCCTCATCTGGTTCACCCGCACGGAGCTCGGCCAGGCCATGTTGGCCACCGGGGACAATCCACGCATGATCACGGCGTTGGGGGTGAACACCGGCAACATGATCGTGCTCGGCGTGGGTCTGTCCAACGCGCTGGTGGCCCTGTGCGGGGCGCTGGTGGCCCAGAACCAGGGCTCGGCGGACGTGAACATGGGGGTGGGCACCATCGTGGCCGGGCTGGCCTCGGTGATCATCGGCGAGACCCTGCTCGGCAAGGGGGGCGTCGCCCGGATGATCCTGGCTGCGGTGCTGGGCTCGGTGGCTTACCGCCTGGCCATCGCTCTGGCCCTGTCGCTCAAGGTGGGGAGCTTCTCCTTCGCTCCCAGTGACCTGAACCTGATCACCGCGGTGGTGGTGGTGGCCGCGCTGACGGCGCCCAGGCTCAAAGCTTCCAGGCTGTGGGTCAGGCCCGGCAAGGCGGCCGGCTGATGCTAGCGCTCAAAGGGATCACCAAACGTTTCCACCCGGGGACGGTGAGCGAGGTCCTGGCCCTGGACGGGGTGGACCTGGACATCCGCCAGGGTGACTTCATCACGGTCATCGGCTCCAACGGCGCGGGCAAATCCACCACGCTCAACTGCGTGGCGGGCTGTTTCTTCCCGGACACGGGCAGCATCACTCTGGACGGTCAGGACGTCACCGCCTGGCCGGAACACCGGCGGGCCCGGTTCATCGGCCGGGTTTTCCAGGACCCGCTCATGGGTTCGGCCGCCTCCTTGTCCCTTGAGGAGAACCTGGCCCTGGCCGACCGAAGGGGCAAGGGACGGGGGCTTTCGGCCGGAGTGAAGTCCCGCGACCGGGAGCGGTACCGCGAGCTGCTCGCGCGCATCGGCCTCGGGTTGGAAGACAGGCTTAAGGACAAGGTGGGGCTTTTGTCCGGCGGGCAGCGCCAGTCGCTGACCATGGTCATGGCCACCATGGTCCGCCCGGAAATCCTGCTGCTGGACGAGCACACGGCGGCCCTGGACCCCAAGACGGCCGGGCACGTGCTGGAACTCACCCAGAGGCTGGTGGAGTCCGAAAAGCTGACCACCCTCATGGTCACCCACAACATGAACCACGCCCTCAAGCTGGGCAACCGCCTGATCATGATGCACCAGGGTCGGGTGATCCTGGACATCGCGGGCGAACGCAAAAGCGGCTTCAACGTCGAGGATCTGCTGGAACGCTTCTATACCCTCAGGGGGGAGGCGTTCTCTTCGGATAAGATGCTCCTGGTTTAACGATACCGCAACTCCAAACAAAAGAAGGTCCCTGATGGAAATCACCCTCTGCCTGATCAAGCCCGACGCCGTCCGCCGCAACCTCATCGGCGGGATCCTGTTCATGATCGAGAAGGCCGGACTCAGGGTCGTGGCCATGAAGATGCTCAAGCTGGACAAGCCCTTGGCCGAGGGCTTCTACCACGTGCACAAGGAGCGCCCCTTCTTCGGCGAACTCACCGAATACATGGCCTCCGGCCCCATCGTGGCCGTGGTCCTGGCTGGTGACGACGCCATCAAACGCTACCGCGACCTCATGGGCGCCACCGACCCGGCCCAGGCCGCCGACGGCACCATCCGCAAGGTGTATGCCATCAACAAGGGGGAAAACTCCGTGCATGGCTCCGACGCCACTGAAACCGCCGCCTTCGAAATCTCCTACTTCTTCAACGCCACGGAACTGGTGGGGTGACGCCATGAGCCCGACCGTCTCCTTCATTGGCACGGGCAACATGGGCGCAGCCCTGATCAAGGGCCTGTCCAGCCTGAAGTCCATGAAGCTCGTGGGCTTCGACGTGGACCGTGAGAAGCTTAACGTCCTGTGCGTTGAGTGCGGCATCCAGGCCGCCGCGACCATGCAGGAGGCCGTGTCCCTGGCCGATTACGTCATCCTGTGCGTCAAGCCTCAGATGATGAAGGCGGTCCTAGCCGATGTGCGCCCCGCGCTTGCCCCCGGCAAGTGCGTCATCTCCATCGCGGCCGGGGTCACGAAGGCCCAACTGGCGGATTGGAGCGGACACGTCTGTCCGGTGGTGCGGGTCATGCCCAACACCCCGGCCCTGGTGGGCGGAGGCGTCTCGGCCGTGTGCCTGGACGACCCGGACCTGACCGAGGAGCACAGGGATTTGGTGCAGCGGATCTTCTCCACCGTGGGCAGCGTCCACGTGCTGGAGGAGAAGACCTTCGACGCCTTTACCGCCGTGGCCGGAAGCGGTCCGGCTTACGTGTTCTACTTCATGGAGGCCCTGATCGAGGCCGCCGTGGCCGCCGGGCTGCCAAGGCCCCTGGCCACGGAGATCGTGGGCGACCTCTTCCGGGGATCAACCCTGCTAGCCCGCGAAAGCCGGACCCATGTGAGCCTGCTCCGGGAGATGGTCACCTCCCCAGCCGGGACCACCAGCGCCGCGCTTATCCATTTGGACCGCCAGGCGGTGCGCGCGGCCATCGTTGACGCGGTACTTGCCGCCAAGAAGCGGAGCGAGGAGCTGGGGGCGTAAGCGCTCCCCCGGATCACGCAATTCAAAAAGGGCCGATCCCTTAAGGATCGGCCCTTTTTCGCTGCCTCGCGCGGTTTACGCGCCATCGTCCGGGCGACTCCCCGTGGAAAACCGGCACACGGGACACGGGACCAGGCCCTTCTCCCGTCACTGACCCTCGAAAACTTCCCGAGCGGCCGACAATGCGTTGAGGGCCGCCGGAAATCCTGCATACCCCGCCATCTGAATGAGTACTTCCACGATCTCTGCCCGCTCGATCCCCACTGCGAGTCCAGCCGATAGGTGCACCTTGAGCTGTGGCCGCATGGTTCCGCTCGCCGCCGCCACGGCGATCATGGTGATTTCCTTGTGCCGCGGGGACAGCACTTGCCGCGCGATTATGTCCCCATAGGAAAAATCCAGAATGAATTCACCTAGCGCCGGCGCGATGTCGGCAAGCGATTCGAGAACCGCACGGCCCGCACCCTTGCTGGTGGCCTCAAGCGCCGCCAGTCCGCGTTCGCGTCGGGAAGTCTGGTCCGCATACGGTTTCACCGGACCGGGCTTCACCCCCCTGTCCGCAAAGACCTCTCCGGCCACCGCCAAGGCATTCAGACCGGCGGGGAAGCCCGCGAACACCACGACCAGATAGATGATCTCCACGATCTCCTCCGGCGTGACCCCCACCATGAGCGCGGCCCCGATGTGGAAGCGCAGCTGCTCCCTTACCCCGCCCATGGCCGCCAGGGCCGCCACCGTGGCTGTCTGGCGCGACTTCAGATCCAGGCCGGGTCTGGACAGCACCTCACCGTACCCGAAAGAAATAACCAAACGGGCCATGTCCGGGGCGATACCAGCCAACCCTGCCGTCAAGGCCTCGGGCTGGCCGGGCGCCATCGCGGACAGCAGTTCCCATCCCTTTTCAAAATCCGTCCGGTCCATATCCGCCTCCTTGCGAACCGCGATGCGGCTTGATCTATTATGCTGCACGGAGAGTACATCGCCCGAGACGACATGGAAAATATCATTATTCATTCATATTGAGCGGTGCCCAAGCACACGGTGCTCTCGCTTGTGGCCGCTTAATCGGGAGCGGCGCTCGTCCCCGAGTCGGCCATGATTTGGAGAAGAAGGGGGGGGTACGTATCAGGCGGATCGACGACGAATTGCCACCTGGGGATTGCCGTCGACTTGCCGAAACGGACGCATCCAGCCGTGCGGGGGTTGCTGGCGCCGTCCAGGATATGCGGAGAATTGTCAATAACCCGCGCCGATGGCCGGAAATGATCAGACCACGAGCGGTAAAAAACGCCCCCCACCGGCCTTCGCCGGGGGGGGTGTTCGTCTGGACCAGTCCAGGCTAAGCCGTTTTGACCACGTTGGTGGCTTTCATCCCACGCTCGCCGGTCACCATCTCAAATTCGACTCTCTCCCCTTCCCGGAGCGTGCGGAAACCCTCGCCCTGGATGGTGGAGTAATGGACGAAGATGTCCTCTTCACCCTCGCGGGTGATGAAGCCGTAACCCTTCTTGTCACTAAACCATTTCACGGTACCTTCCAGCGCCATGACCTTCTCCCTCCTTGAAAAAAACTTCTGCTTTCCTATTTCCTTCTTTGGGGGGAAAAGGTCAAGTAAAGAGAGGGAGGGTTTCACGAAAAAAAGCCGAAAATCATCCACACTGCGGCTAATAGAAACAGTATTATACCAAATTTAGCATAATAAATCAGTTTTATAATGATGGAAAAGCGTCTCTGGTCCCAGTTTATGCCGGCCGGGCCGAGCAGCGGTTTTTCCACCTCCCGGCCGAAGTAGACCGTCCGCCCCCCCATGGAGGCCCCGCAGAGCCAGGCGGCCGCGGCCATGGGCCAACCCGCGTTGGGGCTGGCCATGGTGCGGGCGTCACGCCCGAGATGTGCCCAGGCGAGCCTGGCGGGCAGCCCCAGGGCTAGGCCGGCCAGCAGCAGGGAACAGGCCGCCAGCCGGGCCGGCAGGAAGGCCAGCAGGTCGTCCGCCCGGGCGCAGGCCCAACCTAAATCCTTGAACCGCTCGGTCTTGTAGCCCCACATGGAATCCATGGTGGAGACCGTCTTGTAGAGCCACAGGAGCGGCGCCCCGCCCAGACAGAGGAAAAAGAGCGGGGCCACGAAGGCGTCGCAGTAGTTCTCGCTGACGGTTTCGGCCAGGGTGCGCCACAACCCCGGCTCGTCAAGGGCGGCGGTGTCCCGGCTGACCAGGAAGGAAAGCTCCCGGCGGGCGTCCGCGAGGCGGCCGGCAGTAAGGAGCCTGGAGACCTTGCGGGCCTCGCGCACGAGTTGCCCCAGGGCCAGGCCGGCAAAGGCCAGGTACAGGGAGAACAGCCAGCCAAGGCCGGGCAAGCGGATGAGAAGGGAAACGGCGGTGTAGACGCCGAGGCTCAGGGATATGGTGACGAGAAGACCGTAGAGACGCTTGGAAACCGGGGCTGCGCCCCAGCCCCCCTCGATGGAGGATGGTGTCGATTGGATGGGGGCCTCCAGGCGGTCGAGCGCCCAGCCGATGAGGCGGACCGGGTGCGGCCAGCCGTATGGGTCGCCCAGGGCCATGTCCAGGGCGAAGGCCGCCAGGGGGAGAAAGGGGGAGTAGTCCATACAGACGAGGGGAGGATGCCCTGGACACGCCGACCGCGTCAAGCCGCGAACAGGATCGGGATGACGCTCCTTTTAGACCAGGTTAGCACCGGACAGTTGGAGCGGTCGGGATCCCTGGCGCGGGGCGTCAGGCGTCTCGACCCGGCAGGGCATTGGTGGCCCTGAGGGCCTCGTAGAGAAGGACCGAGGCGGCGTTGGCGATGTTAAGGGAGCGCACGCAGCCCCAGATGGGAATGCGCACCAGGTGGGGCTGGCCGGCAAGGAGCGCCTCGGGCAGGCCGGTGCTCTCGGACCCCAGCACGATGGCATCGTCAGGAGTGTAGGAGAAGAGGTGGTAATCCGTGCCGATGATGCCCCGGTTGCCGGAGGAGGTGAACACCAGCCGACCGGGGCCGGCCCCGTCCAGGTAGGCCCTCCAGTCGGGCCAGACCGAGAGCTTCACGTGCGGCCAGTAGTCCAGCCCGGCGCGTTTCAGGTAGCGGTCCGTGAGCTTGAAGCCCAGGGGCTCGATCAGGTGCAGGGGGGTGTCGGTGGCCGCGCAGAGCCTGGCGATTGAGCCGGTGTTTTGGGGGATTTCAGGGGCGTGGAGGACGATTTGTATCATACTGAAAAAGCCCCGCTTTCGCGGGGCTTCGTGGTTCCGGTGGTGGGCGATCGGGGATTTGAACCCCGGACTTCCACCGTGTGAAGATGGCACTCTAACCGCTGAGTTAACCGCCCGAGGGGACGTAGATAGTGAAAGCAGGCCTGCTTGGCAAGTAATTTTTTTTAACCGTCCGCCTTTTCACTTCCCCGACAGCCGGGCACCGGGGGGAGCGTTGGGCGGTCGCCACAAATTCCCCCCTGAGCCGGTCCCTTTTCGGGATTGATTCCCAGGAGGCTTTGAGGCAGGAAGAGCCCGGGGGAACCCCCGCCACATCACGTCAACAAAGGTCAACCCATGCGACTTCTCGTCACCGGCGGGTGCGGATTCATCGGCACCAATTTCGTGTACATGATGCTCGAGAAGCATCCGGACCTGGTCATCGTCAACCTGGACAAACTGACCTACGCCGGAAATCGCTTCAACCTGCTGCCCATCGAGAAGGAGCTCGGCGGCAAGCGCTACCACTTCGTGCACGGCGATATCGCCAACGCCGAACTGGTGGCCCATCTCATCACCAGCCACCAGATCGACGCCGTGGTGAACTTCGCAGCCGAGTCCCACGTGGACCGTTCCATCGCCGACTGCAATCCCTTCATCGTCACCAACGTCCTGGGAACCCAGGTGCTCCTGGACACCGCGCGCCGCCTGGGAGTGCCCAAGTTCGTGCACGTCTCCACGGACGAGGTCTACGGCACTCTCGGCCCCTCGGGTAAATTCACCGAGGAGACCCCGCTCGCGCCCAACAGCCCCTACTCCGCCTCCAAGGCCGCGGCCGACCTCCTGTGCCGGGCCTTCTACGAAACCCACGGCTTCCAGGTGACCATCACCCGATGCTCCAACAACTACGGGCCTTACCAGTTCCCTGAGAAACTTATCCCGCTCATGATCATGAAGGCCGCACGCGGCGAGTCCCTGCCGGTGTACGGCGACGGTCGGAACGTGCGCGACTGGATCCACGTCCGGGACCACTGCCGGGGCGTGGAACTGGCACTCTTCAAGGGCAAGCCCGGACAGGCCTACAACTTCGGCGGCAACGCCGAGAAGCCCAACATCGAGGTGGTCAAGACCATTCTGGCCGCCCTCAAGCAGCCCGAGGACCTGATCACCTACGTCAAGGACCGCCCCGGCCACGACCGCCGCTACGCCATGGACTACTCGCTGGCCAGCCGGGAACTGGGCTTCGAACCGGAGTACACCTTCGAGCGCGGCATCGCCGAGACCCTGGCATGGTACAAGGCCAACTCCGCCTGGCTGGAGCAGGTACAAAGCGGCGCGTACCTGGCCTTCATGGACAAATGGTACGGGGAGCGCAAATGAACAGACGCGTCGCGGTGCTGGGTGGACGGACCGGGCTTTTGGGCGTGCCCCTGGCCAAAGCCTTCGAGGCCGGCGGTTTCGAAACGGAACCCCTGGGCCGCGCCGACTTCGACATCTGCGACTCCAAGGCCATGGGCGCCTTCCTGGACGATTTTCAACCGGACTGGCTGGTCAACGCCGTGGCCTATACCGCGGTGGACAAGGCCGAGGACGAGCCCACGCAGGCCGCGAGCCTCAACCGGGGCCTGCCCGCCATGCTGGGCAGGCTGTGCGCGGACCGCAAGGTGGGCCTGTTCCACTTCAGCACGGACTTCGTCTTCGACGGCAAGAAGAACACCCCCTACACCGAGGACGACCCGGTGAACCCCCTTTGCGTCTACGGCCAGACCAAACTCGACGGCGAGAAGGCCCTCCTGGCGCTGAACCACCCCCGCCTGACCATCGCCCGGGTGGCTTGGCTGTTCGGCCCGGGCAAGAAGAACTTCGTACGCACCATCCTCAACCTGGCCAGGGAGCGCAGCGAACTGAAGGTGGTCCACGACCAGATAGGCTCTCCCTCCTGCACCCTGGACCTGGCCGAATACACGGTGGCCCTGGTCAAGGCCGGAGCCACCGGGCTCTTCCACCTGGCCAACGCGGGCCGAGCCAGCTGGTGCGAACTGGCCTGCGAGGCTGTGTCCGCCGCCGGGTACGAGTGCCAGGTGCTGCCCATCACCAGCGCCGAATATCCCCTTAAGGCCCCCCGCCCGGCCTACTCCGTGCTGGACACCTCAAAATTCACCCAGGCCACCGGCGTCTCCCCCAGACCCTGGGTGCAGCCCCTCAGAGAGTACGTCTACGCGGAGATGGCGGCGGAAGCGGCAGACTAGCAGCCTGCGTGTTTTTTTTAGCGGACTGCTCGGCAGCTGGTCGATGCTAAGGCTCAATACTCGAAAACCTTTTTCGGCAAGGTGACCAGCCACAGCCGGGGCGTCTCCCGGGTGGGCCAGATGCAGAAGGACGTCTTGGTTGGCTGGCCGTCCATGCTGAGCGTCCCGTCCGGCGCCAAGAGGTAGCGCCTGGGGTCCAACACGGGCTTGCCGTCCGGCCCCGTGGCGAAGTCGGCGATTTTCTCCTGAAGCCCGAAGCCGTGGCCGCCCATGATGGCCAGGGTGCGCCCGTCCGAAAGTAGGGTCACGCTCTCGGCCAGAGCCTCGCGGTATCCGGCCTGTTGCAGGTCCAGCACCAGGGTTTTGCGGGCCAGCTGGATGTTTTTCTGCAGCTGGATCTTGTCCGTGACCACCTCCGGGGGCTGACCGGCTTCGTTGTGGACATGGTTGATGTTGCTGGTCCGGGTGAGATCCGCGGCGTATACTAGGCTTCGCGGGTGGCCCTCTTTGTCGATGCCCTGTTCCAGGACCAGAAGGTGCTTGTCGGCGTAGGCCGCGACTTCGGCCGTGGACACCTGGGCAGGATCGGCGAAGGTCCCGTCGTCGATGGGGTAGGGAAGCTGGCGCACGCGCTCCGTGTCCGGATCCAGTTCGATGATGCGGCTGAAGACGGCGGGCTTGCCGTCCACGGCGAGCACCCCACGCATGATGGTGTACACCTTGCCGCCCGGACTGATGCTCACATCCATGAAGCCCCACCCGGGCCTACGGGTGGCCAGGTAGGACTCCAGGCCCGCCCCGGGTGCGTACATGCGCCGCACCCGGCCGTCTCCGGGGGAGATGCCAACCAGCGCAGGACGGTAGCCGTCGACCAGCCAGAACAGGCCGCTCTTGAAGTCGAAGGCAACGCCTTGCGGGTCGATGCCATTTTCCTCGAATCCGAGACGCGTAAACGAAAGCCCCTGGGGCATTTCCGGGGAGAGAGTTTGGGCCTGGGATGCAGGCGGAAGGCCAAGCGGGATTTCCGGGAGCCCGCCGTTTGCCCCGGGCGCCGTAGGTAGGCCGAGCAGGGGCTGGCCGTCCTTGCCCCGAAGGGGCAGCTCGCCGATGACCTCGACCTTGCCGCCCGAGAGCTTCATGGTCACGATGGACGGATTGAACCCGGGAAGAACAAAGATCGACGAAGGGGCCAGGGCGCACTTGTCCCCGGCTGGCGGAGCGGATGCAGGTCCGGCCGGAGGGACGGGCATGGAACCGGAGGGGGGAATGGACTGCGCGGGCACGGGCGTAGAGCCGGGCGTGGGCCTGGCCGAGTCCCCGATCATGGGGCCGGGCAGCACGGGGCCGCGCCCGGTGAGCGTATGCAGGATCATGCTCCCTCCGGGCTGCCCCTGGTCGCAACTCAGACCGAAGCCCAGACCCGGCGTGAAGCCCCCGGGGAAGAGGGATTTAAGGTTGTCCGGGGCGGGTATCATCATGGAGGCGGGCATGACCACCTCCGAGGCCCGGAGTTCCGAGTCCTGTGCGCGGGCCGGGAGGCAAAACACCGGAAGCGTCCAGGCGGCCAGAACCAGGCGCAAGGCGAAGCGCGCGATCATTCCGGTCTCCTGAGGCTTGAAGTTCAAGCCTTGAAATGTTGAATTTCTATACATAGCCGCTTTAGGATCTTCTGTAAACCGACCCGCACCAGCCAGCTCACCCGAGCAGTCTCGGAAGCGAGTCGAGAGATTCCGGCCTCGCGCCGGGCCTCTTTCCCAGGCCAGGGCCACGAAGGTCGTTACCTTCGCGGCCCACTTTTTTTTCTTGCCTTTCTCCAGGCCTTACTTATTCTTTTCAGTCCATGCCGGACTACTCACAAGATATCGACGACGCCTGCCGTTTCGAAAAGCGTCTGGACTTGCGCCATACCCTGACGTGTCTGATCGAGGACGCTCCGGGGCCGGCGCGCCAGTCAATCCTGCTCCTCCTGGTCTCCATCAAGACCAGCCTGGAAGCCCTGGTCCCGCGCCCGGACCTTAAGAACCTCGACCACCCGGTGCGCGACTGGGGGGAGCTGCTCACTGGGCTCACCGAGGTTCGTCTCGACCTGGACAGGATCAAGTCCTCGCGCTTAGCCAGACTGCGCCACAACACCCCGCATTTCGTGGAGCTGGAGCACCGTTTCGAGCTGCTCAAGCGGGCCTACGAACAGTCCACACTCACCATCGAGATACTCTATGCCCTGATCGCCGCCGGGCAGGAGTTCACCACGGCCGAAGAGGTCCTGGAACAGTCCGGGGAGACCCTCCTGCGCGAGCTGGAAGCCGACCTGTACGTCTGCCGCCTGCGCGACGACGAGGGCAACTGGATCAACGTGGCCGCCAGCGACGCCGAGGAGAAACAGACCCCCATCTTCGTCTGGGCCATGGAGGATTCCCTGCCCAACCACCCGGTGATGCGCGCCGTACACGAGCGCGGCGTGTTCCACGTGCTCTCCAACGACCTGCGCGGCATGGAGCGCGGCGGGGAGTCGGTGGACTGCATGGCCTACCACGAGGGCTACCGCTCCCGCCTGGTCTTCCTCCTGCGTTCTGGCTGCGACGCCCTCTCGGACTGCGAAGCCTTCGGAGCGATCATGCTCTACTCGCACAAGCCCGGCTTTTTCGACCGCTACGACTCGCAATTTCTGGCCGACGCATCCAAGATCATCTCCCTCACCGTGGGCCGCCAGTTGGAGGTGGGCAAGGACGCCCTGGCCAAGGCCGCCGGCGGCATGGCCCACGTGGGCAACAACGTGCTGGGCATCATGATGAACTACAATGCCCTGGTCATGGAGGACTTGGAGCACCTCTCCGGCAAGGTCAAGGACGCCCTCGCCCGCACCCTGCCCGACCGCGACGTGGAGGGGCTGGCCCAGGAGATCCAGAGTCTGCGCCAGCTGCTCATCGCCCTGGACCTGGACCACAAGATCGTCTCCCTCAAGGGAGTGGCCGACGCCATCTGGCGCCTCAAGGCAGCCATTGAAAACCTGCTCTCCCAGGTGAACAAGCCCGTTCTCATGCCCTATGTGCGCGGCGTGGAAGTGCTCGATCTTGAGCCCACCCATGTCCAGTACGACGACCATCGCTCCTGACGCCCGGGGCCGGTCGGCCAGCCTTGACAGCCCACCGCGGCGTTGTTAGCTGTCACCTACTCTCAAGAGGCGACTTCCGACACCATGCGGGACACCCCACTCACCCAGCGCGAGCTCGACGTTCTCACGGCCATCGTGGAGGACTATATCGCCACGGCCCAGCCCGTGGGGTCACGCACCGTGTCCAAGGCCGGGCGGATGAAGCTCTCCCCGGCCACCATACGCAACACCATGGCCGACCTCACGGACCAGGGATTTCTGGAGCAACCGCACACCTCGGCCGGGCGGGTGCCCACGGCCAAGGGTTTCCGGTTCTACCTGGATCAGGTGATGCAGGCCCGAGCCTTGCCCGTGCCGGTCAAGGAGATGATGGCCGCTTCGCTGGGGGAGGCTGGCCTGGAGATCGACGACATCCTGCGCCGGGCTTCCCTGGTTCTGTCCGGAGTGTCCAGGCAGGTGTGCATGGTGTTGGCCCCCAGGCATTCCCTGGCCCGCTGGAGGCAGATCGATTTCGTACTCCTACGCCCCGGGCTGGTCATGGCCATCCTGGTGCTCCAGGGAGGACTGGTGCAGAAGCGCCTGGTGACGGTGGGCCAGGACATCTCCGCCGACAATCTGGTCCACTTCGGCAACTATCTGAACCACCATTTCCAGAACCTCACCGTGGCCGAGGTTCGCAGCCGCATCATCGCCGAAATGGCCGCGGCCGAAAGGGAGCTGTCCGACCTCGCCGGCCGGGCCCTGCACCTGGCCATGGACGCCTTCACCACCAGCGAGGCCCCGAAGATATTCGTGGAGGGCACGCTCAACATCCTGGCCCAGTCCGGGTCCAGCGACGTCGGGGTCATGCGCGAGGTGCTGGGAGCCCTGGAGGACCGCACCCGCCTGCTGGAAGTCCTGGACAGGACCATGGCCGAACACCGGGCCATGGTCGTCCTGGGCGAAGAGGCCCAGGCCAGGGACCTGGCAGGATGCGGACTGGTCTCCTCTCCTTACGGCGGGCAGGGCGCTCCCGTAGGCGCGGTGAGCGTGCTGGGCCCCCTGCGCATGGACTACGCCGAGGTGGTGCCCCTGGTGAACTACACGGCGCAACTCATCACGGCCATGCTCGGAAAGCATTTCTGATCGACGCATTTTCCTCGCGGCCCGACGGCCAACCCAAGCCCACTTCAAGGAGCGACGCATGACGCTTGAAAACGATATCGACCAGACCACCCAACCCTCCGGAGAGGACAAGCCCCTCACCCCCGAGGAGGAGGTCATCCGCCTCAAGCAGGAGGTGGCCGCCGAGGCCGACAGGCGTCTGCGTGCCCTGGCCGAGGCCGACAACCTCAAGAAACGCCTGATCAAGGAAAAAGAGGAGTTCGTGAAGTTCGCCACCGAGAGCGTGCTGGCCGACCTCCTGCCGGTTTTGGACAATCTGGACTTGGCCCTGGCCCACGGTCGGTCCGTCCCAGCCTGCAAGGACGTGGTCCTGGGCGTGGACATGACCCGCAAGGTTTTCCTGGAGATCCTGGCCCGCCACGGCCTGGAGTCCTGCGGTCAGGTAGGCGAGGAGTTCAACCCCGAGGTGCACGAGGCCGTGGGCGTGCAGCCCTGCGCCCCCGGCTCCGCCCCCCTGGCCAACTGCGTCGCCCAGGTCATGCAGTCCGGATACCGCCTGCGCGGCCGGCTGCTGCGTCCCGCCAAGGTGCTCGTGAGCCAGGGTGCCTGACCTCCCTCCTGTCTCGACGTGCCGGAGAAATCGGGCGATGATTTTAGGAGGCGGCCACGGGAACCCCTGCTGCCCTCATCGAACGGCCGGGAGAGGACCGCGTGAGCAATCCGAAAACAAACACTTTTTTGGGAGCCCCCCCTTTACAGTTCCCAAATCTGCCTTATAGTCGGGACCTGACCGCGCCCGTTCGAGACGGGCGCGTCTCATGTCGTAAACTCTATGTCGTAAACTCTCCGGTTCCCTCGCGACACCGGCTGACTTCCACCCCCTGAAGGAGGAACGCATTCAATGGGCAAGATCATAGGGATCGATCTCGGCACGACCAACTCGTGCGTATACGTCATGGAGGGTAAGGACCCGAAGTGCATCACCAACCCCGAAGGCGGACGCACTACCCCCTCCATCGTAGCCTTCACCAAGGAGCGCCTTGTGGGCGAGATCGCCAAGCGCCAAGCCATCACCAACCCCGAGCGCACAATTTTCGCCGTGAAGCGCCTCATGGGCCGCTCGTTCAGTGCTCCCGAGGTGGCCGAATGGCTTAAGCACTGCCCCTACAAGATCGTGTCCGGAGCAAACGGCGACGCCGCCATCGAGGTGGACGGCAAGCGTTACTCCGCGCCTGAGATATCGGCCATGATCCTGGGCAAACTGAAGAGCGACGCCGAGGCCTATCTCGGCGAGACGGTCACCGAGGCGGTCATCACCGTCCCCGCCTATTTCAACGACTCCCAGCGCCAGGCCACCAAGGACGCCGGGCGCATCGCCGGGCTGGAAGTCAAGCGCATCATCAACGAGCCCACCGCAGCCTCCCTGGCCTACGGGTTCGACAAGAAGGCCAACGAGAAGATCGCCGTGTTCGACCTGGGCGGGGGCACCTTCGACATCTCCATCCTGGAAGTGGGCGACAACGTCGTGGAAGTGCGCGCCACCAACGGCGACACCTTCCTGGGCGGCGAGGACTTCGACCACAGGGTCATCCAGTACCTGGTGGACGAGTTCAAGCGCGAGAACGGCATCGACCTCTCCCAGGACCGCATGGCCCTGCAACGCCTCAAAGAGTCCGCGGAGAAGGCCAAGAAGGAACTCTCCACCGCCATGGAGACCGAGGTCAACCTGCCCTTCATCACCGCCGACGCCAACGGCCCCAAGCACATGATGGTCAAGCTTTCGCGCGGCAAGCTGGAGAAGCTGGTGGAGGACCTGATCGAGCGCACCGTGGGCCCCTGCAAGAAGGCCCTGGCCGACGCCGGACTCAGCGCCGCCGAGATTGACGAGGTGGTCCTGGTGGGCGGCATGACCCGCATGCCCATGGTGGCCCAGAAGGTGAAGGAGCTTTTCGGCAAGGAGCCCAACCGCTCCATGAACCCCGACGAGGTGGTGGCCATGGGCGCGGCCATCCAGGGCGGCATCCTGACCGGCGACGTCAAGGACGTGCTGCTCCTGGACGTGACCCCGCTGTCCCTGGGCATCGAGACCCTGGGTGGCGTGTTCACCAAGCTCATCGACCGCAACACCACCATCCCCACTCGCAAGTCCCAGGTGTTCACCACCGCCGCCGACAACCAGCCCTCGGTGTCCATCCACGTCATGCAGGGTGAACGCCCCATGGCCGCCGACAACATGACCCTGGGCCGCTTCGAGCTGACAGGCCTGCCCGCCGCCCAGCGCGGCGTGCCCCAGATCGAGGTCGGCTTCGACATCGACGCCAACGGCATCGTGAACGTGTCCGCCAAGGACACCGCCACCGGCAAGCAGCAGTCCATCCAGATCACCGCCTCCTCCGGCATGTCCGAGGCCGAGATCCAGCGTCTGATCAAGGACGCCGAGTCCCACGCCTCCGACGACAAGAAGAAGCAGGAGACCATCGAGGCCAGAAACCACGCCGACACCCTGGTCTACACCACCGAGAAGAGCCTGCGCGACCTGGGCGACAAGGTGGACGCCGTGACCAAGGGGGAGATCGAGGCCAAGTGCGAGAACCTCAAGGAGCTCATGAAGGGCGAGGACGCCGAGGCCATCAAGAAAGGCACCGAGGAACTCTCCCAGGTGGCCCACAAGCTGGCCGAGAAGCTCTACCAGCAGCAGGGCGGCCCCGAGGCCGGCGGCCACGGCGGCCCTGGCGAAGGCGCTCCTGGCGGACACCCCGGCGGACACGGCAAGGACGAAGACGTAGTGGACGCGGACTACACCGAAGTGAAGTAGCGACAAGCCACGACGAGCGATATGCGAGAGCCCGGCCGGAGAAACCCGGCCGGGCTCTTTATTCATGCGAGGGAGAATGCCTCGCGGGTTTTACTCCACGTGTTTAGTACGTATTGGCCAGGCAGACCCAGCCCACCTTGCCGGTGCCGACCACTTCCACATTGGCCCAGCCATCGCCGTCGTTCCACAGGATCTTGAGCTGCTGCCCAATGGGCATCTTCTCGATGATGCCGGCGTACGTCCCCTGGCACTCGCGCAGGGGCAGGTCGGTGAATCCGGCCCGCACCGTCTGGCCGGTGCCCATCCCCATCATCCCGGCCATGGCCGGAATGACGCTGAAAGCGGTCAACGCGATGCCCAGCAGGGCGCCGATCATCCAATTGCGCTTGGTTTTCATGACGAACTCCTCGAGTTGAAGGTTGAACGCCACAGCCAGGGCGCGGAAACTACGAAGCCTGCCAACGCCGCGCCGGCCGGTATCCTCCGGCGGTAAAGGCGAGGCGCGCGCCGGAACAAGAAAGAACAAACACCGATGCTCATGGCCGCCTCACCGAAAACGGAAACCCATACCTCTTATTCTTTCATCGATTCGTCCGGGAATGTCAACGATGATCGTCGTTATTGATGGCGAACGAACGCAGGCCGCTTTGATGGCCGTAAGGGACTGGTAGTGGACCTGGTTGAGCACGAAAGTCTCCACCAGTTGGGCCTGGACGATCGGGGCCGTGATCCGCACCAAGGGCTCGCCCGGGAATACCACCGTGCCCTCGGGCATGGCGCTCACGTCGCCGGTGAAACGCAGTTCCCCCAGAAGCCCCAGGAATTCCTCCGGGAAAAGACCAAGCCCCCGCAGATAGGACAGGTCCTCTTCAGTGAAGCGCAGACCTCCAGATACTCCAGCACGTCCGCCAATCCGGCGGCCAGGACGAAGGATCGCGCCTGGGGCATGCGGCGGAAGAACAGTTCGAAGACCGCCGTCTCGTTCATGGCTCCGCTCAGGTAGGCCCAGGCCATGGTCAGCTCATAGAGATCGGTGAACAGGGAGGAACGCAGAGGATTGTCCAGGGCGGAACGGGTGGGCGTGTTCATTCTTCGATGATCGCCCCGGCCCGCCGCATCTCCTCCATGGCCAGTTTGCCGGAGACCGGACTGAGCGGACGGGTGGCGCTCGCGACGACATGGGTCTCGAAGCCGTGCTCCAGGGCGTCCAGCACCGTGGCCTTGACGAACACGTCCTGGGCCAGGCCGCACACGAAAACCCGTTTTACGCCGACTTCGCGCAGCTCCGCGGCCAGGGACGTGCCCTCGAAATCGGAATACGGATCCAGGTCCGGGCGGTCACCCTTGGTGACCATCTTGAACCCTCCGGGCAGTTCGAGGCCCAAGTGGAAAGCAGCCCCTTGCGTATGCTGGACGCAGTGGGCCGGCCACGGTCCGCCGTTCTCCTTGAAGCTTGCGTGGTCCGCCGGATGCCAGTCCCGGGAGGCAACCACCTGGGCATGGCCAAGGCCTGCCGCCTTGACCCAGTGGTTGATCACCGGCACCACGGCGTCGCCGTCCGGCACGGGCAGTTTCCAGTCGGGCATGAAATCGTTCTGGACGTCGACGATGATGAGGGCGTCCTCGGGGGTGAACTGCGCTTCCATGTCCGCTCCTTGGGGTCCGCTCCTTGGGGTCCGCTCCTTGGGGATGTGGCGTGGCGGCCGTTCGGGGAACGGCGGCCATCGATTAAGAATACCCCCCTCCGAGGTTTTGGTCCACAAAGAAACGTAATGACAGACGAGCGCGCCAGTGCGGCGGGGGTGACCTCAAGCGGAGGCGATGCCCAAGACGCAAGTCACCGGCGGGCGCGCGGCACGGTTGCGGCCCAGGCCGCACTGCCGAGCGCGACCGCGCCCAGCAGCCACCGGTTGAGCACGGCCAGCGGTATGCCGGAAAGACCGAGCCCGTCCCGGACCAGCGCGGCAGGCAGGACCGCGAGGCTGTCTGGGTCTAAGCCCCCGGCAGCCAGAAAAAGGAAGGCCAGCACTGCCTGGGCGGCGAGGACCGACCGGCCCCCGGGCCAAGGCCGCCCCCTGGCCCCCCTGCCCCCGAAGACCGCCAGAGCCAGGGCGCACGCCGGAATCAAGAGTCCGGTCTTGACCCGCATTTCCAGCCAGACAAACCTGCTCAAGACCAGCGACAGGAAAAGCCCGGCCAGTGCCCCGGCGTACAGGCGGGCGGCCAGGGACAAAAGCGCGCCTCCCGGGAGAGCCCGGCCGCCGTCCGTCCCCGGACCCGGGCGCCCTCCTGGGGGCATGGGCTTCATGTGCCCCACGCTGTTACTTCTTCACTCGAATGGTGATGGCCACCGGGGTCCCGTCGGCGGGCAGCACGTCCTTGTTGCCGGTGAAGGCCACCTCGTGGCGCGTCTCAACGGCCCCGTAAGTGTAGGTGGCGTTGCTGGAAATGCCTACCGGGCAGCTGTCCAGGCAAATGAGGCAGCCTGTGTTCTTGTCCAGGGAGGTGGCCAGATTGCCGCCGAAACGGATGACGATAGGTTTGCCGTTGCTGTCCCTGATCACCTCATCCAATGCATGGTCCCGGGAGTCGCCGGCCCAAGACACGGTGACGGCCAGCTCGTCGCCCTCGACATGGGTGGCTTCCTTGTTGGCCAGAGTCATGTTCTCTCCTGGCCTGGCGCCCAGGGCCAGGAGTGCGGCGTGGAAGTCCTTGGGGGCCACGAAGCCCTTGAACACGGCCATGTCCCCATACTTGCCGTCCTTGGAAATGACGGCGTGGCGGGTGGGAGTGAAGAAGAACTTGCCGTTGACCACGGCGTAGACAGTGATCGACTTCCCGTCCGGTGCCGTGAGCAGGGGATTTTCCGGGGAGAGCCCTGCGGGCATCCCAGCGGCATGGGCAACGGTGAACAGGCAGGCCGTCACGGCCAGGACGGCCAGAGTGGCCAGCGCAGTAAATCCAGCGGATATGGGAAAACGGCGAAGCATCACAATCCTCCTCTTTGTTGCGGGGCAGGCGAAATCTTGGGACGAAACCTCGGAAGCAGCTTCCTGGCCGTAAGCGGCAGAACGCCGAACAGGGCTAGGGAAAGCATCAGGCCGGGTGACAGCACGTGCCCGAGCGAATCCACCCGGGCCAGCTCGCACCCGGCGTTGACGAAGACCATGGTCCCGGGAAGCATGCCAATCCAGGAGACCAGGGCGTACGTGCGTAACGGCATGGGCGTGAGCCCCATGCCCAGGTTGATCAGGAAGAAGGGCACGGCCGGGATAAGCCGCAGTCCGAAAAGATAATAGGCTCCCTCACGCCGGACGCCTTCGTCAATAGCGGCCAGCCTCGGCCCGAAGCGGGAGCGCACCCAGTCGCGCAGCAGAAAGCGCGACAAGGCGCAGGACAATGCGGCACCCACGGTGCTGAGCACCGAGACGGTCGCCGTGCCTGTCCAGAAGCCAAATACGGCCCCTGCGGCCAACCCCAGGACCGCCGCTCCCGGCAGGTTCAGGGTGACCACCACCAGATAAACCATTGCGTAGACGCCTAGCGCGGCCGCCGGATGGGCCGCGGCTGCGGCCGCAATGGCCCCTCGCGAGGCCTTCAGGGATTCCAGGGTCAGCCAGCGGCCCAGGTCCAGGCCGAAAAAGAGCCCGACCAGACAGATCAGGCAGGCAACCGCCAGAGATTTCCTCATGACCGGAGACATGGCCGCTCCTCAACCCAGCCGATCGGCCAGGCGGCGCAGCAGGCTCCCCAGGCGGGAGCGTCTCCTGGCCAGGGCCACGGTGTCCGCCCGGCCGACCGCCTCGGGGCAACGGTCCAGGATGATGGCCACGGCAAGCTCAGCCCCGGACTTGGTCAAGCCGGAACAGTGGGCCAGGTGTTTGGCCGGATCGGCCTTGACCGCCTTGGTCAGCACCCGGCAACAGGTGGAGCCGTGCAGTTCCTTGAAACGATCGTGCAGCTTCTTAGCAGCCTTGCGCACTTCGGCCGGGGGCAGGGACTTGGAGAGGACCAACGCCAGGCTCAAGGCGGCTCCGTTCATTGCGCCGCACAGGCATCCCGCGCCGCCCAGGCCGCTGCCGAAAGCCGCCGCGAGGCTCCTGGCCAAGTCCGGGTCCAGGCCCCCGCCGAGCCCCTCATTGACCGCGCTCACCACTGCGTCGGCGCAAAGCATCTCCTTGCTGTCGAAAAGGGCCTGGGCCTTGGCGGCCACGGCCTGGGCGATGTCTTCCCCGTCCGTCTGCATGGGTGGTTCCTCTTTTTCGTGTCGGAATCGAAACGATGTCATCTCCCGAGGAAAATGGGAAATACAGAAACGGAATCATTCCCCCTCGTTCGCATCGGCCCCGGTGATCCTCCCCGTCCGGATCGCTCGGGCCCCGGACCGTGCCCGCCGCGTCAGCGCTGGCGCGGCGGGCAACAGCGACCCTCCGGGCCATTCGGGGCGGCGGCGTGCCCTGGGTCGCCTTATCGTACGGATTGCCGCCAATCCTTGCCTTGAGCCCCGACCGGCGCTACAGTGGCGCATTCGGCATCAAATAATCCACAAGGGTTCCTCCGTCATGACCACCATACGAGCCTTCGCGACGCTTCTTTTCATCCTGGTTCTGGGCCTGTCCGGATGCGCCGGTATATCCATGTTCGGCCACGAAGCACCGCCCACGTCCGCCCAGGAACAGGCCGCCATGCAGAGCAAGGCCGACGAGGCCTGGCAAGCCTCCAAGTACGCCCGCGCCCTGGATCTGTACTCCATGATCCTGCAGGGCCAGGCCCTCACCCCAGAGGCCAGACATACCGCGCTGGAGCGCTCCGTCAAAGCCGCCCTGTACACCGACCGCGCCCCCGAGGCACTGGCCACCCTGGACGAATGGGCCAAGGCCGAGCCCAAGGCCAAAGCTTCCTGGGAGTGGAACAGCCTCTACGTTCAGGCCCTCGAAGCAACCGGCCGGGAGCGCCAGGCCGAGGAGCACCTGGCCAAGCTGCTCCAGGTTCGGGGAGCCCCCTTCGAAGTGACCAGCCAGGCTGGGCTGGACCTAGCCAAGCGATACGCCTCCCGCGGTCTGGCCAGCCAGGCCGCCCAGACCTTGCGCACCCTGCACGTCAAAGCCCCGGGAGCAGCGGAGCGAGCCCGATTCGAGGCGGGCACCGCCCGAATGCTGGGATCGCTCGACCCCAAGGCCCTGTCCAACCTTTTGACCACCGTGAACACGGCCGACAAGATGGTCTTCCCCTACAACCTGGTGTCCTTCGAGGACCTGCGCCGGTTGACCGCCAACAATCCCGCCGAGCGCGGTCGGCTTCAGGACATGGCCGACAGTCTGGCCAGATCCTCCGACCTGACCGACCGGGGCCTGCCTGGACGCATTATGACCCAAGGGCTCTCGGCCGCCTCCGAGGGAGCCAAGGAAGCCCCCCTCCTGCCCGAAAAGGAGAGCGAGGCCGTGAGGCCTGGCGCCGTGACCGTGGCCCTGCTGCTGCCCCAGACCGGCCAGTTGCGCGCCCTGGCGGCCAAGGTCCTGGCCGGGGCCGAAGCGGCCAAGACCCTACTCGCGGCGCAGGGCGTCCAGGTCGACATCCGGGTGATCAACACCGACGACCCCAATTTCGTGGACCAGCTCACCGCCCTACCCCGCGAAGTGACCCTGGTGGGCGGCCCCATGCACCCCAGCTACTTCAAGAACCTGCCCGCCAGCGGCGAACTGTCGCGCCGGGTGTTCCTCACTTTCCTGCCAGAAGTGGCCGGGGCCGAGGAAGGCAAGCAGGTCTGGCGCTTCTTTTGGAGCCCGGAAGACGAGGTGAACGCCGTCCTGAACATCCCCATCGAAGAGGGCGTCAAGCGCTACGGAGTTCTCTACCCCGAGGACCGCATGGGTAAGCGCCTGGCAGACGCCTTCACCGCGGCCGTCACCGCCCGGGGCGGCGAGGTGACTTCCAGCCAGTCCTATCCGCCCCAGGACGTCCCCAAGTGGGAAGACATCGTGAAGAACATGGTCCGGGCCGTGCCCCAGGGCTCCGACGGCAAGACCTTCACCTCCCGGCCCGACTTCGACGCCATTTACATCCCCGACGAACTGCAGCGGGCTGACCACATGATCGGCCAACTGCACTACTTCCAGGCCGACCAACTGTTCGTTCTTGGCCCGCAGCTCTGGTCCACGGCCATCGTAGGGTCGGACTCCAAACCGATCATCTCCCAGGCCAACTATCGCTACGCCTTCTGTCCGGGCGCCTGGTGGCCGCAAGCCCCATCCAAGGCCGCGGCCGACCTCAAGGCCCAGTTAGCCGCTGCCAATCAAGGTGTTCCCGGCTTCTGGAGCGCCCTGGGCTTCGATTTCGTCCGCCTGGCTGCCACCATGGGGATGATGCCCCCGGACATCCAGCCCTCGGAGGTCACCACGCGCCTGAACGAAGCCGCGAAGAAGATGGAATGGGCCCTGGCCCCCATCTCCTGGGACGCTTCGGGCCACGCCTCCATGGCCATGTACTTCTTCCGGCCTTCCGTGGAAGGCCTGGCCGTCGTGGACAAGGAAGGCTTCAAGGAACGCCTCGACGCCATCAAGGCCACACCGACGCAACCCGTACAGCCGTCGCAGCCGGCGTCGGTACAGTCGCGGCCGGGACCGGCACAGCCGCCGCGCTCCCAGCAGCCGTCGCAGCCTCAGTGAGCCCTGCCGAAGCGCATCCCGCCCCCGAGGTGAGCGGCCCAGCGACCGGAGACGGGTGCGCTTCCTCGGAGGGAGCGCCCGCGCACCTGAACAGTGCCGACTGTCCCGTGGCGGGCGACGAACGCGCCACCGCGGGGAAGGCGCTTCAGGCCGCCCGGGCACCCTGGGACCCTTTCACCCTGGCAGTCCGGGGCGTGCCGGGACTGGACGGGCTACGCGGCTTGGCCTGTCTGATGATCTTCAACGTCCACTTCTTTGCACAGTACGCCGCGGCTTCCTATTTTGTGAGCCCCGGGGGCTTCCTCCACCAGGCCCTGCACGCCCTGCACTCCGGGTCGCACGGGGTGGACGTGTTTTTCGTGGTGTCGGGCTACCTCATCTACGGCTCCATTGTTCGCAAGCGCCCCACACTCTTCAACTTCATCCTGGAGCGCTACAAACGCCTGCTGCCCGTGGTGCTGGTGATCAACATCCCGGCCCTGTACTGGGTGAACGCCACCTGGAAGGAGGTGGTGGACAACGTCTTCTTTCTGCAGCTGTTCGACTCGAGACTGGTGACCTTCGTATCCTGGGCTCTGGCCTACGAAATGTATTTCTACCTGCTGTGCGGAGTGTGGCTCATCGTGCTCAAACGCGGCAGAAACGGTCCGCCTTGGACCAGCTACGTTCTGCTAGCTGCCCTGTATGTGGCCAACAGCCTGTGGTTCCACGTGAACCCCACCCTGTCGGACTGGCGCTTCGCGGGTTTCTTCGTGGGCATGGGCCTGGCCATGCTGCGGGCTGACGCACGCGGTCGCAAGGTTTTCCAGGCCGTCCCCCCCGGCATCTGGCCGGTGTGCCTGGGGATCCTGGGCCTTGGCTGCTGGTTGTGGTCGCGCGATTTCGTGGGCACGTTATCGGCCACCTCGCCCGCCCTGGCCCTTGGCTACTTCGTGGCCTACGACCTTGTCGTGGCAGTGCTGGTGGCCTCGTTCGTCAACGCCGCCGACGCCAGGACATCACCAGCCGGGAAAGCCGTCTCTTCAGCCCGGAACAGCGGCCCCTTCTCCTGGACGCCGCTTCGCATGGTTGGCGCGGTGAGCTATTCGCTGTTCCTCGTGCACACCCAGTGGGGGCTGCCCCTGGCCAACACCCTTTTCGGGAAGCCCGCCAGCCTGGCCGGGCTGGCCCTGCACTACGGCCTGAGCCTCGGATTGTCCCTCGCTCTGGCGGCCTTTCTGTTCCTGCACTTGGAACGCTTCTACTTCACGAGGCGTTGACGTGGGCTGGATCAGGAAGACCTTCCTCTACCGCGAGGACTACAACCCGGCCCTGCAAGGCCTGCGGGGGGTGGCCGTGCTGTGGTTCTTCCACATGAGCTTCTACGGCCAGTTCGATCCGGCCAAGCTCACGCGCATCACCGGGGGCAAACCCTGGCTGGGAGACGTCATCAACTCCCTGCCGATCCTCCTCTCCCCGGGACTGATCGCCCCGGTTCTCATGTACGTTCTGGCGGGATTCCTGGCCGTCGGCTCGCTTGAAAAATCCTCCTTCCCCCGTTTTCTCCTGGCTAGGGCGCTGCGTTTCTACCCGGTCTACCTGGTAGCCGTTCTCCCCGTCCTGGCCTACACGAATAGCGGCTTCTCCAACATTTTCCAGTCGTTGACCTTCTTCGTCGTCCCACAGGACATCCCCGTCGGCTCTCTCGTCGTTCTCGCCGCCGCGTTCTGGCTGCCCATCCTCTGGGCCGGGGTACAAGCCGCGACAAAGATCTTTCCCAATCTCACGCTCCAGGCAGGAATATTCCTGGCGTGCGCCGGACTGAACTGGATGGCCTGCCGGGACTTCGGAACCACCATCGCATTTCTGGGCGTATTTGCCGGAATATTGGCCGGAGTATGGGCCGGTGTCCCAACCACACGCCGGAAGCGCCACCTGCCGGTACTGGCGACCCGTTATGGAGCGGGCCCGTGTCTTGTCGGGGCCGTTGTCCTGGCGCCTTTTGCCCTGAAGTGCCTGCCTTCCTCCTTCAACGCTCCCGCCGTGGCCTGCTCCATCCTCCTGGCGTGGGCGACGGCCTCGCTGGCGGCGTTCCCGGCCTCCCGCACCGGGCGCTTCCTCTCCCATCCCGTTTTCCGTTATTTCGGCGCGGTGGCCCTGCCCTTTTTCCTGATCCACACCACCTGGGGCTTCAGGCTCTCGCGCTCCATCCTGCAAGGGGAGCTCCAGTCCATCGGGGCCGTTGTCGCCCACTACGCCATGAGCCTGGCCTTTTCCACCGTGTTCGCCGGGTTCCTGCACGTTTTCTTCGAGCGCCCGCACTTCCTGCGAAACTTGCGAAACGGGCCGCCAGCGGCTACTAAGCCCGGGTCCGACGTCCGGGGCGCTGCCGTATGACCTTCACCCCGGAACTGGCCGTCAAGACGGCCGCCGTCATTCAAGGAGCCTCCTCATGAACTTCACTCCGGAACAGGCCGCCAAGGTAGCCGCCCTGGCCCGCCTGCGGTTGCCAGAGGACAAACTCGTCCGCCTGGCCGTCCAGATGGACGACATCCTGGCCTACGTGGACACCCTGGCCGCCTGCGACACCACGGAAGTGGAACCCCTCTACGGCCCCGTGGAGCACCACACCCCCCTGCGCATGGACGTGGCCGTCAAAACCTGCCAACGCGAAGACATTCTGGCCCAGGCCCCCGAGAGCGACGGCCGGTTCTTCATCGTCCCCAAGATCGTCTCCGGGTAAAGGAAGCACACCATGTCCGGCATCATTTCCCTCAGCCTGGTCGAACTCCGCGCCAAGCTCGCCGCCAAGGAAATATCCGTCTCCCAGGCCGTGTCCGCCTGCCTTGAGCGCATCGAGGCCACCGAACCCAAGGTGGACGCCCTTCTTTCCCTCCAGGCCGAAGCCTCCCTGGACCGGGCGGAGGCCATGGACGCTTCCGGCCCCGATCCCGACAAGCCCCTGTGGGGAGTGCCCATCGTGGTCAAGGACGCCATCTGCACCAAGGGCGTGACCACCACCTGCGCTTCGAAAATCCTGGAGAACTTCCGCCCCTTCTACGACGCCACCTGCGTTGAGCGCCTGAAAAACGCCGGAGCGATCATCCTGGGCAAGGCCAACCTGGACGAATTCGCCATGGGGTCGTCCACGGAGAACTCGGCCTTCAAGCCCACCCACAACCCCTGGGACCTGACCAAGGTTCCAGGCGGATCGAGCGGTGGCTCAGGAGCTACCGTGGCCGCCAGCCAGTGTTTCGCCGCTCTGGGCACAGACACCGGCGGATCCATCCGCCTGCCCGCCTCCTTCTGCGGCATAACCGGCATCAAGCCCACCTACGGACGCGTCTCCCGCTACGGGTTGGTGGCCTACGGGTCGAGCCTGGACCAGATCGGTCCCATGGCCCGCACCCCGGCCGATTGCGCCGCCATGCTCCAGGTGATGGCCGGGCACGACCCCAAGGACTCCACTTCCGCCCCGCGCTCCGTCTCCGATTTCGTGGCCGAAACCGCCTCCCGCAGGGACCTCAAGGGCCTCCGCCTGGGCATGCCCGCGGAATACTGGGGCGAGGGTCTGACCCCCGAAGTGGACCGGTGCTGTCGGGCCGCCATGGACACGGCCACATCCCTGGGGGCCACGCTCGTGCCCGTGACCCTGCCCCACACCAAATACGCCATCGCCACCTACTACGTAGTGGCCACGGCCGAAGCCAGCTCCAACCTGGCCCGCTTCGACGGCGTGCGCTACGGTTACCGCCACCAGGATTCCAGCGACCTGCGCGAACTGTATGAACTCTCACGCACCGAGGGCTTCGGCGAAGAGGTGCAGCGGCGCATCGTGCTTGGCACCTATGTGCTCTCCGCCGGCTACTACGACGCCTACTACCGCAAGGCCGCCCAAGTGCGGCGCTTGATCCGCCAGGACTTCCTGGACGCCTTCGAACACTGCGACGTCATCGTCGGCCCCACCTCGCCCTTCACCGCCTTCGGCCTGGGCGAAAAAACCGGCGACCCGCTGCAGATGTACCTGGCCGACATCTTCACCATTTCGCTCAACCTGTCCGGCCTACCCGGCCTGTCCGTGCCCGTCGGACTGGGCGGGGACACCGGTCTGCCGGTCGGCCTGCAGATGTTCGGCCGGGCCTGGGACGAAGGGACGATACTGGGGGCGGCGAACGCGCTCTCCGGCGCGCTGCCCGGGCTGGGGGAGCCGAAGGGACTGTTGGAATAAGCTTCGAGGCAAGAAGGGCTGAGGAATATGCCTCCGGCGGCCAAAGGGCTTCGCCCTCTGGACACCCTTCTTGCTTCGCTTCGATTCCCAGGGGATGGGGGAAGGCTTCTCCCCGCAGCGGACCTGGAGCAGAGCCCCAGTTCAAACCACAACAACCCCTTGGGAGTCGTCCATGCTCCACAGCCTGCTCGGCCTTGTCGTCCTCCTGTTCATCGCCTGGTTGCTCAGCACAGATCGCCGCCGCGTACCCTGGCGCATGCTGGTGGGCGGGGTGGCTTTGCAGTTCGCCATTGCCGGGCTGATGCTCAAGGTGGCCCCGTTTTCGGGGGTGTTCATGGCTCTGAACAAGGTGGTTCTGGCCATGGAGGAAGCCACGCGGGCGGGGACGAGCTTTGTGTTCGGGTATTTGGGAGGGGGGCCGGTGCCCTTTCCGGAGCCCAAGCCGGGGCAGAGCTTCATTTTGGCTTTCCAGGCCTTGCCGCTGGTGATCGTCATCGCGGCGTTGACCTCGCTGCTCTACTACTGGCGGGTACTGCCCTACGTGGTCCGGGGCTTTTCCTGGGTGCTCAGGAAGACCATGGGCATCGGCGGAGCCTTGGGGGTGGGCGCGGCCGGGACGATCTTTCTGGGCATGATCGAGGCTCCGCTACTCATCAAGCCGTATCTGATGGAGCTCAGCCGCAGCGAGCTGTTCGCGCTCATGTCCACCGGGCTGTCGTGCATCGCCGGGACCATGCTCATGCTCTATGCGGCGGTGCTGGGGAACGTGATCCCGGACGCGCTTGGGCACATCCTGACCGCTTCGGTGATCCACGCCCCGGCAGCTTTGGCGGTGGCGGCGGTGATGCTGCCGGAGACCGGCAGGCCTACGCTCGGCGAGGCCATGCCGCCGTCGAACGCCAAGGGCACGATGGACGCGGTGGCCCGGGGGACCTGGGATGGTTTGCAGCTCTTTTTGAACATCATCGCCATGCTTATTTCCTTCATCGCCCTGGTGAAGATCGTGAACCTGGGGCTGGGGTTCGTCCCGGACGTTTGGGGCACGCCGCTGACCCTGCAGCGCATGCTGGGCTGGCTGATGTCCCCTGTTGCCTGGCTCCTGGGCGTGCCCTGGGCGGAAGCCAACACGGCCGGGGGGCTCCTGGGCACCAAGGTAGTGCTGAACGAATTCATCGCCTTCATCGACCTGGCCAACCTGCCGGCGGCGGCGCTGTCGGAACGCACCCGGTTCATCCTGGCCTACGCCATGTGCAGCTTCGCCAACTTCGGCAGCGTGGGGATCATCATCGGGGGGCTTGGGGCACTGTGCCCGGAACGCCGGGCGGAGATCGCCGGGCTTGGCATGCGCGCCTTGGCGGCAGGGATCATCGCCTCGCTCATGACCGGCGCGGTGGTGGGTGTGCTGTTCGCGTAGCGGGAGCGGGCACCACGCACTGGCTGGGTGCGATCCGGCTGCCGGGAGGGGGGACTGGGGCTTCTTGGCAATGGTGTTCGGAATTTTTTCGTGTTAGCCATACTCCATGCTGCTGGGCATAGACGTGGGGGGGACGCATACGGACGCCGTCCTGGTGGGCATGGACGGCCTGAAGGCCTGGGCCAAGGCCAAGACCAACCATGCCGACTTGATGGCCTCCATCCGTGAGGTCCTCGGACGCATCGCGCCCGAGGCCGGTCCCGAGCCCATTACCCGCCTGAACCTTTCCACCACCCTGTCCACCAACGCTATCGTGGAGGGGCTCACCGAGCCCGTGGGCGTGTTCGTGGCCTCCGGGCCGGGCGTCAATCCGAGCGCATACGCAGTGGGCAGCCACTTCAAGGCCATCTCCGGGGCCATCGACCACCGTGGCCGGGTCACCGCGCGGCTGGACGAGACCGCGGCCATCGAACACGCCAAGCAGTGCAAGGCCGACGGCGTGAGCGTCTACGCCTGCGCCAGCAAATTTTCCCCCCGCAACCCGGAATTCGAGGAGGCCCTGCGGACAGTGGTCCATCCCCAGGCCGACTTCGTGAGCTGCGGCCACGAGTTCTCCGGCCAACTGGGGTTCGGGCGGCGCATCCACACGGCGGTGTGCAACGCCTCGGTGTGGCGGCTCTTCAACCGTTTCGCCGACGCTGTGCAGCGTGCGGCCCTGGAGCTCGGGCTCGCGGCTCAGGTGAACATCCTCAAGGCTGACGGCGGCACCATGCCCCTGTCCATGTCCCGCTCCTTCCCGGTGGAGTCCATTCTTTCCGGCCCGGCGGCCTCGGTGATGGGCATCATCGCCGTGTGTGACATCAGCCATGACTCGGTCATCCTGGACATCGGCGGCACCACCACGGACATCGCCCTGTTCGCCGACGGCGCGCCGCTGATCGAACCCGACGGGGCGGTGATCTCTGGCCGCCCCACTCTGGTGCACGCCCTCAAGAGCCGCTCCATCGGCATCGGCGGGGATTCGGCCATCAGCGTGCTGGCGGGCCAGGTCCGGGTCGGACCACGCCGGCTTGGACCGGCCATGGCCGAGGGGGGCTCCCACCCGACCCTCACCGACGCCCTCAACGTGCTGGAAGCGTCCAGCCACGGCGATACGGCCGCCTCCCGTCGGGGCCTGGGCGAGCTGGCCGCAAGCCACGGAATGGACGGCCCCACCCTGGCCCAGGATGCGGCCCTGGCCGCGGTCACCTCCATCCGCGCCGCAGTGATCGCCCTCACCCGGACGGTGAACGACCGGCCGGTGTACACCATCTACGAGCTGCTCGAAGGCAAGCGCCTGAAGCCCGAGAAGGTCTACGTCATGGGCGGGCCGGCCCAGGCCATGGCCGGGCTCCTGGCCGAGGTCTTTCCCGAGGACGTCCTGGTCCCCAGAGACTACGCCGTGGCCAACGCCATCGGCGCGGCCCTGTCGCGCCCCACGCTCTGCGCCGAACTCTTCGCGGACACCCAGCGCGGCCGCATGCTCATCCCCGGGATGGATGTGGAAGTGGCCGTCCCCCACTCCTACGACCTGGAACAGGCCCGGCTTGACGCGTCCAGGTACCTGCGCGAATACCTGGAGCAATTGAGCATCGAGGACCCGGAGGCCCTGGTTGAGACCGTGGAGGCCCAGTCCTTCAACATGGTGGAGGGCGACAGGATGGTGGGCCGCAGCATCCGGGTCAAGTGCCAGATCAAGCCGGGCGTGCTGCCCGGATACCGCAAGGCGGTGATCAGGCCATGTTGAAAGCCGCCAGCTCACTCGGGGTGGTGTTCTTCCCGGCCTACGACTGGGCCATCAGTCCGACGCACCCCGAACGTCAGGAACGCCTGCTCTACACCCAGGACCAGCTGCGCGAGGAAGGCCTCTTCGACATCGAGGGCATCCGCGAATACAAGCCCCAGGTGGCCCTGGCCCACGACGTGGACCTGGCCCACTTCACTTTTCCCGAGGTGGAGCAGGTGGTCACCTCCTCGCACCTCATCTCCGCCGGGGGAGCCATGCGCGCCGCTCGGCTGGTGATGGAGCGCGAGGCCAAGCGGGCCTTCGCCCTGGTGCGCCCCCCGGGCCACCACGCCATGAAGGTGGTACACGGCACGCGGGGGTTCTGCACCATCAACATCGAAGCGGTGATGGTGGAACATCTGCGCGAGAAATACGGCGTGCGCCGCATCGCCATCGTGGATACCGACTGCCACCACGGCGACGGCACCCAGGACATCTACTGGAACGACCCGGACGTGTTGTTCATCTCCATGCACCAGGATGGTCGCACCCTGTACCCCGGCTCCGGCTTCCCTTACGAGCTGGGCGGCCCCACGGCCATGGGGACCACCTGCAACATCCCCCTGCTGCCGGGCACCGGAGACCAGGGCTTCCTGCACATGCTCGACCACGTGGTGCTGCCGCTTATCAAGCGCTTTCAGCCGGAGATCATCATCAACTCTGCCGGGCAGGACAACCACTTCTCCGACCCCATCACCGACATGGCCTTCTCCGCCCAAGGCTACGCCGAGCTGACCCGCCGCCTCGGGGCACACATCGCCGTGCTGGAGGGAGGCTATTCCATCCAGGGCGCCCTGCCCTACGTGAACCTGGGCATTTGCCTGGCCATGGCCGGGATGGACACCTCCGCGGTGCTCGAGCCGGACTTCGACCCCGAGCGGGTGAAGCAGGAACAGCGCGTCACGGACTACACCAAATCCCTGGCCGATCAGCTCCTGGCCTACTTCCTGGATCCTCCGGCCGTGCCCAAACACGGTTGCGTGGAGGGGAAGTGGTTCGTGCGCGAAAAGGAAATCCACTACGACACCGATGGTGTCTTCGAGCGCCAGGTGGAGAAGGTCCACCTGTGCGGACAGTGCTCCGGCACGGTGGTCATTGAAAGCCGGGCCGGCTCCGGCCCTGCCTGCCTGGCCGTGCAGATACCCCTGGGGGCCTGCCCGGCCTGCGTGGAGCTGGGATACGAGGTCTTCGATACGGGGCAGCACTCCGCGAAGTACCGCCGGGCCATGCTGACAGACCGTCCGGGCAAGGTTGTCCAGCGGGTACTGATCTAGCTGACTCTCACGTGGTCGGTAAACGCCGCTAAACAACTGCGGGTCAGGGGAATGATCCCCCTGGCGGGAGAGTCCAGAGAGGGCGGAGCCCTTTCTGGCCGCCGGAGGCTCTTAGCATATGGCCTGGCTGCTGGAAAACCTTCCCATCCCCCTGCGAACGGCCCTGGTCCACGGCTCGGAGGGAGCCGGGCACCTGGCGCGGTGCGCCGGGCTGGCGGCAGGGGCCGGATTGGGCCGGCTGGCCGGAGAGCTTTTGCTGGCGGCCTGGGCCGAGTCTCCACTGGACGCGGGTTTGGCGGGCCAGGCCGCCGGGTTGGAGGGCGCGTCGGCCGCGGCCAGAGTGCTGGCCGCGCACGTGGCGGAGCATAGCGCCGCCCCCGCCGAGCTTTCGTATTACCGCCGTCTGGTTTCACGCCGCGACCTGCCGAAAATCCGCGTCTACCTGATCCGCCAAGGCGAAAAGGAACCGGGCAACCTCTTCTGGGACCGCCTGAGCCTGGCCCATGCCCTGGAGGCCGAGGACTGGGACTGGGCCGCGAGGGTATCGGCCAGGCTGCCGGAGCCTTTGGCCCGAATCCTGAATGGTGATGCGGCCATGTTCCGCAGGGACGCCGCACAGGCATTGGCCGAGTATTCGCGCGCCATGCGTTTGTGGGAGTGCCCAGGCATCGAGGCCAGGCTGGGGATGGCCCACCTGCTGGCCCTGGACCAGGAGACCTTCCTGCCGATTTCGTCCGGCCCGCCGATGGAAGTCCCAAAGCCCCGCCACGACCTGGCCCACACCCACCTGGCCCCGGAGTACGAGTGCCCGGGTCACGAAGCCCAGGCCGCCCGCTGGCTCCTGGCCGGCCTCGAGCGCGAACCCTGGCGGACCCAGACCCTTCTCGCCCTGTACGACCTGCTCTTCGGCCGGCGCGGCATGCGCCGGGCGCCCGAGGGCCGGGTGGAGGCGCTGCTCTACACCTATAACAAGGCCCAGGACATCGACAGCACCCTGGCCAGCCTGTTTGCCAGCAACTTGGGAGAGACGCGGGTCACGGTACTGGACAACGGCGGCACGGACGCCACAGCCGACGTGTTGGCCGCATGGCGCGAACGAACCTGCCCCGATCGCCTGCGCACGGTGAGCTTGCCGGTGAACGTAGGCGCTCCGGCGGCCCGCAACTGGCTCGCAAGCCTGCCCCAGGTCCGGGAGTCGGACTGGGCGGTCTTCCTGGACGACGACGTCAGCCTGCCGCCCGACTGGCTTACGCTGCTGGGCGCGGCGGCACGGCTCTATCCGGGGGCCGGGGTCTGGGGCGCCAGGGTACTTGACCACTCAAGGCCAACTCACATCCAATCCGCCGACGTGTTCCTCATCGCACCGCCTGCGCATGGGGCAGGTCACGGGGCCGAACCCGGGGTTGATGCCAACCGACCGGACTCGCGGCGGTTCACCTTGTCCAGCTGCCACCACCAGACTCTGGACCGGGGGCAGTTCGCCTATGTCCGCCCCTGCGCCACGGTTACGGGCTGCTGCCACCTGTTCCGAACGAAAACGCTCGCCTCCATGGGCGGCTTCGATCTGCGTTACTCGCCCTCCCAGTACGACGACCTGGACCACGACATCCGTCTGCTGCTCGCAGGAGTAACACCCGTCTGCCAGGGCCATCTGGCCGTGGGGCATCTCAAATCCACGGGCGGCCAGGGTGGAGTTGGGCAGTCTCAGTACGGGGTGGGCTTCGCCAACCAGTACAAACTCCACCAGAAATTCGACGCCGAGTGCTTCCGCCGGGCCGCCCGCCTGGCTGACGAGACCGCCTGGGAGGACGCCTTGGCCAAATGGCGGGATGTGGCCAGCCTCTAGCCCTTAAGGCGGGCGTGCATCCTTCTCTTGTACTTTCCCCCGCGAAGACCCTACAAACTCTTTGCGCCATGCGCGCCCACGCCATGCACAACGAACCTTTTCTCATACTCCAGATGCAGCGCATGGGGGACATCGTCCTGTCCTTCCCCCTGTTCCTGTGGACCAGACGCAACGCGCCGGACCGTCCCATCTGGGTGGTGGCCGAGCCCATATTCTACAACGACCTCCTGGAAGTGTCTCCGGCGGTCACCTACCTGCCCTGGACAGCTACGGGCGAACTGACGGCCAGGGACTACGCCCTCATCGTCAATTTGAGCCACCGGCCGGAAGCCGCGGACCTGATCCACAGCCTGCGCGCCCGGCTCAAGATCGGCCCCATCCGGGAGGCCGGCGTCCTGCGCATCCGAGGGCGCTGGCAACTTTACCGGGCCTCGCTCACGGGCAACAACCGCCACAACCGCTTCCACTGGGCGGAACTGAACGCCCTGGATTGCGTGGACAAGGGCTGCTTTCCCGCCACCAACTTCGAGACTCCCCGCTTCCTCGACCCGGGGCACCTGGCCGTGGGGCTTTTCGTGGGAGCCAGCCAGCCTGAGAAGCGCCCGGAGCCTCCATTCTGGGCCGCACTGGCAGGTGAGCTCAAGCGCCGGGGCCTCAAGGTGGTGCTGCTCGGCGGGCCGGCCGACGTGCCCCTCGGCGAGGAGGTCAAGCGCCTGCACGGCGGCGGGCTGGTGGACATGTGCGGCAAGCTGGGGCTTCGGGAGTTCATGGCCGTGGGCCAGACCCTCTCGCTCATGATCACTCCGGACACCGGCCCCATGCACCTGGCGGCCTGGTCGGGGCTGCTCACTCTGAACCTGTCCATGGGTCCGGTGAACCCATGGGAGACCGGCCCTTTCCAGCCTGGCCATTACGTGCTGCGCGCGAACATGTCCTGCCTGGACTGCTGGCGCTGCCGCTCAGGCGAACCCCGCTGCCGGGACCGCTTCGACCCGGCCCAGGTGGCCTATCTGGCCTGGCGACTGGTCAAAGGGCAAGGGTTGCAACGCCTGGCCCCTCCGCCGGGCACCAGGCTTTTCCGCACGGGGCGCACCCCGGAGGGCTTCTTCGACCTTGTGCCTCTGGGGGAAGCCGATCGGCGCGCCCCGGACATCCTGGGCGAGATGTGGCGGGGCGTCTTCGGTGCCTTCTTCGGATTGTGGGGGCAGGAGCGGCCCCGGGAAACCTGGCGGGAGCTGAAGCGTACGCATCCCCGCCTGGCCACGGCCTTCGACCGAGCCCTGCCGGGACTTGCCCGGCGCGTCCGTCGGGCTGTGACCCAAGGCGCTGCACCAGGGGGGGAGTTCTGGACCGCCTCGCCTCCCGTGCTCAGGCCTCTGGCCGGATATATGCACATGCTGCTGGAAAATGCTGATTACTCCCGCGAGGCCCTGGCCGAATGCCTGGTCCTGATCGAGGTCCTGCGCGTCCAGCTGGCCTAATCTTCCCCGGGGAAAAACCTGCCACCCCGGGTTCATCGACAACACGCTGAAATAGCAAGAATTCCTCTTGGAACGGCTCTTGTAGAGCACTTCGCGCCAGGAGGAAAAGATGCAAATCATTCCCAGTAAGACCGGAGCTTTCGGATTTCTCTCCTCGGAGTACGTCCCGATGGCTCATCATATTGGAAAGAGCGCCGGTGCGTTCGCGGCCATGCTCACATCCAATGCTTCCGGTTCCGGGAACCAGTCGGGGACTTCGCAGGGTTCGAGCCAGACCTCAGGGCAGACCGCGAGCCAGCTCGCGGGCCAGATCGCGGGCGTGGTGTCCGCGGCCCAGGCCGCTCTCTCCGCCCCGTCCATGCCCCAGAGCCAAGCCGACACCAGCCTGCGCAACGTGAAGATGACTCAGCAAGACTTTGCCGCCCTCCAGGCCACGCTCGCCCAGGCCGGGGTGCCCCAGGACACGATCACCAAACTGAGTAACGACATCCAGAGCCCCCAGGGACTGACCTGGGGCCAGTTCATGCAAAACCTGCAACAGACCACCTTGCAGCAGTTCCTGAAGCCCACGGACATAAGCGACGCGGACAAGTCCAACGTATCATCCCTGCTCTCAAGCCTCGGGTTCGACCCCAAACAGGCTGGGGACCTCACTACCGCCCTGGCCAACGGCAAGCCCGCCCGGGTCTTCGACCTGATCTCCTCGAAGCTCAAGGGGCTCGATCCCAGCGACACCGTCACCGTCACCCAGGATCAGGTGGCCTCGCTGGCCAAGGCCCTGAAGCTGCCCGACTCGGCCACGCAGAGCCTGCTTAGCCAGTTCGGGGGGCAGGACAGCATGGAGCTTTCTTCCACTGGCCTGAGCCAGATGTTTACAGCCGCCAAGAGTGATCTTTCCCAAGTGCTGTCCCAGGCGGGCGATGCCATGAAGACCATCAAGGAACTGGTCGATCCGGCCATGGACCTGGCCAGCCAGCGCCTCAGCATGACCCAGCAGCAGGCGAACTCTCAGGTGCAGTCCATGCAGCTGAAACCCTCATCGCTCCTTCAGGGGCCCCAGGACGCCGCGACGTCGACCAACAACGCGGGTAACAAGAATCAGGCGGGTCCAGCCTACGACGACCACTCCACCAACAAGAATCAGGCGAATACGGCCCACGACGACCACTCCACCAACGACGACTTCCCCGGCTTCCAGAAGGACGGACACCAGCAGACCTCGCAGTTGCCGGGCAAGGATGGGGTCCTGGACGGCAAGAGCACGAGCCAGGACAACAAGAGCGCCACCGATCGGGCCTGGGAGGAATTGGCGGACAAGCTTCAGACCCAGGGAGAGTCGCTCCTGTCTTCCGGGACCGGTCAAAGCAACGGCCAGACGACGGCGGGACAGACGATCTTGGGCCAGACGACGGCCCAGGGTCTGACCCAGGCCCTGTCCCAGGCGGTGACGCCAGAGGCCCAGGCCGCCAAGACCCAGGCCACCCCGTTTCTGGACCAAGTGCAGGCGGGCATTCTCAAGAACATGGGGCAGGGCGTGTCGCAGCTCACCCTGGAACTCACCCCGGAAAGCCTGGGCAAGCTCAACGTGATGCTCACGGTGAAGGGCCAGGACGTCCAGGCCGTGATCAAGGCCGACAGCCCCGAGGCCGAGAAAGCCCTGTCCGACAACCTCCAGCAGATCAAGCAGAGCCTGGAGGACCAGGGGCTGACCGTCTCCAAGCTGGAGGTACGTGCCGGGCTGCAGCAGGACGCGAACCTTGGTCAGCAGTGGGCAGGGACCGACAAGCACAACCAATCCCAGGAACGGCGCGAGGCGCTGGAGCGCATGCGCACCTCATCGATGCTGGCGGGGGGAGATAGCGTCGCAATGGCCCAGCAAATGCAAAGTGTGGGTGTAGAGGCAAATATTTCCCAGACTGGATTGGACATAGTGGCCTAGGCCATCAGGAGGTTGATCATGAGCGTTTCGAGCGTCAGCTCCTCAAGCATCCTCAGCTCGCTTGCAGCTGCGACCGCGCAGACCTCGACATCGAGTTCCTCAAGCTCTTCGAGCTCTTCGAGCACATCGAGCGCCTCGGGCCTGGGCGAGAACGACTTCCTGAAGCTCCTGGTCACCCAGCTGTCGAATCAGGACCCCCTGAACCCCATGGACGACCAGAGCTTCGTGGCCCAGTTGGCCCAGTTCTCCAGCCTGGAGCAGCTGACCAACATCAACTCCGGCATCTCCAAGCTCAACACGACCACCGCCCAGCAGCAGATGTTCAACGCATCGAGCCTGATCGGCAAGGAAGTGATCGCCGCGGGCAACTCGGTAGTCAAGTCCGGCACGAGTGTCGGCACCGCATACTACACCCTGCCGAGCGCCGCTTCCGACGTGACCCTGACCATCACGAACTCCAGCGGCAGCACCGTGCGCACCGTGGATCTGGGAGCCCAGTCGACAGGCCAAAGCAAGTACCAGTGGGACGGCACGGACGGCAACGGCACCACCGAGGCCGACGGCACGTATACCTTCTCGGTCTCAGCCACGGGGACGAACGGGTCGAGCTTGTCGGTCACCACGGCCTCCACCGGGATCGTCAGCGGGGTCAACAGCTCCAGCGGCACCAACACGATCACCACCACTGACGGGCGGACGGTGAATTTCACGGACGTGCAGGGAGTGGTCTCTGCCCCAACGTCCTCGTAGGAACAAATTTCCGGATTGAACATTTCGGAGGTGAATTATGGGCATTGAATCATCAATGTACGCAGGCATCTCGGGTCTGAACGCCAGCGCCCAGCAGATGAGCGTGATCGGCAACAACCTGGCCAACGTGGACACCGTCGGTTACAAACAACAGACCATCAATTTCGAGGATCTGGTCTACGCCAGCACCCCGACTGGGGCGGGCACCGGCCAATTGGGCCAGGGCGTTGGCGTGGAGGACATCTCGACGGACTTCTCCCAGACCGGGTACCAGACCACCACCAACCCCACGGACCTGGCCGTCTCCGGGAACGGATTCTTCGTTGTGAAGGACCCCAACACCAATGCCCAGTACTACACCCGCGCCGGCAACTTCAGCATCGACAAGAACGGCTACCTGATCAACCCCCAGGACGACGTCGTTCAGGGCTACCAGGTGGACAACAACGCCCTGCGCGCGGATGAGGCCAGCGGACAGACGGTCACCCAGGTGCCCACCGAGGGCGCGCTCACCGACATAAAGACCGATGTCCTGTCCCTGGCCGCCCAAAGCACCAGCGCCATCTCCTTGGCCTCCAACCTGAACTCCGAGTCGACCGCCGGGTCCACGAGCACCACCGAGCCGTTCTTCAGCATGTTCCAGAACTACGACTACAACTCCAAGCAGCCCACCACCTCGCCGCTGGCCTCCACGGCCTTCGATTACCAGAACACCGTCACGGTGTACGACCAGCGGGGAGGCTCGCACACCGTGAGCGTCTACTACGACAAGGTCTCGGATGTGGGCGGCAAGGAATACTGGCAGTACATGGTGACCACCACTCCGTCGGACGACGGCCGTACCTTCGACATCAACGGCACCCAGACCGCCATGAACTCCAACTCCAAGGCCGGCGTGCTCATGCTCGGCACCATGGTGTTCGACGACACCGGCAAGCTGCAGAACGAGACCGCCTACACCTTGAACAGCAACAGCCTGTCCAACCCGGTGAGCAACCTGTCCGACTGGTCCCTGGCGCGCCTCTCCAGCTCCGGCTACCCGGTGTTCACCGCCAACTTCAGGGGGGTCTCGGGCGCCAACACCACCTCCGCGTCCAACGCCGTGTCCATGTCCCTCAACCTGGGCATGCATGCCACCGGCACCACCTGGAACACCACGGCCACCACGGCGGACCAGATCGGCCTGTCGCATCTCTCCAACGCCAGCCTCCTGCAGGGATTCAATCCCGCAACGGCGATCGTAAACACCACGGCCACCACGAACTACGACGCCGCGTCGACCACCGTGCTCCAGTCCCAGGACGGCTACGCCCCGGGAACATTGCAAAGCGTCGCCGTGGACGGCAACGGAGTACTCAGCGGGACATACTCCAACGGACAGGATCGACCGCTCTACGTGATCGCCTTGGCGACCTTCCGCAGCGAATGGGGACTCACCCGGGACGGAAGCAACCTGTTCTCGCAGTCGCTCGCATCGGGAGACGCCCTGATAGGCCGGGCCAACACGGGCACCTACGGCAGCATCGAAAGCGATACCCTGGAGAGCTCCAACGTGGACATGGCCTCGGAAATGGTGTCGATGATCACCACCCAGCGCGCCTATGAGGCCAACTCGAAGACCATCACCACCGCGGACCAGCTGATACAGGAAACCCTCGCTCTGAAGACGTAAGCCTGAGGCCTGCCGGACATGCAATTGAGCGCCGGGCGTGCAAACGCCCGGCGCTTTTTCGTGGCCCGCCAGAGCAGAAACGCGGGCACGAATGCGCCAAGGTTTTGAATTCACAGCCGGTTAAAACTTTTCGCTGGCGCGGCAACTTTGACCGGGAAAGCTCGACGAGAGGGAAAAATCGCCCCACTCAATCAACAACATACTATAATAATTGAAATAAATTTTATTGGCACGATTCAAGCATTATGATGGCCAACAACAAGGAATGTTGCCCAACGACAAGGAGGTACTCAAATGGCCCTGATCATCAACCACAACATGATGGCGATGGTTGCCTCGAACAACCTGAACCAGGCTTACGGTTCCATGTCCCTCGCCACCCAGCGTCTGTCCTCCGGCATGCGCATCAACTCCGCCTCGGACGACGCCGCCGGCCTGGCCATTCGCGAGCTCATGCGCTCGGACATCTCTTCGATCAACCAGGGCGTGCGCAACGCCAACGACGGCGTCTCCATGCTCCAGACCGCCGACGGCGGCCTCGGGGTCACGGACACTATCCTCATCCGCATGAAGGAGCTGGCCACCCAGGCGTCCACGGGCACCTACACCTCGGACCAGCGCCTGGTCATCGATTCCGAGTATCAGGCCATGGCCTCGGAAATCACCCGCATCGCTTCGGCCACCCAGTTCAACGGCATCTACCTGCTGAACGGCAACCTTTCGGCCAACACCATCAACGAAACGGGCCTCTCTTCCGAAGGCAAGCTCTGCATCCACTTCGGCATCGGCAACAACTCCGCCGAAGACTACTATTTCATCAACATCGGCTGCGCCACGGCCTCGGCTCTGGGCGTGGGCTTAGGCGCCACCAGCAGCGGGGGGCGGTCCATCTCCACCCAGGCTCTGGCCGAATCGGCCCTGACGGCGATCAACCTCGCCATCGTGTCCAAGGACAAGATCCGCGCTCAGCTCGGCGCCACCGAGAACCGCCTCGCGGACACCGTGCAGAACCTGACGATCCAGGCCCAGAACGAGCAGGCCTCCGAATCGCAGATCTCCGACGTGGACGTGGCCACGGAAATGACCTGCTTCGTGCGGTCGCAGATCCTGACCCAGTCCGCGGTGGCCATGCTCTCCCAGGCCAACAGCATTCCCAAGATGGCCCTGCAGCTTATCCAGGGTTAATCGCGGGGTTGATACGATCAAGATCAGGACCAGGGAGCAGGGGCCAAGATACGCCCCCTCCCTGGCCTGGGTCAACGACGCGAGCCCAGCGACTCCAGCGCCTGACGCGCGGCGGTCTGCTCGGCCTTTTTCACGCTCGCTCCCCTGGACAGGATGGTCAGGCCGTCCGGCAGGATCAGTTCCACCTCGAAGAGTTTCTCGTGCTCGGGGCCCGAGCTGCCCAGAAGTCTGTAGATGGGGCGCGCCTTATGCTCCCGCTGGGTCAGTTCCTGCAGCCTGCTCTTGAAGTCCCGTTCCTTGGGGGGGGCCACCTCCTCGGGCCAGCGGGAGGCGAACTGCATCCGCACCACTTCCCTGGCGGCCTCGAAGCCGCCGTCCACGAACACCGCTCCGAGCAATGCCTCGTAGGCGTCCGCCAGCAGTGAATCGCGTTCCCGCCCACCCTGACTCTCCTCGCCCTTGCCCAGGCAGACGAAGTCCTCCAAGGCAAGCGACTTGGCCATTTCCGCCAGGCTGGGCATGCTGACCAACCTGGCCCGCAGCTTGGTCAGCACGCCTTCCGGGACGTCGGGGAAACGGTTGAAAAGCTCCTCGGAAACGGCCAGTTCGAGCACCGCGTCCCCCAGGAATTCCAGGCGCTCGTTGTGCTGGCAGCCCCGCTCGTTGGCGTAGGAACTGTGGGTCAGGGCCAGGCTGAGCAGGTTGACTTGCCTGAAGCGATAGGAAATAGTTTCCTGAAGGCTCACCAAAGCATCTTCCGTCATTACAATGCCTTCCTTACGGCGGCCGCATGGAACGAAACGACCCGTTGCATTCTCTTTTCGAACCCCGCCACCTGGCGGTGATCGGCGCGTCCAGGACGCCGGGCAAAGTGGGACACCTGGTGGTGTCCAACCTGCTGTCCTCCGGTTATCAGGGGGAAATTTTTCCGGTCAACCCCTATGGGGGAAAAATCCTTGGACTGCCCGTCTTCCAGTCCATCGCAAACCTGCCCTTCGGCCCGGACCTGGCGGTCGTTTGCGTGCCTCGGTCCGGGGTGATCGCAAGCCTGGAAGCCCTCGCGGCCAAGGGGGGGCGCGCGGTGATCGTCATCAGCGCCGGATTCAGAGAGGTGGGCGGCCAGGGCTACTACCTGGAAGAAGAGGCCGTGGCCGTCTGCCGCCGCCACGGCATGATCCTGCTCGGTCCCAACTGCCTGGGTCTGGTCAACACCGCCAAAGGGCTCAACGCCACCTTCGCGGCTGGCAATCCCGAAAAGGGCAACATCGCCTTCTTCTCCCAGTCCGGCGCCCTGTGCATCGCCATCCTGGACGCCGCCCTGGGCAAGGGCATCGGCTTCTCCAAGTTCGTGAGCCTTGGCAACAAGGCCATGCTCGACGAAACGGACATGCTCCGCGCCCTTAAGGACGACCAAGACACCAAGGTCATCCTGGGCTACCTTGAGAACATCTCCGACGGCCAGGCCTTTCTGCGCGCAGCCCAGGAGGCCACCGCCGTAAAGCCCGTGATCATGATCAAGTCCGGGACCACGGCGGCCGGGGCGCGAGCCGCTTCCAGCCACACCGGGGCCATGGCCGGATCCGAGGACGCCTGCCGGGCGCTCTTCGCCCAGGCCGGGGTCATCCGTGTACGCGGCGTGGCGGACTTGTTCAACTTAGCCCTGGCCTTCGCCACACAGCCCCTGCCCGAGGGCCCTAATCTGTGCGTGGTGACCAACTCCGGGGGGCCGGGCATCCTGGCCGCCGACGCCGCCGACCGCTCCAAGCTAACCATGGCCCCCCTGGGCGGCCAGACCGTGGAACGGCTCCAGACCTTCCTGCCCCGCCACGCGGCGCTCTACAACCCTGTGGACATCATCGGCGACGCCGACGCGGCGCGCTTCGCCAAAGCCTTGGAGGTGGTGGTCGCCGATCCCATGGTGAACATGGTGCTGGCCCTGCTCACCCCTACCCCGGCCGTGGACGTGGAAGCCGTGGCCCGGGTCGTGACCGACCAGGCGGCCTTGAGCGGCAAGCCCATGGTGGCCTGTTTCATGGGTGAGGCCAGGGTGGCCAAGGCCCGGGAAATCCTACGCCTGGGCCACGTGCCCTGCTACGACTATCCCGAGCAGGCGGTTGCGGCCCTGGACGCGCTCCATCGCCACGCCGAGTGGAAAAAACGGCCCCCGCCAGTGGAAATCTGCTACATGTCCAACAAGTACATGGCCCAGGACGTGCTGGCGAAGGCCAAGGCCAAGGGATACACGGAGCTTACGGAGTTCATAGCCCAGGACGTGCTCAAGGCCTACGGTCTGCCCGTGCCCAAGACCATCCTGGCCAGGACCTCGGACGAGGCCGCACAGGCGGCCAAGGCCATTGGGTATCCGGTGGCCTTGAAAATTGCCTCCCCCCAGATATCCCATAAATCCGACATTGGCGGAGTGGTGGTGGGCATCGAGGGGGAGGAGGCCCTGCGCCGGACCTTCCTCGCCGTCACCAACCGGGCCAAACGGGCCAACAAGGAGGCCTACATCCTGGGCTGCCTGGTCCAGGCCATGGCCTCCCCCGACGCCAAGGAGGTGTTCGCCGGGTTCAAGCGCGACCCCCAGTACGGGCCGCTGGTGCTTTTCGGGCTGGGCGGGGTGTACGTGGAGGTGCTGCGGGACGTGTCCTGCCGGTTGGCCCCGCTGTCGCTCATGGACGTGGGTGAGATGGTGCGCGAGATCAAGAGCTATCCCATCCTGCGCGGGGTGCGCGGGGAGCCTCCGGTGGACTTCCGGGCCATCGAGGACGTGCTGCTCACGCTCTCGCAGATCGCGATGGATTTTCCGGAGATCGAAGAATGCGACTTCAACCCCATCATGGCCAGTCCCGACGGCGCGCTCGTGGTGGACGCCCGCTTCACGCTGGGCAGGCCTGCGCTCGGGGACGGTTGATTCAGGGGCGGCAATCGGGCTAGGGAATATCGACGACAACGGGGTGGGAGGAAACCATGGCTGGCATCTACATCGGTTCCACGGCGGGTTATTCCGGCAAAAACATGGTCGTCATGGGGCTTGGGCTCAAGTTCCAGAAGGAAGGCTTCCAGGTAGGCTACTACAAGCCCGTGGGAGCCATGCCCAAGGAAGTGGCCGGAAAGCTCGGGGACGACGACGCCAATTTCGTCCAGGGCGTCCTGGGCCTGGAGGAGGACCCCTCCGAAGTGACCCCGGTGGTGGTCACCCAGGACTTCAAGGTCAAGGCCTTCTCCGGCCGCTGCGAGGACCTGATGACCAAGATCACCACGGGCTACCAGAAGCTCTCCAAGGGAAAGGAAGTCACCCTGGTGGCGGGGTCCGGCTCCATGTATTCGGGGAAGTACTGCGGGGTGGACGGGGTGAGCGTGGTCAAGGCGCTGGACATCCCCACCATCGTCATCGACCGCTTCCAGAAGGAGCTCAACTACGACTACCTGGTGTTCCTCAAGGAGTCCCTGGGCGAACACCTCATGGGAGTCATCCTGAACGACATCACCCCCAATTTCATGGACGAGGTGGACAACCTCATCGTGCCCTTCCTGAACCGCACCGGAGTAAAAGTGCTGGGAGTCATCCCCAAGGACCCGCTCATGGGGGCCATCAAGGTGGCCGACTTGGCTGAGAAGCTGGGGGGCAAGGTGATCTCCGCCCAGCACAAGGCTGAGCGCATCGTAGAGAGTTTCCTGATCGGCACCATGCAGGTGGAGAACTTCCTGACCCACTTCCGCAAGAACAAGAACGCGGCGGTCATCGTGGGCGGCGACCGCTCCGACGTGCAACTGGTGGCCCTGGAGGGGGACAGCCCCTGCCTGGTGCTCACCGGCAACCTCTACCCCAACGACATCATCCTTACCCGCTCCGAGGTGCTGGAGATCCCCATCATCGTGGTGCGCGACGACACCTTCTCCGTGGCCAAGAAGATGGAAACCATCCTGCAGCGCCACAAACTGCGCGACATCATCAAGATCAAGCAGGGCGCGCAGCTGGTCAGCTCCAATATCGACTTCGAGTACATCAAGAAGGGGCTAGGGCTGTAGAAATCGATTTTTCAGAGCCCTGAAAAGGCGCTGGCGTGCTCCCCGCGCCAGCGCCTTTTTCTTCGGATCGTCCCACGGTCCGGGCTGCCCGCCTCCCTATCCGACCGGGCAATCCTTGGTATGACGACAATAGCTGTGCACGAACCGCCCCAACTCCGAGGAAAGGCCGCGAATTCCTTCCCCGACAGGCAGTTCTCGGTGTCCCGGGTATCCAGGCAGACGTCCATGGTGTGCTTGCCCTCGGTCAGCCCCACCGTCCAGGGGTTGCTGGCCGGGGTCGCCGCACGCCCAGGCTCACGCCGTTCTGTTCGGTCTCCGGCAAAATCTTGAATCTGGAGGTTGACACGAAACACATGTTTGGCTATATTGCCAAATATGAAACAAGACATCACCGCCGCCGACCATTACCTTCGGCTCCGGGCCAAGATATTCAAGGCTCTGGGGCATCCGAGCCGACTCATGATAGTGGAGTATTTGTGCCACGGAGAGCAGTGCGTGTGCAAGCTCCAGGCCCTGGTCGGTTCCGACATGTCCACGGTTTCCAAGCACCTGGCCGTACTCAAGGATGCTGGAATCGTCCAGGACGAGCGCAGAGGCACGAACATCTACTACTCGCTGCGCATGACCTGCGTTTCGACCTTCCTGCGCTGCGTCGGTAATTTTCTCGGCGAACGGCTCGAGGAGCAGATCGCGACCTTGGGTGAGGCGAGAAAACAGGACCTGGGATAGGCCCTTTTTTTATCCTTAAATTTTGCTATTTAGCCAAATACGAAACAACGAGCCAGGAAAAGCCGACCATGCAATCCATAGAAATCAAGCCGATGCGGGATATGTCCTGCGCTTGCGCCACAGCGGTGCACAACAAGAAGGCCGAGAAAAAGCCCTCTTCCTCCGCTCTATCCCTGAAGGAAATGTGCCTGGGCCTAACCGGACTGGTGGTTTGGTACCTTGTCTACGGGCAACTTGAGGGCCTGGCGCGCTACCTGACCTTCGACCTGCTGGGGCTTGTGCCGGGAAAGCACCTCGCGGAGGCGGCGGAGTTCTTCCTCTACGACACCCCAAAGGTGCTCATGCTCCTGACCCTGGTCGTTTTCGGCGTGGGAATCATCCGGTCGTTCTTTACCCCCGAACGGACGCGTCGGTTTCTCGCCGGCAAACGGGAATCCGTCGGCAACGTCCTGGCAGCGCTGCTAGGCATCGTCACCCCGTTCTGCTCCTGCTCGGCCGTGCCCCTGTTCATCGGATTCGTCACGGCCGGCGTGCCCTTGGGCGTGACCTTCTCCTTTCTCATCTCCGCGCCCATGGTCAACGAGATCGCCGTGGTCCTCCTGTACGGCCTGCTGGGCTGGAAGGTCGCCGCGATCTACATGGCCACCGGCCTTCTGGTCGCCATGACGGCCGGATGGATCATCGGGAAACTCGACATGGAAAACCACATCGAGGACTGGGTCATGCAAATCCGGAGCGGAGCGGAGAAAATGGAAGAAGCCGGGCAAACCTGGCGCGACCGCATCAGGTACGGCTTTGATGCCGTGAAGGACATCGTGGGCCGGGTCTGGAAGTGGGTAATCCTGGGCATCGCGGTGGGCGCCGGCATTCACGGCTACGTGCCGGAGGGCTTTATGGCGGGCGTGATGGGCAAACAGTCCTGGTGGTCGGTGCCCGTAGCCGTGCTCATCGGCGTCCCTATCTATTCCAACGCGGCCGGAATCGTGCCGGTGGTGCAGGCTCTCCTGGAGAAAGGAGCGGCCCTGGGCACGGTACTGGCCTTCATGATGTCAGTCATCGCCCTGTCGCTGCCCGAAGCAATCATCCTGCGCAAGGTTTTGAAGCCCAGGCTTATCGCCGTCTTCTTCGGCGTCGTGGCCATGGGCATTGTATTGGTGGGGTACCTGTTCAACTGCATCATCTGACAAAACAAGGAGATCACACATGCGCTTTCTGGCCCAACTTTTCCCGGAGTTCACCCAGGTCCTGGACGACATGGACGCTCTTTATGCCGAAAAGCGGTTCATCGACGAGAAAACCTACCAGTTCATTTGCTTCGCCCTGTCCATCAAGGCCCGCTCCAAGCCCTGCGTCCTGAAGCATTTCAAGGGAGCCCTGGACGCCGGGGCGAGCTTGCAGGAACTGTCCTACATCCTGGCCCTGGTCATGCGCGAGGCGGCAGGGGCCGATGATTGCTGGACCCATGAAGTCCTGGGTGACGTGGCCGACATCGTTGCCGGCAAGATCGATTGCGGCTGCAAGAAATAGTTCCGCAACAACGGAGGATACATGGACATCAAGGTGCTCGGACCGGGTTGCGCCAAGTGCAATGAACTGGAGAAGCTCGTGCACGAGGCTGCAGCCGAGGCCGGAATCAATGCGCAGGTGGAGAAGGTGGGCGATCTCCAGGAGATCGCCCACATGGGCGTTTTCTCCACCCCGGCCCTGGTAGTGGATGGCAAGATCAAGGCCGTGGGCAAGGTGCCGACCAAGAAGGACATCATCGCCTGGCTCAAAGGGTAACAAGAACTTTCCGGCCGGGCCGGCCGCCCGGGGCATGGAGATGGGTATGACGGAACGCTCATGCCCACCAAAAGGAGCAAACGCCATGACCGAATCCATCACCAGGCGCCTATCCTTCCTCGACCGTTTTCTGACCCTGTGGATCTTCCTGGCCATGTTCGTCGGCGTGCTGGGCGGCTGGGCCATGCCCGGCGTGCGCGACGTGGTGAACTTCTTCCAGGTGGGCACCACCAACATCCCCATAGCCGTCGGGCTGATCCTGATGATGTACCCGCCCCTGGCCAAGGTGAAATATGAAAAGCTTGGCCAGGTGTTCCGCAACGTGCGCGTCCTTACGCTGTCCCTGGTGCAGAACTGGGTCATCGGGCCGGTGCTCATGTTCCTTTTGGCCATCGCCTTCCTGTCCGGTCAGCACGACTACATGGTGGGGCTCATCCTCATCGGGCTGGCCCGGTGCATCGCCATGGTCATCGTCTGGAACGACCTGGCCTCGGGCGACAGGGAATACTGCGCCGGGCTGGTGGCCTTCAACTCCATCTTCCAGGTGCTTTTCTTCTCGGTCTACGCCTACCTGTTCATCACCTTCCTGCCGGGCGTCCTGGGCCTCAAAGGGATGGTCGTAAACATCTCCATCGGCCAGATCGCCAAGAGCGTGTTCATCTATCTGGGGATTCCCTTCCTGGCGGGCATGGCCTCCCGGTTCATAGGGCTCAAGGTCAAGGGCCAGCGGTGGTATGAAGAGAAGTTCATCCCCAGGATAAGCCCGATCACCCTGATCTCCCTGCTGTTCACCATCCTGGTGATGTTCTCCCTCAAGGGCGGGTACATCGTGCGCCTGCCCCTGGACGTGGTCCGTATCGCAGTTCCCCTGTGCGTCTACTTCCTGGTGATGTTTCTGGCCTCCTTCTGGCTGTCCTACAAGGCCGGGGCCACCTACGAACAGTCGGCCACCCTGTCCTTCACGGCAGCCTCCAACAACTTCGAGCTGGCCATCGCCGTGGCCGTGGCCGTGTTCGGCATCGATTCCGGCGAGGCCTTCGCCGCAGTCATCGGCCCGCTGGTGGAGGTCCCGGTGCTCATCAGTCTGGTGAACGTGGCCCTGTGGATCAGGCGCAGACACTTTCCTTACGCGGTGGAGACTCCCCTGGGCGTGTGCCACGTGGCCTGCAAATCGTAACTGAGAGACGCTACCTACAAGGGCATCTCCGATGAAAGACTCGTCGATCGGTGAGAGACGTTCAACCTTGTATCCACACGAGGAGGAGTCATGCTGAAGAAGGATGCCTTATTCATCTGCGTGCACAACAGCGCCCGCAGTCAGATGGCGGAGGAATACGTGCGCCTCCTGAGCGGCGGAAAGCTCACGGTGGAAAGCGCCGGATTCGAGCCCACGGAAATCAACCCGCTGGTCATCGAGGCCATGAAAGAAGAAGGCATCGACCTTTCCGCCAAGAAAACCCAGAGCGTGTTCGAGTTGTTCAAGCAGGGCAGGACCTACCGCTTCGTCACCACCGTGTGCGACGAATCCGAGGGCGGGCAGTGCCCCATTTTCCCCGGCATGACCCACAGGCTGCACCTGCCCTTCCCCGACCCCGCGATGCTCACCGGCAGCCATGAGGAGAAGATGGCCAAGGTCCGCGAGATCCGCGACGAAATCAAAAAACTTATGCAAAATTTCGTCGCGTGGGAAAAGGGAGACAAGAAAGGACCCATGGGCAAGGTCTGGGAGAAGGTCGATATCCAGGGCACTCCGGCTGGATAAATGAAAGACCTGCTCATAGTCGGCGGCAGCGACGCCGGCATCAGCGCGGCCTTGCGGGCCAGAGAACAGGACCAGACCGTCCAGGTGACCGTGCTCCTGGCCGACGACTTCCCCAACTACAGCATCTGCGGCCTGCCTTTCTTTCTGAGCGGCGAGGTCCCGGACTGGCGCGCCCTGGCCCACCGGACCCGAGAAGAATTGGCCGGACAGGGCATCCGGCTGCTCCCCCGGCACACGGCCACGGCCATCCTTCTCCGAGAGCGCGAGGTTGCGGTTTCCTCCCCTGGCGGCGAGTTGAGGCTCTCGTACGATCGCCTCATTCTAGCCACCGGAGCTTCCTCCCGCAGGCCGCGACATGTCGAAGGGCTGGACTTACCAGGCGTGTTCTTCCTGCGCTGGATGGGGGATGGTTTCGCCGTCGACGCATATCTGCAGAATCACAACCCTTCATCCGCCCTCATTATCGGCAGCGGCTACATCGGCATGGAGATGGCCGACGCCCTGACCCGCAGGGGTCTTGCCGTCAGCGTGGCAGGCCATTCCCAAAGCGTACTCAAGACGGTCGATCCTGAGTTTGGGGTCTTGATTCAGGAGGAACTGGATCGCAACGGAGTTCAAGTGGAGAGCAGGGTCGCTGTCGGGAAAATATCCGCCAGGGACGGCGGCCTTGCGGTCACGGGCGCCGGGGGATTCCAGGCCCAGGCCGACCTGGTCCTGGTGGCCACCGGGGCGGAGCCGGCCACGGAACTGGCCGTGACGGCCGGCATCGCCCTGGGGCGGGGCGGGGCCATCCAGGTCAACCGCCGGATGGAAACCGGGGTCCCCGGCGTCTACGCGGCCGGGGACTGCGTGGAGACCTGGCACCGGGTGCTGGGGAAGACCGTGTACCAGCCCCTGGGCACCACGGCGCACAAGCAGGGGAGAATTGCCGGAGAGAATGCCCTCGGGGGCGCAAAGGAATACGCGGGCACTCTGGGGACTCAGGTGGTGAAGATATTCGACCTGGCCGTGGCCCGCACCGGCCTGCGGGACGAAGAGGCAAAGACGGAAGGGTTCGCTCCGTTGACCGTGGAGACCCAGTGCTGGGACCACAAGGCCTATTACCCCGGCCCCCGGAAACTGCACATCCGGGTGACAGGCGACCGCGCCACGGGACGCCTGCTCGGGGCGCAGATCATTGGTCATTGGCAAGCCGACATAGCCAAGCGCGTCGACATCTTCGCCACGGCCATCTTTCACGGCATGACGGTCGATGATCTAGCCCAGCTCGACCTGAGCTATACCCCTCCGCTCGGCAGCCCCTGGGACCCGGTTCAGATGAGCGCGCAGACATGGTGCCATACATTATCACTACATGGGAAAACGGATGTCTAAGTTGAAAGTTCTTTTCCTGTGCACCGGCAATTCCTGCCGCAGCCAGATGGCGGAAGGTTTCGCGCAGGCCTTGCGGGCGGGTGATGTCGAGGCCTGGTCCGCCGGGGTCATCAAGCACGGATTGAACCCGCTGGCCGTGAAAGCCATGGCCGAGTCCGGGGTGGACATCTCCGCCCACACCTCCAAGACCGTGGATGAATTGCCGGTCAAGGAGTTCGATTACATCGTGACCCTTTGCGACCACGCCAACGAAAACTGTCCGTATTTCCCCGGCAAGGCGCAACGCATCCACGCCGGGTTCGACGACCCGCCCTCCCTTGCCAAGAACGCCGCGACTGAGGAGGAGGCCATGGCCCACTACCGGCGCGTGCGCGACAAGATCAGGCGGTTCATCCTGGAATTTCCTCCAACATCGTAATCACAGAGGAAATAAGGAGGGGGCATGGACGCGGTTCCGACCGGGGTGGGACTTCCTGTCCCGGCGCGGACACTTTTCACGGCGAAGTCATGAACCTCGCCGACGTGATCACCTTTCAAGGCCGTTCCATCGACGAACTCAAGCAGGCCCTGGCTGATTCCGTGGAAGACTACCTGGAGTTCTGCGCTCTCAAGGGCCGCAGGCCTGAGAAATCATAATCCGGGCGCTTCAACGTCCGGATTGCTCCGGAGTTGCGCCAACGCATTGCCCAACAGGCGGCGTCCAGAGGCGAAAGCCTCAACCACTGGGTGGCGGACACCCTTGGTCGGGCTGTTACCTCCAGCAACGTTTGAGCGCGGGCGCACCGAAGCGTTCAGGTCGCACATCCGCCTGACTGCAGCCCTGGATCAACGTACTCTCGCCGACAAAGCCGATCTTGACTCTTTTTCCAATCATTGTTTTACACTAGGGCATCGATCCGGTTTCCGCCGAATCCGGCGGACCGGTCCAACCCTCATCCGGAGGCGCGGCCATGCCCGATCTGATCCCCTGGGGGGCGAAAGAACTCTCGAAGCTCAAGGGCGACATGGACAGGCTCTTCGAGGCTCTATTCGAGGACTTCGGCCTGCCGCGGGCCAAATATTCCAGAGGCGACGTCCAGGTGTCCGGGGACGGGGGGGAATGGGTCATCACCTGGCCCCTGCCCGGCTTCGAACCCGAGGACGTGGCCGTGACCGTCACCGGGCGGGTCCTGTCCATCGTGGCCGCCCGCAAAGAACGCGAGGGCGCGGGACTGGTCCGGCTATCCCGGGAGCTCACCCTGCCCTTCCCTATCGACGCGGCGTTGGCGGACCTCGAAGGCGGGGTGCTCACGGTCCGCCTGACACGCCAGGCCCCGCCCGCCGCCCGGGAGATACCCGTGGCGCGCGGACGCAGCCTGGCCGAATGCACCCCGTCCACCAACCAGACGCCACGGATCGGCACAGCCGTTACCGATCGGAGAGAACCATGACCGCGACCGCACCATCCACTTCCCTGGAGCTTCGTCCGGACCAGCTCCGTTGGAGGCTCGACCCGGCAAGCCTGCCCTTCGAAACCACCGCGCAGCTGGAGGTCTTGGACGCCGTGGTGGGCCAGGACCGTGGGCTGGAAGCCCTGCGCTTCGGCATGGACATGACCAGGAAGGGCTACAACATCTTCGTCACGGGCGAACCGGGCCTGGGCCGCCTGTCCACCGTGAAGCGGCTTCTGAAGGAACTCTCCAAATCCGACAAGGTGCCCGACGACCTGTGCTACGTGAACAACTTCAAGCGCCCCGAAGCCCCGGTGCTGCTCAGGTTCAAGGCCGGACAAGGCTCCGCGTTCAAGAAAGACATCCATGAATTCCTGGAGAGCCTGAAAAAAGAGATCCCGCAACTCTTCGAGAGCGAGGAATACATTGCCCGCAAGAACGAGATCATAGAACTGCACGAAAAAAAGGTCCTGGAATTCTACAGCGCGGTGGAGGAGAAGGTCAAAAACACCGGCCTGGCCGTGGTGCGCATGCAGGTCGGCCCCTACACCCGGCCGGACGTGCTGCCCGTGGTGGACGGAGAACCCAAGCGCATGGTGGACCTGGAGGCCATGGTGGCCAACGGCCGTTTTCCCAAGGCCGAGTTCGAGGAGATCAAGGACAAGCGGAGCCGGGTCAAGGACGAGGTGGACCACCTGATGCTCGAGGTACGCGCTCTGCAAAAGGACGTGGGCCGCAAGCTCGAAGAGGTGGACAAGATCATGTTCAGGACCATGGCCCAGGAATTCCTGGCCCCGCTCAAGGAACGCCTGACCGATCCAAAGGTCCAGGCTCACCTGGAGGCCATGATCGAGCACATGTTGGACAACCTGGAGGATCTGAAGCTCGTCGGGGGCAGGCCCCAGGGCATGCCCCCCGGCATGCCCTACATGGGTCCGCCGCCGGAGGCCGTGCTTTCGCCCTACGAGGTCAACCTCCTGGTGGACAACGCCGAGCAGACCGGGCCTCCGGTGATCATCGAGTCCTACCCCACCTACCGCAACCTGTTCGGCGGTGTGGACCGGGTGGTGGGTCCCTACGGGGGCTGGCACACGGACTTCGC
>Ga0326727_10001592_pt1 | contig 82625 bp, 75 predicted proteins | sample MB2enrmetagenome_FD_207643 | JGI IMG/M metagenome (GOLD analysis project Ga0326727, IMG submission 207643) | Lab enriched peat soil microbial communities from McLean, Ithaca, NY, United States - MB29MY | ecosystem: Environmental > Terrestrial > Soil > Wetlands > Peat | place: USA: New York... | reverse complement strand
GCACCCGGCGGACGCTCCCAAACTGGCGCAGATAAGCCTCCGATGCCCCCGAGCCGCACCTCACGCACACGTTGATCCAGGCTTCCCCGGCGCCCTCCGGCGCCGGGCCGCCGAACCGGAACGCCCACCCGTAGACGCTGAGCCGCGTCCCCATGGCACGGTCCAGGGAGCGCAGCGCCCAGGTGAACCAGACCAGGAAACGCTCGTTTCCAAACGCGAAGAGGGCGATTCTGCGCGGCGGCCGGGCCGTGAAGTTGCGGGAGTTGAGGAAAGAGAGCGAGCTGAAGAGCAGGGTGGTGGACCGGTGCGCAAGCCGGGTCCACTTCTCCACCGGTCCGATTACGTCCTCCGGGCGGCGAAAGGCGTTGACATGTCCCCCGCCCCGGCACAGCCAGCGGTACACGTGGTCTGTAAACGTGCCCGCGTCCGGTACGGAGACGTACAGCCTGCCGCCCGGTTTCACCACCCGGCCGATTTCGCGCACCGAGTTCTCCAGGTCCGTGAAGTGCTCCAGGCTGTGGTTGGCGACGATGGCGTCGAAGCAGCCGTCGCCGAAGGGCAGGCGTGCCGCATCCGCCCTGACGTAGGCCCCGGAAGCGCCCGGCGGCGGGGCGTCCAGATCCAGGCGCACCACCGACAGATCGGTTCTGGGCGTGGTGAAACTGCCCGTGCGGGCGCCCAGGTCGAGCACCCGCGCGCCGGGCGGCAAGCTCTGCAGGATGTCCATCATGGCCGGAAACCGGACCTTAATCCATCATCGCAGGGAAGCCCGGCGCGGCGCGGCAGACGGTTGACCCGGCTACGGGGCGGCCCGCCGGGACCCGCGCGGACCGGGCTCGCGGGGCGCCCCGTCCGCCCCACATTACGCCCGGCGCGGAAATCGGCATCTTTTCGGGTTGAAGATGCGTCTAGTAGGCAGGAACCGGTGTTGCGGACCCGATTTGCGTTCCGCTCCGGCTGGTTGGCGGGCGAAGGGGAGACCTGCGGAAATAATCGCCTTGCGCGACGGTCTTGTTAATTTTAAGATAACGGAGAGACGTTACTCCGATTTTCCCGGAGGAATCAGGATGATTTATTCCAAGTCCGCTGAATATGCGATCCGCGCTTTCGTGCACCTGGCGCAGGTGCCGGAGGGAAAGTACGCCATGGTGAAGAACATCGCCGAGGCGGAGGGGGTTCCCGCCGCTTTCGTCGCGAAGATTCTCCAACAACTGGCAAAAAAGGGCTTGTTGCGGTCAAGCAAAGGCCCCACTGGCGGATTCGCCCTGCGCATGGACGCCGCCGAGATCCGCCTGCTCGACATTGTCGAGACGGTGGACGGCCTGGCGCCCTATCAGCAGTGCGCCAGCGGCTTGTCGGAGTGCAACGACGACGTGCCCTGTTCCATGCACGATAGCTGGGTGATCCTGCGATCGCGTATCATGGATTATCTGGGGAAGAACACCATCGCCGATCTGGCGAAGGCGCTGGAGCAGAAGAAAAAGGCCCTGGCGCAAGCGAAGCAGCGCAAGAGCAGGCGCGCGGCGGCGAAACGAGCCTGACAGAACCGGTCCGGGCCTGCCCGGGCCACATCACCGAATCCGGAGGCAGAATGGGACTATCCGTTCTTGTCCCCATGGTGGTCGAGCAGACCTCCCGTGGGGAGCGCGCATACGATATTTATTCGAGGCTGTTGAAGGAAAACATCATTTTCCTGGGCACGCCCATTGACGACCAGGTGGCCAACCTGATCATCGCCCAGTTGCTGTTCCTGGAAGCCGAGGACCCGGAAAAGGACATTTCCATTTACATCAATTCGCCCGGCGGATCCATCACGGCCGGCCTGGCGATCCTCGACACCATGGCCTTCATTCGCCCCGATATCGTGACCATCTGCGTCGGGCAGGCCGCTTCCATGGCGGCGGTGCTGCTGGCCAAAGGCACCAAGGGCAAGCGCTTCAGCCTGCCCAATTCACGGATCATGATCCACCAGCCCTCCATGCAAGGTCTGGCGGGACAGGCCGCCGACATCGACATTTATGCCCGCGAGATCCTGCGCATGCGGGAGATCCTCAACACCATGCTGGCGGATGCCACCGGACAGCCGGTAGACCGCATCGCCAAGGATGTGGACCGCGACTACATCATGGAACCCGATGGCGCCGTGACATACGGCATGATCGACCGCGTGATCGCCAGCCGCGATCTCTCCCCGGTGCCGGTAAAGGGCTGAGTTCGGAATCCGGTCGGCAGGCTGGTGCGCCCGCCCCACAGGCTAATTTCCGCTGTCCCGCCGCTTCAAGGTAGGACGCTCGTCGCCATCGCTCTTGGGCTGGGTGCCGTCGTCATTGGGGTCCACCGGGCCGTTGCTGCCGGGCCCGCGCCGCAGCGTAGGCTTGTTGGGATCGACGGAATCCACCTTGCGGTGGTTGTGCAGCATGGCCAGCCGCGCCTTGACGTCGTTGAATTCCGAAGTGGTGATCACGTACTCCGGCTTGGGCGGCAGGTCCTTCTGGATCTCGGCCTGCGACAACTTGATCCGCTCGTCCGTCATGGGGTGCGAGGAGAAAACCTTGTCGATCGACCCGGGCTTCTTCTTCTCCAGGGTTTCGATTTTCTCGAAGAAGTCGACAAAGGCTAAGGGGTCGTAGCCGGCTTTGTACATGTACTGCAGCCCGTAGAAGTCGGCTTCTTTCTCGAAGCCCTGGGAGAACCTCAGGTATCCCAGCGGAATCGCCAGGCCGGAGAGCTGGCGGACGGCGTACCCCGTCCAGCCGCCGGTGGCGATGGAGGCCACGATGGCGCCGATCTGCATCAGGTCGCCGCGGGTGACCTGGCGGGTGCCGTGGCGCGCCGCCACGTGCGCAATTTCGTGGGCCATCACCCCCGCCAGTTCGGCTTCCGTGTCGGTTTTCAGGATCAAACCGGAATTCACGAAAAAGAATCCCCCCGGCAGCGCGAAGGCGTTGACTACCTCAGTATCCAGCACCTTGATGGTAAAGGGCACCTTGGCATCGGAATTGCGCACCAGGTTCTGGCCGATGCGGTTGACGTATTCCGCAACAATCGGATCGTCCACGAGCTTGGCATCGCGCTCCACCGCCTGGGCCAACTGCTTGCCCATGGCAATTTCGCTGTCCAGGCCGTAAAAGTTGATCCCGTTGCCCACGTCGCGGTTGCCTATGGCATCCGGATCGTCCTTTTTGTTCTTGGGTTTCGAAGTATCGTCGTCAGCAAAGGCCCCAACTGCCAGGAGACTGAGTGCGGCGGCGATCGCCACCAGCATTGCGGATCGTCGTTTCATCGTCCGGTACCCCGCTTCCTACACTATACGCCCATTCATTCAGACGCGTATCCCTATGCTTTTTACGTGGCGGGAGGCCAATCGGTTTCAGCCGGCCACGCGGCACTTTCCGGAGCGGTGGCGGCGGGACTCAGTAGAGGCCGAAATTGATCACTTTCCCCGCCTGGTCCACCAGCACATCCAGCCGCCGGTCCAGGTAGGAGTAGAACTTGCGGCCCTTGTCGGCATCCGTCGAACTGACGCGGGCGCCCCAGAGCTTGCGGCATTCCTGCCAGGTCATCTTCCAGGGATAAGCGAAAACCGTGCGCAGCGTGCCGGTTTCGCGGTCGAAATCCAGCTCCAGCTCGCGGTACCGGCTGCTGGCGTCGGAAAACGCGACAATGTCGCCATCCTCCGTGCCGTCATCGTCCAGCGACACCCGATGGCCCTTGGGCGTGCCCAGCACGGCGATGGCGTCGGCCTGCGTCCAGACGCCGATCTGCTTCTGGCAGAATACGGCGCTCTCGGCCCCGTATTCAGGCGGGTAAGACAGCTCGCCGCGGCGCAGCCGGGGCCGTTCGGCGTCGGCTAATGAAACCGGCGGAGGGGCGGTCTCGACCGGCATGGGAGGCGGATCGGGAGCCAGTTCCACGGGTGCGCCGGGCAAGAGCACCCGCAGGCTGTCTTCCTTTTCCGCATTGCGCAGCACCGGCGGAAGCACGCGGAGGGTTGGGACGGAAGTGCTGGAACCAGCGGCGAATTCGGTGGCTTTTGCGGAACCGGATGGGGGCAGTTTGCCGGCGTCTTCCGCCGGGGGCGCACCGAGCGCCACTCCGGCGGCCACCAACACCGCGGGAATGAGCCTGATGTAATGCATACCTGCCTCGGGGAAACGGTTCGAATCCAAGTTCACTCTAGCGGACCGCGGGGCGCCGTGTAAATGGGTTTTCCGCCTGAATTTGGGCAACAAGCGGGTATATGCCAAAGTTAGATGCCGGATGCTACCACCACCGTACTACCGCGAAATCAGCGATTTGGCGCCGCGTTATTCCCGTCCCGCGCGCGTCCCGCGCGACCGGCGCCCGATCCCGCGCTCGACAAAACAGGTGCTTGCTTGGTACTATGTAGGGTAGTTCATTGTGGTACTTCTGCCAGATACCTCTACCCGGCTTCATCGGCGCGTAGGTTCCCCAGCAATCCAAGCGAGGAGTAAATCGTAGAAAATCATGGCCTCAAATACTTTCTCCCAAGGCGCCCAGGTCGAACACCAGCGATTCGGTTTGGGAACGGTGATGTCCAGCAGCGACGAGCGCATCGTCATCAAGTTCGACGACCACGGCGAAAAGAAATTCGTCACCAACATGGTGATGGGGAGTTTGAAGAAGAGCGACCGGCAGCCCCCCACCGAGAAGAAGGGCGCCCGCAGGAAGAAGGCCGCGCAGACCACGGCGTAAAATGGTGTACCCATCGAGAGGATAATTTGAACGCACGCCAAAAGCGGTTATTTGAAGAGGCCCGAAAGCGCAACCCGGACCTCAAAATTCCCACCGACACTCCAGCCACGGACTGGACCGAAGCCGACCTGGCGCTGGTCAAGCAGGGCGTGGGCGACAAGAGCGGCCGGCCTTCTTCAGGTTCCGGCGAAGCCGGAGAAGCCGCCGCCGAGACGCCCACCGGCGAACAGGCCGGCAGCGTGGTCACGTATTTCGAAGCCAAAGGGTTCGGTTTTCTCCGCCCCGACGACGGCGGAAGAGACATTTTCTTCCACGTCTCCCGGCTGGTGGAGGGGCTGGCCACCGACCTCCGGCCGGGCGCGCGGGTGCTCTACGAACTCGGCATGGACCGCACCGGAAAGATGGCGGCTTCGAGCATCCGCATCGCTCCCGCATAACCGGATATAATAGGGGAACCGCTCGCGGATCCGCCGCCGCGCCCTTTGGGCCGGCCGGATGCCGCGCCTACTTTCATGTTCGACAACCTATCGGAAAAGCTGCAGCGGATATTCAAGAACCTTCGCGGCGAAGGCAAGCTCTCGGCCGAGAACATGGAGGGCGCCCTGCGCGAAATCCGCATGGCGCTGCTCGAGGCCGACGTCAATTTCAAGGTTGTCAAACAGCTCCTCGAGAACATCAAGGTGAAGGCCGTGGGAGAAGAGGTGCTGAGCGCCCTCTCGCCATCCCAGCAGGTGATCAAGATCGTTCACGAAGAGCTCGTCAAGATCCTGGGCAGCCACGAGTCGAAGCTGCGCTTCGCCAACGATCCGCCCAGCGTCTTCCTGATCGTGGGCCTGCAAGGTTCCGGGAAGACCACCTCCACGGGCAAACTGGCGCGCTGGCTGGCGCGCAACGGGCACCGTCCCATGGCGGTCTCGGTGGACGTCTACCGCCCGGCGGCGCGGGAACAGCTCAAGGTGGTGGCGCGCGAAGTCGGCCAGGCCCTTTACGAAGGCGCGCCCGGCGAAAACCTGCCGGCCGACCTGGCCCGCTCGGCCCGCCGCGAAGCCGCCAACACCGGCCGCGACGTGCTGCTGGTGGACACCGCCGGCCGCCTGCACATCGACGACCAGCTCATGACCGAGCTGCGGCAGTTGAAAGAGCAGCTCAACCCCATCGAAGTGCTGTTCGTGGCCGACGCCATGACCGGGCAGGACGCCGTGAGGTCGGCCGACGAGTTCCACAAGCGTCTGGGCATCACCGGCGTCATCCTCACCAAGATGGATGGCGATGCGCGCGGCGGCGCGGCGCTCTCCATCCGCCACGTCACCGGCCAGCCGCTGAAATTCGTGGGCGTGGGCGAGAAATTCGACGCGCTCGAGCCGTTCCATCCCGACCGCGCGGCCAACCGCATTCTGGGCATGGGCGACATCCTCTCGTTCATCGAGAAGGCCAGCGAGCAGATCGACCAGAGGAAGGCCGTCGAGATGCAGCGCAAGCTCATCGAAAACGACTTCACGCTGGAGGACTTCCGCGACCAGTTGAAATCCATCCGCCGGCTCGGCCCGCTCAGCTCGCTCATGGACATGATGCCCAAGGTGGGCATGCTGAAGGGTTTGAAGGACGTCAAGGTGGACGAAAAGGAAATCGGCCGGGTGGTGGCCATCATCGATTCGATGACCCCGCGCGAGCGCGACAATCACATGATCATCAACGGCAGCCGCCGCCGGCGCATTGCGCGGGGCAGCGGCACCACCGTGCAGGAAGTCAACCAGTTGTTGCATCAGTACGCGGAGGCCCGGAAAATGATGAAGCTGGTGTCGGGCGGCTTCCAGGGCAGGAAATTCGGCAAAATGAAACTGCCGCCGGGTTTTCCGTTCGGAAATCTGCCTGGCGGCACGGGCCGGTAAGCCTTTGAAAGAACGCCCCGCGGGGCGCTGGACAGCCGGATTTTTTTGAAGAGAGATTGGGAGCCAAGATGCTGATGATTCGCCTGGCGCGGTTTGGCGCCAAAAAGAAACCGTACTATCGTGTAGTCGTAATCGAGAAGGCGCGCGCCGCCAAGGGCCGCAGCCTGGAGGTGATCGGACACTACAATCCCCTCGCCCATCCCGCCCAGGTGGACCTGAAGCACGACCGCCTGGAGCACTGGACCAAGCAGGGCGCGCTGCTCTCGGACACCGTGAAGCGCCTGGTGGAGAAGAACCCCGCGCCGGCCGCCCAACCAGTGGCGTAAGTCCCCCCGACTGTGTGCTGCCGAACGGCCGGAACATGGTTTTAACGGATGTCGCTGTTCTGCTTTGGGTACCATGGGCTTATGGGAAGGAGGCGGCGTGATGAAACAGTTGATCGAAGATATTGCGAAGGCTCTGGTGGACATCCCCGAGGAAGTTTCCGTGCGCGTGGTGGAAGGCGAGCAGGTGACGGTTCTGGAACTCAAGGTGGCCCCCACCGATCTGGGCAAGGTGATCGGTAAGCAGGGCCGCACCGCGCGTTCCATCCGGACCATCCTGGGCGCGGCCGGAATGAAGCTCAACCGCCGTTTCACGCTGGAAATCCTGGAGTGAGCGAAGGCGATTCCGGCTGGGTTACGCTGGCCGTTCTGGGCAGGACCCGCGGCACCCGCGGCGAGATCACGGCCGTGCCCCTCAGCCACAAGCCCGAGCGCTTCCGGAACCTGCGCACAGCCCACCTCTACACCTCTGGCGGCGCTTTGCAGCCGGTCGAGGTGGAATCCTCCTGGTTCCACGACCGGACCCTGATCCTCAAATTCCGGGGAATCGACAGCATTTCCCAAGCCGAGCCGCTGGCCGGGGCCGAGGTGCGCGTGCCCCTGAGCGAACGCGCGCCGCTCGAACCGGGCGAGTTCTTTCAGTCCGATCTCATCGGCTGCGAGGTGGTGGACCGCCGCTCGGGCGAATTGGTAGGCCGGGTGGCCGCCTGGCAGGACGCCGGAGGCGCCGGCCTGCTGTGTCTCGACAACGGGCTGCTGATTCCCTTCGCGCGATCCATCTGCGTGGAGATCGATCCCGCCGGGCGGCGAATCGCCGTGGAACTCCCCGATGGTTTAAAGGATGTAAACCGGCCGTGACCTTTCATGTGCTGACGATCTTCCCCGAGTTCTTCCAAGGGCCGTTCGCGCACGGCGTGGTGAAGCGCGCGCAGGACGCCCAACGGCTCGACATCCGCATCCACAACCTGCGCGACTGGACCACCGACCGGCACAAGAGCGTGGACGACCGTCCTTTCGGCGGCGGCGAGGGCATGGTGCTCAAAGCGCAACCCATCTTCGAGGCCGTGGAAGCCATCTGGCCCGAGCGCCGTCCGGACCGGTTGGTGGTGCTGCTGTCGGCCCAGGGACGCCTGTTCGACCAGGCCATGGCCAACCGCCTGGCTCAGGCCGCCGGCCTGCTGCTGATCTGCGGCCGCTACGAGGGCGTGGACGAGCGGGTGGCCGAGCACCTGGCCGACGACGAGATCTCGATCGGCAATTACGTGCTGAGCGGCGGAGAACTGGCCGCGGCGGTGGTGGTCGACACCGTGGCGCGGCTGCTTCCCGGCGTGCTGGGAAACGAGACCTCGGCGGCATACGACTCGTTCCAGGAGACCGGCCACGGCCAGGGAGGGCTGGATTGCCCGCACTGGACGCGTCCGGCGGAATTCCGCGGGTGGAAGGCCCCCGATGTGCTGCTGAACGGGAATCACGAGGAGATCCGCCGCTTCCGGCGGCAGACCGCGATGGAGAAGACGGCGCGGCTGCGGCCCGATCTGATGGGCGATCCGCGGGAGTGAGCGCGTGCGCTGGCGCGGGCCGCCGGAAAGCGAACCGGGCCATTGCATATGTTAGAATGTTAAGGAAATCCCCATGCAGACTGCGTTGCTGACCAAGTTTATCAACAAGAACAAGCGGACCGACATCCCCGTGTTTCGGCCGGGCGACACCATCCGCGTCCACGTCAAGATCAAGGAAGGCGACAAAGAGCGCCTTCAGGCGTTTGAGGGCACGGTGATCGCCCGCAACAATACGGGCCTGGGTGAGAGCATCACCGTCCGCAAGGTCAGCTTTGGCCAGGGTGTGGAGCGCATTTTCCCGGTTCACGCGCGGGTGATCGACCACATCGACGTGGTCCGCACGGGCCGCTCGCGGAGGGCCAAGCTCTACTACCTGCGCAATCTGAGAGGCAAGGCTGCCCGTCTCCGCGAGCGCGAATAGCCTGCCCGCGGCCACATGCATGCGCCCCGAACCGGCGGGTGGCAAAATCCGTTGCGAGGGCACACTGGAACGGGAGTTGCGGGCGCGCGGATTCGCCGCCGTGGCGGGCGTGGATGAAGTCGGGCGCGGAGCGCTGTTCGGCCCGGTGGTGGCCGCCGCGGTCATTCTGTCTCCCAGCCGCCCGGTGCGCGGGCTGAACGACAGCAAGCTGCTGGAAGCCGCGCGCCGCGAGGCGCTCGACGTGGAAATCCGCGAACGGGCGGTGGCCTGGGCGGTCGGCGCCGTGGACGCAGCCACCATCGACCGCATCAACATATATCAGGCGACGCGCCAGGCCATGCGGCTGGCCGTGCTGGGGCTGCGGCCGGCTGCCGATTTCCTGTTGACCGACGCCATGCCCCTCGATCTTCCCCTGCCGCAGAGCCCCATCATTAAGGGCGACGCCCGGTGCCACGCCATCGCCGCCGCTTCCATCGTCGCCAAGGTATGGCGCGACGCCTGCATGCGGGAGTGGGACAAGGTGTATCCCCAGTACGGCCTGGCCGCCCACAAGGGCTATTCCACGCCGGAACACTGCCGCGCGCTGGCGGAGTCCGGCCCGTCGCCGCTGCATCGCCTGAGCTTCGCGCCGGTGCGCCAACACTCGCGCTTCCCCATGAACTACAATCCACAGATGGAGTTGTTTGAAACGGCGGGCACCGCATGATTCCGCCGCCACCCGGTCCGGGCGAGATCCCTCCGGCGGACGCTCCCGGCGCGCCGGGCATCGCCGCGGCGCCGCCGCCGGCCTACCGCTGGTATCACAAGTTCTTTGCGGTCGCGCTGGCGACGGTCTGCCTCATCGTGGGCGTGGTGCTGGTGCTCTTTCCCTGGACCCCATCCTGGGAGCACAACTACTTCGCGGGGGTGACGCCGTTCTTTCGCACGTGGTGGAATAACCTTTACCTGCGCGGGGCGGTGAGCGGCATCGGCATGGTGAACCTGTATATCTCGCTGGTGGAAGTTCTCCGGCTCAAGCGGTTTGCACAGCGGTAAGACGCCGCCATCCCCGGTATCCCTCTCAGCCCGCCGGAACTACCCGCAAGGGTGTGTGCGGCGTCCCTCGAAAGGCCCCGCCGGCGCGGGCCCGGGATGGCATATCATCGCGTGGTGGAACCGCATTTCGGACCTCTGACGGTTGTGCTGGCAGGCGTCCTGCTGCTGGCGGCCGGATTATCCCGCCTCAGAACCACGTGGTGGAGGAGGTCTTTGTCAACGCCGCCGTATCCTGAAATGGCGGCGGCCGGCGCGGATGCGTGGAAAGCCAGTCCGGCCGGTTTGGCTCCCATCGCCCGCCGGCACGGCGGCGCCTGCGGGTAGGGCTGGTTCCGAAGCGGCCGCACCTCACGGCCAAAAGCGGCGCCGGCGCTGGAGTGGTTCATTCCTCGAAAGGCCGCCTGGAAAGGCCGCCAACGCTGGAGCGGCCCTTGCGATATACTGGCACCAGCTTTCCAATTCCTGTCCGCGAGGGGTGTTTCCATGTACCGACGACAATTCCCGCCTTTGCTTGCCTTGCTGGCCGCGCCGCTGCTCAACGCGCAGTATGCCGCGCCTCCAACCGCCTATACCATCACTCAGATCGATTCGACCGCGGGCGCGACCATCAGGATATACCGCGACGGTTCCAAGGCTCTCCTGGACCGGGAGACTCCATCCCAAACGCCCGGCGGCACGGCGACCCACATCCGCTCCTTCTACAACCTCGAGAAGCACGAGGGCAACGCCTGGGACGCGGCGGCCGCCAACCCGCCGTGCAGCTCCAGCCGGTTTTCCGGCGACTGGGGCGATCCCTTCGCCGCCTCCGCCGCTCTGCACACCGAGTTGGCCGGCGCGCATCTGGTCGACGCGGGCACGGCGGCCATAGCGGGCATGACCGCGAAGATCGTGGACGCGGACACTCCCCAGGGCAAGGCGCGGGTCTGGCTGGAGCCGAAGTACGGCCTGATCCTGAGGCTGGAGTTTACCCCAACCGGGGCTCCCACACAAACCATGGTCGAAGTAAAAAGCGTGAGCCTGGCCGCGCCGCCGGCTTCGATCTTCGTTCTGCCGGCTTCCTGCAAGAGCGCCGGGCCGCCGCCGCCCACGGATGCGGAACGGATCGCGGCGGAAACCGGCGCCAGCGCGGCGGACTTCACGCTCGCCACCCACGGGCCGGCCTCGGCCAACTCGTGTACGGTAATCTTCCGGGTGGTGCGCGCCGGCTCCCTGACGCCCATTACAAGCGGGTTTCAGTTGGCTCTCGACCGGACCGTGGACCCCGACCATCCGGGCGGCTACACCATCGGGCTGGGCGAGGTCGGGCATTCCACGTTTTCGGGCGGCGCACTGCACGAAGTGACCGGGCAGCTTCAGAACGGCGTGTTGCGGATCGACGACGCTCCCCCGCTATTCGACATCGAGACGGCTTTCGGCAGAGCCGGCAGCAGTTCCGCCCTTCTGTACCGGCAGTGTTTCGGGCCGCAGACGGTGCTGCTGTACGTGCTCAAGAATCCCGCCCGGATTTCCGACGGCGACGACTGGTTGTGGGTGAAGTCCGGCAAGTACGCCGCCGCGCCGGCCGGCCGCTAGGGCGGCCGAGGGATGGCAACGAACTCACCTCCTCAGCCCGGCCCAACGCTCAATTCCGCGCGGCCCTGAACCCGCTTCAGGGGCGCGGCCACGCGGGACCGGCGCGCGGGCAATCCGCCAACGCCCCTCAGGTAGCGCCGGCTCGGGGCCGGGCACGCGGCGGGGGGCGGGCGGGTTGCCGCCAGGTCTCCACGGGCGGCAGCACCTGGGCGTGGATCGCTGGCACTCCGGTCGGGGAAACCAGGCTCGGCAGGGCCGGCACGCTACCACCAAAGCATCGCTCTTTTTCTGGTACCTACATATGGAGGCACCTGGCATAGTACCTCAAAGGATAACTCCTGATACCTTCAGTGTAGCTGTGCAGTCCGCGGGTCGATAACCGAATGGGTAGTTAACTGGTGCGCTCCAAATGATTGCCGTAATACAGCAGTCGCCTGCCCCTCCACGCGTTCCCTGCCGTCAGCCTCCGCGCCGTCAAGGCCCGCCGGATCTGCTTGGGCCGCAATTCAGATCCCATTATCCCGAAACGCACCTGCGCCGCCCTACCTTGTGCGTGAAGGCCTGCCTTCTGAGGGAGATGACAAACGCAAATGGTTCGCCAATTACCCGCAAAGTGGTAAAACTCACATTAACCATTGGGTAGTTGACAGCACGTTTACCGGGGTCAATAATGACTGGGTAAATACGTACCATTACCTTTAGTACCTTTTTAGGTTACGGTTCGTATTGATGTTCCGAAGTGTATCGGCCTACAGGGGTGATTCTTGGCAGCAAAGCATTGGGAACGGGGTTAGTCGTTCCATCTATTGTCCATTTACGTAGGGAGGGCGGTGTTCACAAGAAGGTGCTTCATTCTGGGCGGGTTGGCTGTGGTTGGACACTCCCGCCAGGCGCCAGTCGAGGACGCGGATTTTTCGCAGTGGCAGAGTTTCGGCGCGGGGGCGTGGACGGCGGAAGGCGGCGAGATCGTCGGCCGCTTCGATAAGAACAAGCCCATCCCCGGCTATCTGTTCACCCGCGAAGTGTTCACGGACTTCCGGCTTTCCGTGCTGTTCCGCATTTCAAGCGGGGGCAGAAGCAGTATCTACGTTCGCGAGCCCCGGAGGAAATGGACGGTCGAGGGCGATACTCGCCCGGGTTCCGGTCCGGATGGCGGCTATGAAGTCTTAGTCAGCTATCAGGATCCCGACAATCCAACCGGGACAATTAATAACATTCAAAAGTCTAAGAAATCGGTGGGCGCCGAAGAGAAATGGACCCAGATGGACATCTCTTGCCGGGGCTCGGAGATCCGTATTACCGTGGCGGGCCAGTTGGTGAACCGGTTTACTCAGTTACGAGTCCAGCCCGGGGTCATCGGTTTTGAGGTGCCAGGCACGGGACAGCAGGATTTCACCGTGCGGTTCCGCGACATTCGAATTACGTCCCTTCCATCAACTTCCATTTCCAATACAGGAGGATATGCGGGGTTGAGAGGGGCGTTTGGAGTATAGACAGAAGCACAGAGGGCGATGGGCAGAGCAGAGGATAGGAAGAGTCGCCGGATCGGCCATCCTTTCCACCAGTCGCGCCAAGCGTTAGGTGAGGATTTGGTCCTGGAAGAGAGGTTACAAAATGGTTAGTCATCGTTTCGTAGCAAGTGGCGCGCGGGCGTCGGGGAGCCGGACCGCTATTCTGCTGGTCTTGCTCGTCTTGTTGTCTTCGGCCGCATTCGGTCAGGTATTGGGATCCATTACGGGCTTCGTTCGCGATCCGAGTGCCGCCGCCATTCCCGGCGCCACCATCGCCCTGACGAACTCGGAGACGGGCGTGGTGCGCACTGTGGTCGCCGACGAGCGTGGTTACTACCGCGCGCTTTCGCTTCCCGTAGGCCGCTACGACGTCAAGGCGACCATGACCGGATTCCGCACCATAGTCCGCTTCGGCATCGATCTCGCGGTGGCTCAGGACGCCGTATTGGATATCGATATGGAACTTGGCGTACTCAGGGAAGACGTCCAAATATCCGGGGAAGCTCCCCTGGTGAACGTGGCGACCACTTCCATCGCCGGATTGGTGAATGAGCGTTCCGTCAAGGACCTCCCGCTCAACGGGCGGAGCTTCGACAACCTGATCACACTCAATCCCGGAACGGCCAACACCACCGTGAACCGTTCCTCCACCAGCACGGGGGAGGGACAAGGCAATACCTTTTCTATCGCCGGGAACCGCGAAGACTACAATCTATTTCTTCTCAATGGTATCGAATACAGCGGGGTATCCACCGCCGATGTCATCCCCGGCGGTTTGAGCGGCCAGTTACTGGGCGTAGACGCGGTGCGCGAATTCAACGTTTTGCAAAACACCTATAGTGCCGAATACGGGAAGCGGCCGGGCGGGCAGGTCAGCCTGGTGACCATGTCCGGAACCAACCAGTTCCATGGCACGCTATTCGAGTTTCTCAGGAACAGCGCTTTCGATGCGCGCAACTACTTCGACCACACCATAGGTCCCCCGCCTTTCAGGCGCAACCAGTTTGGCGGCTCCGCGGGAGGCCCAATCCACAAAGACAAGACGTTTATCTTCGGCAGTTACGAGGGATTCCGGCAGCGCCTGGCGGTCACCGAAGCGGCCATCGTGCCCGACAACAACACCCGGAACGGCTATTTGACCGCGGCCAACGGAAGCCTCTCTTACATTGGACTGGCTCCCGGCATCGCGCCGTATTTCGCTCTCTGGCCGGTCCAGAATGGTCCGGAGTTGGGCGGAGGCGCGGCGTACTTCTATGGCAACCCGCCTCAGGCGATCCGCGAAGACTTCGGAAACATACGGGTGGATCATAACTTCTCCACCAGGGATCTGTTGTCCGGAGTCTACACGGTGGACGACGGCTTCAACCAGAGCCCCGGATCCACGTCCTTGCAGCTTACCGTCAGCACGCTGCGTTCGCAGATTGCCAGCTTGCAGGAGACGCATTCGTTCAACGCCTCGGTGATCAATACGCTGCGGGCGGGGTTCACGCGCGCCAAGTGGTTCATGAACACGGCGCCTCCCGTCAACGATCCCGCACTGTCGTTCGTGCAGGGGCAACCGATCGGCAACATCAACATCGGAGCGGTGGGCAACGGCCAACTCGGCACCATTTCGGGAGCCGGCTCGAACGGGTCGCAGCAGTTCGACAACATCGCCCGGAACCTGTTTACGGTGACCGACTCGGTTTCGCTGACGAAGGGCATCCACCGGATGGATTTTGGCGGCTGGTTTCAGAAGGTGGAGTCCAACGATAACGCCGCCGATCAGAGAAACGGCATCGCCACTTTTACCGATCTTCAGACTTTCATGCAGGGTCAAGCCACCCAGGTGGTCGCGACGCTCAACCCCATCGGACTCGGCTGGCGTCAGACTGCCGGAGCGTGGTATGCACAGGATTCGATGCAACTGCGCCGGAACCTGACCCTCACCCTGGGCGTCCGGCACGAGTTCAACAACGGCTGGAACTCACCACAGGGCACGGCAGGGAATTTCGTCCCCGGCCCGAACGGCGTGCTGCTGACCCAACCGGTGGTTGGGAACTCGGTCTATGCCACCAACAACGCGAAGCTCATGATCGGACCGCGCGCCGGCCTGGCATGGCAGCCCTTCGCCAATTCGCGCACCGCTGTCCACGCCGGATATGGCATGTATTACGAGCAGTTGGACTATATGGGGGCTTGTTGCGACGCCATACCGCTGGGCGCTTACAACAACCGGGTCACTGTATCCCCGTCGAGTTTCCCCGTCCTCTTCGCGCCGGGTCAGCCCCTCCCGGGATCCAAGATCGGGCCGACCGGCGTCGATCCCTACCTGAAGATGCCGGCCGTTTTCGAGTACAGCCTGAGAGTGGACCAATCGCTCGCCTCCAACACCCTTCTTTCGGTCGGCTACGTGGGAGAACGGGGTTACCACCTGCTGGCCACCACCGATGCGAACACGGCCATTCCAACGACCCTCAATGGCCAGCCTTACTTTCCGCCGAAGTCGCCCAGGGCGAACCCCAGCCTGTCGAATGCCCGCTATGAGGTTTCGACCGGCCACAGTAACTACAATGCCCTGCAGGTCGATGTCACCCAGCGATACGCTCATGGCTTCCAATTCCGGGCCAATTACACCTTTTCGAAGAGTCTCGACAACCACTCTTCTTCCTTCCTCTCCAACGAGGGACTGGGTGGAACGACGACCTACCTGGATCCGTTCAATCCGAACATGGACTGGGGAAAGTCCAACTTCAACATCACCCATCGGGTTTCCGGCAATCTAGGGTACGAACTTCCGTTCGGGAAGGGCAAGGCCATTCTCGGCGGCGCCGGCGGCGTCACGAATGCGATTATTGGCGGGTGGCAGATCAATACCATCATCAGCGCTCAAACCGGTTTCCCATTCACGCCTCTCCTGGGTGTCAATCAATCCGGCGACGGAGATTCGCGAGATCCGGACCGCCCCTCCCTGAATCCGAACTTTTCCGGCAACATCATCGAGGGCACCCCGAGCCAGTGGTTCAATCCGGCGGCTTTTCTGATGCCGGCGGCCGGGACCTTCGGAAATGCCGGCCGGGACATTCTCACGGCTCCGGGCCTGCTGGAGCTTGACGGTTCCATGTTCAAGACCTTCCATATTGGCGAGCGGGCCACGCTTCAGTTCCGGGCCGAGTTCTTCAACGCTCTCAATCACACCAATTTCGGCTGGCCGGTGATCACTACTTTTACTTCTTCGGGAGCGTATTCCTCAAGCGCCGGGGTCATTACTTCCACATTGACCACTTCCCGGCAACTGCAGTTCGCGCTGAAACTCGGCTGGTAACATCGTCTGAGCCGGGTGGCTCGGGTTTGCGCCTGTCCTCCCGCCGCCTCCGCCGGGCACCACCCTCTTGCCCGGCGGAGGCGGTGGGGCGGCGGGCGTTCCGCGGTTCCGGAGCAATCCGTATACGAGGCTTGTGGCTTCCATGAAAAACTATCGGATTAAAGAATTCCTGTCGGGACGGACCTCCCGCCGGGATTTTGTCGAGAACGCCGCCGTGGCCGGCATGAGCGCCGCGGCCGCCGGGTGGATTCTGCGGGCCCAGAGGATACCACCGGCCGGCGCGTCGGTGAATTCCCGCGAATACAATCAGACCAATCTGAATCCATACGAGGAGTGGCGCAAGAACGAAGGCATTCAGGTCTACACGGGCTATAGCCTTCCGAACATTCGAACTGCCCCGCTCCAGCCCTGGAAGCGCATGGGCGCGCAGGGCGCTTTCCTCGACCTGGTGGGCGGCGAGGGCGTCAACGACGGCTATCTCTGTGAGATACCGCCGGGCGGCCAGACCAATCCACAGCGCTATTTGTTCGAGGAAATCGTCTATGTCGTGAGCGGCGAGGGCGAAACCGACATATGGGCGCCCGGAGGCGCCAAACAGACCGTGAAATGGAAAGCCGGCGCGGTGATCGGCCCGCCGCTCAACACCTGGCGCCAGCACCGCAACCGCGGATCCGCGCCCGCCCGCCTGCTGGCCATCAGCAACGCGCCGGTGGTGATCGATCTGTTCCACAACCTGGATTTCGTCTTCAACAACGACTATGTGTTCCGGGACCGCTATCGCGGCGATCCGGACGCTTTCGGCGCCGGCCCCGGACACCTCCACCACAAAGACACCAACCCCGCCGAGAGCGAACAGAAGGGCGGGGTCGAAACCTGGGAAAGCGCCTACATCCCGGATGCCAAGTCGCTCGGCTTGTTCAAGAGCGCGGAGCGCGGCAAGGCGAATTCGCGGATTGAGTTACAGCTCGCCGATAACACCATGCAGGCCCACATATCCGAGTTTGAGGTGGGCACTTACAAGAAGGCCCACCGTCACGGCCCCGGATCGCACGTGGTGATGTTGAACGGCAGCGGCTATACGCTGCTGTGGAAGGGAGCGCTCAAGTACTCCGAAGCGGTGGACCGGGTGCGCGTGGAGTTCACCGAAGGCACGGTCTTCGTTCCGCCGGACGGCTGGTTCCACCAGCATTTCAACACCAGCGGCGATCCGGCCCGGTATCTGGCCGCCACCTGGGGCGGCGACGGCAGATGGTTCATGCGGGGATTGGCGGGCGGCGGGCGCACCCATCGTCTGGGCAAGACCAGCACCCGGAAGGGTGGAAACCTGATCGAGTACGAGGACGAAGATCCGGCGGTGGGCGCGATGTTCGAGGCGGCACTCCGGGAGACGGGCGTCAAGAACCGGATGAAGCTCTGACCGGACGGCTCCCGGCGGGTAACCTTCCACCCACGCCGGACGCCTTTCCCGCGATGCGTCTTCTTTCAGTTCTCGCCGCGCTGGCGTGCGCCTGTCCGCTGGCCGCCCAACCCGTGCCACTACATTGGCTCGATGGCCCGCCGCAGGCCGCCGGGCAAGGCGTCACCTGGGGCGTTCCCTGGTCTCCGGGCCAGTTGCACAAAGCCGATTCTCTCAAGCTGGAAACCGCCGCCGGCCAATCCGTGCCGGTGCAGACTTGGCCCATGGCCTACTGGCCCGATGGCTCCATTAAGTGGACCGGCCACGCCATCGGCGCGGCGTCCGGTATGCCGGCCACCTTCAATCTCTCGGCCGGAACTCCAGCCGCGCCCGAGCGCCCCGTTCGCGCCACCGAGACCGCCGCGGAAATCGAAATCGATACCGGAGCGCTGAAGTGCCGCATTCGCAAGCGGGGCGCGTTCCTTTTCGAGTCGCTCTCCGCCGGCGGGCGCGAGATGGCGCAGAATGCCTCCCTCATCGCGCAACGCGAGGACCGCTCCGATTTCGCCGCCCACCACACCATCAAGCTGGAAGAGTTCACCAGCCTGGTGAATTCCGCCACGCTGGAACAGTCCGGCCCGGTCCGCACCGTGGTCAGGATCGAAGGCGTCCACCACTCGGCCGAAACCGGCCGCTCCTGGCTGCCCTTCACGGTGCGCCTCTATTTCTACGCCGGCCTGGACAGCGTGCGCATCGTCCACTCCTTTGTGTTCGATGGCGACGGCAACCGGGATTTCATCAAGGGCCTGGGGCTCGTCTTCAAGGTTCCCTTCCGCGAGGAAATCCTCAACCGCCATGTCCGCCTGGGCGGCGATGAAGGCATGTGGGCCGAGCCGGTCAAGCCGCTGGTGGGCCGGCGCGTCATCTCCATTACCGGCCGCGAGGATATCTTCCCGCAGCAACTCGCCGGCCACCGCATCCCCAACTTCGATCAGTTTTCCAAGCCGCAGCAGGCGCTTATCGAGCCGGCCGCCGATTGGGACGATTACCGGCTCTCCCAGCCCACGCCCAACGGCTTCTCCATCTCGAAGCGCACCAACCCCGAGTCCTCCTGGCTGCACGCGACCGATGGCCGCCGCGCCCGCGGCCTCGCCTTCCTGGGCGATGTGACCGGCGGCATCGCGGTCCAGGTGAAGAACTTCTGGCAGAAGTATCCCGCCGTGCTGGAAATCCACGGCGCCACGGCGCCCGCAGGGGAGTTGCGCGTCTGGCTCTGGTCTCCCGATGGCCCCGCCATGGACCTGCGCCATTACGACATTAAGGGACACGGCCTGGAGATGGCTTACGAAGACTGGAAGCCGGGCTGGGACGCCCCGCTGGGCATCGCCAACACCAACGAGATGACGCTGTATGCGCTCGGCTCGGTGCCCTCCAACGCGGACCTCGTGGCCATGGAAAAGACCGCCGCTGCGCCCGCTCTTTTGGTGGCCACGCCCGACTATTACCACTCCAAGCGCGCCTTCGGCTTCTGGAGCCTGCCCGACCGTTCGAACGCCGCCAGGAGCGCCATCGAGGACCAGTTGGCCGGCGCCCTCGCCTTTTACGGCCACGAGGTGGAGCAGCGCTCCTGGTACGGTTTCTGGGACTACGGCGACATGATGCGCATGTACGACGAAGTTCGCCACCAATGGCGCTACGACATTGGCGGATGGGCATGGAATAACACCGAGTTACTCCCCGACTACTGGCTTTGGTACAGCTTCCTGCGGACCGGCCGCGCCGACGTCTTCCGCCTGGCCGAGGCGATGACCCGCCACACCAGCGAGGTGGACGTCCACCACATCGGCCGCTTCGCTCCCCTCGGCTCCCGCCACAACGTGAATCACTGGGGCGACGGCGCCAAGCAGCCCCGCGTCAGCCAGGCCGGCCTGAAGCGCTTCTACTTCTATCTGACCGCCGACGAGCGCATCGGCGACCTGCTCCGCGAGCAGTTGAAAGCCGATTTCACCTACGCCGACGTCAAGCGCAACGACACCCGCATGCCCGACCGCGGCGAGTACACCACCGCCAGTTTCGGCACGGATTGGGCCGGCTACACCATGAACTGGCTGACCGAGTATGAGCGCACGCGCGATACTAGGTGGCTGGACAAGATCAAGGCCGGCATGCGCACCCAGTTACAATTTGCCGCCACTCCGGGAGGCCTGCTGGGCGCCGGACCCTACGATCCCGCGACCGGGCAGTTCATGGGCGGCGGCCGCGGCGGCCGCGGACCCGGCGGCCCGACCGGGTTCGACCTGCTCTTCGGCGCCACCGAGAGCATGGCGGAGCTGGAGCTAAACATCGACTACCCCGAGTTCTGGAAGGCGTTCCACGGGTACGCGATCACGGGCACCGGCCGCCTGCTGGCGTATGGCGCCGCGGCCACCAACAGCGAGGAACTGGGCCGCAAGGTGTGGCAGGGCTTCGCCAGACCCGGTTTCGAGGGCCGTTCCGGCTTTCCCACCGAGTTCCGCACGGTCGCGCCGCCGGATGTTCCGGCCGCTATCAGCGAGGCGCCCATCCGCACCGAAGCCGCCGGCGACGCGCAACGCCTGATCAACCTGATCGAAGCCCTGGAGTGGGCCGGCAAGTACCTGCAGTAAGTGCGGCGGGGCGTCCCTGTTCCCAGCCCGGTCAGGGACGCGCGGCCTCGTTCTCCCGCAGTATACGCTCCAGCATACCCGGAATCTCGAACACCGCCCGGTTGTTCTGCCGCCCGGCGGCGCTGCGGAACTCCGCCAGGCGCTCGGGACGCAGCAACTCGTCCACAGCCGGCGCGATGCCGCGAAAACCCGGCAGCACCAGCCCCAGCCCCTGTTCGCGCACCCACTCGGCGTTGTAGCGCTCCTGCGGCAGCGTCCAGGCGTTGGATTCCACAATCGCCGGCAGCCGCATGGCCGCGGCCTCGCTCAGGCTTCCCGGGCCGGGCTTGCCGATGAAGTAATCGGCCAGTTGCATATAGCGCGGCACTTCGCGAGTGAAGCCTTCCACAAACGCCGGCGCGCGGCGGTCGAGCGCCTGGATGCGCGCCCGCAGTTTGGCGTTGTGCCCGCAGATGAGCAACAACTGGCGGTTGTCGAGACGGCGCGCGATATCCAGCATGGCCGCCGCGCCTTGCCCGCCAAAGAGCACCAGGCCCACGGGCAGGTCCGGGTCGAACCCCAGCGCGCGCTGGGCCTCCCTGCGTTCCGCTTCCGCCAGGGGCGCGATCTCGTAGAACTGCGGATTCAGAATCATGCCCGAAGCCCGGAAGACCATCGATTCGGCGTGGCCCATGCCCAACGCCTGCTCCACCGCGCGGCCGGACCCGCAGATGAAATACTGCTTCTGCTTCTCGATCCAGAAGTGCGGCGGATAGTCGGCGATGTCCGTCAGGATGGTCACGTACGGCACGCCCGGCAAGGCGCGCGCCAGGCTCTCGCACAGCGCCCGGTTGAAATTCGGCACCAGCGAAACCGCCATGTCGGGGCGGCTCTCTTTCCAGAACGCCTCCAGCGCCCGCACCAGTTTCCGGTGGTATAGCCGGATCACCAGGTGCATGCCCACCATCAGTTGCGGCGAACCCAGCGTCCAGCCCTTCTTGAGCAGAAGATTGTATACGTCCTGCAGCCGTAGGCCGGTCACCTTGCGGAAGACGTCCAGGGTATCCAGCCGCTCCTGCAGGTTGACCATCCGGATTTCGAACGGACGCGCCTGCCGCTCAATCACCTGGCGCAGGGCATTGGCTGCGGCGCGGTGGCCGCCCCCGGCATCGAAGAAGAGAAAGTCCAGCTTCTTCATCATTTAGATTGTGCCATGCGGCACAAATTCAGTGGCGGAAACCGGCGCCGTTCATGGATGTTTTTCCGGCGCGTCACAGAATTGTAGCCATCCCCGTTGTAGAAATGATCATGGGATGCCGCACGCCCGCCAACGTCAGGCATTTCAATTCGCGTACCGAGGCTAGGGTATGACCCAGGCTTCCGCCATGCTGACCTACATTTCGCATCGGGATCACAGCCTGATGCGGACTGTCAACCGTTGGCACGCGCCCCGCTGGATCCGCGTCTGGATGCTGTGCTCCACCCGCGGCGGGGATGGCTGGCTGTGGTACTCGCTGGGCCTGGTGCTGCTGCTGTTCGGCGGCGATCTCAGGTTCCCCGCCATCGGCTCCGGAGCGCTGGCGGCCGGCGCGGGCATCGCCGTGTTCCTGCGCCTGAAGCGGATCTTCCGCCGGCGCCGCCCCTGCGCCATCGAACCGCACTGCTGGGCCACCCTGCTGCCGCCCGACCAGTTCTCGTTCCCCTCCGGCCACACCATCACTGCGTTTGCGGTGGCCCTGTCCCTGGCCCATTTCTATCCCGATCTTGCCATCGGCCTGCTGTTCTGCGCCCTCAGCGTGGCCGCTTCCCGCGTCCTGCTGGGCATGCACTTCCTCAGCGACGTGGTGGCCGGCGCAGCCATCGGCACCGTCCTGGCGTTGTCCGCGACCGCCGTCATCGGTTAAACTAGCGGATTGTCTCCCCAGTGCTCTCGCGCCGCGAGATGGTGGCTCCATTCCGGCATCCAGACCCCTTCCGGCGGCGTGGCCCGTTACTACCGGACCGACAGCCGGCAGAACCACGCCGTGTCCACGGAAATCACCGGCTACGCCGTCAGCGCGATGACGTATCTGCACGCGCTCTCGGGCGATGGCCAATACCTCGACCGCGCCTCGCAGGCGGCCCGCTTCCTCGCTGGCGCCGCGTGGAATGCCGCCTCGGCCGCCATGCCGTTCGAGCCGGAGCCGGCGGCGCCAACCTACTTCTTCGATTGCGGCATTGTGGTCCGCGGCCTGCTCTCGGCCTGGCGCGCGACCGGCGTCGAGGACTTCCGCGCCACCGCCGTTTCCATCGGCGAATCCATGGCGCGCGACTTCGTTTCCGCGGATGGCGAGATCCATCCCATCCTCGCGCTTCCCGCCAAATCGCCGGTGGAACGCGATCCCACGCGCTGGTCGCGCTCGCCGGGCTGTTATCAATTGAAATCCGCGATGGCCTGGTTCGAACTCGCCGAGGCCACCGGGGTCGCGGAATTCCGCGCCTGTTACGAAAAGGTCCTGCAACGCGCCCTGCGCCAGTACCCGGAGTTTCTGCCCGGCCATCCCGACTCTGAAAAGGTGATGGACCGCCTGCACGCGTTCTGCTATTTTCTGGAAGGCCTGCTGCCCCGCGCTACCGACCCCGCCTGCGCCCGCGCGCTGGCCGAGGGCATCCAACGCGCCGCCGGGCTGCTGCGCGAGATCGCGCCCGGTTTCGAGCGCTCCGACGTCTATGCCCAACTGCTGCGCGTGCGCCTGCACGCCGGCTACGCCGGAGCGGTTCCCATCGACCGCACCGCCGCCGAGTGGGAAGCCGCCCGGCTGGCCGAGTTTCAGGCCGCCAGCGCCGACCCGCGCATCGACGGCGGCTTCTACTTCGGACGCCGCCAGGGCGAATGGCTCCCCTATGTGAATCCCGTTTCCACCGCCTTCGCCCAGCAGGCCCTGGCGCTGTGGGAGGGCTCCGCCGGCGGCGCAACCGGCGGACCGCGGCCGCATCGCCACTGGTTGATTTAGAATCGGTAGGACGAGTAACCGCACCTTGAGTATTTCGTACTTATACGCGCGCGCGCGGTTAGGCGGCTATCTTCGCGCCGCCCGCATCCGGCATGCGCCGGCGGAATCCCCGCCCGGCCAGTTCGCCCGGGGCATCTCGGTGGTCATCCCCTCGCGCAATGGACGCGAATTGCTGGCCGCGCAGTTGCCCGGCATCGTCCGCGACCTGGCGGCTTTCGCCCATGAGATCCTCGTGATCGACAACGGCAGCGACGATGGCACCGCTGAGTGGCTCCGGGGCGCGTGGCCGCGGGTGCTGGTGGAAGTTTCGCCCGAGCCTCTCTCTTTCGCGCGCGCCGTCAACCGCGGCATCGCGCGCGCCCGCTACAGCCACATCTGTCTGCTCAACAACGACATGCTGCTGGACCCCGGCTTCTTCGCGCCGCTGGCCGTGGCCTTCGAGCGCATCCCGGACCTGTTCTGCGCCACCGCCCAGATCCGTTTCCCGCCCGGCGTGCGCCGCGAGGAGACCGGCAAGGCCGTGCTCTCGCTCGACGACCCCGAGGCGTTTCCGGTGCGCTGCAACGAGCCGCTCCCGGGCGAGGACCAGACCTGGGTGCTCTACGGCAGCGGCGGCTGCTCGCTCTACGACGCCGCCAAACTGCGCGCGCTGGGCGCGCTCGACGTAGCCTACGACCCCGCCTACGTGGAAGATCTGGATATTGGCTATCGCGCCTGGCAGCGCGGATGGCCGAGCGTATACGTGGCCGGTTCGGTGGTGGAACATCGCCACCGCGCCACCACCTCGCGCTATTACACCCGCCAGAGCCTGGACGCCTTTCTAGAGATCAACTACCTCTCCTTTTTGGCGCGCGCCGTACGCAACCGCAAGACATTCCGCCGCATGTGGGCCCACGCCATCCGCCGCCTGCGCGCGCGCGCCCCGCGCGATCCCGCCGCGCTCGGCGCACTGGCGCGGGCCGCTGCCATCGCCGCCGGCGGCGGGCCGGCGGAGCCTTCCCCCGAATCCGAGGACCTGTTCCTGGCGCTAACCGGCGGCGCGGTTTCCGTCTTCCCCGGCGGCGCGCCCGGCACGCCAGACACGCTGGTGGTCCGGTCCCTTGCTACCGAGGCACCGCCGCCCGGCGATGCCGGCCAGGTGCTGGTGGCCTTCACCGGGAAGCTCGACACGCCCCCGCCGGAGATCCTTTCGGTTTATGCCGAGGTGGTCCTGGTGCGCCGCCCCGAGGGCGCTCGGCAGCGTCGCGACCCCGCATTCCGCGCCGCGTTGCGCCAGACCGTGCGCAAGTGGCGCATCGGCAAAGTCCGCCTGGATACCCGCGAAATGCCGGAATACGCCGCCGATTGCGCGCCAGCGCGCATCGAACTGGCGTAGGCGCCCAGCGGAAACCACTCCCCCGGAACGCGTGAAGAAAGACGATTGCAGCCGCTGATGAACGCAGATAAACGCTGATAGGCCCACTGAGTTCTTCATCCGCGTTTCTCTGTGTTCATCAGCGGCCAAATTCTCCCGCGACTTCTCGCCGTCATGGCTCCGAACGGAGCCGTGAGCGAGGCACCCCCTGCGTCCCGACTCGGGCGCCAAAGTGTGGTCTCTCTGGCCGGACAGGTTCTCGACCCGAGGCCTATTCAGAGTTCAGTGCGCTGTTGTCTGCGCCCCTCCGGCCTGGGCGCTACAGGGCCAAAGGGATTGCGAGGCTGTACGTTCCGAGCGGCACTCCCAGGCGGAGGAGGAGGTGCAAACGTGATCCGTTTCGTCTCGTCCAGCGGCCACTAGGGCCGCTCTTCTGCGGGCTACTTAGGGCTTCGACTCGGCGGCATCGTCGTCTTCGTCCAGTCTGCGGAGGATCGTTCCAATGCGTTCGTGGAGAGGCTCCAGCACGGCAAACATCCGGTCCCGCGCTTGGCGGCTCTCATTTTCAGTTAGGCAAATGCCGACCTGATTGGCCTGATCTCTGAAGGTCTTCATCATCTCTCGAATGCTGTCGTCACGTACTCGAACCATGAGCATCAGGGTTTTTACCCCGGCTTCGCGGGCGTCGTTGTCCAGATCGTCGGGAAACAGATGGCGGCCCCACTGACCGGTCTTGCGGCATTCCATTTCATCCAAGTGGTGCATTCTTCCAGCCGCCCGCGCAAGCCGCAAGACCGCTTCTTGGAGGCTTAAGAGCGTCTCGCGCTGAAAGCTCGAACGCCGCTCAGAGAGCTGAATCCGTCTCGCGGCGTCTCGCGATTCGCGCTCACGCTCGCTCGCCGCTGCGGCCGCTGCGCGGTCTCTTTCGCGGGCACGCCGATCTCGAAAGTACTCCGTAAATGCACTCGTTAGGTATCCAACCAGCGCTGTTAATAGGGGAAACCAACTGGTCGATGCAGTTGCAGCCGCGTCTGCCATCACACCCTGCCTCCAGCAGCATTGTACTTCTTCTCGCGTGAAAAGCAACAGGGAGGCCGGGGGCCTTTGGCCAAGCGATGTCTCCCACGAACTCGCCCGCTGTGCGCCGTTTTCCCTTTGGTCGTGGAGTCGCCGTCTTGTTGAGGTGCCGTTGAGCGGCCCGCCCGGAAGCTGCGCTCTGAGCAGCGTCCGCCCCGGCAGACAGGAGTCTTCAGGTCAGCTCACCGCCCCATCCAAACGCCCGCGCACGAACCGAGGCGCTTTCCCGGCCCCTCCGCTACCTCGCCGCCGGAACCGCCGCCGGCGCGCTCGAACAGCCCGGCGCCAGTTCCTCCAGCTTCACCCAGAATCCCGGCTGCGACAGGCGGCAACGCGCCGAAGGCTCGGCGTATAGCGCGTGCGCGGACATCGACTCCCAAATCTCCTTCAGCGGCTGCTGCCGTATGTTCCCAAACGAGTACGGCGTGAAATCGCACGGGCACACGTCCCCATTGGCGCGCAGGTGCACCTGCACCATCCCGGCGGGGCAGCCTTCGGCCACGCAGGGATAGGCGATGCTGGAGAACATGGTCTGGTGGATGATGCGCGGGTAGTCGGGCTTCTCGGTGTACCTGGCGCGGAACTCGACGATCTGCCGGGCGTCTTCGTCGCTGAGCATGCATTCGTGCTGCGCCGCCAGGCGCCCGGTGGGGATGACGTCGAACAGGAAGACCTCCAGCACGCCCAAGGACCGGGCGCGGTCCATCATGGCCTCCAGTTCACCGTTGCGGATGTTCTCCTTGGTGGCGTACGTCGAGACGCCCGTCAGGATACCGGCATCCTGGCATAGCTTCAGCCCGCGGTATGCCTTGCCGGCCAGGCCGGGGCGGCGGCGATGGTCGTCGTGCCGCGCGGCGTCGAAGTGGTCCAGGCTGACGAATACGCCGTAGACTCCCGCCCGCTTCAGCCTGGCGACGGTGTGCTCCAGCAGAAACTCGCCGTTGGTGAAGATGGTGCACACGCTGCGGTGCTTGTCGACCGCGGCGATGAGGTCGTAGATTCTCTCGTACAGCAGAGGCTCGCCGCCGGTGAGCACCACGCAGGTCGTCCCCAGGTCCACAGTCTGGTCGATGACGCTCTTCAGTTCCTCGAACTTGAGGGCGCTGCCGTCCCGCCGGGTCTTCTCCTGGTAATCCACCGCCGAGCAATGCAGGCAATCGCACTGGCAGTTGTAGGTGACCGCCATGGTAATGACATGCGGGGTGCGTCCGGCCGCGGCGAAATTGGCCGGGCCGGCGCCCACGCCGCCGCTCTGAAGCATGTTCTCCATGATCAGCTTGACCCTTCGCCGGGCGGCCGGCGAGCCGAGCGGCGGAGTGAGCAGGGAGAATGCCTTGTAGCCGTCCTCCAGTTCCACCAGGGGCTTGCCGCCGACGTAATAGTTGTCCTGGGCGCGGCGGTAGTTGGCCATGGTATTCCGGATGGCGCTGCGCTGCCATGCTTTCAAATCCGAATTTACGGAATTCATATTCTGGAGGCTCGCTGGAGAGACAGACCCTCGGCTTCTGACGGCATCAGACGAACGTATCGCATGGCACACTCATCGTCAAGCGAAGGCGCCGCGTGGTCGTGTCGTCGCTCATGGTCTGGTCAGCAGGGCGGCATCGAATTCGGCGGCGGCGGCGTGCGCCTTCTCCGCGCCGCGGGTGACGATCAGCAGGCTCGATCCGGGCTTGCCGATGGTCTTCACCTCCACCTGGCTGGCGCTCCAGACGCCCTTGGATTCGCGCAAGCCGTAGTAGAGGAACTCCTTGACGGCGCCCGTTGACCGCAGCGTCTTCTCCACCCGCACGGGGTGCAGGCTGACGCGGTCCAGCCACGAGGTCACAGCCGAATAGTGGGACCGGTCGCTCCCCTCGGGCACGCTCATTAGTACGTAACAGGTACGGGCTCCGTAGAGGGTCTCGCCGGAGAGCGTCTGGTTGTGCCATGCGAACTGGTTCTCCAGCAAATCCTCGTAGGTGAACCCCGTCTCCAGCAGGCCATCGCCCCAGTTTTCAAACGGCACCGTCACCGGCTGGCGGTCGCCGGCATGGCCCTTGCGAATCGAGGCTGGGCCCGCCGCTGGGCTTTCCAGCAGCAAACGGACCCGGGCAGGCGGGGGATCGGTAATCTCGCAGAAGATCTTCAACGTACCCGCGAACCATCGCGCCCGGAGGGAGAGTTGATAGCTGCGCCGTTCGCCCGAGGCCGCCACGCTCACCAGTCGCCCGCCCGCCCGGAAATCCGTCTCTTCGCGGATGGCCTCCAGGCGCGCCTTCAATTCCGGCATGGCGATGGGCGTCTGGCCCCGCGCCCCGAGGCTTCCAAACAGAAAACACGCCGCCAGCAAACTCGCCGGGAGACGGGTGGAACCGGGTTTCATCCCACCACCCGCCCGTCCAGCATGCGCACGTTCCGGTGGCCCATGCGGGCAACCTCCGCTTCGTGCGTCACCAGGACGATGGTCAGGCTGCGCTGCGACTGAATGCCGGAGAGCAGGGCCATGATTCGCGTCGAGTTCTCGCTGTCCAGGTTGCCGGTGGGTTCGTCGCCCAGCAGAATCTCGGGATCGTTGGCCAGGCTGCGCGCGATGGCCACCCTTTGCCGCTCGCCGGCCGAGAGCTGGTTGGGATATTGCCGCGTGCGGTGCGTCATGCCCACTTCACCCAGCAGCGCCTCGGCCTTCGAGCGCCGTTCGCGGGCGTTCAACCGGCCTTCCAGCATGGGGATCTGGACATTGTCCAGAACCCGCAGCGCGGGCAGCAGGTGGAAAGCCTGGAACACGAAACCGACGCGGCGCGACCGGTAGGCGTCCAGGTCGAAGGCGCCCGCCAGGCTCAGGCCGCGGTGAAAGACCTCGCCGCTCGAAGGCTGGTCCAGGCCGCCCAGCAATTGCAGCAGCGTGGACTTGCCGCTGCCGCTCGGCCCGCTGATCGTCAGGAACTCCCCCTGCGCCACCCGCAGGTCCACCCCGCGCAGAGCCTGGATACGGCCATCGTCGTACTCTTTCGTCAGGGCTCGCGCCTCCAGCATGGGTTGGTCATTCATGCCGCAGCGCCTCCACCGGGGATAGCCGGGCCCCGCGCCACGCCGGCAGCGCTCCCGCCGCCAGTCCGATCCCCACGGCAATGGCCAGGGCCTTCGCGGCGTGCGGCCACGAAATCGCCGCACTGCCGATGTTGGCGGTCATGGGCAGCGACGCCAGCAGCCGCAGCGCGCCCCATCCGCCGATCAGCCCCACCAGGCCGCCGATCGAGCCCAGGGCGGCGGCCTCGAGCAGGATCAGCAGGATCACCCGCCAGCGCCTCCAGCCCAGCGCGCGCAGGATGCCGATTTCGCGGGTTCGCTCGAACACCGCCATGGCCATGGTATTGGCTATGCCCAGCGCGCCCGCTAGCAGCGCGATCAGCGAGGTGCCCCAGGCGATGGAGCGGGCGAAGGAAACGAACTGGTTGTTGTGCGCCCGCTCGCCGGCGGGCACGGCCTTCAGCCCCGGCACCGCCGCCTCGATGGCGGCGCGCGCCTGGCGCAGGTATTCCTCTTCGGCCAGCCCGGGCGGCGCCGGCCGCAGCCGCACGTGAAAGGCGGTGACCTTCCCGTGCAGATCCGCCAGGTTCTGCAACTGCCCGATGGGCATCATCGCCGCCCCCGTCTCCAGCGCCGAACCGCCGCGAAATACGCCCACCACGCGGAAGGATGCGCCCTGGATCTCCATGGTGTCGCCGGCCTTCTTGCCGAGGTTGCCCGCCAGCACTTCGCCCAGCATCACGCCCGCCTCCTCGCCCTGGAATTTGCGCCCCTCCAGCACGCGCAGCGGGGCCATTTCGTAGGAGTTCTCCGGCAATCCGTAAACCAGCGCGTTCACGTCGGGCGTGAGATCCATCAGGTTGATCACGATCGGCGACGCCTCGGCCACCGCGGCCAGAGCGCGGATGCGGGCGCCCACCCGCTCGTCCACGGTGGTGTTGAGGAACGTTTTCTGCACCACCGCCAGGTCCGTGCCTTCGCTTCGATACAGGTTCAGCCACTCCCGCTCGAACGATTTCGAGAAGCCCACCAGGGTCACAAAAGCGGCGATGCCCACGGCGATGCCGCAGACCGTGAGGCCGGTGCGCAGCCTGCGGCGCGTAATGTTGATGAGCGCGATCCGAACCAGCGCCAATTCACTCCTCCACTTCACGACCATCCGATTACGGCGGGGACTGACGATTGTATCGCGCGGCGGCGCGGGGCCGAAATGTTTCCGCTCACCCTGCCCGCCTATGCCCAATAGACGCGCGGCAGATGGTGGGCCATGGCGTCATAGCGGTTGGAAGCGCTGAAGGCCCCGGCGAGCCCCACCGGAGCAACGATGCAACCGGTTGCCGCGGCGATGGCGGCATCGGCCGGCCGGATGGAGAACCGCTGAAGCGGGGATTCCGGCGGTGAAGATAGACGGCCCAGCCCGCGCCGATCGAGAGCCACGCCGCGGGCAACGGCGCCGGCCGCAGCCAGCCGAGGGGGCTCAGCGGCTCGGTAAGCAGCACCGTGCACACGCCCAGCACCACCACAACCCGAAGCAGCAGATCGCGCACAACTCATTGTCGCCACGGGTGCGCCGCGCGTCCACAGCGCCGACTGAGCGCCGCTGGCGCAGGCGGCGCCAGAAGCAACTGCGGAAACCTCGGTCGTTGTGAGTAGATTCGACCAACCAGCCCTGGAGCCGCTCGCGGCAGTGGCCGAGCCGGAGCCTGACGCCAAAACCAGAGCGGCGGTCCACAAGACAGGCGGCCGGTGGTGACGCAGTTGGATCGGACCAGAAATCCAGACTATCGGCTGCGGTAGTCCAGACATACAATCAGACAATTTGAGCGTAGTACGTAGAGAAAATAACGTACTACGCTCTTGACAACGCGTACTTCGTTCGTTTATGATTTCTACATGATCTATGATTCCTTGCTGGATTCGCCGCTGCTCCACAAGCTCTGGGAATCCTTGCCAACCGCCGAGCAGCAGGCTTCGCGCGAGGCGGCGGACACGGGCGGCATTCTGCTTCGCATCAAATCTATCAGGATTGAGCCAAACCGCATCGTGCTCAGTGGCTCGATTCCGTCTGCCGCCCTCGCCTTCGAGCGCCCCTCTGAATTCCCTGCCTACCTGCAGCCCAGGTCGATTGGCAACGTGCATCTGACGGAGAGCAGCCTCTGCCCCAACACGCGCGACGAAGTCGGCTATCTCGTGCTGCAGACGCCCGTGACCGCCGCTGGGCTGCTTCCGGAGTCCGAAGATGGCGACTCCTACTGGGTCGCGCTCGCCGTTGAGCGCACCCTCCACAATCTGCCGCCGGGTTCCGTCGGCGCCACCTGCTGCGCCCGCTGCAATCGCCCCATATCCGAAAAGCGATTGCTGGCGGTCCCCAACACAAGAGTCTGTACTAATTGCCAGCACAAAAAGGAGAACGCATGATCGAAACAAGCAGTGACCTCGTGACATTGAAGAAATTCCCAACGCTCGAAGACGCTGGGGGGGCGGCTGGGAAGGAAGCAGCGAATACCGGCGCCCTTTCCATTCCGGTCGTCGCGTTCCGGCAGGGGAAGCGGACCGTGGCGACAGGCGCCCTGCCGATGAGCTGGGTGCGGAACCGGCTGGAGTCCCGTTCAGCTAGGTCCGCCAAGAAGGGCGGGTCTATGCACGACACAGAGGCGGCTTGGAACCGCCCGGAGATCCCGGAGCACTCGCAGGCGATCGCAAAATACATCGCCGAAAACCACAACAAGGCATACATCATCCCGCCGCTCTCTCTGAATATTCAGCACCGCGTTCATCTCTATATACCCGACTACCCGTCGGAGTTTCTTCCGGGATACCTGGTCATCCCGGGCTCAGCGAAGCTCGCTATCACAGACGGGCAGCACCGGAAAACCGGGATTGCGCTCGCGATGGATCAAATGGACGAGGCTGATGCGGCAGTCTTCGGGAGCGACGCCGTTTCCGTCATGATCACCTGCGAAACCGATCTCAACCAAATTCACCAGGACTTCGCCGATTGCAGCAAGACCAAACAGTTGCCCCCGAGCTTGCTCGCTGTGTACGACCGCAGAAATCCGGCGAACAGGTTGGTCAGCGATCTCGAGCGCATGTGCCCGCTGTTCAAAGGGCGGATCGACCCGACCAGCAAGACCCTCAGCAAGAAGTCGACGTTCCTGTTTCTGGCCAACCAGCTCCGGCAGCTTGTCAAGGAGCTTCTCGCCGGCACCTACGCCATCGCCGACGCGGAGTTCGAGAAGCGCGCGTTGGAGCTCCTCGGCCAGGAGGACCAATACAACGCGGCCGTCCTGAAATTCACCGAATACGTCAACTACCTGAGTGGCTTCGTCAGAGACCCGAATGCACCCAGCGATCTGATCGCGGCCTGCTGGGTTCCCGACCCGTCCATTCCAGCGATCGCCGTCTGGAACGAAATCTCCAAGCTGCCGCTGGGCACTCTCGAAATCAGCCAGGTTCCCGTGAAGCGCGAAGAAGGCTGGATTTGCCTGACGGCTACGGGGCTGAACATCATCGGCCGCATCGGCCACAAGCTTTTTACAAATGCCGAACTGGAGAAAAACTGGAAGGACTATGCCGCCAGGATGGGGGATCCGCAAACTATCGACTGGAAGCGGGGCGCTGAAATGTGGCAGGGCAGCATCATCCAGGGCAACAAGCTTCTCACGCAACAGGTGCCTGCGAGGCGGGCATACGAGCAGGTTGCGCAGGCCATAGGGCTCGCCGGTTTCGCCGCGGTTCCCCAGCCGCCCGCAGGTGGGAATCTGAATGGAACCGAGGAGACCGTGAATGGCTAACAAACGCACCTTTATCGCCTTCGCCAGTCCCTAGCCAATCGGAGCAAGGCGCGGCCAGCCCGGGAGAGAATCACGGTACGAATCAAGAGCCGTGGGCTGGCCGTGCGTGGCGCCCTTGCGCGGTGCGCAGGGGATCCGTCTGAGCCTGACCACGGCTGCAAATCTGGCGATCACCCAGTGACCGACATCTTGTTTTAGCCTGCGGTTCGGGCAAAAGGATCTACTGGTGAGCTGGCCGGGACGGCTGACTCTCCATCGCGACGCGCAGAATGCGGTTAATGCGCGTCTGGTAGCCCCTCCCATGACCCTTGAGCCAATCGAGCACGTCCGCATCCAGACGAATCGTCAGTTGCCTTTTCGCGGGAGGCCATGCCGCCGTTGCCTTCTTGAGAAACGTATTGTCCAGGGGCGGAATGTCCGAATAGTCAATATCGGCGTCCCGCATTCGGTCAATCCGCGCCAAGTCGCTTTTGATAGATTTTTTGTTCACGCCGGTTCCCCTTCCTCATGGAGATGATGCGCGTCCCCTCATCGCGGGGCGAATGCGCTATAACGACCACTCGCCCGGCTAGCAGGCCCAAGGTTATAAGCCTCTCTTCCCCGTAGTCGAAACGGTCATCCTCGAACGTGACGCAGGGCCCGGAAAGCACCCGCTCGGCATCCTCGAAGCTGAGGCCATGCTTGACGGCGTTCTTCCGGTTCTTCGCCTGGTCCCATTCGACTTTCATTCCCAAATGTAGCTCTTTTTGTAGTTACACGCAAGCCTGGTGGGCCAATACACAACGGCGGCACCGCGCCGGCAACCGCCCCCTCCGGCATGGACGCGCGGACTCCCTGCGGCGCGAAGCCGTGCAAATCGATTATTATGAGCTTTAAGCTTATTCCACCTCGGGTTTCCGACGGCATCATGGCAAAGGACGAGGCAGTTCTGTTAACGCAGGGCGACGGCACGATCAACCGCTCGGAGATCGAGCGCATCGTGCGCCAGATCGTCATGGCGCGCATGGGCCCGGCGAACCGGCCGGCGCCTCCGGAGCTGCGGGTGGACGCCTCCGCGCGTCACCTGCACCTCAGCCAGGAGGACCTGGAGACGCTCTTCGGCCCCGGCCACCAGCTCACCGAGCACCGCCCGCTCTACCAGGAGGGAAATTTCGCGGCCAAGGAGACCGTCACCATCATCGGGCCGCGCAGCCGGCTGATCTCGAACTTGCGGGTCCTGGGGCCGCTGCGCAAGAAGACGCAGGTGGAACTGGCCTTCACGGACGCCATCAGCCTGGGGTTCGACAATCTGCCGATCCGTCTTTCGGGCGACACGGCGGGCACGCCGGGCGCGCTGCTGATGGGTCCGCGCGGGGTGCTGGAGATTAAGGAAGGCGTGATTCGCGCCGCCATTCACGTCCACATGAATCCGTCCGAAGCGGCCTATTTCGGAGTGCGGCAGGGCGACCTGATGAAACTGCGCATCGGAGGTGCGGCCGCGGCGACCTTCGACCGCGTGCACGTGCGCATCGATCCCACATCGCGCTTGAACGTCCACATGGACACCGACGAAGCCAACGCCTGCGGGCTGCACCTGGCCAAGGATATCGAACTCGTTAAGTGAATCTAAATGTCAACTAAACAAGCATTGGGAATGATCGAGACAAAGGGCCTGGTGGGCCTGATCGAGGGCACCGACGCCATGCTCAAGTCGGCCAACGTGACCTTCGCCGGCTGGGTCTCGGTGGGTGGGGGACTGGTCACGGCTTTCGTGGAAGGCGACGTGGGCGCGGTGAAAGCGGCCACGGACGCGGGCGCCTCTTCGGCCCGCCGCGTGGGGGAACTCGCCAGCGTGCTGGTGATCTCGCGTCCTCACGACGAGTTGCCCAGTTTCGCCGCGGCTCCGAAGCCGCCGCGGCCGGGCGCGCACGAAGGGCACCAGGCGATCGGACTCATCGAGACGCGGGGCCTGGTGGGACTGGTCGACGCCAGCGACGCCATGTGCAAGGCGGCGTCCGTGGAACTGGTGAAGATCGTCGAGATCGGCGGCGGATACGTCACCGCGGTGGTTCGCGGGGACGTGGGCAGCGTGCGCGCGGCGGTGGACGCCGGCGCGGCCGCGGCCCGCCAGGTCGGCGAACTGATTTCGACGCACGTCATTCCACGCCCGCACGACGGCGTGATCGATGGCATTTTGAGCTAGGCGCAAAGGGGAGATCATGGGCGACGCAATCGGAATGGTGGAAACCAAGGGAATGGTGCCGCTGGTGCAGGCGGCGGACGCAATGCTCAAAACGGCCAACGTGGCTTACAAGGGCTGGAGGAAAGTGGGCAGCGGCTTCTGCACGGTGTTCGTGGCGGGAGACGTGGGCGCGGTGCAGGCGGCGGTGGACGCGGGCGCGGCGGCCGCGCGGGCGGTGGGAGAGGTGAAGAGCGTGCGGGTCATCCCGCGCCCGCACCAGGATCTGGCGAGGGTGCTGCCCAAGTGAGCGGCGGAGAGCATCGATGACTGTCGATCGGGAACTGGTTCAGGCCATCGCGCGGGAAGTCATGGCGCGCATCGAGGAGCGCTACAGCGCCCCGTCCCCGGGAGCCGCGGCGGCGGGCGAGGATGGCGTCTTCGAGACCGTCGATCAGGCGGTGCAGGCGGCAGCGGCGGCGCAGCGGCGCGTGGCGGCGATGGGCCTGGAAGACCGGGAGCGGATGAACACCATCATTCGCCGCATCTGCCACGACAATGCGGATGAACTGGCCCGCGTCGAACTGGCGGAGACCAAGATCGGCCGCGCGGATCACAAGGCGGTGAAGCTGCGCAACATCCGATTCGTGCTGGGCGCCGAAGCCATGCGCACCGATGCCAACTCGGATTCCTCCGGTCTGTGCCTGGTGGAGCACGCGCCGTGGGGAGTGATCGGAATGGTCCTGCCCGCCACCCATTCCGTGCCGACCATGGCGAGCAACGCCATCAATATTCTGGCGGCCGGCAACACCGCGGTGTTCAGTCCGCACCCGGCCGGCGCCAAGGTGGCGGCGCGCGCCATGCAGATGTTCAACCGGGAGATCCAGAGGGAACTGGGCGTCGCCAACGTGCTCACCATGGCCCGCGAGGCGACCATCCAGAATGCCGAGCGGATTTTTCAGCATCCCGATGTCGCGCTGATCTGCGCCACCGGCGGGCCCGCGGTGGTCAAGGCGGCCATGAAGTTCGGCAAACGCGTGATTGCGGCCGGTCCCGGAAATCCGCCGGTGGTGGTGGACGAAACCGCCGATCTGGATGCCGCCGCGAAGGCCATCATCCAGGGCGCGTCGTTCGACAACAACCTGCTGTGTATCGGCGAAAAGGAAGTGTTCGTGGTGGCCCCGGTAGCGGACGCGTTCCTGGACAGCATGCGGCGCGCGGGAGCGTTCCAGCTCGAGGCCCGGGCCATCGAGGCCCTGACCAACGCCGCCTTCACGTTCACTGGGGATGGCCAGGGACCGCGGCAGCCGCACCTGAAGCGCGACCTCATCGGCAAGGACGTAGCGGTTCTGGCCGAAGCGGCGGGAGTGCGCGCGCCGGCGGGCACGGACCTGCTGTTCGGCGAGACCGCCGAGGACCACCCCTTCGTGCAGGAGGAGCAGATGATGCCGTTCCTCCCGGTGGTGCGGGTGCGCGACGTGGACGCCGCCATCCGGGCCTCGGTGCGCGCCGAGCACGGACACCGGCACACCGCCGTGATTCACTCGCGCAACCTGGACAATTCGACCAGGATGGCGCGCGCCATGAATGCCACGCTGTTCGTGCAGAACGCGCCCTGCTTCGCCTCGCTGAACGTGCCCAGTTATCTTAGCCACAGCATCGCCACGCCCACCGGCGAAGGCGTGACCACGCCCATGACCTTCACGCGGCAGCGCCGTATCGTGATTGGCGGGGGCGCTTTACGGATTCTCTAGCTCGGGATCAAGGAAATGAAGTCGATAGACCTAACAAAAGAGAAAGTCATCACGCTGGCGGATCTTGCCGCCGCGGCGCAGGACGACACCACCGAACTGCTGGTTTGCCAGACTGCCGTGGTGACACCCTCGGCGCTGGAGTTCACGGATCAGCGCCGCATTTCGATTCGCCGCGGCGCCGAAGGCTCCGCCGCGCCGGTTTCGGGACCGGCCGCCGCCGCCGGCGGCGCGAGCCACGACCTGTTCACCTCGCCCGAAGCCGAAGCGGTAAAGGAAGAGATCTGCAGCGTCGGCCGGAAACTGTGGCAGCGGCAGTACGTGGATGGCAACGGCGGCAACATCTCTTACCGCATCGGCCCCAACGCCGTGATCTGCACGCCCACGCTGCTGAGTAAAGCCGATCTCCGGCCGCAGGATCTGGGCATGGTGGACCTGGAGGGGAAGCAGATCGCCGGCACCCGCCCGCGCACCAGCGAGATCCTGATGCACCTGGAGATCTTCAAGGAAGTTCCGGAGGCCAAGGGCATCGTGCACTGCCATCCGGCGCACGCCACCGCGTACGCCATCACCGGAAGGGTGCCCCCGACGTGCGTGATCCCCGAATACGAGGTCTTCATCGGCAAAGTGGGGCTCACGTCCTATGAGACTCCGGGCACGCCGGAATTCGCGCGCACGGTGATTCCGTTTGCCAAGAATCACAACGCGATCCTGCTGGGAAACCACGGGATCGTCTGCTGGGCGGACACCGTGACTCACGCCGAGTGGTATGCGGAGGTCCTGGACACATACTGCTGGACGCTGATGCTGGCGGCGCAATTGGGCACGCCGGTTTCCCAGTTCGGGCCTGAGAAGGCCGCCGATCTGCTGGCCATCAAGAAGCGGCTCGGCCTGCCCGACCCGAGGCTCGAGTTCAAAGAATGCGAACTCTGCGACATGCCCGAGAGCCCCGCGTCGATCGCCCTGCCCCCGCGATCCTGTGAGACGCCCGCCGCTCTCGACAGCGCCGCGATCGAGGCGATTGTGCAGGCGGTCACCGACCGCGTGGTGGCGGCTTTGAACGCCAGAAAGTAGGCGGCCGCGGCGCGCTGGCGGACGCAATCCGCACGATCGCGCCCGCCGCTTTTCGCCGGGTTTGCTAAAATGGACTGGACTGCCCGTTGTGCCGAGTGGCAGTAGCGGATCTGTTTCCAGTAACTGATCGAAGACAAGGCCACCCTAGCTCAGTTGGTAGAGCGGCTGATTCGTAATCAGCAGGTCTCCGGTTCAAGCCCGGAGGGTGGCTCCATCTAACCCCTTCATCCTCACTGAATTGCGGGCCTTTCCCGCGTTCCCTCGGAAGCGGCAGTTTCGGGACTGTGCCCAGTATTGTGCCCACCCCGGACCTTTTCCATCGCTTCGAGAATGTCCGCGTCGCTCGGGTGAACGTACCGCTTCGTGGTGTTCATATCTGTGTGGCCCGCCAAAACGTGAAGGGTGAACGGGTCCATGTGCTTCGCCCATCGGGTAATGCAGGTGTGCCGGAAGGTGTACAGGACGAACGGCGCCACCCCGGACGCCTTCAGCGCCGCCGCGTGCTGTTTCTTCAGCGTGGATGCTTCGATATGCCCGCTTCTGGTTTCAGCCGGGAATACCCATTCGGACAGGGCGCCGGCCCGCCGCATCTCCAGAACCGAAAGCACCCTCGGTGAAGCCGGAATGCGCCGCCGGGAACCGCGTCCCTTCCCTGTGTGAATCTCAATCGCCCCATCCCGGATACTGTCCAGCCACTTCAGCCGAAAGCATTCCTCCGGCCTCAGCCCGCAGTCAATCAAGACCGTGACGGAATCCCGGAGAAGAAAGGCGTCCGGTTGCTGGGGTTGCTGGCCCCGCTTCACCGCCCGGATGCCTTCGAGCGCCAGCCTGTACCCCTCACTCAGCCCATGCCCCACGCTGGTAGCGGCCTCCAGGTACTTCCGTTCCTCTTCAGCAGTCAGAACCCTTTCCCGGCGGTTCTCACCCGGAAGCAGCCGGACGCGCGGAAGGACGGTGGACACCTTGCCCCATTCCTGTGCAAGGTGGAAGACCCGCCGAAGCGTGGCAAGGTCCCGGTTCAGCGTCGATACCTGAACCTTCGCCGCTTGCCGATGCGCCACGAAACCCGCGATATGCTCCGCCGTGATTTGATCCACGGCAAGGCCCGCCAGCTTGGAGTAGCCCTCCAGGTTCGCCACGCTGTTCTCATAGAAGCGGACCGTATTCGGCTTCGGCGCTTTGGTGGTGCGGACGAATGGCAGAAAGTCCCGGTCCATGAAATTCTCAAGCGTGGGGACGGGCTTCTTCTCCCGGATGCCGACTTCTCCCTTCGCAAGTGAAGTCTTATGCGCCGCCTCAATTTGTTCGGCGTTCCGCTTGTTCGATTGCTTCGTGCTCTCCCGGATCGGATCCCCGTTCCAGAAGAACTTGTACCACCAGATTTTGCCGCGCTTGTAGACCGCCATGGTTTACTCCCCGCTCCCGTTCTCCAGTTCCCGCCTCAGTTCCTCTTGCCGGTCCGCCGGCAACTTCTCCAGTTCGGCTTTCAGTTCGGCCACCTTGCGCGCGAACCATGCCCGATCCTTCTTCGGTCCCGTCTTCTCCGTTCTGCCCGTCCGCTTCTTCATACGCCACGCTCGAATCTTGCCGCTTTCTCCCGATACCGCGCCTTCAAAAACCACAGAAACCCGGCCTATGCCGCCCGGAGTGCTTCCGCAACATACTGAAACCGCCATGCCGTCCCGCGCCGGGTGGTGAAGCCCTGCCGGTTCAGTTCGTCCGCAATCTGCCGGGTGGTGCGGCCCGCCGCCTTCAATTCCCGGATGCGGGACAGGATGCCTTGCTCCGCCGGGTCCGCCTCCAGGTGCAAGCCGTCCGCCGCCGCGCGGTATCCGAAGGGAACCGTCCCCACCCGCTCACCGTTCGCCCGCTTGTGGTGCATGGCGTCCCGCGTCCGCTCTCCAATGGCTTCCCGCTCCCACTGGGAAACGCTCACCATGATATTCAGCACCAGGCGTCCAGCCGCGCTTCGGGTGTCCAACGCATCGGCCACGCTCACCAGCGACACGCCGCGCTTTTCAAACCGCTTGAGCAATTCGGCCAGGTCCGCAACGGAGCGGGTGAGCCGGTCCAGTTTGGCAATGATGACAGCATCCACCGCGCCGGCATCCACCAGGGACATGAGCCGCGCCATGCCCGGACGGTTCAAAGACTTTGCGCTCTCGCCCGCGTCAATGATGACTTCCGCGAGTTCGGCGCCCTGCACAACCGCCATAGCCCGGACCTTCTCCGCTTGCGCTTCAAGCGAAACTCCGAAGTCCGCCTGTTTTTCCGTGCTCACTCTGACGTATCCGATTGCCTTCATGTCTCGATATTATCTAAACCCCCTATAGATGTCAAGTGTTCTTTACAGAAAATCTAAACCGGGTTAAGATTTAGCTATGGCGAAGAGACTACCTCTCGAAGTTCTGGAATTCTTCAGGAAACAGGGTGCCAAAGGCGGCAAGATCGGCGGGAAGCGGTCCCTCGAAACAATGACGCCAGAACAGCGGGCTGAGCGCGCTCGAAAAGCAGTTGCCGCGCGCGAAGCCAAGAAGGCAGTGAGAAGAGATCGCCCTACTGCCCGCACGGCACGTCGCCGGGCATAACCAGAATCGGGATCTGCACAAGAGTTGGGTCCTGGGCAATGCTGATGCTGAATTCCCAGTTGTATTGACCGCACGGGTAAGCGTTCGGCGGCCCGTCGTAGTTCACTGGAGCCAGGAGTTGGAAATTGACCTGGTACAGGCCGGGATAGACCGTTGAGGCGCCCACGTAGGATGGGTAAACAACCGCCGGGCCGCTGTCCCCTGGGAGCAACCGACCGCCGGCTGCATACGCTGGGATATTGGTTAAAGCCATCGAAAGAGGCACGTTCGGCTTGCCATTTGTGAACGCACCGAGACCCGTCATCCAGATCGTGTAGTACTGGCCAAAACGGGCCAGATTGGAAGACGTGAGCAACCTGCCCTGTTGATCCGTAACAGCACCGCGCCACGCCTGGTACGTTGGTCCCTGAGTGAGTGTGAGACCGCAATTCTTGTTTGCGTCCTGAAACCGTGGATCAACAAAACAATCGTAGCCCTCGAAGAAGATCCGAGGTTGCGGAGGCTGGAGACCGTAGGTCTTGGGAGTAGCGGCAGACGCGTCTTGATCCAACACGCCACCCACGGAGACAATGAACGAATACTCTCCGCTGTTCAGGCCCACCAGATTTGCGGGTGGCAGAGACGCGGGAATCACGAAATTGATTTGTGATGGCGAGGCATACGCCAATGAAGCTGGTAAGCAACCGAGAAAGCTAACGATGTTCGACACCTGGCTGATTGGGACCGGAGCCGAGTAGCAGACGAACACCTGCGTTGGCCCAAGCTGCTGGGGGTAGGGCACGGCTTGCGCCTTGTAAGCAGCGTCGGACAACCCAGTCCCGAAGATTGTAGCGTAGCCAGCAAACGTCACGCCCTGGCTGAAGTCGGCCCCGCTCACCACGGCTCCAATGTGCGGGATGGACTGTGCAAGGCACCCCACGGCTAAGATCAGAAGCCCGGCAAGTACTCTCATAATCAGGTCCTTCCGCCCGTTTCAAAGTCTACAGACTTTCGCGCCCGTTGTCATGCCACCGTCCCGTTGCATGACAGACCCGGCGATTTTGGATTGATTTTTCCCGCATCGCCTGCCGCTGCGTTTCCCGCGCATGGGCTTTTCATAGACGGTAAAAACTCTTCGCCGGTTCAGCGGAACAACCCCGAAATATCAAACGCCTGGTCCTGTCTGATTGCTGCCGGGTCCGTCTTGCCGATCTCTTCGGGTTCCAACGTCCCGATGGTCTGAAGGACGGACAGCGCCGCCTTCAACCGCACGCCCGCCGGAACATCCGTGCCGGTGAGCATTTCTCGGACCGTCGATACCGCCATTTCCGCCAGTACCCGCAGTTGCGCGCGCATGGCGTCCATTTGTTCCTGCTTGGCCCGGTTCAGTTCGGCCTGAAATGTGGCGTCCGATCTCAGCCAAAGGTAGAACGTGGTGCGGTCGATATTGGCCTGTTTCGTGGCGTCCGTGACGGTAGCGCCCCGCGCCAGAGCCGTGATAACTTCGGCCTGCTGCGGTGCGAGTTCCATTGTTGATTCTGTCGAGTTCTGTTGATTTCTTCGCATGGTGTGTGGTCCCTTTCTGGTGATTCTGTCGCTATCGTAAAGTGCCCGCCGCCGCGCGATAGACGGCCCGGATTCGTTCGCAAAGGTGCCGAAGGTCTTCTCCTATCCCCGCCATCGGGAAGCCCCACTGTGCGGCTTCTTCCGCGTAGTTCATGGCGTCCAAGAGTTCTTCGTCCAACTCTTCAAGTGGATGCCCGATGAAGACGGGTCCATAGCGTTCCCGGCCCCACCGCCACTTTTCCGCGCGCGCCTCATCGATGGGAAGGTGGATCAGTTTCTCAGCCATTGGCGCCCGCCTTCCGTTCACCGTGCCGGACCGTTGCCCCTGTGATGCGGCCCGCTCTCCCGGTGACGCCTTGCTCTTGAAACAGCCGGTTCAGATCCGCCGCCGTCCATTCCGCCCAAGCCCTGCCCGCCACACACCCGCCCATTTCGTTCAGCATCCGGTCCCGGACCCTCCAGGGTTCCGCCGGGTGCTGTTCCATTTCGGCAACCACGCTCATGGGAACGGGTTCACCTTCCACCCGCCGCAACTTGTACCGGATCGGGACGCCAGCACCGTCAAGGTAGCGGACGGGTGGCCCGTCCGATCCGAAGGCGCGAAGCGCCGCCCGGACTTCCGGCCCGTCCAGGTCGCTCCACACCCCGATGGTTACGCCGCCCTCAAGAGCCATGATTCGAGCGCCCACGCGGTTCAGCACGGCGGACGCGCGCGCCAACTTCGCCGGGTCCGGCCCCGACTCAATCTCGGGAGATTCGGCGGAAGTTGCACCTGCAAAAACTACAGAATCCGATTCTGATGTTTTTGTAGGTTCGCTTTCCGGCGTGTCCGCCAAGATTCGCGCCTTCGGCTTCCAAGCCATCCATCGGCTTCGGGTTGCCGGGTGAAGGGTGGGAGTGCTCATTCCCACACCCCCGGATTGACTTTGTACCGATTGGACGGGCGCCCACGGCCCAAAGGGTCTGATGATTCGCCGCACACGTCGCGGACCCATCCGGCATCCTGAAGGACTTCCGCCGCCTGCTTCACGGCTTCAGGCGAATCCAGACCGCTCCACCCCTTCAGGTACACGTCCCGGCAAGAGAAGACGCCATCCGTCCCCACTTTCCGGCGTTTGATCTTGTCCGCCAGTTCCCGCGCCGCCCGCAGTTGCGGAGTCACGATACAGGAGTAGACCCGCCGCGCGTGAGACTCCAGATATTCGCACCATGCCGCCGCCTGTTGCGCGTGGCGAAGGGAAACGGTATCGGCATCCCCGCCGCCCGCCGCCACTTCTGCCAGGTGGAACAGAAGCGCCAAGCTCGGCATGAGACTGCGATACTTGCTCAAGTGTGAAATCAGAGCCGGGTGGAGTTCATCCCCGCGAATCTTCGCCTCAATCTCCGCGTACCACTCAACGAAGAGTTCCTGTGAATCTGAAGCGAAGCGGACCCGCGCCGGATTCTCCGCGTCCAACTCCACCAACTTGCGGAACACCCGCGCCGCCTGTTGCTCCAAAGCCGCGTCGGGCGCACGGTCCACGTATTCCCAGTCGAGCGCCGTGTCCGGCCATACCAGCAGTTGAAACCGCTGAATCAGGCCGTCATTGCTTGGACCGTCTTCGAGCGCATCCACCAGGTAGGACCGAAGCCGACCCGGTTGGATACCGCCCAACATGGACATGCAGCACGCCTCAACGTGGATGGTCCCGCGCCCGATTCGGTCTATCGTGTGCCCGGTGTCCCCGTTCCATGCCTGCAAACAGAAGGCGCGTTCACCTTCCCGGCCCGCACGGTCCAATTGACTCCACCAGCCGGTGAGTTCATCCCGGATTACCAGGATGCCCGCCGGGTTCTCGCTCATGGTCTGGTGGAGCGCTTCAAAGGTGGCATCATTTACGATCAACCGCCGCAACCTCGGCTCTTCGGGTTCGTCTTCCGGCCTATCGGGCGCCGTGTTCCCCTTTTTCGATGCCGCCTTGTACTGTTCTTTCCACGCCGCGCGCCGAAGCTCGTATTCCTCTTTCTCCCGCGCGTAGTTCTTCAGCGCCTCTTCGTGTTCCAGCCGCCATTCGGTTTGAATCTGATTCAGGGGACGGGTTGCCGCCTGAATGACTGGGGACTTCATGAATCCGGGTGGCGCAATTATGCCGCCCCAAAGGTTTGGCACAATCACCCACCCGGTATCGTTCGCTTTCGGTTGAATGACGGCCCGCCGGTTCACCGCGCCGGCAACACAGAGCACTACCACTACCGCCGGGTAGTCCATCGGGACTTGCATGCGGTCCGCCACGTCCGCCACCAGGGGACGGAACGAATCCGGGAGAAGGTCTTCGGAGAAGGCTTCGACGGGGGGAAGTTCGCTCTGGATCGGTTGTGGCTCCGGCCAATCGTCCGCCACTTCCGCGCGCGCGGCCCCGTGGTTCTGGTCTTTGTCCGCCAGTCCCCACCGCGCCCGCAGTTCGGAGAGCGCCGCCGCGTCCATCGGCGCCGCTGCTTGGGTCAGTTCCCGGAACCGCTCGAAGGTTCCGCCAGCGTCCCGCCAGTCCGTGACATCGCCTTTCGCGGGCAAATCGGGAAGTTCCACCATGCGGACGGAAGCGGCAACACCCATCAGAGCCGCCGCAACCGCCGCCGCGTGCTTGCGGCCCCGTTTGTCATTGTCGGGAAGAATGACGATATGGCGGTCCCGGAAGTAGTCCGCCCATCCCGCGTACAGGTCGCTGTTGCCGGACCCGCCCGGATTGCAAGACGCCACCAGACCCCAGGATTCCAGGGTGTGAACGTCCTTTTCCCCTTCGGCAAGATAGACGGTTTCGGCGCTTAGCAGTTTCGGCAGGTGGTACGGCACACGTTCAACGCCATCCAAGTTCCAGGCGACGCCGCCCAGCCAATCGGGCCTGCATTGCTTGAAGGCTTTCTCGCCGTCCGGCTTCAAGTACCGGATAACCTCGAAAAGAAGGTTTCCGTCCCGGTCCACATACGGGTAGCGCGCCATTTCCCGCCGCCCGCCCGCCGTCCGCGTCGGTATCGAAGTTTTTGAAGGTCCCGTGCCCGCCGCATTTCCATTCGTGCGGGTGCCGTTGCGCCGGTATTCGGGTTCAGTCCGCCCCACCAGCCGGAAGACTTCGGCCTTCCGGGTGGGGAAGTCCCCGCCAGTCAGAGCCGCTTCGAGTTCCAGAACATCTCCGCCGCGTCCGCAAGTGGAATGACAGAACCACCGCCCGGTTACCGGGTCCACGGCGAAGTTGTCATTCTTACCGTGGTGGATCGGACAGGCGCCGCGCCACTCAGCCGCCCGCCGTTGAACCAGGTTCGGGACGCGCGCCGCGTAGAAGGCGGAGACTTCGCCCGGAGTGAATGTGATGGCTGAGTCCGCCATCTACCGCGCCTCCGTCTGGTGCCCGCCGCCAGACGGGCGAGATTCGAGCCACAAGGCTATGTCTTCGATTCGGTACTTGCAGAGCGCCCCCAGCTTCAGGAAACGCGGACCCTGCTTTAGGAGTCGCCATCTGCGGACAGTCGCCACGGACACCCCCAACATTTCTGCGACCTGAAATTCGTTGAGAAGGTGAATCAGAACCTTCGGAAGTGTTTCCATTTGTGTTCCTTTCGGAGTTGGCTTCGTTGCCATCAACCAAATCATAGGAACCGAGAATTGTTTTGGAAACTTCCGCATTCAGAACCCAACAAAAACGGGGCTCCCAGTGGGTAGTGGAGCGTTGCGGAAATTTGCGGAAATTAGGAAAGAGTTTCGTTGGTTGGTTTCTTGCGCGCGATCTCAAGCCGGTATTCGATGGCTTTGACCATGGTGGCGCGGTCCGGCGGGTTCAACCAGTTATGGCCCTTCAGCTTCCATCCACGCGGAAGTGGCACCTTCTCATGGTCCGAAACATCGCAGATTTCAGGGTCCGAAGCGCTACAGACTCCATGGGCCAGGGCCTCACCCAACTCATTCAACTTCGAACGCCATTCGCAGTTAGACGCTACGCGCGCGACAATCTCAGCGACCCGTGATGCTGCTTCGTGGTCTGGCTTCGGCCCGCGCTTCCGGCCCTTCCCATGGGACTCCGCCGGGTTCGTCCCGCTCGCCGTCGGTCCCGCTTCCGGGTGGTTTGCTTCGCCGGTTGTGTCCATCGTTCGTGTGCCCTGCCTGTCGGTCTCGAACGCCTCAATGGCCAGTCGAACGCAGAGATTCGCGGATTCCTCACATGCCCTGCCAATTCTCTCGAAGATGAACGCCTCTTCGAGACTCAATGGAACTGGATCGCCAGACTCAATGTTCTTGCAGCGCTCCCGGAGGGTATCCAACCAGAGATGTAGAGAGTCGCAATCGCGACCCGGACAAAGCGCCGCACCTGCCAACCGCGCAAGGCGTTCGAAGTTCAGCCGCGCGCCATCGTCGGCTCCGGTAATCTGGTAGTCGTACCTTCCCTGGTTCCCCGTCTTGTAGTGGCATCTGACACCAAGAATCCCGGACGGGTCAAGCGCCCTGAATTGGGCTTCAAGATCCCGCCAGCAGTTTGAGACTACCATCGCTCCCTCCGCGAATCCCTTGAATGGAGTAGCCGCCAACCGGCTTCGGGCAGGATCGCTGGCTTCCGCTGGCTGCTTGTCGGGTTTCGCCCCCGTCACTTCGACCTTGCGGAACGATTCCGCGGCAGTAGGTTCCCCCGAACTCTCGCAATGCTCCAGGTAGGCCGCGTGTCTTGTCCAGAAGTCTGTCTCAACTTGCTCCCAGAGTGTCCGCATTTCGGGCGTGCGAACTGCCGCTTCGAATGCATACTCCGAACCGTCCCTCCCGTAGTTGAATTCGCTCGCGAAAGCCTGCTTGCAGAACTCCCTCTCCCAGAGGTCCCTAATCGCGCTGTCAATGCCCCCGCGAAAACACCGAAGGTCAAAAGTGGGGTTTATCGCAAACGATGGAAGAAAATCAGCCACTAGGCCGTCCGTGATCGTTCGCAGATAATCCACCGCAGCACCCAACCATTCAGACTCATTTCCACTATGCCTTTCGAGGAACCTGCTGAAGGCTGCCTCCGCCTTGGCCCGTGCGAGATTGTAGCTCATTGTTCCCACTACGATTCCCTTAAGCGGAGCGCCACTGATCGGGCGTCCTTCCTCTCGCATGACGCCTCCTGTGGGAGTAGTCGCGGAAGTCCGGCCGCCCAAGGCGGTAATTGGTTCCCAGTCTATCTGTTTGCCCCGAAGCTCGATGGCCCTTTGGAGCAGGGCTATTTGCTCTCTCAAGTTGCGGAGCGGCTCGGGCACGGGTACGCCGTCGCCAGCCTTCTGAATTTCCGGATTCTCTTCGAGGAACTTGGATAGGCTACGCTGTGCCTGTTCCAGCAATTGCCCAAGCTCCTCAGGAGTTCTGTCATGCAACCGGATCAGTCTCTCTTGATGCGAACGTGGATTGTCTGCCATCGCGCCCTCCGCGATCCCTGAAGTGGTGTTGCCGCCAACCGGGCAGGGTCCCCGGCTTGTCGCCCCGTCGAGCTAGGCGGCGATTACAGCTTACTACGATGGCCCGGAACGCTCAAACCCAGCTCCAGCTCCGGTGCGGGCAGCCAAGGCCCGGACAATGGCGTTACGATAACTACTGGCCCGCGCAGCGCGGATAGCCAAGGAGGTCTCGGGAAATGCGAGTGCCACTTGTCGTTCTCTTCGTCCTGGCCGCGTCCTCGTCCACCTTCGCCCAGACCTACACCATCAGCACCGTGGCGGGGACGGGCGCGTCCGGTTTGAGCGGCGACAACGGCCCCGCCATCAACGCCCAGCTAACCAATCCCGTGGGCGTTGCAGTGGACTCCGCCGGAAACCTCTACATCGCCGATGCTGGCAACGGTCGGGTTCGCAGGGTTTCCAAGGGCGTTATTGCGACCGTGGCTGGAGGCGGCACGTCCCTGGGCGACAACGGCCCGGCCACAAGCGCCCAGTTGATCAGCCCCACCGGAGTCGCTGTGGACTCCACAGGCAACCTCTTCATAGCCGACGTGAACGGCCAGCGCATCCGCAAGGTCTCTAACGGGGTGATTACGACCGTGGCTGGGGGCGGCACGTCCCTCGGCGACAACGGCCCGGCTACAAGCGCCCAGTTGATCAGCCCCATCGGTGTCGCAGTGGATTCCGCAGGCAACCTCTACATTGCGGACATGAACAACTACCGCGTCCGCAAGGTCTCTAACGGAGTGATCACCACGGTCGCGGGAAACGGCTATGAAGGTTTCAGTGGCGACAACGGCGCGGCCATCAACGCCCAGCTAGCCAATCCCATGGGCGTTGCAGTGGACTCCGCCGGAAACCTCTTCATAGCCGACCAGTCGAACCGCCGCGTGCGCAAGGTCTCCAGCGGGGTGATCACCACCGTTGCGGGAAGCGGGACGGAGGGCTTCAGCGGCGATAACGGCCCCGCCACCAGCGCGCAGTTGTCTTACCCCGTCGGCGTTGCCGTGGACTCTGATGGAAGCCTCTACATCGTTGACAACCAGCGTATCCGCAAGGTCTCTAACGGGGTGATCTCTACCGCCGCGGGAACTGGGACGCCGGGCTTCAGCGGTGACAACGGCCCGGCCATCAACGCCGAGCTAGCCAATCCCGAGGCCGTCGCCGTGGACAGTGCCGGTGATGTTTACGTTGGCGACACTGGCAACCACCGTGTCCGCGCTATGACTCCAGTTGGACCTTCCTGCGCATATTCCGTCTCAACGACCGCCCTACCGGCGCCTTCTGCGGGCGGCAGTCTATACGTCAGCATCCAAACCACTTCATCCTGCCCATGGACAATTCTCGACTTGCCGGGTTGGATCACAGTCTCGGGCGCAGCGTCCGGGATGGGGTCGGCGACTGTTACCCTAGTTGTCTCCCCGAACCCCGGCGTACCCCTTAGTGCAACGATCCTGATTGCGGGCGTGTCGGTGACGATCACTCAGCCCGTCGCAGCCATGCCCACAATCACGGCGGTAGTGAACGCGGCGACCTTCCAGAATGGCCCCATTTCACCAGGCGAGATCGTGACCCTGGGAGGCACCGGCCTGGGACCACCAACGCCTGCCGGATTGGCCCTCGACCACACGGGGAAGGTAGCGACTTCAGTCGCCGGAGTCCAAGTGCTGTTCTCAGGAACAGCGGCGCCCCTGACCTACGTGAGCGCCAACCAGATCAATTGCGTCGTGCCGTACGAGGTCCAGGGCCTCCTGAACCCAAGTGTACTGGTAACCTATCAGAGCGAGACATCCAGCGCTTTCCCACTTACTCCAGCGCCAACCGCGCCCGCGCTGTTTACCGCCAATGGTTCTGGCTCCGGCCCCGCCGCCGCGCTCAATCAGGACCAAAGCTACAACTCGCCCAACAATCCAGCGTCCAAGGGCAGCACCGTGGTTCTTTACATGACCGGCGAGGGGCAAACGGCACCAGCAGGGGTGACTGGAAAGGTAACGACCGTGTCGGCAACACCTCCTCTGACTCCGCAACCTCTGTTGCCCGTGGGGGTGCTCATCGGCGGCCAACCCGCGTCTGCCAGTTTCTATGGGGAAGCACCGGGCATGGTTTCGGGCGTGATGCAACTCAACGTACTGGTTCCCGCGAATGCTCCGTCTGGCAACCTTCCGATTACGGTCTCGGTTGGCGGGAACAATAGCCAGAATGGGGTGACGATTTCGGTACAGTAGTGCCTTGGGTGCCGACACCGAAAGTAGGGTTAACCAGTTGACTTCGCTACATCACAGCTTCCGTGACCGCGTCCCGCTTCGCCTGCTCGATGAGCCGTTGATCTCCACCGAAGGCAACGGTCTCAAGTTGTTCGATCATGCGAGCCTGGGCCTCGGGCGGTAGCTTGCTGATGTTGCCATCGAAGCGCCAGGTTGCCTCCGACTTCTCCAGCCACTGTCCGGCCTCCTTCGCTGCCTGCTCCAGCGTGGCGCGGAACTCGCCGGTTAGCGCAACATCCACGCGGTACTCATCGCCCTTGCCAAGGTGTCGCTGCTGCCGAACTAGAAGGCCCGTCTGTCCGCCTGGGATGGCCTGCATTGCGGGGTCGGCGGCGCGCTCGATCATGACGGCGCGAAGCCTGTCGGCAAGGTCCTGAAGGGCCAGCAAACGCGAATTCCGGTTCGTGATTTCGAGGTCAACCGTTCGGACGGCGATTTCGGACTTGAGTTCGTCAACCCTGGTGCGCACAACTTCAACAGTTCTCAACAGGCGCTCTGCCGCTTGTCCGGCACCAGCGCTCTTGTATCCTGCATTTACATAGGCTTGCGTTGCAGTTTTGCCCGATGCGACACCTTGGGCGAATAGTTCCCATCGGGCGTTGGCAAGGGGCGGGCCGATCATGCCTACAGTGTAGCGCCGCAGTGAGCGTTGAGGGCCGCTCAATCGGCGGATGGTACCTTCAAGCCGGGTGGGGTATGGCCGTTGCCATGGGTATCCCCCGTCATCCCCGCCCCCCTCTCTGCCTGGGAAACGGAATTGTTGCAGGGAAGCTATTCCGCTTTCAGCCGAGGGTGGTTAATGGCCATTTGCCGGGCTGGCGAACGCGCCACAAGTCCGACTGTGCCCAATACTGTGCCCACCCCCCGCATAGAGGCATTGTTCGCTGTTGCCAGTGTTCCGGCTTCAAGGTGACGCAAGTCATTGGAAACTAGCAATATTGGGGAACCGCGAGCATCCCTTGTGCCCACTGCTAAGTAACTGAATCTTCGTGGCTTCACGATTCGTAATCAGCAGGTCTCCGGTTCAAGCCCGGAGGGTGGCTCCATCCTGCCTCTCAATCCTCAGGGAATTCTTGCGTGTCAATCCGTTGCCTGGGTGCGTCTCTCACCACCCTGTAGCCGCCCAGAGCAGTTTACGCCGTCCAGCCAACCGCGCCGGCGCCATGCCGCGATCGGGCAACCCCGGCTCCGAGCCTGCCACCCGGCTCCATCACTTCGCGCGCTTGGCGACGAAGTCCTCGGTGGCGAAGTCCGCCACTTTGCGCTGGAATTTGATCTCGTCCCCGGAGATCTTTCCCTTGTACTCGATGCGCAGCGACTGCCCCTCGAAACTCACGGTCTCGACGAAAGCGATCTCGTCGCCCTTCACGCTGCCTTCGGCGATTTCGACTTCGCCGAACTGGGACATGGCTTTCCCGGTCAGCTTGCCGGCGTCCACTTTGAATTCGTAAGTGTAGTTCTGTACACCGATCTGGGTGTCGATGGCGGCGGTCCACTTGCCCGCCACATCGGCGGCGAAAGCGGGGACGAGCAGCACCAGCGCCATCGCCAACGCGAGCATCAGCCTATTCAAAGTCATAGAAACCCTCCGCCAGATACTTTAGCGCGTTGCGTTGCGGTCAGGCGAAGATCTCGTCCACCGGCAGCTCGCCGGCGCCGAACCTGGCCAGGGACACGCTGCCGCCGGAGGAGTGAACCACCGATCCGCCTTCGCGCGCCACCACGGTTACGGACTGCTTCCCGGGATCGACAAGCCAGCATTCGATGGCCCCGTTGGCCAGGCAGAGCGCCACCAGTTCGCGCAACTGGCGCGGCGTGTTGGATGGCGACAGGACCTCGATCACCAGGTCCGGCGCGCCGCGGAGATCGTCATCCGGATCGATGGCGTCCCATCGTGCCTGAGAGACCACAGCCACGTCGGCGGCGCGAAGATCGAACTCGGGGACGGGGCGGAAAGGCACCTCGACGGCCACTTCACCGAACGCCTTCAGCTTCGATTCCAATAGCCCGCACAGCCGCCTCTGCAGCTTCCAGTGACGCGGTTTCGGCCGGGTCACGGCCACCACCTCGCCATGATGCAGCTCATAGGCAAGCTCACCCCCTTCCGGCAACTGCCGGAATTGCTCCACCGTCATCAGGTCAGGAAGGGCAGCCATCGGATCCTCGTCCCGATTGCCATTTTAGCTGAATCCGTACACCAGCGCGGCGCGCGATCCCTACGCCGCTCCGCTTCTTCTCCTTCGCGGGCCGGCGGCGCGCACGATGGGAATACGGCGGACGGGCGCGCGGCCCGCACCCAGGCTATAGTCCACCATCTTGCGCTGCAGTGTGTTCCGATGAATCCCCAATTGCTTGGCGGCAGCCGACTGGTTGCCTCCCTTGCGCTCCAACGCTCCGGCGATCATGGCCTTTTCCAGAATCTCGATCGCTTCCTGGAGGAAAATGTTGCCGTTGAGTAAATGCGCCACCAGGAGGTCAATTTGACTTTTCATGCGCCCCGCTTTCCCTCTCGCTTCCGTCCCGAATCCCGTGCTCCAAGGCCGCTGCCCAGGCGGTCTTCACCTGCCGGTAGGTCTTGCGGAAACCCTCTTTCAACTCGTAGGGAGCCACCGCCACAACCACCCGGGCCCCATCCATCAGGTAGTGCGCCAACCGCGACCCCACCACCGCCGATGGCGGCTTGTCACCCGTAGAAAACGCCACCAATCCCATTACCAGGGCCACCCCGATCAAGCCCCCGCGCAGGATCCCGAAGCCCGCGCCCAGGATCTTGTCGAAAAACGACAGCCCCGTCACCTTCAAAAACTTCCGCGCAATCCAGCTCACCACCGCACCCAGCAGAATCACGCCGCAAAACACCAGCAGGAATCCCGCGAAACCGGCAGCCGGACGAGAACTGATGTAGGGTAGCAGAAAAGAGGCTACAGTTCCATAGAACCAAATGGCCAACAATAGACCGATAACTACGGATATGAGTCCGATCGCTTCCTGGGTCAGGCCCTTGCGAAAGCCAGCAAACACCGACCACACCAGCAGCGCGCCCAACGCCACGTCCAGCCAATTCATAAGTCGCGGCCAGTCAACGCGCGGTAGGCTTGCCGGTACTTCTCTCCGGTTTTCGCCGCCACCTCTTCGGGAAGCGCCGGAGCCGGCGGCTGCTTGTTCCAGTGAATGGACTCCAGGTAGTCGCGCACGAACTGCTTGTCGAAGGAGAACTGCGGCCCGCCGGGCCGGTACGTCTCCGCCGGCCAAAAGCGCGAGGAATCCGGCGTCAGCACTTCATCCCCCAGCACCAGTTCGCCATCCACGAATCCGAATTCGAACTTGGTATCGGCGATGATCACGCCCCTCGACTCGGCGTAGCCGGCGGCCCGCCGGTAGATCGCGAGCGTCAGGTCGCGCAGGCGCGTGGCCAGGTCGAGCCCCACCATCGAGACCACGCTATCGAAAGACAACCCTTCGTCGTGGCCGGTCAGCGCCTTGGTAGTGGGCGTGAAGATCGGCTCCGGCAACTTCCCGCTTTCCTTCAGCCCGGCGGGCAGGCGAATGCCGCAAACCGTGCCTTGCTCGCGGTATTCCTTCCAGCCGGAGCCGGAGAGGTAGCCGCGCGCCACGCACTCGATCTGCACCATGTCGGCGCGCTTCACCAGCATCGACCGCCCTTCGAGCTGGCTGCGGAACCGGCCCAGCGGCTCGGGATATTCGTCCACGCTGGCGGTTAGGAAATGCGTGGGCGTCAGATCGCGCAGAAACTCGAACCAGAAAATGGAAAGCTGGTTCAGCACCGCGCCCTTTTGGGGAATGCCGGTGGCGAGGATGTAGTCGAACGCGGAAATTCTGTCGGTGGCGACGATCAACAGCCGCCCGTCGATGCGGTAGACGTCGCGGACCTTGCCGCGCGCGTGGATGTCAATGCCCGTGAGATCGGTTTCGAGGAGGACCGGATTGATGGAGTTCACGCTGCCTTCGGGTTTTCAATCGGGGGGGTAATCCAAATGATAACCCTTCGGGCGCGATTTGCAAATCAGTTTTTGGTGCCCGGTGTACCGGTCTTCACGCCGCTCACCGCATCCAGCAGCGCCACCGTCTGCTGGGCCGTGGTCTCAATCGCCCTGCGCGTCTGCGCCCAGGATTCGGCGGTCACGCCGGCGGGCCTCCGGGAGGGCGCAAAGTACGTCGGAGCGAAAGCCAGAAGCTGCCGCGCCGCGGCCAGGCCGGCCTCAGTCTGCCGGGTGGTGGCGTGCGGCAGGTTCCAGCTACTCACGCTCATGGAGTACAGCACGCTCAGAATCAGCGTGGGGCCGCGCTGCGGATCGGGAAACAGAGTCTGCAGGTTGCGCGCCAGCAGCCGCGAGCCCAGGTCCAGCACTTTCCCGGGCTGGGGCGGCTTCACGGATGCGTAGGCTTGCACGTACCAGGCCGTACGCTCATCGGCGTAGGGAGAGCTTGGAAACTCGCTCGACCAGGTCTCGAGATCGGCCAACAGCGCGTTCGGATCGCTGGCATCCCGCAGGATCCGGTCGTAGATCTCCAGTTCGCGGGTGCGCGGATCCCGCCCCGGCTCCGCGGGCGTGGCGGGCCGCTTCGGCGCGGGCGGCCTGGCGGTTGCCGTTGCCGCCGCCGTCGCGGCCGCGGCGGGCGCTGCCGGCTGGCTGGCGCGCGTATCCCGGCGCGGCGCCGTCCCGGAGATGCCGACCGGCACGGGAACGGGATAAGCCACCACCGACGAATCGGCCGCTGGCGCCTCGGGAGCCGGCAGCACCACTACCGCCGGCAGCGGCAGATCGGGGGCCGGCTCAGCCTCGGGCTCCGGTTGCATCGGCGCCGCTTCGAGATCGCTGCCGTAGGTGACGCCCGCGAGAACCGGCCTCAGCCGGGTGCTGCCGGCTTGCAGCACGGGACGGAGCGCGTCCAGGCGGCCGGCCGGAAACAGCGGCGAGGGAAGCGCCACGGCGAACGCCGCGGAGCGCAGCGCTTCCTCCGGCCGGCCCGTGAAGCCGGCCGGGTCGATGGTCCGCGCGTCCGGCGCCAGCGCGGCGAAGGTGATGTAAGCGTTGACGAAATACTCGGGCGGGGCCGCGGCAGCCCATTGTTCGCCCGGCGCCAGGGGGCCCCACCCGGCAAAGCCGGCGCCCTGCAGCCAGAAAACGTCGCCCGGCTTAAATACCTGGCTCACCGGCGGCGCCCAAAGCCATCCCAGGGTCTTGCTCATGGCCCAGCGGCCGTAGTGATACGGCAGCCAGCCCCACGGCTCGTCGCTCACCCAGGTGTAGCCCAGGGTGTCGTACCACCGCCAGCGGCCTTTCTGAAACGGAGCCCAGCCATTGGCGGCTTTGGGTTTCCAGACGACGCCGAACTGTTCGGTGTCCACCCACGTCCCCCCCGCGTCCAGGTCCGCCAGCCCGTAGTGCGCCAGCACGTGAGATTGCGCCGCGGTGGACCCGAGCAGCGTATCGCGATCGGCGCTCCAGCGGTCCAGATCGGCCGCCGGAATCTTGCGCTCCAGCGAAAACCGTTCGCGATTGGCGGGCTCCACGCGGGCGCTGAGACCCTGCGGCAGCTCGATCTCGGCGGCCGGAGACGAGAATCGCGCCGATCCTTCCAGCACGGAGATCTGGCTCCAGTCGCCCCGCGCCTCCAGACGCAGCCGCGCCGCGCGCGTGACAACCGCGTGCGCGCCGGGAACGGCCAGGGACACGGAATCGTTGTCGCCGGGCTTTCCGCTGAAGTACGCCAGGCCATGGTCGAGAGAGAGCCAGGTGACGCGCTGGCCGGTGGACAGGCGCGCGCAGTCCGAGAGTTCGCCTTGCGAATCGGCTCCCAGCCGCCAGACGCTGCCGTCGTCGAATTCGATCTCGACGCGCGCGGCGGGTCCCGTGCGGATCCACGCCAGTTCCGCGAGCGGCAGGTTCCGCTCGGCGGGCATCCAGGCGTCGGCGGCCTGAAGTTGCACTTCCACCGGGCCGGCGAACTCGCCCAGGCGGGCGTAACGCGGTTCCCCGGCCAACAGCGCGGCGGGCAACAGTAACAGAGCTAGGCTTCGCATGGCACACTCCGTCTCGCTTTATCAGACGCCGCCGCGGGGGAAAGCGTGGAGTGGGTAATTGGAGCTACGGCTTTACATCCGGTTTGGGCCGGAGTAAACTGCAGGCATGCAAGCGAATCGCGCGGCGCCGCGGGCTGCCGCGCTGAGCCTGGGCGTGCTGATCAGCTTGGTCTGCTTCTGCGCGCTGTTCGTGGGGATCGCCCATCTGATGTCCCGGTTCTTGAGCTTCGCGGCATCCCCGCGGCACGGTCTGATGCTGGATGCCGCCGCTATCCTGCTGATTGTGGCCGGCGGCCTCCGCCTGCGGCGCAGGCGCCGCGCCATGGGACGTTGACGCGAGCCCGCGCCGGCCCGAGTATACTGAACTCATGGAAGCGAATCGCGCGGCGCCGCGGGCAGCCGCGCTGAGCCTGGGCGTGCCGATCAGCCTGGCCTGTTTCTGCGCCCTGTTCGTGGGGATCGCTTATCTGTTGCCCCGGTTCTTGAGCTTCACGGCATCCCCGCGGCACGGGCTGATGCTGGATGCCGCCATCCTACTGGTAGTGGCCGGCGGTTTCCGCCAGCGGCGCAGGCAGCGCCGGCGCCGCGCCATGGAACGTTGAGGCAAGTCCGCGCCGCCCCGGGTATACTGAACTCATGGAAGCGAATCGCGCGGCGCCGCGGGTCGCCTGGCTGACCCTCCTGGGCGCCGTGATCAGCGTGGTCTGCCTTTCCGTCCTGTATGCCCTGGGCGGGGTTTTCGCATCCCTCCTGGGGCTCTTAATGGACCACCCTGGGTTCCGGGCGGCAATAAAAACCGCCAGCCACTTTGCCCCAGTTGCCAGCTCCATGGTGTTACTGTGGAGCGCCATCTGGATCCGGTACTATCACCGCAAACAGGGCGCGCTGAAACGTTAACATCCACATGATTACCGACCGGGCAGTGATTGCCCACATCTCGGGCCTGCCGCACGCCCGCGCCAATTTCAAGCAGCTTGTGCGCGAACTCGGCGCCAAAGGCGAACAGCGCACCGAACTGGAGACCGTGCTGGCCCGCCTGGTGGCGCGCGGCGAGCTGATCGAGCTGCGCTCCGGCCACTACACCGCGACGGCGCTCAGCCGCGAATTCGCCGTGGGGCGCCTCAACATGCACCGCGACGGCTACGGCTTCCTGGTCTGCGACACCCCCGTCGCGGGCGTCTCCGGCGACATCTTCATCCCACCGGACTCCGCCGAAAAGGCCATGCACGGCGACCGCGTGGTGGTGCGCATCGCGCGCATCGAGGCCGGCGGCCGCGCCGATGGCGAGATCGTCAAGGTGCTCCAGCGCGCCCACCCCACCGTGGTGGGCGAGTTCCGCATCGGCCGCCACGGAACCTACGTGGTGCCGCAGGACGAGCGCATCCTGCAGTGGATCGAGATCCCCGAAGGCATGGAGTTCCCGCCCGGCGGCGCCCCCATCGACCGCATCGGCGTGGCCGCGCTCCAGGCCGCTTCCGTCGAAGAGCTGAACGGCATGATCGTGAACGTGGAACTGCTGGAGTACCCGGAAAAGGGCTCCGGTCCGGTGGGCCGCGTGACCGAGATCCTGGGCCGCCCCGACGATTTCGGCATCGATGTCGAAATCGTGATCCGCAAACACCACCTCCCGCACCGCTTTCCGCCCGAAGTGGTGGAACAGGCCGGGCGCATGCCGCAATCCATCGGCGAGGCGGAACTCTCCGGCCGCCGCGATTTCCGCGCGCTCCCCATCGTCACCATCGACGGCGAAACCGCCCGCGATTTCGACGACGCCGTGTGGGTGGATCGCCTGCCCAACGGCAACTACTCGCTGGGCGTGCACATCGCCGACGTCGGCTACTACGTGCGGCCCGGCACGCCCATCGATCTGTGTGCGCGCGAGCGCGGCACCAGCGTGTACTTCCCCGACCGCGCCGTCCCCATGCTGCCCTTCGAGCTCTCCACCAACATCTGCTCGCTGGTGCCGCACCAGGACCGGCTGGTGCTCTCGGCGCTGCTCGAGATCGACCATCGCGGCGAAGTGGCCGCCCAGGAATTCACGCCCGGCGTGATATCGAGCGCCGAGCGCATGACCTATACCGGCGTGCACCTGCTGCTGGAAGGCGACGCCGCCCTGCGCGAGCGCTACGCGCCGCTGGTGGAGCGCTTCGAGCTGATGCGCGAACTGGCCCTGGTGCTCAACCGGAAGCGGGTGCGGCGCGGGTCCATCGATTTCGACCTGCCCGAGCCGCTCATCGAGTTCGACGAATGGGGCGCCATGACCGGCGTCACGCGCGCCCCGCGCAACATCGCCCACCGCATCGTCGAGGAGTTCATGCTGGCGGCCAACGAGGCCGTGGCGGCGCACCTGGAAGCGGCCGGCGGCGATTCGCTCTACCGCATTCACGAGAAGCCCGATCCCAAGCGCGTGCTGGAATTCGAGGAGGTGGCCGCGCATTTCGGCTACACCCTGGGAGTGGGCGCCATTCCAGTGAAGAAGTTCGGCTGCGTGGACCGGCATCGCGACGGCGCCAGGAAGCGCCGCGACATCGTGCTGGTCTCGCCCGATCTGGCCATCGCCTCGCGCCACTATCAGAAGCTGGTGGCCAGGCTCGAAGGCAAACCCGAGGAGCGCATCCTCAGCTACCTGATGCTCCGTTCGCTCCGCCAGGCGCGCTACTCGACCGAAAACGAAGGCCATTTCGCGCTGGCCGCGGACGCCTACACGCACTTCACCTCGCCCATCCGCCGCTACCCCGACCTGGTCGTCCACCGCCTGCTGCGCCACCTGCTCGGGCAGGGCGCCGGGCCGGTCTCCGATCTGTCCGCGATTGCCGCGGAGTGCTCCCAATCGGAACGCCGCGCCGCCGATGCCGAGCGCGAGCTGGTGGAGTGGAAGAAGGTGAAGTTCATGGCCGATCGCGTGGGCCAGGATTTCGACGCCCTCATCATTTCCACCGCCAAATACGGCCTGTTCGTGGAACTGTCCGGCCTGTTCATCGAGGGCCTGGTTCCCATCGAAACGCTCCCGGGAGACCGCTACGGGTACCAGGAGAACGTCCGCAAAATCGTGGGCCTCCGCACGCGCCGCGAGTTCTCGATCGGCGACAGCGTGCGGGTGGTGCTCGACCGCGTGGACGGGAGCGAGCGCAAGCTGCAGTTCTCGATTCTTGAAGAGCCGCCCGCGCCCCACCGGCCGCGCCGGCGGTGACTGGGCCGGCGGAGGCCGCCGGCGAGTTCCGCACTTGGGGGTGGGGTACGCTAAACCCAATCCAGGAACCAAAATGGAAATCCTGGTGTATACTCATCCGTGCTGGGAGTTGAAAGGGCGATCCCCAGTAAGCGCGATTCTCCGGTGCCCGGCTCTCAGCCCGTTGTGAATAACACCTCGGAGGCGGGGCTATGAAACGCATCCACTCTCGCACCCTTTTCGCGGTCGTTACCACCGCTGTCTTACTATTTCTTTCCGGCTGCGGGCCGGAAACCTCGAGTTCGGGCCTGGGTCCGCCGCCCTTAACAATACAGGAGGTGGTGAACTACCAGAAATCGATGCCGGTTCAAGGCACACCCACCATGATCTCGTACTACTATGGCGCCGTTCGGGCCGAGATGAGCCAACCCGGCGGTGGGTACCAAGGGGCTCTATTCTCCAGCACGAAGCCCTATGGGCTGATGCTCCCCGCCAATGGTCTGGCCGCGATCCTGGCAGCGGGGACAGGCGCCTACCTGGCCACTCCCGCGGGACCGGCGAATGTCGGCCGTGCGTCCCAGACAATGGCCCTCGCCGGTTTCAATGGCGATGGCACCCCCGGCGTGGCCTACATTGACCCGTCCACCAATTCGAGCCAGGTCACCATCGTGTTCGGCACATCGCAAGCCGTATTTAGTAGCTCCAAGGCCTACACGGTTGGCCCCAACGTCTCAGGCGTGATCGCCGCCGATTTCAATGGCGACGGCAAGGCCGACCTGGCCGTGAGTTATAGCGGCGACGGCACGAATCCAGGCGGCGTCGCGATCTTTCTGAGTAACGGCAATGGCGCCTTCGCTGCCCCCGTCCAGTATGCCGCCGGCAGTTCCCCGGTTTCGATGGCCGTTCTGGATCTCAACCATGACGGCAAGCTGGACCTGGCCGTCGCCGATAACAACTCTTCGCCGGGAAAGGTGTGGGTTCTCCTCGGGCGGGGCGATGGCACTTTCGGAACGGCCCAGGGCTATCCCGCGGGCCAGAATCCCCTGTGCGTCACCATCGCGGATTTCAATGGCGACGGGAACCCGGACCTCGCCGTGACCGCGGGGGACAATTCGCTCTCGATCCTGTTGGGAAACGGCGACGGAACGTTCCGCGCCGGCGCGTCCTACCCGACCGGCGCCAACCCCATGTACGTTGCCGCCGGTGACTTTAACGGGGACGGCAAGATGGACCTGGCCGTGGCGAACACCGGCGCGCAGACCGTTTCCATCTTCCGGGGCAAGGGCGACGGCGCCTTCCAGGCCGGTTATTCGTATGTCACCAGCTACCAGCCGCAGAGCCTTGCGATCGCCGACTACAACGGCGACGGGAACCTGGACATTCTCCAGGGAACCGGGGACGCCCGCATGATCGGCCCCGGCATCCAGAACGCGATGACCGATCTCCTGCTGGGCAACGGGGACGGCACTTTTCAAGGCGCTATCTCGGTGGCGGTTGGCGGATCGGCGGGGAGCGTCGCCAGCTTCCTGGCCGTCGGGGATTTTAATGGCGACGGCAAGCTCGATGCCATCCTGAACGACCAGTACGGAGGCAACCTCTATCTGTTCGCCGGCGACGGCAAGGGCGGGTTCCAGGCCCCCCAGACCATCGATGCGCTGGCCGGCGGAGGCGTTCAGACCGGACCCACGGGAGCGGCCGCCGGCGACTTCAATGGCGACGGCGAACTCGATCTGGCCGTCACCGAGTCGTTCACCGGCCAAGTCGCGGTGTTGCTCAACTCGGCTTCCGGGCTGCAGCTCTCGGGGACGTTCTCCTCCGGGGGCTCGACTCCGGGTCTCGTTGTGGCAGCCGATTTCAACGGCGACGGCAAGCTGGATCTGGCCGTGGCGAATGCCGCCAACCTCAGCCCGTTCCAGCCAGGCAACCTGGCCGTCTTTTTCGGCGACGGCCACGGCGGCTTCCAGTTGTCCCAAACCTATACCGCGGGCGCATGGCCTCTCGGCTTGGCGGTCGCCGACCTCAACCACGACGGATATCCCGACCTGGTGGTGACGGACTACGGCGGAGACCCGTCCGTCAGCCCCAGGACGCCGGGCGCCGTATACGTTTTCCTCAACGACGGCCATGGAGGATTCCAGGCGCCGTCACAGCTTGCCGCGGGTGGCGCCTACCCCTACGCCGTCTGGATTGGCGACGTGAATGGCGACGGCAAGCCCGACCTGGTCGTGGCGTCCGAAAACGCCAATGTGACCTACTCGCTGGCCGTTCTTCCCGGCAATGGCGACGGCACGTTTCAAGCGCCCACCACGGTCTCCACCGGGTACCACCCGTCCGGCGTCGCTTTTGGAGATTTCAACGGAGACGGCATCGTGGATCTGATGGTGAGTCACTGTTGTGGTGCAACCGACATGACCTTCATGCAAGGCAACGGCGATGGAACCTTCCAGCCGGAAGTCCACTTTAACAGCGCTGCGAATTCGTTCGCGGTGGCCGCCGCCGATCTCAACGGAGACGGCAAGCCGGACCTGATCGTAGGTGGCAGCGGCCCGCTATCCGTCACGCCCATGCTGGACAATGCACCCCCGACCATCGCCTTCGGACCGCTCTCCAGCAAACTCCTCATGGCGAGGCCGTTCACCGTGAGCGCATCGGCCTCTTCGGGCCTGCCGGTGAGCTTCAGTTCGCAGACACCCGGGATTTGCGCGGTCTCCGCTTCGACAGTCGCGCTGCTGGCCGTGGGGACCTGCACCATCCAGGCGACGCAGGCCGGCAATACCATTTATCCAGCCGCAGCCCCGGTCAGCCGGAGCTTCCAGGTGACGGCCGGAACGCCGTCACCGTGCGACATCAATGGAGATGGCGTCACAAATGTCGTCGACGTCCAGCTCATTATCAATGAAGCTCTTGGCGTGGCGCCGGCGGTCGACGATCTGAACGGCGACGGGGTGGTGAATGTGGTGGATGTGCAGATTGTCATCAACGCGGCGCTCGGGCTGGGTTGCTCGGCGCGGTGACGGCTGTGGCCACCGGATCGCCGGCCGCGGCCGGAGTCTGGCCCCGGTCACATCAATTGCGGCAAAATCTCGCCCGCCGCTCCGCGCAGCGCGCAATCCACCACCGCCGACGCGGGCGTCTCTTCGGTGTTGATCTCGATCACCCGAGCGCCGGCCCGCCGGGCGTGCGGGATCAGACCGGCGGCGGGGTACACCACCGCCGAGGTGCCGATCGCCAGGAAAACCTGCGCGGAGGCGGCGGCGTGCAGCGCCTCCTCCATCATTCCGGCGGGCAGCGGCTCGCCGAACCACACCACGCCGGGCCGCGCCAGGCCGCCGCAGGCGCAGTGCGGGGGCAGTTTAGGCAGGGGCGCGCGGCGGTCCGGCCAGTCCGCGCCGCAAGCCGTGCAGCGCATCCGCCAGATATCGCCGTGCAACTTGAGGATTCTCCCGCTGCCGGCCAGGTCGTGCAGGCCATCCACGTTCTGGGTGATGAGGGTGAACGCCGGCTTGCGGGCCTCCAGTTCCACCAGGGCGCGATGGGCGGCATTGGGCTGGGCCTGGCGGATGGCCTGGCGGCGCCAGTCGTACCACTCCCACACCAGGCGCGGGTCGCGCGCGAAGGCTTCGGGGGTAGCCATGTCTTCGGGCTTGTAATTCTTCCACAATCCGCCGGCGCCACGAAAGGTGGGGACGCCGCTCTCAGCGGAGATGCCGGCACCCGTCAGCGCCGCGACCGTTGCGGCCCCGGCCAGCCATTGGCGAGCTGCCTCGAGATTCGCCACGCTTACAGATTCAGCAGTCTCTCCAGGATTTCGATTTGCCGCTCGGCCTTCCCGGCATATTCCCGGGCGGCCGGCAGATCGCCCTCGTTCAGGGCTTCGTTGGCGCTTTGCAGGTAGGCGTTCATGAGGCCCTCCGGCTGGGTGAAGCGGGCGTTGAGGCTCATGCCGCTGGCCTGCTGGGAGCGTTTGAGACTCTTCAGGCTGTCCCGGATGGCGCTGGCGCGCACCTCCAGTTTCACCACCCGCTCGCGGGCTTGCGTCATTTCCCGGCGGGTGGGAGCCTTGGGAGCGGCCGGCTCGGGTTCGGCACTGGCTTGCCGCTCCGGCTGGGGCGGCGGCTGCTGCGCCTGGGGTTGCGGCTGCGGCGCGGGCGGCTGAGGCTGTGCCCGTGGCTGCGGCGGTACGGGCTGGGGTTGAGCGCGCTGAGCCACCGGCGGCTGCGCGGCGGGTGCCGGAGCTGCGGCCGGCTTCGCCGCCGGTGCGGGCTGCGGCGGCGCCGGCTCCTGTGGCGCGGGCTGTTGCGGCGCGGCTTCCTGGGGCTGCTGCGGCGCGGGTTCCGCTTGACTGACCGGCTGCGCGGCGGGCGGCTGGGCCGGCGCGTTGGCCGCGGTCAGATGCTTGACCGAGTCCGCGATGGCGCCCTTCCACGGCCCGAATTCGATCACGCAGACAATCGCCGCCGCCACGGCGATTCCGCCCAGCGCCATCCATAGCCCCCGATGGCTCCTGGGCCGCGCGGCAACCGCCGGCGGTGGCATGGAACCGGCCACCGGCGCCGCCGCCATCATGGGCGGGGGCACGGCGGGAGGAACCGGCGGGTTGGTGGTCGCAAAGGGCGCCCGCGCCGGCGTTGGAGGCGCGGTCGGGGATTGCGGCAAAGGCGCCGCCGCGAAGGCCGGCTGGGTGGGAGCCTTGAGCGTCGCCGCCACCGCGGCCAGCGCGTTGCGGAACGCCCCGGCGGTCTGGAAGCGCGCGTTCGGGTCCTTGGCCACGGACATTAGAATAAGGTCGTTGAGCGCCTGCGGCAGGCTGGGATCGAGCGTGACCGGCGGGACCGGCGTCTTCTCCAGGTGCGCCGCCATAATGGCGTACTGGCTGTCGCCATCGAAGGGCCGTTTGCCGGTGACGAGCTGGTAAAGCGTCACGCCCACCGAGTAGAGATCGGCCCGCCCATCCAGCGTGGCCACGCCCTGAATCTGCTCCGGGGACATGTAGTAGAGCGACCCCATGGTGGTGCCCGTCATGGTCAGCTTGTGGTCGGTGGCCGCTTTGGCGATCCCGAAGTCCATCAGCTTCACCACGCCCGCCTTCGTCACAATCATGTTGGCGGGCTTGATGTCGCGGTGGATGACGCCCTGCGCGTGGGCATACTCCAGGGCCGACAGAACCTGGCTGGCCGCGTCCAGCGCCTGCAGCACTGGCAACGGACCGTCCTTGAGCTTCTGCTCGAGCGTCACTCCGTCGACAAACTCCATCACCATCAGAAGCTGGTTGCCGGCGCGGAAGGCGGTGCGGAGCTGCGCGATGTTGGGGTGGTCCAGGCTGGCCTGAACCTTAATCTCCCGCTGGAACCGCTCGGCCAGGCCGGGATCGCCCGACAGGTCGGGCAGCAGAATCTTGAGGGCCTCCACGCGGTCGGAGATCAGGTTCCGGACCTGGTACACCGAGCCCATCCCGCCGGCGCCCAGCACGCCCACGATCTGGTAGTCGCCTACTGTCGAACCGATCTGCAAATCCATGACGTCGCCTCCCGCTGTTACTCCTGCCGCGCGATGCCGCTCCCTGGCGGAAAACCGCTCCCTTGCCGCCGCGGCCCGGTTGAGAGCCGCCGGCCGCGGCGCCCTCCGGCGTCGGGCGGTCCGGCAGCGCCAGCCAATCCCGCGGTCCTGGCATCACCTGTTGCTGACGGTGTCCTTTACCTTGGGCGTGCCCGGCCCGCTGAACTTGCCCACCGCCGAAGTGGCTTCCACCTCGGTGATGACCACCGTGCCCACGGCGTCTTCAATGCTGCGCAGCACCTTGCCCGAATCGGGGTCGCGCACCTCGCGCACCTTGCGTTTTACGCTGAGCGTGTCGCCCACCTTGAGACCGTTCCGGGAGCCGATATTGAGCACCAGCGTGCCATCCGGCGAAGCATCCGCCACCAGGCCGTTGATCTCCACCGTGACGGTGGGCAGGGAGGCCGCTTTGGCGATCAACCCCTGGGCCACCTCGGTGACCGCCTTATTGGTGGCTTCGCCCAGGATGGTGTTCTGGAAGCCGCTGGATTTCATGTCGAGACCGCCGCCACCGGCGCCGTAAGCGCTGCCGCCCGCACCGAGAAGCCCCACGCCGCCCCGCGAGCTCTCGCCCTTGCCCGGCGCGCTGGCCAGGATCTCGGCCGTGCTGGTATCGATCATGCGCGCGGTAATCTGCACCACGGCGGTGGATTTCGACTTCGAGGCTCCGCCGATGCCGAACCGGCCGGTGACGCCGCCGAGCGCCCCGCCGCCCACCTTGGTGGTCGAGTTGTCATTGCCAAACTGCGTGATGCTGCCGATTATGATCGCATCCACGCCCAGGATGCGCGCGATCTTGGCCGCCGAAGCCGGGTCCGCACGGTCGCTGTTGGAAAAATTCTGCTCGGCGATGATCTTGTCCAGTTCCTTGCGCTCGATCACCGAATAGGTGCCGTCGTTGACCAGCCGGTCCACCAGCATATCGGCAATGCCCTTGCCGATATCCTGATTGCTGCCGAAGATCTGCGAAACGTAAGTCGAAACCGTGGCATAGTCGAAATTCATGACCGCCACGCGCTTCTTCTGGGCCTCGGCCGGGGCCAGCATGGTGAGGAACAGTACAAGTGGTATCAAACTGCTACGTCGCATCTGGTGAGCCTCCAATAGCACAAACATAGGCGAACCGGCGCGCCGGAGTCAACTGGGGTGCTGAATTCCGGTACCAGTTGGAGCGGCGCGCACGCTCCCATAGTCTAACGCGCAAGATAGCGCCGGAACGGCTCTAAATATGCGGCCCTCCGCCGGCGGCTTGCCCCTGGCCTGCGAACCGGTTCTAAAGCACGTCCTGTCAACGCGGTTAAAGACTTTATCGGTAGCATCCGATAATCAACTTGTCGGACCCGTGATACGCCATGATCGCAATCGTTGGAATCGTCATCGTTCTGGGAGCCATCGCCGGCGGCTACCTGATGGATCAGGGGAAGCTCCTGGTGTTGGTCCAGCCGGCGGAACTGCTCATCATCGTCGGGTCTGCGGTCGGCACGGTGATTGCCGGCAACCCGGTCGCGACCTTGAAGAAGATCGTGAAGGGCCTGGCGGGTGTATTCACCGGCAGCCCCTTCACCAAGGCCTTCTACCTGGAAAACCTGAAGATGGTGTATGAACTGTTCACCATGGCGCGGAAGTCGGGCACGGCGAAACTGGAGGAAGACGTCGACAACCCGGCCAAGAGCGCCGTCTTCACCAAGTACCCGAGGTTTCTGAAGTCCCATCACGCCCTGCATTTCCTGTGCGACACGCTGCGCATGGCGGTTTCGGGCGGCGTCGAGGCCATGGATATTGACGCCATGATGGAGTTGGACCTGGAAGTCCATCACCGCGAGGCGCACGAACCCATCGGGGCGCTGGCGACCATGGCCGATTCGCTGCCCGGCCTGGGAATCGTGGCGGCGGTCTTGGGGATCATCGTCACCATGGGAGCGCTGGGCGGTCCCAAGGAAGAGATCGGACGCAAGGTGGCGGCCGCGCTGGTGGGAACATTCCTGGGAGTCCTGTTGTGCTATGGCATCTTCGGACCGCTGTCGTCGGCCATGAGCAAGCACAACGACGCCGAAGGCTACTACTTCGGCTTCCTGCGCATGGCGGGGCTGGCGTTCGTCAAAGGCCTGAGCCCCATGATGGCGGTGGAACTGGCGCGGCGGGCCATCCCCACCAACGTGCGCCCGACGTTCCACGAAATGGAAGCCGCCTGCCGCGGCGGCGGCTCGGTCGCCAGTAAGGCGGCCTAGCCATGGCCGTCAACCAGCCGACGGAATCCTCCTCCGCCAAGCCGCAGCCGGCCATCATTGTCGTCAAACGGAAGAAAGTGGTGGCCGCCGGCCATCACGGCGGCGCCTGGAAGGTGGCCTACGCGGACTTCGTCACCGCCATGATGTCGCTGTTCATCGTGCTCTGGCTGATGAACGCGGACGACGAGGTCAAGAAGGCCATCACCTTCTACTTCAACAACCCTTCCGGACTGGGGACCATGATGGGCACGGGAATGGCGGGAGCCGGCAGTTCCCTGGTCGTAATCCCCAAGGATGACATGGCCAAGCTGCGGGAAAAACTCCAGCAGTCGCTCAAAAACCTCCCCGCCTTCCGCCAATTGAAGGACCACGTGGAAATCACCATCACGGCCGACGGGCTGCGCATCGAGCTCATCGAAACCGAAGCGGGCATGTTCTTCGAGTCCGGCAAAGCCGTGCCCACGCCAGGCGGAGCCGAACTGCTGGGGCGGCTGGCGGAAGAGCTCGGACAGTTGCCCAACAACGTGCTCATCGAAGGCCACACCGATTCCAAACCGTTCTCCGGAGACGGATCGTACTCCAACTGGGAACTTTCCAGCGACCGGGCCAACGCGGCGCGTAAATGCATGGTGGAACACGGATTGCGCCCCGAACAGGTGGGCCAGGTGAGAGGCTTCGCGGACCGTCAACTGCGCCATCCCGAAAACCCGATGCATGCTTCCAACCGCAGGGTCTCGGTGATCGTGCAGTACATGACCCCGCCGCCCGGCGCCCAGAAGCCGGACCCGCCAAAGCCGGAAAGCCCGCCAGCCCCGGAAGCTCCGCCCGGCGCCAGTTAGCGGCTCTCTTGCCCGCCGGCAAGGCTTCCCCCGGCGCCCGTTAGCGGCTCTCCCGTTCGCTCCCGGTTCGGACTGAGCTACCCTGGAACTGAGAAGTCCATGACCATCCGACAAACCATCGACGAGTTCCTGGGCATCAAACGCCTCGCCATGGTAGGCGTCTCCCGCAACCCCAAGGATTTCACCCGGTCCCTGTTCCGCGAACTGCGCTCCCGCGGCTACGATGTCGTGCCGGTTCACCCGGAAGCCAAGGAGGTGGACGGCGTTCCCGCCGTGCCGCACGTGGCGGACGTATCGCCCCCGGTCGAAGGCGCTCTGCTGCTCACCCGTCCGCCGGTGACCAGCGAAGTGGTCCGCGAGTGCCACGAAGCCGGGATCCAGCGCGTCTGGATGTATCGCGCCGCGGGCAGCGGGGCGGTCAGCCTGCAGGCCGTCCAGTTCTGCGAAAGAAACGGGATGAGCGTGGTGGCCGGCGAGTGCCCCTACATGTTCCTGCCGAACGCCGGCTTCCCGCACAACTTCCACGCCTTCTGCAAGAAGCTGGTGGGACTGTATCCCAAGTAGACGCCGCGGCCGCGGGGTGCGAAGTGTCTTACCGCGCCTCCATGACGCTCGTCCCGAGAATGAAAGACGCGACCCCCGCGAAGGTGTTCACTTCTTTCGGGCAATGGATGTAAGCCTGGTAGTTGTCCATGATTCCGATGCTGCTGCAATCCACGATGTCCAGCCTGCCATCGGCGGCCCGCACGGCTTTGTTGACGATTCCGGCGTAGGCCTGGCGCACCACCGGCATGTATTCCTCCCGCCCGATGTAGCCTTTGTCGATCGATTTGCGGATCAGGTAAGTGAACATCCCCGTGCCCGACGTCTCATTCCAATTACCGGCTTCGCGCGGTTTGTCGACCACCTGGCACCACATTCCCGTTTGCGGATCCTGCACTTGCTTGAGCCCCGCGCACAGGCTGCGCAGCGCGCTCAGCAGGGCGGCCCGGTCGGGATGATCCCGCGGCAGGTAGTCGAACACGTCGGCGATCAGCACCGCGAACCACCCCAGCCCCTCGCTCCAGACCTCCGGCGCGAGGCCCGTCTGCTTGTCGGCCCACGAGGCGGCGCGCGACTCGTCCCAGCCGTGCAGCAGCAGCCCGTTCGGTTTGCGGCAATGGCTGAGCACCAGCTTCATCTGCCCGGTGACCTGGTCGAGCGCGGCGCGGTCGTGCATCGCGGCGCCGTAACGCGCCTCGAACATCTCGCCCATGAACACGCCGTCCACCCACATCTGGTGCCTGGCCCAGTCGGCGTGCCAGAAGCCGCCGTCCTGGTTGCGCGGATGGTGCGCGAACGCCGTGTGGATGGTGGTGGCGGCGATCCTGTACTTCTCGCTCCCGGTCTGCTCCCACATGAACAGGATGGCGTAGCCCGGCAGGAAATTGTCGAGCGCCGTGGGCTTGAAGCCCGGAATTCGCCCCTGTTCGTCCACCTGCTGATCGACGTATCGGCGGATGTAGTCGAAGTAGCGCTTTTCGCCGGTCAGCCTCCACAGCTTCTCCATCGTGAACATGGCGTACCCGGCCTGCCAACTGAAGTGGTTGGTCTCTCCCCGCCAGTGAATCGCGTCCGGATCGGGGAATCGCGCGATGAGCGTGTCCGCCACCGCGGCGGACCACTGAAACGTTCCCGGCGCCTGCGCGGCAGCCGCGCCCAAGCTCAACGCCATCGCCAGAAATCCGATCCGCAGCGGAGGCGGCGCGCTACTTCCGATACTCATCGGTCTAATCCTCCTAAAGCCTGCCCTTCATAAGGTTTTTTCTTTGCGCCTTTGCGCTTTGGCGTGACAATGTGTTTCTCCAACCCCCTGCCCGCGCCTTCCTACATGTACTCCGGAATCCGGATCCCCAGGATGCCGGCCGCGCGCTCCAACTGGTGGCGGAAGAACCAGGTCATCCACAGCAGGAACACTTTCTTCTCGCGGTTCTTCTCGGGCAGGATCGGGTACTTCTGATAGAAGTTGGAGAAGTCCTGCGCCAGTTGAAACGCATACCTGGCCACGTGCGCCGGTTCGCCGGCCTCGAGCGCCCGTTCGAGCGCCGAATCGGCCTTCGAGGCGGCCAGCAGAATCTGCCAGAAGTCCTCGAACTCCAACTGGCGCGCCAGTGAGGCGGCGTTCAACTCCGCCGCGAAATCCGGCAGGACGTCGCCGCGCGCCACCAGTTCCCGAAGGATCTTACCTGCGCGCACGGCGGCGTACTGCACATACGGTCCGGTCTCGCCGGTGAAACTGAGCGCTTCCTGCAGGTCGAAGGCGATCACCGAATTGCGCGTGAATTTCAACAGGAAATAGCGCAGCGCCGCGATGGCGATGGCGGCCGCCACGCCCCGCTGCTCCTCGGGGGGAACTTCGGCGTGCCGCGCGGAGACTTCCTCCAGGGCCTTCTCGATCAGGCGGTCCATCAGATCGTCGGCCTTCACCCCCAGGCCCTTGCGCCCGGACACCCCCACCGAGGATTTCTGGCGGTCTTCTTCCGACAGGGGCAGGCCCAGATCGGCGCAGCAGCGCGGCGTGAGCGTCACCATCTCGTAGGAGAAGTGGATCGAGCGGTCGGCCTCGCGGTGGTAGCCCAAGCCGCGCAATCCGGCCACCACCACTTCCTGCAGATAGGACTGGCGCGCGTCGATCACGTTGTACACCCGCGATGCGTGCCCGAATTCACGCTGCCGCCCCGCGGAATCGGCCGCCGGCTCGGCGGTGGTGACCCACAGCACGCGCCCGTCGGCGTATGTGTGGAACGGCCGGTAGTGGAAATCTTTGCCGAGCAGGCCGAACTTCCAGAGCTGATAGGCGATGTCCTTGCCGACGTAGGTGACCGTGCCGTCGGAGCGCACGATTACCTTGCCTTCCTCGGAAAGCCCCGGCATCACCCAGCACCCCGAGTTCTTGCCCTCGGTTTCCAGGTAGATGGCCTGGCGCTGGCGGAGCAGTTCGAAGGCCGACGCCCAGAATTTCAGGTGCAGGATCTCGCTCTCGCGCGGCAGCACGTCGTACTCCACACCCAGCCGCAGCATGGTCGCCAGGTGCGCCTCCACGATGGCGTCCGCCACCAGGTGCGCCAGTTCCGCCAGTTCCCCCTCGCCGGCTTCAATGGCGTGGAGCGTGGCCTTGCGCCACTCGAGCGCCTCCGGATGGCTTTTGTAATAGCCCGAGGTGTAGGCGTACAGATCCCAGCAACGGTAGTCGAAACGCACCGCCGGGTCGGCCAGCATGGCCCTGACATCGGCCGGGGTCTTGTGCTCAAGGTAGTGGAAGCCCACCACCACGTCGGCCACCTGAACGCCGGTGTTGTCGATGTAGTTCTGCACTTCCACGCGGTGGCCGCTCGCGCGCAGCATGCGCACGAAGGTGTCGCCCAGGACGGCGTTGCGCAGATGACCGATGTGCGCCGCCTTGTTGGGGTTGATGTTGGTGTGCTCGACGACGATCTTGCCGCCGTCCGGCTCGCCGGATGGCGCGGCCTCTCCGCCGGCCAGCAGCACCGCGGCGTAGGCGCCGCGGTCGAGGCGCAGGTTGATGTAGCCGCTGCCTGCCACCTCCATGCGCGCCACGCCTTCGATGGGCGCGATCTGGCTCACCAGTTCCTGCGCGATCTTCCTGGGGGACTGGCGCAACGGCTTGGCCAGTTGAAACGCGGCCGCGACCGCCATGTCGCCCAGGTCGCTCTGCCGCGGCTGCTCGACGGCCACCGCCAGGTCGATGCCGTAGCGAATCTGAATGTGCGCTTGAAACGCGCGCGAAACGTTCTTTTCAATGGAATGAAACACGGGAAACTACGAGTATAGCGTGGCGGCGTGCCCGTTCCGTTGCCGCGCCGCTCCGCGTTTCCCTTCGTTGCGGCGCTCTATGCTATCTTCTCCGGTGTCGATGCCTGCCTCCGGCACCCGCGTGCTTCTCGCCACAGCCCTGGTCTGCGCGGCCGGCCTGGCGGTGAACCTGTGGATGGCCGTCAACAACAGCGGCGGCTTTGGAGTGGACTTCAACCAGTTCTACTCCGCCAGCCGCCTGGCTGGAACCGGCAGGTTGTATGACTGGGACGCGCTGCGCAAGCTGGAGCTTGCGCACGGGCCGCCGGTCCGCATGGGCCGTCTGCCGGTGGTCGCTTACGGCGTGAAGCTGATCGGCTGGATGCCATATCCCGCGGCCCATGCTGTCTGGTTGGCGGCCAGCGTGGCCGCGCTCCTGGTCTTCGCCCTCGCCTGGCCGGGGCTGAACCGTCCGCTCGCCGCCGTGGCGCTGTGCTGGAGCATGCCCGCGGCGCTGCTCCTGGTGCTGGGCCAGGACCTGCCGTTCTGGCTGATGTTCGCCGCCGTTGGACTGCTTTGGCTATCGCGCGGGAGACCGCGCGCGGCCGGCGCCGCGTTCGCGCTGTGCATCTGCAAGTACCATCTGGCCGCCGGCTTCCCGATTTTGCTGGCGGCGCAGAAGCGCTGGAAGGCGCTCGCGGCCGCCACGGCTGCCGGCGCCGTTCTGGTGGGCGCGTGTTTCTGGATTGAAGGACCGGCCTGGCTGGCTCGCTATCGCGACGTGCTCACCCAGCCGCTCTTTTCACCCGCGGCCCCCCGCATGGCCAATCTGCGAGGCATCGCCTGGTGGCTGCCCTGGCCCGGCGCCGTGGAGATCGTGCTGGCGATTTCGGTGGCGTGCCTGTTCTGGTGGTTCTGCCGCCGGACGCCGCACCTCGGCCTGGCCGGCGCCGGGGCGGCGGCCGCCGGGATGCTGCTGGGGCGTCATGGCCAGGCCGGCGATTTCGCGCTGCTCATCCCGCTCCTGCTTTTCACGGTGCAGCGTCCCGGCATCCCCGCATGGCTGAAGGTTTGGGCGGTCCTGCTGCTGACTCCCGTCCCCACCCTGCTGGTGGTCACGAACAAACCGTTTCTCGGGCAGGTTCCGATCGTGGCTTTCGTGGTGGCCGCGCTCCTCCGCGAGTGCCTGGCCAAACCGCCCGCCGACGCTTCGCCGCCCGGTGCGGCGTAAAGCGGCGGCCAGCCGGGCGCTTCGGCCGCGCGCTCCGGCCCCGCCGGGCGCGCGACATAGGAGTGAATTCGGCGCCGCGTTGTGGCGACAGGTTGTCACCCTGCCCCGCAAGGGCGCGCCCGCCCGCGACCGGTCCCTCAGCCGCTCCGGGCGGTATCATGAGTCTGTCAGCCGGAAGGGGAGTGCCTAATGCGGCTTCACGCCAACCGTTCGATCCTTGCCGTAGCGGCCTGTTTGGCCGTTTCCGCCCTTGCCAACGCCCAGAACCGTCCCGCGCCGGATCTGGCCACCCAGCCAACGCTCTACGTGGTGGGTTATGCGCACCTCGACACCGAGTGGCGCTGGGAGTATCCGCAGGTCATCGACGAATACCTGAAGGATACCCTGCTGCGGAATTTCAGCCTGTTCGAGAAGTACCCGCACTACGTGTTCAACTTCACCGGCTCCAACCGGTACCGGTTCTTCAAGGAATACTATCCGGCCGATTTCGAGAAGCTGAAGAAGTACGTGGCCGCGGGACGCTGGTTTCCGGCCGGCTCCTCGGTGGAAGAGGGCGATGTCAACGCGCCCGGCGCCGAGGGCATCATCCGCCAGGTTCTCTACGGCAATAACTGGTTCCGCAGGGAATTCGGCGTCGCCAGCGCGGAGTACATGCTGCCGGATTGTTTCGGTTTCCCGGCGTCGCTGCCCAGCATTCTGGCGCACGCCGGAGTGAAGGGCTTCTCCACGCAGAAGCTGGTGTGGGGCTCCTCGGCGCCGGGCGGCGGGCCGGAGTCTCCCGAACGGACGCCCGAAGGCATCCCCTTCAACCTGGGCGTGTGGGTGGGGACGGATGGCCAGGGCGTGGTGGCCGCGCTCAATCCGGGCGACTACGTGGGCAACGTGACCACCGACCTCAGCCGGCCTCTCGCGCCCGGGCCGCCGCCCGCGCTGGACGAGGCCAAACGGACGTTGCCGGATGGCGCCCGCCGCGCGCTCGACGCCTGGCGCCGCGACCAGGAATTCAGCCGCAGCCAGGGCGATTGGGCCGCGCGCGTCAAGCGTAACGGCCAGGTGAGCGGCGTCTTCACCGACTATCATTACTACGGCACCGGCGATATCGGCGGCGCGCCCAAGGAAGATTCGGTGAGGATGCTGGAGGCTATCATCACCAGGGCGGACGGCCTGGGCGCGGGGGACGTGCGGGTGGTTTCCGCCGTTGCCGACCAGCTTTTCCGCGACCTCACGCCCGCTCAGATCGCCGGCTTGCCGCGCTACACCGGCGAGATGGAGCTGACCAACCACTCCGCCGGCTCGCTCTCCTCGCAAGCCTACGTGAAGCGCTGGCTGCGCCGCCAGGAGACGCTCGCCGACGCCGCCGAAAAGGCCTCCATCGCCGCCGCATGGCTGGGCGGCCGCAAGTATCCCATGGAGCGGCTCAACAACGCCTGGACGCTGGCCATGGGCGCGCACTTCCACGACATCGCCGCCGGAACGGCCACGCCGCGGTCCTATGAATTCGCCTGGAACGATCAGGTGATCTCGCTGAACCAGTTCGCCGGCGTGTTCTCGAACGCCACCGAAACCGTGGCCGCGGCGTTGAACACCCAGGCCGAGGGTATCCCGGTGGTGGTCTTCAACCCCTTGAACGTGGCGCGGGAGGACGTCGTGGAAGCCAGGCTGGACCTGCCGGCCGGAACCAAGGCCGTCCGCGTGACGGGCCCGGATGGCCGGGATGCCGCCTCGCAGATGTCTGGCGGCAAAGTACTTTTCCTCGCCAAGGCGCCTTCGGTGGGCTACGCCGTCTACGACGTGTCGCCCGCCCCCGCGGCGGCTTCTTCCTCCGCGCTCAAAGTCTCCGCGTCGTCGCTCGAAAACCAGCGCTACCGCGTGAGCATCGACGCGAGCGGCGACATCTCCAGCATCTTCGACAAGTCTCTGCAGCGCGAACTGCTGTCGGCCCCCGCGCGCCTGGCGATTTCCTACGACAACCCGGAAAGGTGGCCGGCCTGGAACATGGATTGGGACCAGGAGCAGGCCGCGCCGCGCTCCTACGTGGGCGGGCAGGCGTTGGTCCGCGTGGTGGAGAACGGGCCGGCGCGCGTGGCCGTGGAAGTGGTGCGCGAAACCGAAGGTTCCCGCTTCGTCCAGATTATCTCCCTGGTGGCCGGGGACGCCGGCAACCGCGTGGAGATCGCCAACGCGATCGACTGGAACACCCGCGAGGCCAATCTGAAGGCCGTCTTCCCGCTGGCTGCCTCCAACCAACTGGCTACTTACAACATGGACATAGGGACGATCCAGCGGCCCACCGCCGAGCCCCGCAAGTTCGAAGTTTCCTCGCACCAGTGGATCGATCTCACGGACGCCTCCGGGACTTTCGGCGCCACCATCCTGACGGACTGCAAGAACGGCTCCGATAAGCCGCGCGACAACGTCATCCGCCTCACCCTGCTGCGCACGCCCGGCACACGCGGCGGATATCCCGACCAGGGGACGCAGGACCTTGGCCATCACGAATTCGTCTATGGCATTGCCGGACACAGCGGCGACTGGCGAGGCGGCCAGACCCTCTGGCAGGCCTATCGCCTGAACCAGCCGCTGGCGGCTTTCGAAACGGCGCGCCACCCCGGCGCCATGGGCAAAGAAATCTCGCTCGTCCAGGTTTCCAACCCGGCCGTGCGCCTGCTGGCGATGAAGAAAGCCGAGCAGGGCGACGAGGTGATCGTGCGGCTGGTGGAAACCCACGGCCGCCCGGCGGACAACGTGCGGATTACCTTTGCCTCCGCCCTCACGGCGGCGCGCGAGGTGAATGGCCAGGAGCAGCCGGTGGGGCCGGTGGCGATTCCGTCGGGCGCGCTCGTGGCCGGTTTCACCGCCTATCAGCCGCGGACTTTCGCGGTGAAGCTGGCCGCGCCGCGCGCGTTGGTGGCGCCGGTCGAGTCGCAGCCCGTGACGCTCGCGTACAACCTGGCGGTGGCCACCGCCGACGGCGCGAGATCGTCGCCCGGATTCGATGCGCAAGGCCGGGCTTTGGCGGCCGCCAAGCTGCCGGGCGAGATCGATTACGGCGGCGCGATCTTCAAGCTGGGTCCCGCCGGTGGGGCCAACGCGCTGGTGGCCAAGGGACAGACCCTCGATCTGCCGCCGGGCGCCTTCAACCGCGTCTACGTGCTGGCGGCTTCTTCAGATGGCGACCGCCAGGCCGCCTTCCGCGTGGGAGACCGGACGGCCAATCTGAACGTCGAGGATTGGGGCGGATTCATCGGCCAGTGGGACGACCGCGTGTGGAAAGCGGCGGGCAAGGATCCCTACGGCGAGATGGTGAAGATCGTGCCCGGCTACATCAAGCGCGCCGATCTGGCCTGGTACTGTTCGCACCGGCACTCGGCCGATGGCGCCAACCAGACCTACGCCTACTCGTACCTGTTCGCCTATGCCATCGACCTGCCGGCCGGGGCCAGAACCCTGACCTTGCCGGACGACGACAGGATCCGCGTGATGGCGGTCTCGGTGGCGCGCATGGCGCCGGCGGTGCGGCCGGTCTGGCCGCTCTACGACACGCTGGAGCGGTAGCAGTCCGGGCATATGCGGGCGCTATGTGGGGCAGGTTGTTAACCCGCCTGCCAGCCATTTGCACGCAGCCGCCCAGGCGGGATGCCATCCCGCCGCAGGATGCCATCCTGCCCCACAGGCGATCGCCATCAGCCCGCCAGTTTCCGCAAGGATTCCAGGTAGGGCGGGTGAGCCACGCCGCGCTCCGTGACGATGGCGCAGACGTAGCGCGCCGGCGTCACGTCGAAGGCCGGATTCTCGACCGCCGTGGCCTCCGGCGCTACCTGCCGGCCGCCGATGTGCGTGACCTCCGCGGCGGCGCGCTGCTCGATGGGGATTGCGTCGCCGGAGTCGAGCGTCAGATCCAGCGTGGAGATGGGCGCGGCCACGTAAAACGGCACGCCGTTCTCCCTGGCCAGTACGGCCACCGTGTAGGTGCCCACCTTGTTGGCGACATCGCCGTTGGCGGCGATCCGGTCGGCCCCCACCACCACGCAGCCGATGCGGCCCGATTTCAGGAAGTGGCCGGCCATGTTGTCGGTGATCAGCGTCACGGGGATGTGGTCCTGTTGCAGTTCCCACACCGTCAGCCGCGCGCCCTGCAAAAACGGGCGGGTCTCGTCGGCGAACACGTCCACTTTTTTGCCGGCGTCGATGGCGGCGCGGATCACGCCCAGGGCCGTGCCGTAACCGGCGGTGGCCAGCGCTCCGGCGTTGCAGTGCGTGAGCACGGTCTTGCCGTCGGGCACCAGCTCCGCTCCGTGGCGGCCGATGGCGCGGCAGATGGCGATGTCCTCCTCGCGGATGGCCAGCGCTTCCTCCACCAGCCGGCGGCGGATCTCGGCCGGCGGCCGGCCCGCGAGCGACTGGTACAAGCGGCGCATGCGGCCGATGGCCCAGAACAGGTTGACCGCCGTGGGCCGCGTGGCGGCCAGCGTGGCGCAGGCGGTCTCCATGCGGGCGTCCAGGTCCGCGTCGCTCGCGCCCAGCGCGCCCAGCGCCACGCCCATGGCGGCGGCCACCCCGATGGCCGGCGCTCCGCGTATGATCATGTCGCGGATGGCGCGGGCGACCTCCTCGCAGGTGCGGCAGGTCAGGTAACTCTCTTCGAGCGGCAGGCGGGTCTGATCGATCATCACCACCGCGCCGTCCACCCATTGAATCGTCTCTACCATTAGTGGTGCGGATTCCTTTCGGCGATCAGCGCGATCGCCAGCAGCAGGAACAACAGGCCATTGTAGGATGCATGCATGACGACCGACGCCTTAGTCGACTTGCTGGCGTGGCGCATCCAACCGAAGCACGCGCCCGCGCCGCTCAGCAGCAGGGCGTGACGCCAGGAATTGCCGTACTCCCGGAAATGCAGCAGCCCGAACGCCACGCCCGCCATCAGGATTCCGGCCGGCGCCCCGAAGCTGCGCGCCAACAGCGGCTGAAGAAATCCGCGAAAGGCCAGCTCTTCGCACAGCGGGGCGATTCCCACGCCGAAGATGGTCATCAGCACCAGCGCCAGGGTGCCCTGCTGAAGCAGTTCCGACATCTGGTTTTCGGTCTGGGGCAGGTGGATCGCCGCGCCGGCCAGGATGGCGGCCATGGCGGTGCCCGCGCCCGCCGCCACCACGTAGGGCGCGGGAACCGGCAGCGGCGCCCATCCCAGGCTCTTCCAGAAAGGGCGATCGTACTGCACGTGGAACATCAGCCGCAGCGCGCCGAACAGCACGGCATAGCCCGCCATCTGCGCCAGCAGCAAAACGGCCACGGACACGGGCCCGGCGGCGTGCAGATGAAACACGGCCATGGCCGCCTTTGCCAGCAGCAGGCTGAACATCACGCTGGCCACGGTGAGGCCGGCGAAAAGCATCAGGTCGCCGTATCCCCAGAAGACTTCCGGCTCCGCCTCCGGCGGCGGCGGCTCGGGCGCGTCCGCGCCGGGAGCCTCGGATGCGCCGCACGGCGGCCGGAGATCTTCTTCGTTCATCGGTTCAGGGTCGTTCATCTTCCTCGATCAGGGCTGCGGCCAGCAGGGGGATCATCAGTTCGTGATGCCCGGTGATGGCGTAGCCTTTCCCGGACGATTGCGCGTGCGGCCGTTCCAATACGTTGACGCGCGGGCGGTAATGCTGCAGGAAATCGAAATTGGCGGTGGTGAAACCGCTCAGCGGGCGGCCCAGGTTGCGCACCGCGGAGACCGCCTTGAGGAACACCTCGGGCAGCAGCACGGCCGAGCCCACGTTCAGGTAGACGCCGCCCGAATCCAGATCGGCCGCCAGGGCCGCGAACAGCCGGAAATCGCGCAGGGACGCCTCGCCGATGGCCGCCCCGTCGGCCGCCGGATGGGTGTGGGGCGTGTCCGTCCCGATGGCCACGTGGACCGTCACGGGAGTGGAGTTGCGATAGGCCTGGAGCAGCAGGCTGCTCTCGCCGTGCTTGGGGTGGGCGCCCAACTCCAGCCAGCGGCCCAGCGCTTCGCCCATGCCCAGGCCCTCGCTCACGCCGCCCGCGATGGCGCGGTTCATCTCGTGCCCGGTCTCCTCGGCCGCGCCGAAGCGCCCGTCGGGCAGCACGGCTTCCACGTCCTCGCTGGTGTGGCCGGCCAGCGCGATTTCGAAATCGTGTATGGCGGCCGCGCCGTTCATGGCGAAGGCGGTCGCGTAACCGCGCCGCATCAGGTCGATGAGCACCGGCGCCAGGCCGCACTTGATCGCGTGGCCGCCCAGGCCCCAGATAATGGCGCGTTCTTTCCGCCGCGCCTCGCCGATAGCGGCCACCACGGCGCGGAACGAGTTGGCGGCCAGGATGCGGGGCAGCGACTCGATCAGGCCCCGGACGCCGTCGCCGCGATGGTAGGGGATGGCGAAATCGGCGGTCTTCACCTTGCCGCCGCGAGCCTGCAAGCCGACGGTGTGGAGATGGTCGAAATCGAGCGGGAGCTTATCGTATTTGGTCATGGCAGTTTTGTGGGGCAGGTTGTCAACCTGCGGCGGACCCCAGGTGGGTACCCCGATAACCCGCCTGTAAACCCCTGTGCAGGGCCGCACAGCGCAGGCGAGCTTCGCTCGCCGGGCCGATTACGGGTGCCCCCTGGGCGCGGCCGCAGGTTGCCAACCTGCCCCACAAAGCGCCCGGAACCAGTGGACAGCAGTTCATCCTTCATCCCAGCACCCTCCGCAACGCCTCGGCGGTGTAGCTTTTCCTGGAGCGGACCACCTGCTCGGGCGTGCCCGCGGCCACCACCCGTCCGCCATACTCGCCGCCGTCCGGGCCCAGGTCGATTATCCAGTCGGCGGTCTTGATCACGTCCAGGTTGTGTTCGATCACCACCACCGTGTTGCCCAGTTCCACCAGGCGGCTCAGCACGTCCAGCAGTTTGCGCACATCGTCGAAATGCAGGCCGGTGGTGGGCTCGTCCAGCAGGTAGAAGGTGCGGCCGGTCTGGCGCTTGCTCAACTCCTTGGCCAGCTTGATGCGCTGCGCCTCGCCGCCGGAAAGCGTGGTGGAGGATTGTCCCAGGTGGATGTAGCCCAGGCCCACGTCGTAGAGCGTCTGCAGCTTGGCGCGGATCTGCGGCAGGCGCTCCATGGCGGCGAGCGCTTCCTCCACGGTCGAATCCAGCAGATCGGCGATGGAGTGGCCCTTGTACTTCACCTGGAGGGTTTCGCGATTGTAGCGGCGGCCGCGGCACACGTCGCAGGTTACGTAAACGTCGGGCAGGAAGTTCATTTCGATGCGCTTGAGGCCGTCCCCCTGGCAGGCTTCGCAGCGCCCGCCCTTGACGTTGAAACTGAAGCGGCCGGGCTGGTAGCCGCGCTCGCGGGATTCCGGGGTCATGGCGTACAGCTCGCGGATGGGCGTGAACAGCCCGGTATAGGTGGCCGGGTTGGAGCGCGGGGTGCGGCCGATGGGGGCCTGGTCGATGCGAATCACCTTGTCGATGTGGGCGATGCCCTCGATGGAATCGTGCTCCCCCGGCTCTTCGTGCGAGCCGTAGATTTCCCGCGCCAGAGACCGGTAGAGGATCTCGTTCACCAGCGTGGATTTGCCGCTGCCGGATACCCCCGTCACCACGGTCAGCACGCCGAGCGGAATCTCCACGTCGAGGTTCTTGAGATTGTGCTGGCGCGCGCCGCGAATCGCCAGGCTCTTTCCGTTGGGGGCGCGGCGCCGGGCGGGGATGGGGATGGAAAGCGCGCCCGAGAGGTACTGCCCGGTGAGCGAAGCCGCATCCGCGGCGATGCGCGCCGGGGCGCCCGCGGCCACCAGCGCGCCGCCCAGCCGTCCGGCGCCCGGCCCGAGGTCCACCACGTAATCGGCGCGCCCGATGGTTTCGGCGTCGTGCTCCACCACCAGCACGGTGTTGCCCATATCGCGAAGGTGCGTCAAAGTGTCCAGCAGCCGGCCGTTGTCGCGCGGGTGCAGGCCGATGGAGGGCTCGTCCAGCACGTACAGCACGCCGCGCAACTTGGAGCCGATCTGGGTGGCCAGCCGGATGCGCTGCGCTTCGCCGCCCGACAGCGTGGCGGCGGAGCGGTCCAGGCTGAGGTAATCCAGCCCCACGTTTGAGAGAAATTCCAGGCGGCGCCGGATTTCGTCCACCAGCCGCCCGGCGATCTGCGCCTCGCGCTGGTTGAGTTCCCAGTTGCGCACCGTCACCAGCGCGCGCGAAATGGGCAGCGCGGTGAATTCGGCGATGGAAAAGGTCTTCACCCGCACCGCCAGGCTGGACGCCCGCAGCCGCCGGCCGTGGCAGCTTGGGCATTCGGCCGGCGACATGAAGTCCATGAGCGACTCCCGGTAGCTGTCCGGGCACTCCCCGTGGTATTGCTGCAGAGCCTCCAGCACTCCCGGCTCTCCGCCCGCGCCCTCCAGCAGAATCTCGCGCGACTTCTTCGGCAGGTTCTCGAACGGCGTCTTCAGGTCGATGCGGTACTCCGCGGCCAGAATCCGGATGTGCTGCTGCACCGCGAACGGATTGGCGATGGGGCTCAGGCCGCCGTCGAAGAGCGGCTTGGAGGGATCGGCGATCACCTTGGCGGGATCGAAGCTCCAGGTGCATCCCAGCCCGTGGCAAGCCTCGCAGGCCCCGTACGGGCTGTTGAAGGAGAAGGACCGCGGTTCGAGCTGGGGAATGCTGGCGCCGCACTCGGTGCAGGCCAGTTTCCGCGAATACAGCCGCTCCTCGCCGCCCACCACCACCATCAGCACCAGGCCGCCCGCCAGCTTGGTGGCCGTCTCGATGGAAGCCTCCAGGCGTTTCTCGATCCCCGGCTTCACCAGCAGGCGGTCCACCACCACCTCGATGGTATGGTTCTTGCGCTTATCGAGCGAAATGTCTTCGTCGAGCGAGCGGAGGACGCCGTCGATGCGGGCCCGCACGAATCCCTGGCGCGCCAGTTTTTCCAGGTCCTTGCGGTACTCGCCCTTGCGTCCGCGCACCACCGGCGCCATCACCATGATGCGGTCCTCGGGTTTGAGGGCCAGGACGTGCTGCAGGATCTGCTCGGTGGTCTGCCGCGAGATGGGGTTGCCGCACACCGGGCAGTGGGGCACGCCGATGGAGGAGTAGAGCAGGCGCAGGTAATCGTAGATCTCGGTGATGGTGCCCACGGTGGATCGCGGGCTGCGGCTGGTGGTCTTCTGTTCGATGGAGATGGCCGGGCTGAGCCCGTCGATGGAATCCACGTCCGGCCGCTCCATCTGGTCGAGAAACTGGCGGGCGTAGGTGGACAGGGTCTCGACATAGCGCCTCTGGCCTTCGGCATAAATGGTGTCGAAGGCCAGCGAAGACTTGCCGGAGCCGCTCAGCCCGGTGATCACGGTCAGCGTGTTCCGCGGGATTTCCACGTCGATGTTTTTCAGGTTGTGCTGGCGCGCGCCATGCACCGTGATACGGTCCAGCATAGTTGAGATAGGAGCGGATTGGGCGACACTTCATTGTGGCGCGGCTTGTACCCGATGTGCAATTGCGCTATAACGAGGCCTGGGTGATGAAATGCAGCCAATGCGGCGGGCGGTTGCGGCGCGTGCACCGGACGCTCCTCGAACGCTTGCGTTACTCCTCCATTTACTACTGTAAGCATTGCGACAGCGAGGAATACGTTCCGCGGATCTTCCAGTATCGCCTGGGCGAGTTCGCCCGCTGTCCGGAGTGTGGTACCCACCGGCTGACCAAGTTGAAAGAGCTGGACAAGATCGACCGGCTGCATTGGGGCTGGTTTCACCTCGTCGAGAGGCTGTCGGGCGGGACGCTCTACCATTGCCGGTACTGCCGGATTCAGTTTCACGACCGCCGTTCCCGGTCGCCGGAAGCCAAGGCGGCGCCGGCGGCGTCCAGACCGCGCGAGGCGGAGCCGCCGGACGAGGAAGATGACTGAGCCGGCCGCGCCGGCCTTGCGCCTCACGGCGGGGCCCGGCGACGCCGGCAAGCGTCTCGACCAGGTGCTGCGGGAGCGGCTGCCCGAATACAGCCGTTCGCGGCTGCAGGAGTGGATCCGCCTCGGCCGGGTGCAGGTGGGCGGGCGGGAACGCCGCGCAGCCTACCTGCTCCGCGCCGGCGAAACGGTCGAGGTGGCGCCGGCCGAGGTTGCGCCGCTGCGCGCCGCGCCGGAAGAGATTCCCCTGGTGGTGCTCTACGAGGACGCCGACCTGGTGGCCATCGACAAGCCGGCGGGGATGGTGGTGCACGCCGGCGCGGGGGTGAATTCGGGAACCCTGGTGAACGCCCTGCTGCATCGCTTCGGCGCGCTCTCCGGAGTGGGCGGCGAGTTGCGGCCGGGCATTGTCCACCGCCTGGACCGCTACACCAGCGGCGTCATGCTGGTGGCCAAGCACGACACCGCGCACCGGCGCCTC